>Ga0209162_1003545_pt1 | contig 12487 bp, 9 predicted proteins | sample YNPNPMetaG_FD_187121 | JGI IMG/M metagenome (GOLD analysis project Ga0209162, IMG submission 187121) | Anoxygenic and chlorotrophic microbial mat microbial communities from Yellowstone National Park, USA - YNP NP MetaG (SPAdes) (version 2) ...
GATCATGGACGCGCGTAGGTTCCCCGAATTGGTGGATGCCTTAGTCTCTTTGAGGATCAAGGCCGTTGAGTTCTCTGGGGGAGGGGAGCCCACGCTCCACCCCAATTTCACTCGGCTGGTCTGCTTGTTGGCCAATGAGGGCCTGGAAATGGGGCTTCTCACCAACGGCACCATGATCCGCGGGGAGACACTGGAGGCCGTGGTCAACCACTTCACCTACATCAGAATAAGCATCGACGGGCATACCCCTGAGCTCTTCGACCTGATCCGAAGGCCCTCGGCCGCAGCCGGGCTAGAAAGGGTGGTCGAGAACATCAGGGCCCTCAGGGAGGCAAGGGACCGGGCTGGATCCCCTCTTACCATTGGTGCCAAGGTCCTGTTGTCCAGGCTCAATTACGGCGCCCTGGTGGAGATGGTTCGTTTTTGCAGGGAGGCGGGGCTCGACTACGTGCAGTTCAAGCCCCTGAGGAACTCCCCCCACAGCCTTGGCCCCTCTGAGGTGGAGACCGCCAACTACATACTGGCCGGGATAAAGGCCAATACCCCAGGGATAATGGTCTACGGCGGCGCCACAGGATCCAGCTATGCCGGGAAGTGCTGGCTCACGCCCATCCATGTGGTTGTGGACCCTCTGGGGGACATGTACCCCTGCTGTTACTACCAGTATCGGGCTGATCGGATGCTGCTTGGAAACCTCTTCGAGCATCCAGTGGAAAAGGTTTGGTTCGGTCCCAGACACATGGAGGTGCTCCAGGGGCTGCGCGTCGAGGAGTGCAACCTGTATGACTGCAGGTGGCATCTCTACAACCAGATCATGGACGAGATCTTGGACCAGAACAGGTTGCACGTGAACTTCATCTGAGAGCATGTCCATGAGGATCCTGATCTTAAACAACGACCTGATGACCCGGCAGGCCGCCCTGGCTCTGGAGAAGAACGGACACCAGGTGACCCTCCACGGTCAAGCCGGCAACTACGTCCTCACCCTGGAATCGCTGCGGGGACTCTTGGAGCAGACCTCTTTCGACTTTTGTCTCATGAGGAACCGAAGAGTCCTGGATAGGGTGTTCAACCCCCACGGGCTGGAGCTGGATGAGTTTCTCCACCTCCACAGAATACCTCACGTCTGCTGGTTCACCGAGAACCCGCTTGCCTCTGGGACCTCAGACAGCACCATCCCCTTATACTCTAGAACCCATGAAAACTGCCTCTTTTTGTCCTTCTCGCCCGAGATAACAAGGCTGCTCAAGGCCATGGGCCACTTTGCTGGGTACCTCCCTTTAGCCGTCACGCCCGAGTGGTTTCAGGCCCCGACAGAGGCAGGGAACTCTTACCTTTACCAGGTGAGCTTCATAGGGAGGCCCAAGGTGGCCGTACCCAATGGCTGGAGAGGCAACGGGCCGGCCCCCCTGGTGTGGCCATCCCTGTGGGGGAGGCACAACAGCACCCTCCTCCATTTTCAAAAGGAGGTCCTGCCCAGGCTTGATGAGGAGTTTCTCCGCAGCCTTGAGCGGGATCCGTCCCTGGAGCTTTCGGCCTTTGACGGGCTGGCAGAGGGGTTTACCCAGTATGTGAGGCTATTTCTGGAGAGACAGTTGGAGATCCACCTGATGTTCGAGGCCGCCAGACTGAACATGCTCAAGACCATAGGTTGGCTCCTCGATGCCGGCGTGGACCTACAGCTCTTCGGAGGAGAGGAGTGGGGGAAGATCTTCCCCAGCCTGGGGGAGACCCCCTTTGTGCCCTTTGAGGAGCAGGCGGCCGTGTACCGCCGCTCTAAGATAAACCTGGTTTTAAGCAAACTCGAGTTGCGAGACGCGGTCCACGAGAGGGTCTTCAACATCGGGGCATGCGGTGGGCTCGCTTTGGCAGAGCATCGGGATGCCATCCTGAATCTCTTCCCGGATGGGGAGGTGCCCACCTTCAGGAATCGGGATGAGCTCCTGGAAAAGGTCCATGAATATCTGGGATCCGAAAGAAAAAGGGAGGAGACAGCCTGGGCACTCCACGAGAGGGTCATGCGAGAGCACACCTTTCAGGTGAGGATGGAGCAGATGCTCCAGATAGTGAAGCCCTTCCTGGCCGGGAAGCGGCATGAGGAGGAGTTGGTCAGCCCTGATAGTCAGGAAGTCTCACCATGAAGAACACCAGTTGGCTGAGCCCTTTTAAGGCCATAAACCATATGGAGAGGATTTTGGCGTATGGTAAAGGGCAGGTAACATACCCTGTGCACGTGGAGATCCACCCCACCACAAGGTGCAATCACCGTTGCAAGCGCTGTGCAGCGGTGATCCCTAAGATCCCCGGGAAAAAGCGGCTCGAGCTGGCTTACAGGCGCAATACGGACATCCCCCTGGGCAGACTCCTGGAGATCATCGATGAACTGGCCCATTGCGGCGTGCGGGCCATAACCCTGTGCGGCGGCGGAGAGCCCTTGGTTTACGAGGGGATTGAGCAGGTCATTTCGCGTATCCTGGATCGAAAGATGGCCCTGGGGCTCATCACCAACCTGAACGTGGAGTTGGACCAGGATCTCACCAGGCTCTTGCGACGGGCGGTTTTCATCAGGGTGAGCCTCGATGCAGCAGATGAAGGGACCTACCTCCTGTTGCACCGACCCCAGGATGGGGGGGATTTCCACAGGGTCCTGGATAACATCCGCGCTTTGCGCTGTGAGGGCCTGGACCTAGGGCTCAACTACCTGGTGCAGAAAGAGAACCACCACTATATCGAGAAAGCCGCGGCCTTGGCCGCTGAGCTAGGTGTCACTTACATACGTTTCACCCCAGCCCACACAATGGAAGAGGGAAGGGAATACCTCCCTATCTGGGATGAGATCGCCTCCCAGTTCGAGAAAGCCAGGAGATATGACGGGGATGGGCTCACGGTCCTGGGGGCGGTGGAGAGGTTCCGCAACATGGTGGAGAACCGAAAAGATTACAGCAGGTGCATCTACCACGAGTTTCACCCCATCCTGGGTGCGGACCTGAATCTTTATCCCTGCTGTGTGCTCAATTACTTCAAAGGCTTCGAGATGGCAAACCTTCTGGAAAGGCCTTTTGCAGAGGCGTGGAATGATCCCAAGCGCAGAAGTTTCTCCTGCAGGCTGGACCCGAGGCAATGTCCTCCTTGCTGGTTCGACGCCCAGAACCGCCTAATGAACTATATGGTTTTGGAGGAAAAGAGACATGCTGAGTTCCTCTGATGGCAATGGCCTGCTGGAGGCCTTCTCCGCCCTCAAGGTCCTCCAACACCTGGACCGAATCCAGGGCATGCGGGAGGGCAGGATTGTCCCCCCTGTCACGGTGGAGTTGGACCCCACAAACCTGTGCAACCATCGGTGTGTGTGGTGCCTGGATCAGCGATTCCGCGAGGAGTGCCATGACAGCCTTGCTTGGGAGGTGGTCAGAAAACTCATAGAGGAGCTGGCCGAGATGGGGGTCAAAGGGGTGGTGGTCAAGGGAAGCGGTGAGCCGACGCTGGTGCCCTACCTCCCAGATATACTCTATCTGCTGCGTCGTTTGGGGATCAGATCCGCCCTCACCACCAACGGCTCCCTGCTGTCTGGGGACAAAGCCAGGGCTGTTGTGGAGTGTTGCGACTGGGTGCGGGTGAGCGTGGATGCGGCCACAGCCGAGACACACCAGAGGATTCACCGGCCTGTCCAGGATGGTGATTTCGAAAGGATCCTCAATAACATCCGGGGACTGGTGGCCATGAAAAGGTCCCTGGGCAAGCCCCTTGTGATCGGCTACAAGTTCAGCGCCGATGAGAACAACCTCCACGAGATCCTGGAGGCCACCCGTCTGGCACGGGCACTTGGTGTGGACAACATCTCCCTGAGGGGTGTGGATCTGGCATGTCACGGCCTGGAAGACTCATCCTTTCGATTGGCGCAAGCCGAAATATCGACCCGCATCGAGGAGGCAGCCAGGCTCAGTGAGCCTGGTTTCACGGTGATCGCGGGGGGGATCCGCCGGCCAGCCCGCATCAGTTCTTGCCTGGCCTCTGATCTGGTGGCTGTGGTGTCGGCTAACGGCCACATGTATGCATGCCTGGATCTGAAAGGCCAAGAAAGGTTCGACATGGGAAGTGTGCTGGAAGAAGGATTCAGAGGGGTCTGGTACGGGAAAAAGAGAATGGATGTGCGAGGCAGGATCCAGAGCATGGAGTGCAGGAGCCGCTGTTCCCTCAAATACGATGGTTACAACAGGATCCTTGAGGCAGCCCTGGCCAAGGGCCTCATGCACTCGGAGTTTCTCTGACACATGAGTGGAGAAACCTCTGGGAGGAGTCTACCAATGAGCTCGAGACCCCCGGCTGCGGCACTTGGAGCTTGTCTGAGGGCCCTGGAGGAGCGGGATTTGCCCCTTATTCTGGAGTGGCGAAATGATCCGGATATCCTGCGCTTCCTGGACTCCTACGAGCCCCTCTCAATGCACCAGCACAGGCGCTGGTTTGAGGGGCTGCATGGAGATCCCTCCAGGGCCTATTTGGGGATAGTGGATACGGACGGTGAATTAGCAGGTGTGATCTGGCTCAAACAGATCGACTGGAGGGTCAGAAAGGCCGAAGTGGGAATCTATCTTGGGAGGTGCAGGGGACAGGGTTTGGGGAAGAGGGCCTTGACCGCCCTGGTGAGATATGCCTTCGACACGCTGAACTTGAACAAGCTTTGGGCCACTGTGTTCTCCTACAACCAGCCATCCATGCGGTTGTTCGAGGGTGCAGGGTTTTCCAGAGAGGGCCTGCTCAGAAAAGAGACTTACCGCGAGGGCAAGTACCACGATGTGATCAGGTACGGTCTACTGAAAGAGGAGATGGGGCGATGAGAATCCCGGCACTTCGGCTCAACTTCTCGCAGGAAGACATCCGGGATGTGAAAGAGGGTGTGGAGGAGATCCTATCCTGCGGCATTCTCACCATGGGCCCCAGGGTGGAGGCTTTGGAGGAGGCCTTTTGCCGGGTCAGCGGCACGCGCCATGCTGTGGCGGTAAGCAGCGGCACCGCAGCCCTCGAGGTGATCCTCAGGGCGCTCGAGGTAAAGGGGTGGGATGTGCTTGTACCCACCAACACCTTCATCGCCACCGCAGTAGCCGTGGACGCGGCGGGGGGCAGGAAGGTCTTCGTGGACGCCAGCGAGGAGGACCTCTGTCTGGACGTGGAGGACATGGCTCGCAAGCTCACCCCCCGGACCAGGGCCGTAATAGTAGTGCACATAGGAGGGATCATCACCTCCCGCATGGCCGATATCCAGGAGTTCTGCCGGCTTCATGGGTTGATCCTCATAGAGGATGCGGCCCACGCCCACGGGGCCTCCTTTCGGGGCCAGCCTGCCGGGAGCCTCGGGCATGCGGCAGCCTTCTCCTTTTTCCCCACAAAGGTGGTGACATCGGGTGAGGGGGGGATAATCACCACGGACGATGATGAGCTGGCTCGCAAGGCCAGGCTTCTGAGGAGTTTCGGCCGGGAGGATTCTCTCAGCAATGTGAGCACCTACGAGGGGAACAACTGGCGCATGAGCGAGCTAAACGCCCTCGTGGGGCTGGTTCACCTGCGCCACCTGGAGGAAAACAGGGCGGCTCGTGCCCGTGTGGCGGATCTTTACACATCCTTGCTTTCGGATCTACCGTGGGCCCGGCCTGTGAGGCCTTCGCAGGGAGTAGTGTCCTCCCATTACAAGTACACCGTCTTGACAGAGCTCCCCCGGGAGCAGCTCAAAGAGTTCCTCTTAACACGCGGGGTGGCCTGCCCCGGGGAGGTCTACAGGCTCCCATGCCACCTCCAGCCGGTTTACCGGGGCGCGTATCTAGGCTCTGAATGCCCCAGGGCTGAATTCCTGTGCTCCAATCACCTCTGCCTTCCGCTTTACCCGGACCTCAGCCGGGAAGAGGTGGAGTACGTGGCCGAGTGTCTGCGGGAAGCAGGGAAGGGCTTTCTGTCCAGGAGGAGGGCCCAAGGCCGTGGATGAGGGGCTCGTGATCCTGGGGGCAGGGGTAAGCGGCCTTTCAGTGGCCTATCACGCAAGGGGAGGGGCCGCCATATACGAGGCGGCCGAGCAGCTGGGGGGACTTTGTCGCACCCTGCGGGCGGGTGGCTACCTCCTGGACCTTGGCGTTCACACCCTTTTTACATCAGATCCTTACGTGTCGAACCTTTATGAGCAGCTGCTGGAAGGTCGTCTGAACAGCCAAGAGAGCCTAGCCCGTATCTACTACTGTGGTACCTATGTGGATTTTCCTTTTCAGGCCAATCTTTGGCAGGTCCCTGAATCGGATCGCGTACTGTTTCTGGAAAGTCTGAAGCGAGAAAGGAACGCTCCCAGGGAGATCCGCACGTACAAGGATTGGCTTATAGCCTCTTTCGGCCCTGCCATGGCCCAAGCCTTCATGATTCCTTACAACGAGAAGAAATACGGAGTTGATCTGGCCCGTTTGGACGCAAGCGAGTTTCAATTGAAAAACCCGGTTCCTTCAGCGGAAGAAATGGAGGCCGGGAGCAAGGCTCCCCCAGGGAAAACTTACGGGCACAATCCCCGCTGGAGGTACCCTAAAGATGGGGGATTCCAGTCCCTCGTTGATGCCTTGGCTGCACGAGTGGAGAAAAAGGCAAGGATCCATCTTTCGGCCAAGGCCCTCAAGATCGACCCCAGTGAAAGGCTTGTTTTTTTCCAAGGCGGGAAGATCGTTCGTTATGACCTGCTGGTATCCACCATTCCCTTGGATTCCTTGCTGAGGATGACTCCGAGGCTTCCGGAAGGGATGAGGCGCAATCGAAAGTTACTTCAGAAACGAGGTGTGAGGATCATGAGCTTTGGAGTCAGGGGAGAGCCTCAAGCAGCTTTTCACTGGGCCTACTTTCCCCAGAGGGAGATACCATTCCTGCGTGTCTCGATCCCCTCTTTCTTCGCAGCGGATGTGGCCCCTGAGGGACATCATCTCATCCAAGCCGAGGTGACCCAACCTCAGGCAGATCTGGCGGCGGTGGAAGAAAAACTCCAAGATGTGGGGATTTTGAGTTCTCTGGAAGGGGTGGTTTTTCGCCATGTGGCCAACCTGGCCTATGCATACCCACTACCCACAATCGGTTTGGAATCAAAACGCAGGGCCGTGTTGGAGGAGCTCGAGAGCCTAGGGATCTATTCCATAGGGAGATTTGGATCCTGGCGTTATCAAGATGCCGACAAATGCCTCATGGAAGGCAGGGATCTGGCATGGCGATTGGGGGTGTAGGCTGAATGGGGTGCGGCTTGGCTGGCCCAGTCTGCTGGCATATGGGCAATGGCTCTCTGTGACGCATGGCTTATGTGCGGGTTGGAGACTTTAGTTTTGCAAGGCATTGAAAGAGTTTCTTAGCTGCATCGAGGGCCCGTCGGGCCTCCTCAAGCCTTGGCTCGCCTTTGGGCAAGAGCCCCTCCTCCATCTCCAAGTCGGGTTCCCATCCCAACTCTCGTGTTCTATTGAGAAGCTGGATTATGTCATGCGTTCTTGGGGGCCTCTCGCCCTTTTCCAGTAGGAGTGCCTTGAGAGCCTTCTCTGCGCATTGCTGGGCATGATAGCAGGCCCCCCTGTACTTTCCGTGCTCCTGGAGGATGAGAGCTGACTCCAGTTCTTCCCTGGCATCTTCCAACCACCGCTCAGTTGCCTTTCTCATGTAGAGCAACCTCCCGGATTCCATTATCTCCTCGATGAATGGGCTGCCCATGGAAAAAAGCGTCCTGACTTCCCCGGGTGTGTAAACCAGGATATCCAGGGGGACCGCTCTGTCTTGGAGCAGCCTTTCTACTGCTGCGCGTCTGGAGGCTGGATCATCATCGGTTTCTTTTACGATCAGGAGGTCAATGTCTGAGTCCCACTTGTCCCCCTCTGAAGCCATGGAGCCAAAAAGAATTATGCTATCAGGCTCGAAGCCCTCTACGATACGTTCAGTCACGGCCTCTATGGTTGAGAGCATATGGCTTGTCCGGTCCATTTTTGGAGCTTCCCAGCCAATTCTACCCCATGGAACCAGACAGATCAAAAAAGTTTGAAAAGATAAGTCCCGGTCTCTGTTTCAGCGCGGCGGTGAAAGGCCGGTGTTTCAGCTGGAGAAGGTCGTCCGGGCTAAAGTTTTTTCAGGTGTTTCCGAAAAGACTCTCAGAGCCGGGAAAGCTCGGGGAAGGAGGTGAGGGGGCGAAAGGCCCAAAAGAGCGAGCGGGTAGTCCGCAAGAGGCTCCCAAAGCACCGGGCAAGGAAGCCCGGGAAAACCCATCAGGGAGGATAAAACATGGGACTTAAGATCAACACCAACATCGCGGCACTCAACGCCCACAGGAACTTGGAGCTGACAGACGCCAGAATGGCCAAGAACATGGAGAGGCTCTCATCCGGCCTTAGGATCAACAGGGCCGCGGATGACGCCGCAGGCTTGGCCATCGCCCAGAAACTGAGCGCGCAGGTGCGCTCCTTCACGGTGGCAAGCAGAAACGCCTCCCAGGCCTCAAGCTTGCTGCAGGTGGCAGAAGGCGGTGCGGACCAGATCCACTCCATGCTGCTTCGCCTAAAGGAACTTGCCACCCAGGCTGCCTCCTACAACAATAACGCCAACCTCTCTGACATAGATGCCGAGGCCACAAAACTCAAGGAGGAGATCAACCGTATCGCCAATGCTACCAAGTATCTGAGTACCAACCTCCTGACCGGCTTCGGTGTCAAGAGCGCAGGCACTCTGACGGCAGCCAACACCTATGGCTTCGACGTCTCAGGTGCCGCCGTGGGGACCTACACCATCTCTGCCCCGGCCGCCGGCGGTTCCCTCACCATCACCAACAGCGCCAATGTAAGCCAGACCCTGAGCGTTGCAAACGGGGCCCAGACCCTCAACTTCAGCACCTTCGGCATAAGCCTAAAGACAACTGTGGCCTTCTCCTTGACCGCCGCCGGGGAGATTGCCAGTGCCTTCGGCGGATCGATAAGCGTCTCCGGCACGCCCGCCGACTTCCAGGTGGGGGACAGGAATGACACGTACAGTAAGGTCTCCTTCTCGATCAGCAGCATCGATTCCGATCACATAGGCACGGATTCTGGCACACAGATAAACGGGATTTCTCTTGCCACCCAAAGCGATGCCCAAGCTGCGCTCACGGTCATAGACGATGCTATCACGGATGTCAACAACGTGAGGGCCGCAATGGGGGCCATAGCCAACAAGCTGGAGTACACCTACGCCAACCTGCAGGTCTCCATCGAGAACCTCTCCGCATCCGAGTCGGTCATCAGGGATGCGGACATGGCCATAGAGATGGTGAGCTTCACCAAGAGCCAGATCCTGCTCCAGAGCGGCACGGCCATGCTGGCCCAGGCCAACATGGCGCCCCAGAACATCTTGTCGCTCCTGGGTCGGTAAGGGTTTCCGGGAGGAGGGTCCCCTCCTCCCTCTTTCCCCTCCCCCGGGAGGTTCCCGGGGTGAGGGCTTTAGCTAGTCCGGGCTTAGCCCGGGAAAGGAGAGGGTCATGGAAGTGAGGCCCGTCTCTGGATTGACTACAGATCCCAGGTCAGCCCCAGCCAGGGAAGAGGCAAGGGCCCAGGTGTCGTCCATTTCAGGGCAGGGGCCTGCTGCCTCTGATGTTTCGCACTTGCAGTGGGTCAAGCCTGTGGATCACTCTTCGGACATCCAGGCCTTCAGCGAGCATCTGGCGGAGGCGGTGAACCAGGCCCTTCGCAACATGAGGTACTCGCTGCAGTTCGTGGTCAACGGAAAAGGGAAAGATCTAACGGTCAGGGTGCTGGACGCAAAGGGGGAGGTGGTCAGGGAGATCCCCCCGGAGGAGATCCAGAAGATGCAGGAGAGGCTCCTGGAGATGATGGGGCTGCTCTTCGACCGCAAGGAGGGCTGAGAAGCTCATGAGCCTTGGTTCGGTCTCCTTCAGCGGGCTGTCCTCCGGGGTGGACTGGCGCAGCATGATCGACCAGCTCATCAAGGTGGACCACAAGAGGGTGGAGCTGGTCTCCAGCAGGAAGAGCACCCAGGAAAGCAAGCTCAAGGCCTGGCAGGACCTGACAGGGAAGCTCCAGGCTCTCAAGTCCTCGGCAGAAGAGCTTAGGAAAGCCCAAGCCTTCAACGTGTTCAAGACCTCTTTGAGTTCCTCTTCCTCCACGAGCGCCTCTGAGATCCTGGTTGCAAGCACCGATCAGTACGCAGTGCCCGGAACCCACGAGATCCAGGTTCTGCAGACAGCCCAGGCCCAGAAGCTCTCAAGCCAAAGCTTCACAAGCCGCAAGGAGGCCCTGGGTGAGTCCTACGCCGGGAGCCTTCTCATAGGCGGGAAGCTTCTCACCATAGAGGCCCAAGACACCCTCGAGAGCGTCAGGGACAAGATCAACTCCTTGAACCGAGGCTCCAACGCAAGCGGGGTTTGGGCCTCCATAGTCTCGTACTCCTCCACGGACCATAGGCTCATACTCACAAGCCAAAACCAGGGCTCCCAAGGTGTGGACCTAAGGCCTGTGGGGGAAACGGATCTTCTGGCAGCACTGGGTTTCACGACCTCCAGCTCTCAAATAAAAAACCCAACAAGCAGCGGGGCCCGCTCTGCAAACTTTTCCAGTTCCACAAGCTCTATTTCGGGCCTTTTGGGCCTCACAGGCACTCATCAGGGAACCGTGAGCATAGGGGGCGAGGGAATCACACTGGATCTCTCCTCCAGCCTAAGCCAAATAGCCTCCCAGATAGACGCCCTCAGCGGTGTGAGCGCCCAGGTTGTAAGCCAAACGGGCGAGGACGGCCTTACAACGTACCGCCTGGAGATAACCGGCACCACTTCCTTTGTGGATCAAAACAACGTGCTCCATGCCTTGGGGGTCCTCTCCAACAGCTTTGGAAGCCTTCAGGAGATCCAAAGAAGCGACACCGCGCTTTCCAAAGTAGGGGGAGGTACGGTCACAGCTTCCAGCACCTGGTCAGAGGTGGACACAGGCGGCGGGGCCAACAACATCACAGACGGTGACACCATAACCATAACCGGCACCAAGCACGACGGCACCCAGGTGAGCGCCACCTATACAATACAGGACAAGGGCACCGAGACCATCCAGGGACTTCTGGATGCCATTGAGGCCGCCTTCGGAGATGTGACGGCATCCATCACAGCCGAAGGAAAGATACAGGTCACGGACAACCTCACAGGCGCTAGCGCCCTTGCAGTGACCCTCAGATCCAACAACGAGGGGGGAGGGGACCTGGACCTGGGCAGTTTCTCAGCCGCGCAAAAAGGCTACAGCATGGAGGTGACAACAGGCCGCGATGCCCTGCTCAGCATAGACGGCGGGTACGTGACCCAAAGCTCCAACACAGTGGATGGGGTGATCCCGGGGGTTACCCTGGATCTCTTGAAGCCAGAGCAGGGCACCACCATAACCCTCAGGGTGGAGAGGGACCTGGACTCCCTGGTGAAGAAGTTCAAGGATTTCACTGAGAAGTACAACGCAGTCATGGATTTCATCACAGCCCAGACCAAGTACGACGAGGAGACCCAAAAAACAGGAGGAGTGCTTTTCGGAGACGGGACTCTCTCCTCTGTGAAAAGCGAGCTCATGGCCAACCTGGTCTCTCAGATTTGGGGGGTCTCAGAGGAATTCTCCATCCCGGCCATGGTGGGCATCAAGCTGGACAACAAGGGGAAGCTCTCCATAGAGGAGAGCACCCTCCGGGGGTATCTCTCCACCAATTTCCAGGATGTGCAAAGCCTCTTCGGGGCAAGCGGCACAACCAGCACCGGCAGCTTGAGCTACGTCTCTTACGGCATCAAAACCAAGCCAGGCACTTACAGCGTGAACATAACCCAGGCCGCTGCCAGGGCCTCGGTCACTGGCACAACAGACCTAAGCGGGGGCCTCTCTGGAGACGAGTCGCTCACCATAAGCACTGGAGGCTCTTCTGCCAGGGTAACCCTGTCTTCTGGGATGAGCCTGGCAGAGATGGTGGCAGCCATAAATGAGGAGCTTGAGGCCACATACGCTGAGGTGCTGGTGGGGGATGCCAGTCTCTACAGGGATGCGGCCGCCACCCAGCCCCTCACCGACACAACCACCTGGGCAGAGGTCTACGACAGCTCGGGTCAGTCCGCAGGGCTTCAAAGCGGGGATGTGATAAGTTTCAGCGGCACGGATCGCAGGGGCAGGATCATAAACGGCACCTACACCATCTCTGATGTGAACACCGATACGGTGAGGGGGCTTCTCTCCGCCATAGAGAATGCCTACGGGAACCAGGTAGTGGCCGCCATGGACTCATCGGGCCGCATCACCCTCACTGACCGGACAGTGGGCCCAAGCAGCCTCTCCTTGTCCGTGACTGGCCCCTCAGGCCGCAACCTCAGCTTTGGAACCATAGACGTGGATCCCACAGGAGCGGATGGAAGCAAAGAGGGGAGATACGCTTTGCCCATAGAGGCTTCGGCCTCAGCAGACGGGCGCAACCTGGTCATCACGCACAGCAATTACGGCAGCGC
>Ga0209162_1003546_pt1 | contig 12486 bp, 19 predicted proteins | sample YNPNPMetaG_FD_187121 | JGI IMG/M metagenome (GOLD analysis project Ga0209162, IMG submission 187121) | Anoxygenic and chlorotrophic microbial mat microbial communities from Yellowstone National Park, USA - YNP NP MetaG (SPAdes) (version 2) ...
GACCGCCTGGTACTCGGCAATTGCCTTGTCAAACTCCCCCGCCTGGGCAAATTCGTTGCCCTTTTTGAAATGCTCTTCAGCCGACATGGGCTCCGCTCCGCACCCGGCCAGGGCCAGGGCAGCGACGAGAAACAATGCGAGGATAGCTTGAGTACGTATCATTTCGCTTCTCCTACCTCCTGATTGCCTTAAGTGTTGAAATGAGCAAACGAACATACGGGCATTCCCCATCCCCACTACCTACACGATGCGAAAGGCATCTACCAGCGTACAGCGCCGCACGCGAGTAAAGTGCAGGGCGCAGGTCAGGCCCTCGCCGGTGGGGCTGGCAATGGAGAAGGAGGTGAACCCCTCGCCGCCAAAGCCCAACCCGGCCAGGCTGGGTCCGTTTTTGACAAAGATGCTGGTGTTGATCTCCCGCGACATGCGGCTCAGGGCATCCAGGTTCCTGGAGTGCATCATGGCTGTATGGCCCATCCCCTGCTCGACCGCTTTGGCCAGGTCGATCGCCTCGTCCACGTTGCGCACCCGGACCAGAGGGATGACCGGCATGAGCTGCTCGGTCCACACCAACGGGTGTTGGGCGTCGGTTTCGGCCAGCACCAGCCGGACACTCTCCTCCACGCTGAGGCCGATCTCGCGCAGAATGGTGCTGGGTGACTTGCCGACGAAGGCTTTGTTGACCACGCCATGCCGGCCGGGGCCACGATCCTCGGCCAGAATGACCTTCATCAGACGGCTGAGTTGCCAGGAGGTAATCTCGACCGCCCCTCGCTGGAGCATGATGGCTTTCAGCCGGTCGGCGATACTCTCTACGGCGATGATCTCCTTTTCCAGGACGCAGACCACGTTGTTATCGAACGAGGCCCCCTTGACAATGTCCCGCGCCGCCTGTTCCAGGTCGGCGGTCTCGTCCACCACCACCGGCGGGTTGCCCGGCCCGGCACAGATCGCCTTCTTGCCGGAACTCATCGCCTCGCGCACCACGCCCGGCCCGCCGGTGACCACCAGCAGGCGGATGGCCGGATGGCGCATCAGATATTGGGCGCTGTCAATCGTCGGTTCGGCCGGGCAGGTGATCAGGTCCGGCGGGCCGCCGGCCTGGCGGATGGCCTGGTTGAGCACCTGCACCGTCTGGGCCGAGCAGCCTTTGGCAGCCGGGTGGGCGTTGAACACCACGGCGTTGCCGGCGGCGACCATGCCGATGGCATTGCAGAGGATGGTCGAGGTGGGATTGGTGCTGGGGGTGATGGCCCCAATGAGGCCATAGGGGGCCAGTTCCACCAGGGTCAGCCCCCGGTCGCCGGTCCAGGCGGTGGCCTGCAACAGTTCAGGGCCAGGGGTTCGTTCGGCCACCAGCAGGTTCTTTTCCAGCTTGTCCTCCCAACGCCCCATGCCGGTTTCCTGCCAGGCGGCCCGGGCCAACACCTGAGCATTCTCCGCCGCAGCCCGGCGCATGGCGGCGATCAGAGCCTTGCGCCGTTCCAGAGGCAGGTCGGCCAGGCGTTTTTGGGCGGCAATCGCGGCCCTGATCGCACTGTCCACATCTGGATAGACGCCCTCCTGACCGACCACCGGCCTTTTGGGGGGGGCTGATGCCCGATCGGGCGGCGTGGCCACAGTCCCGCTGTCCGGCAAAGGCCGGGGCTTCAGATCGGCCACCACCCGCCGCACAATCTCGGTAATCCGCTGCTCGTCGAGAGAAAGCGTCACCCCCTCACTCCTTCTATCCCGCCTCCTGCCTCCTACTCGTCGGTCAGAGCCAGCAACCTGTAGACCATCACCGGTTCGCGTCGGCCACGGATGGAGATCACCCCTTTAGGCTCCACCTGGACAGCCGGGCCGAGGATGTGGCATGTATGTTCGTCCAACAGGATCTCCCCGCCCAGGGCAATCTCCTCCAGGCGTTGGGCCAGGTTGACCGTATCGCCGATGGCCGTGTAGTTCAACCATTCCCGGGCCCCGATGTTGCCGACCACCGCCTCGCCAGAGACGATGCCGATGCCAAAGTCGGTGCGCAGATGCTCTGGCAGGCCGGCATGATAATCGGCCAGGTCGTGGCGCAGCCGCAGTGCCGCCCCGACCGCCCGCCGGGGGTGATCGGGCTGCGGCAGCGGGGCATTGAACATGGCCATAATCATATCGCCGGCATACCGGCCGATGGTCCCCTCATAGGCCAGCACCGCCTGCACCGCCACCGTCAAATAGCCGTTCAACACGTCCACCAGTTGCTCCGGCGGCAGCGTCTCGGCCACCCGGGTGTACCCCCGCAGGTCAGCGAACAACACGGTCAGGGGTTGTTGTACCCCCCCCAACTGCACCTGAGTTGGATCGGCCAGCAGCCGCTCAACGACCTGGGGGGAGACATAGCGGGCAAAGGTCTCGCGGATTGACTGCTGAGCAGCCCGCAGGGCATCGGTCTCCCGCTTGGCTTTCAGCCGGACTTTGATCCGCTGGATCAGTTCTCGATAGTCGAACGGTTTGGCGATATAATCATCTGCGCCCAGTTGCAGGCCCATCACCCTCTGCGCCGGGTTGGCCCAGGCGGTGAGCATCAGCACCGGGATGCTCGCCGTTTCCGGATCGGCCTTGAGCCGGGCGCAGACCTCATAGCCGTTCATCACCGGCATGTCCAGGTCCAGGATCACCAGGTCGGGCCGGCAGTCGCGGACCTTTTGCAGGGCCTGCAGGCCGTCGAAGGCACAGAGGGCCTGGTACCCCTCCATGTTCAACAGGTCACACACCAGCTCTACATTGTCCACCCGATCGTCGGCGATCAGGATCGTCGCTTCCTCATCCATGCGTCTGCCCTGCCGGCGTGATGGCTATTCCTTCCGGTACTTGACCACGCCATTGACTTCCCAGGTATCCACCACGGCCATGATGACCGCGTCGCAGGGCTTTTTGTCGGTCAGCACCGTCTGCCGGGCCGAGGAGCCGGTGGCGTACAGCACCACGTCGCCCAGGCCGGCCTGCACCGCATCGGCGGCGATGACATAGTCTCCCGTTTCCTGGTTTTCAATATTCAGGCGCCTGACCACCAGGAACTTGAAGCCCTCCAGTTTTTCGTCTTTGCGCGAAGCGACCAGAGTGCCGACCACTTTGCCTAAAAGCATGATTCACCTCTTGTTGGGCGACCGCAAGGGGCCCCCCTGCACCGATACCCGGTCTATGTCAGAGAATCGGCGAACGCCCGAACCCGCCGGGCTGCGTCGTGACGCAGTGGCGGGCCATGGCCAAAGCAGCACACCTCAAAGTCGAGGGCCGCTATCTTGCGGATGGAAGCGCAGGCCTGGGCCCTATCGGGCGTAAAGAGGCGCGGTGGCGCTCCCAGTCGCCCGAACTTGTAGTTGAGCGCATCTCCGACGAGGACGATTTTGCGGCCTGGGTGGTAGAAACAGACGCTGCCCGGCGTGTGGCCCGGCACGTGGATCACCTGCCAGCCGCCCAGGTCGTCGCCCTCTTGCACCGGCCGGTCCACCTGAACCGGCCGGTATACCCGACGGATGGCCCGGTTGAACAGCCCGGCCAGGGGCACCGGCCTCAGTTCCCGGTCGGCTCTCCCTTCCACCAGCGGCACCTCGGCGCGGTGGGCCACAACTTTTGCGCCGGAAGCGGCCTTGAGCGCAGCGGCACTGCCCATGTGATCGATGTCGCCGTGGGTCAGCCAGATCTCGTCCACCGCGTCGGGCCGATAGCCCAGCCCGGCCAGATGCCGCCACACGGCCCCTGCCCGGCCCGGCGTGGCCGCGTCAATCACCACCAGCCGATCCGCCTCGATCAGGAGATAGACTTTGGTGTCCCAGATGCGCTCCACCCAGTGGAGACCCGGCAGCACCTCCATGCCTGCCTCCCCGTTACTCAGCTTCGCCCAGCTCCTTCAGCACCTGTTCGCGGCGGCCCAGGGGCAGGACCAGGTCAATATTGACGTGTGGCCTGGGGATGACGTGCACCGAGACCACTTCTCCTACCTTCTCGGCGCCGCGCACGCCGGCCTCCACCGCCGCTTTGCAGGCGGCCACGTCACCGCGCACGATGGCCGTCACGTAGCCGCCGCCGATCTTTTCATAGGCGACCAGCTCGACTTTGGCCGCTTTGACCATCGCGTCGGCAGCCTCGACCATGGCGGCAAAGCCACGTGTTTCGATCATGCCCAATGCTTCTGCCATTCTATGCTCTCCTCGCCTATATTTCGTGTTACTATTGCGTATTGCGTATCAGGACATGGGAGGGTGACTCAGGTGTTCGGGGAAGGTGTCATCGGGTTCCTGCTCTTCTTTCAGTGCCCTGAAGTCCCGATCGGCCGGGATAATGGTCAAGAGCATACGAACTAATCCTTCCGCTTCGTTTCCACCACCCGCCCGGTGATGTCTTCAATGGCCTGCACAGCAGCCTGGTAGCCGGCCATGATGTCCCGCTCCTCACCGCCCAGATAGACGCGCCCAAAGCTGCCAAAGGGGCGCACCTCGACGATATTGATGTGGGCCGCCTTTTCCGCCTCGTTGGCCGCCAGCACGGCGTAGGCGGCCGGCTCCAGCTCCATGATATACAGCGTCTGATCGGCAATGAGCATCATGCCGTTGCGGTTACGGTTGATAAGCTGCGCCTGATGGGCATCCACCTTGCGGATGATCTGGCTGGAATAGATGGTCGGCTTCCAGCGCTCCTCAGCCCGCACCCCCAGCGCATCGAGGATGGCCGCCCCGGCGGCCCGCACCTCCGCCTGGTCCGGGGAGTGGACCTCCAGCAGGCCGAAGAGCCGCTCCACCACCTGCACGGCAGGCCGCACCTTGGTCGCCTTGAGGGCCACGTCGGTGATGCGGTTGATCTCGATGCCGGGCGAGATCTCCACCCACAACGAGGCGTCGCCGGCCAGCGGCAGAAAACCCCGCGCCGTGGAGCCGATAAAGGCCGCCATCTGCGGCTGCAGGCTGTCCAGGAACACATAGGAACGCAGATCGACGCTCAACAGATTCCTCCTTCAGCAGTTGACCGGCTGTGAATGAATTGGACAATGTGCCTGACAAACATCTCCAGATCGCCCAGATTATATTGCAAGTACTGATACACCCTGCGCAAATCTACTTCCAGATAGAGATGGACCAACACGTTTCTGAACCTGACCATCGAGATCAGCTGGTGGGCAAAATCGGCAGGCAATACTCCTGTCTCGCCAAGTTGGGCAAAGATGTCGGCATAGTCTGTCGGCGGAGGCGTGTTTAAATCGGCAAGGATTTGTTGACCAATATCAATCGCCGCCTGAATGGCCACCTGAAACTGATGCTCGGCGATATTGATAGCAGCGGCACTGAGCACAAACTGCTCATAGTCAATCCCCTGGATTTCCCGCAGCAGGGAGAGTGAAGAGCGGATCTGATGTAACCTTGCCTCGATAGCGGTTGTATCCATCCAGCCACGTCCCTTCCAAAATATGTTTGAAGAAGAGCTTACGATGGTAGTCCAACACCGGCTTAAAGTCCAGGTATTCGTTCAATGTCCGTACGCGAAAACTGACCATTGCCTGGCGGTCACGGCAGTAGACCACCTGACCGGTGCGGAGCACCTGGTAACGCAGCACCAGGGGTGCCCGGTTGAGGACCAGCACATCCACATCGTTGGTGTGCAGCAGGTTCATCAACCCGCCGATGAATTCCAGGCGGGCCTCGAAACATCCATCGGCGGTCGGCGTGCCACTCAGCAGCACGGCCACGTCCAGATCGCTAAGCGGACCAGGCCGGCCAAGCACCTGGGAGCCAAAGAGATAAGCCACGAGCACCTGTGGCTGCCCGGCAAAATAGCGTTCCAATTGGGGTCTCACCCGGCTCAAGTCAAAAGCCGGCATTCTCAGCTCCCTTTCGCTTCCTGCACGATCTTGACCCCGGCGCTGGCGCCGATGCGGGTGGCCCCAGCAGCGACCATGGCCCGCGCCTCTTCGAAGCTCTTGATGCCCCCCGCCGCCTTGATGCCCAGCTCCGGCCCCACAGCCCGGCGCATCAACTCCACATCATGGACGGTGGCCCCCCCCGGCCCAAAACCGGTGCTGGTTTTGACGTAATCGGCGCCGGCAGATTTGGCCAACTGGCAGGCAATCACCTTTTCGTCATCGGTCAGCAGGGCCGCCTCGATGATCACCTTCAGGATCGCGCCGCCGGCATGGCAGGTGCGGGCCACGGTGGCGATGTCCCGCTCCACCAGGGCATAGTCTTTCGACTTGAGCGCGCCGATGTTGATGACCATGTCCACCTCGGTCGCCCCGTCGTCAATCGCCTGCTGCGCTTCGTAGGCTTTGACTTCGGGTGGAGTGGCTCCCAGCGGAAAACCGACCACGGTGCAGACGTGGACCGGCGATCCTTTGAGCAGTTGGGCACACAGGCGGACGTAGGTGGGGTTGACGCACACCGCCGCAAAGCCGTACTTGCGGGCTTCGTAGCACAGTTGGGCGATCTGATCCTGCGTGGCGTCCGGCTTGAGCAGGGTGTGGTCAATCAGCCGGGCGATCTCCGGCCCGATGTCGGTGCTGCCCAGGGTCGAACTCAGCCGCGCTGCGCCGGCATCCACCACCTGCCGCACCCGCTCCTGACATCGGGAGGTGCACTGGCCGGAGCAATCGGCGCACGAACTGACGCTGCTGCCCGATTGGGCACGAGCCTCCTCCTCGCGCAGCAGGATCAGCACCTCTTTGGTAATCTGTTCGACCAGCCGTTCCACCGTCGCCGAATCAAGTTTCACCGTATCTCCGTGCAACCGTTCAGGTGCCGGGCACTTTGCCCGATACCTTCTAATTCGCTCGATTTCAAGTGATAAACAGCATACATGACCCTCACCTCCGCGCAAACCGCCGTTCGATCTCCATAATCTTGTCCACCCGACGGGCATGGCGTCCACCGCCAAAGTCGGTCTCCAGCCAGGTTTTGACGATCTGCCGCGCCAGATTCGGCCCCAGCAGCCCTCCGCCCAGGGTCAACACGTTGGCGTCGTTGTGCTCCCGCGAGTTGACCGCGGTGGCCTGATCGTAACACATGGCCGCCCGCACGCCCGGCACCTTGTTGGCCGCCATGCAGGAACCGATGCCGGCACCGTCCACAACGATGCCCCGCCAGGCTTTCCCCTCGGCGACCAGCCTGGCCACGGCATAGGCAAAATCGGGATAGTCCACGGCGGCCGTGCTGTGGGTGCCACAATCCACCACCTGGTAGCCGAGTTCCCCCAGATAGGCTTTCAACTCCTCCTTCAAGGCATACCCGCCGTGATCGGCGCCCAGGGCCACGGTCCGGCCCCCGCTCACGACCGGGGGGGAGTCGGTCACCGGCCCCCCAGCCGGCTCCGGCACCAGTTCCACCTGCCGTTCTCGAGCTGTCTCTCGGGCCAGGGGGGTGAGGATCGCTCCGGCCGGCAGCGGCAGCTTCCCGCCGCGTGGCACGGCCAGGACATCGGCCTCGGTCACCGTGGGCCGGATCGGCGCCGTTCCAGCCGGGGAAGAGGAGCCCCCTGAACCCGGCCCGATCCCATCCGGCCCCAGCAGGCGCATCAACGTCTGGCGCACCAGCGCCCTGACCTGCTCTTCCGAAACAGACATCCCTCTCCTCTATGCCCTGTCAGGGCAGGCTGCCGTAAGCCTGGTGGGGGATCAGCCCCCACAGGCGGGGCGGCCAGTAGGTCAGCCAGGCCTTGCCGACGATCTCCTGGCCCGACAACGGCCCCCAGTTGTGCGAATCGTTCGAGTTGTTCCGGTTGTCGCCCAGGACATAGTAGCTGTCCTCGGGGATGGGGATCGGCGGTTGAGAATAGTGGCCGGGGTTGACAATATAAGCCTCCTCCAGCCGCCGCTTGTTGACAAACACCTGGCCGTTGCGGATCTCCAGAATCTCTCCCGGCAGGCCGACGATCCGTTTGATCAACTTGCGTTCCCGGTCGTGGGGGTCGCGGAAGACAACGATGTCCCCCCGTTGCGGCTCATGCAGGCGGTAGTCCAGCTTGCTCACCATCAGGTACTGATTGTCCTCCAGGGTCGGATCCATGCTGTGCCCCACGACCCGGTAGTTTTCAAACAAGAAGGTGCGAATCAGGACATAGATCAAAAAAGTAAGTACGAGCGTCTCCACGAATTCACGGAAGAGCGATCTCTTCCGTGACGCCCATGATCCCCCAACCTCCATCCGTTCACCCTGTTCATTCCGGTCCGGCCGTCCATCTGGGGCCGGCAGGGACCATTATAACGCAACTCGCCAGGCATGGCAAACCGACCGGCAAGCGATGGGTGGCCCCACCATGGTCGAGCTACCATGCCGTCGGCCACCCATTTGACAAATCGGCCCAGATCGGGTATAGTGTGCGCATGGTGAAATCCAGGCCAATTTGCTCATTCGAATCGGGAGGCGCAAAGATGTGGCCCAGAAACGGCAGGTCGGCGCTCCTCTGGATCGGAGCGTGGATGCTGGCCCTGGTCGCTCTGGCCGGGTGTGCAGAGGTGCAGGTGGTGGATACAACGCCGGCAGCCAGCACCCCCGAAGCGTTTGCGAGCCCCCTTGCGGCGCCGGGCGAACGACACAATCTGGCCATCCTGGCCGTAGATTTCGATCCCCCTCTGGACTATCAGCAGTTGATCCTCCGCCGCCAATCGGTCTCCCTGTTGGTGGCCGTCGAAAACAGCGGGACCGGTACAGAGCGGAGTGTGGTTGTGCAGGCACAGCTTTCCACGCCGGAAGACCCCAATCTGCTTCTCAGCCAGGAGGCGGAGGCCGCCTCGATCGCTCCAGGCCAGATCCAGGTCGTCCGCTTTACCCGCCTGGGGGAGATCCCCTACCATCACACCTATCATCTCGAAGTGATGGTCAGGCCGGTGGCGGGGGAAGAAAGCCTCGACGACAACCGTAAGGCGTTCGACATCCAGATCCATCAAAACGAGGGCCGGCCCTGAGCCGATCGGACCGGAACCCAATCATGGTTTGAAGGAGCAAGTTGGCGCGAGACCGCATCGTCCATCCTCTTTCCACCCTGCTGGTGGGCCTGACGTTGGGCCTGGTGCTGAGCCTGGTTCGGCAGCCTCTCGCCGGGACGACGGCTGCTTCCCTGGAGGCCGGGGCGAGCCGCATCCAGGCCAGCGTGCAGCACCTGGAGGCCGAGCAACAGGCGCTCAAGGCCGATCTGGCGAACCTGCGCCAGGAGCTGGTGGAGCGGCAACAGCAGATCGCCGCCAGCAGCGACCGGCTCCAGGCTCTGAAGGCCGAGACCGATCGGCAACGGCTTCTGGCCGGTCTGACCCCGGTGCAGGGGCCGGGGGTGGTGGTGACCCTGGATGACAGCGCCATCCAGGTCCCGCCGGGAGCCGATCCCAATGCCTACCTCATCCACGAATATGACCTGCGGGACATCGTCAACCTGCTGTGGATGGCCGGTTCAGAAGCGGTGGCCATCAATGATGAACGTCTGGTGAGCAACTCTTCGATCTACTGTGTGGGCAGCACGGTGATGGTCAACAGCACGCGGCTTTCCCCCCCCTATCTCATCCGGGCTATCGGCAACCCGCGCGTGCAGCAGGATTACCTGCGCAACCCCTCCTATCTGACGGCGCTGAAAGAAAAACAGCGCCTGTACGGCCTGCGCTTCGAAGTGACGGCCATCGCCAACCTGACATTGCCCGCCTATAGCGGCGGATTTCTCATCCGCTATGCCCGGCCGGGGGAGTGATGGGCGGCAGCGACCGGAAAAGAGGGGGGGCAAGCTGGCTCCCCCTGACGGCGATCAGCCTGGGGCTGGGGCTGCTGCTGGTGGTGCAGTTGCGCACCCAGCAGACGGCCCGGCAGGCGGGTGGGAGCGAGGAATGGGCTTTTGTCGTCGCCGACCTGATCGAAGGCAATGCCCGCCTGCGGAGGGAGACCGAGGCGCTCCAGGCACAACTGACCAGGTTCCAGGAAGCCGCAGGCCGCGGGACCCTCTTGCAATCCCTTGTGGACGAGACCAACCAACTGCGCATCGCCAACGGACTGGTCGAGGTCTCAGGCCCGGGAGTTGAGGTGGTGATCGCCAGCCCCGTCAGCGCGCTGGACCTGCAAGACCTGCTGAACGAGTTGCGCAACGCCGGAGCCGAGGCCCTGGCCCTGAATGGACGGCGGATCGTCGTCTGGTCGGCCATCGGCACCGATGGCCGGTCGGTGACGGTGGATGGCCGGCCGGTGGAATTGCCCTATCGCCTGCAGGCCATCGGCAACGCCCACACCCTGGAGGTGGCTCTGCTGCGCCCCGGCGGACTGATCAGCGCGCTGCGGCAGGCCCGTGGAGGGAGCTCGATTACTGTGAGCCAGCAGGAAAAATTGACCCTGCCGGTGTATGATCAGCCTGTGCAGTTTGCCTACGCCCGGCCGGTTGAAGCACCCTGAAACCGTCTTACGGAATGAGGTTCAGCATGCGCCCCACCTTGCTGAACTTGTCCAGCACAAAGGCCATCTGCTCGTCGGTGTGAGTGGCCATGTAACTGGTGCGCAACAGCGACAGGTTGGGGGGCACGGCCGGGGGGATGACGGGGTTGGTGTAGACCCCCTCCTCAAACAACATCTTCCAGATGAAAAAGGTGGCCTGCATGTCGCCGATGATGATGGGGATGATCGGCGTCTGACTGGAGCCGGTGTTAAAGCCCAGCCTCTGAAACTCCTGCCTCATATAGTTGCCGATCTGGTTGACCCGCTCGATCCGCTCCGGCTCTGCGATCATCACTTCCAGAGCAGCCGAGACGGCAGCCACATTGCCCGGCGGCATCGAGGCGCTGAAGATGAGGGAGCGGGCATGGTGCTGAATGTAATGGATCACCGGCTCCGAGCCGGCGATGAACCCCCCCAACGAGGCGAACGACTTGCTAAAGGTGCCCATCACCAGGTCCACCTCGTCGTTGACCCCCAGGTGAATGGCTGTGCCCTTGCCACCGCCCAGGATGCCGATGGAGTGGGCGTCGTCCACCATCAGCCGGGCGTTGTATTTGCGGCACAGGGCGGCAATCTCCGGCAGGGGGGCGATGTCCCCCCCCATGCTAAAGACCCCATCCACCACCACCAGCTTGCCAGCTTCCGCCGGGATCTGGCTCAACACCCGGTCCAGATCCTGCATGTCGTTGTGGCGAAAGCGTTTCATCGTCCCCAACGACAGGCGACAACCATCCACAATGCTGGCGTGATCCTCCTTGTCGGTGATCACATAATCCCCCCGACCGACCAGGGCTGAGATAGTGCCCAGGTTGGTCTGATAGCCGGTGCTGAACACCAGCGCCGCCTCTTTTTCCACATACTCGGCCAGCCGCTTTTCCAGGTCCAGATGCCAGGCCAGCGTGCCGTTCAAAAAGCGGGAGCCGGTGCAGCTCGTGCCAAAGCGGCGGGTCGCTTCCATGGCCGCTTCTCGCACCCTGGGATGGGTGGTCAGCCCCAGATAGTTGTTGGAGCCGATCATCACCAGCCGTTTGCCGCCGATGGTGACCTCGGTGCCTTCCGTATCGTCCAGGGGCATAAAGTAGGGGTAGAAACCGGAAGCCTGCAACTCCCGGGCCTCGGTGAATTTCCAGCATTTTTCAAAGAGGTCCATCTTTTCTCCTCGTCTCTCTCTGTTGTGGATGGCTGAGGGCCGTAACGGCTGGCCTGCGGGGCAACTGCTTGCCGTTGCCCTGCTTTAGTGGCGGCAGGTGGTGCAACTGGTTGCGCTGCACGAGGCGCAACTGTGCCCCGTCCCACCGACGGCGTGGGTTTCACCATTGCTGCTTTTGCTGACGGCGGCAAAGAGCGAGATCGCCCGTGAGGTCCGAGAACTGCCACAGCAGACACATTCTACCGGAGCGTCTGCCTGGCTCATGGGACGCAACTTTTCGAATGTGGTCTGGCAATCGGCACAACGGTATTCGTAAATGGGCATCGCCTTGTTCCTCCACTCCAACACCGGTTTGTCCCTGCAAGCCTTGCAATTTGGCCCACAGGCGGGCTTATTGTACAATGCTTTCGGGATTCGGTCAAGATACCAGACAGGTCTCAAAGGAGGAAGAGATGGTTGACTCTGCCCTGCTGACTGCCATCCTGGACAGCCTCAAAGATCCGCTGCTCTTTGCAGACACGGAACATCGGATCCGCTACCTGAACAAAGCAGCCACGACCTATTATCAAGAGGGGCGGGCTCTGCTGGGCCGCTCGCTGCTGGATTGCCACAACGAACAGTCGCAGCGCATGATCCGGGACATCCTGGCGGCCATGCAGGCTGAGGGGTTGGAGGAGCAGCTCATCACCGATAATGAGAAGCATCGGATCTACATGCGGGCGGTGCGCGATGCCGATGGCCGGGTGCTGGGGTACTATGAGCGTTACGAGCCGCCGCGCGTCGGCTAAAAGCCTATCCGAAAAACGGGATGGTTCACAATTGGTTGACGCTTTGCGTTCCATGTTCCACGCTGGATGCCGCCCGATTGAAATCGGCCTCTTGAGGCGTTTCACGCCGGGTGTCGGCCTGCGCCGACACTCC
>Ga0209162_1003547_pt1 | contig 12481 bp, 7 predicted proteins | sample YNPNPMetaG_FD_187121 | JGI IMG/M metagenome (GOLD analysis project Ga0209162, IMG submission 187121) | Anoxygenic and chlorotrophic microbial mat microbial communities from Yellowstone National Park, USA - YNP NP MetaG (SPAdes) (version 2) ...
GGTCCGCATCGTGTTCGGCGGCCAGCAGCACGTCCCCGCGGCGAAGCTGGCCGAGCTCGCGGCGATCGAGGAGACCTTCGATTTCTCGCCGACCGCCGTCGGCAACGCCGCCGACCGCATCGCCGCCTACTACCGGACGATCGGCTTCCCCGACGCCACTGTCTCGTTCGACGTGGTCGCCGCGCGGCCCACCGAGCCGCCGCCGTGCACGCCGTTCGAAGACCCGGCGGCCTGGAGCGCCGGCCTCGCGACGCTCGACCCGTTCGGCGACTGGCGCGGACCGGGGCGTCCGGCCGCCGACCCCGGCACGGTCTGGTTCCTTCGCTTCCGCGTGCACGAAGGACCGCGGCGCGGCGTCGCCCGCATCGAATGGGACGGCGTGACGGCCTTCGACGTCGCCGAACTGGACGCCCTGGTGGCGGAGAATGTCGCCGCCGCGATCGAGCCGCCCGGCTCGCTGCTCGCCCCCCCTCGCCCCGGAGAACTCGGCGCGCTCGGCCTGTCCGGCGAAGATCGACTCGCCCGATCCGGCGCGAACCCACCATTCCTTCCGAACTGGGGACCGAACCGCGTCTTCCTCGAGCAGGCCTACCGCGCCGCCGCCGTCCGCATCGAGGAACTCTACCGATCGAAGGGATTCCTCGACGCTCGCGTCACCCTGCTCCCCCCCGCCCGGGACGCGACCGGCGCCATCCTCCCGCGGTTCCGCGTCCACGAAGGCGTCCAATCAACGCTGGCCGCGATCTCCATCACCGGAGCGAACGCCATCCCCGAGGAGGATCTGCTCGATGTCTCCCTGCTCGAGGTCGGCGACCCCGTCAACGAGCTGCGGGCGGAAGAGACCCGCCAGGCGATTCTCGACCGGTACGCCTCTCGCGGCTACCTCTACGCCCGCGTGGAACGGGAGATCGCGTTCTCGGACGACCGCTCCTCGGTCACGTTGCGGTTCGCCGTCGTCGAGGGACCGCAGGTTCGCGTGGCGGGCATCGAAGTCACCGGCAATGCCGACACGGCAACGTCGCTCATCCTGGGCACCCTGGCCTTCGAGGTCGGGGACGTCTTCTCGCCCGATGTGGCCGAGGAGAGCGAACGGCGGTTGTTGCGGCTCGGCATCTTCCAGGGGGTGACGATCACGCCGGTCGACCCGGAGGTCGTCGAGGCGGAGAAGACGATCGCGGTGCAGGTCCGCGAACATCCCCCCCAGGCGCTGGAACTGCGCGCCGGCTTCTCGACCGCCGAAGGCGCCCGCGCCGCGATGTCCTACGCCTACCGCAATCTGTTCGGCCACGCCGTCGGCCTCCACCTGCGACTCAAACTCAACTACCGCCTGTTCTTCCTCGAGGACGATCCCGCCCACGATTTCGAGACCGACTATCACGCCCTGTCGCTCCAGGACCAGCTCGAACGGCTGCTCGTCGCGTCGGTCGCCGCCCCCTACCTCCCCGGCCTCCGCTCCCTCGTCGGCCTGCAGCTCGACCTGGCCCACGAACGCAAGAACCGGCCGTCCTACGGCGCCGACCTGTCTTCCGTCTTCCTCGGCGTCTCCACCGGGTGGCGCAAGCTCCTCTCGCTGGTGATCCAGGCCGGAATCGAATACAACAACCTCGCGCGCTTCGAGGGCGACTTCGAGCCGTGCTCGTCAACCTCCACGACCGTCCGCTGCATCCGACCGGACGATCTGCGCCGCCTGCGCACGCCACAGGGCACCTCCACCTTCGCCGTCGTTCGCACGGCGGCCGGTCTCGACGGGCGCGACGACCCGTTCCGGCCGACCCGCGGGCTGTACGTCTCCGCCGACGCCGAATGGGTTCGCTCCTTCGAACCGGTGTTCGACCCTTCCACCGGCGTCAGTTCCTTCTCCCACCTGATCAAGACCTCGTTCCAGCTCTCCGGCTACGTCCCCCTCGGCGCCGGCCTCGTCCTGGCCCTCGCCGCCCGCTACGGCCAGGTGTTCCAGCTCGAACGCGGCTCGCGCACCTTCCCCGACCGCTACTTCTACCTCGGCGGCTCCGAGACCATCCGCGGCTTCCCCCAGGAATCCCTGTCGGTCGCCGACGCGCCCGGCGAGCTCCCGACGCCCGGTGGCGACCTGTTCCTGATCTTCCGGGGGGAGCTGCGCATCCCGGTCGGCGATACCCTCGGCTTCGCCGTCTTCTCCGACGTGGGGAACCTCTGGCGCGACCCGGACCACTTCGACTTCACCGCGCTGCGCTACACCGCCGGCCTCGGCCTGCGCCTCCAGACCCCCGTGGGCCCCCTCGCCTTCGACTACGGCTTCAACCTCGTCCCCCGCGACGACTGGGGCGAAGGTTTCGGCGCCCTCCACTTCTCGATCGGCGGCTTCTAGCCGACCCGGCCCACCGCCGGTCCTCCCGACCGGCGCGCCCCCCGCAACCGCGGCACCCGGAAAACCCCCACCCGGCGATCCCCGGCGCCGACCGTGCGTCCGAAGAACAGGCACACTCGGAACAACCACGGGCCAAGGGATTTCCGGTCCCGAGGAGTCCCGAGCGGGCGGTTGCCCGGCGGCTCCAAATGGGCATGTCCTCCCCCATGGGTGCGGGCGAGCGCACCTCGAAGGGATGCGCGATCGCGCGCGTCCGCAGGGAGAAGGAAGGGAGGCTCTCATGCGTGCCATCCTGGTGCTCGCGCTGGTCGGCGCCGCCGGTTGTTCGCCGTCGGCCGACGACGGGGTTCTTCCGCATCAGGACGTCCCGCGAACCGACGCGGATGCCGGCGGCCCGCTCTGCGACGCGACCGACTGCGTCGCGCGCTGCGCCGCGGCGGGCTACCCATCCGGCGAGTGCATTGCATCCGGGGCGTGCGTCTGCGTCGACTCGGGCGGCAGGCCCGGGTCCGCCGGCGAACGGTGCGACGATGGCATCGACAACAACGCCAACGGCGCGGCCGACGAAGGCTGCGGCTGTGACCCAGGCACAAGCCAGGCCTGCTACACCGGGAACCCGACGACCCGCAACCGGGGTGCGTGTCGCGATGGAAATCAGCCGTGCATCGGCGACGGCGAGTTTTCCCATTGGGGCGCCTGCTCCGGCGATATCCTCCCCGCCGCGGAAGTTTGCGACGGCATCGACAACGATTGCGACCTCGCCGTGGACGAGGGGTGTGGCGCCTGCGAGCCGACGGAGATGGGCGGCGAGACAATCTGCAACGACGGCCTCGACAACGACTGCGACGGCTCCGTGGACTGTGTGGATGCCGACTGTCCACCGTGCTGCACCGAGGAAATCTGCGACGACGGACGGGACAACAACTGCGACACGGTGGTCGATGAACGTTGCGACGATCCCTGCCTCGCCGTCGAGATGGGCCCCCTCGTCTGCAACGACGGCCTCGACAACGACTGCGACGGCCGCACGGACTGCCGCGACCTGCAATGCCTCCCGTTCTGTTGCACCCCGGAACAGTGCGGCAATCTCGAGGACGACGACTGCGATGGCCGCACCGATTGCAGCGACACCGACTGCTGCACGTACGCCGGCTGCGCCGCCCTCAACCCCGCCTGCACCTCGATCTGCTGCGTCCCGGGCGCGTTCCGCTGGTGCGACACCCCGACCTACTGCTCGTGGGGCCGCCAGACGTGCCGCCCGGACGGCCGGTGGGGCGCGTGCGAGGAGACCGCGGAGCGGCCACCCGGCTGCGACGACGGATCCTACTACTACAGCGCCGCCTGCTGCGTGGCGGCCGGCGCCTGCTGCCAGAACTTCGGCGCGTACGACCCGGGGCTCCCCACCGACGCATCGGTCGGCCGCTGCGACGGCGTCTCGGGAGCCTGTCCCTCCTGACCGGTGGACCGGCGTGCCGCCTTCCCACGCGGCTCGCGAGAGCCTCCCGATCCCGGTTGACCGAACCGTCCCCGCGATGGCATCACCGCGCTCGAAGGAAGCGCGCCGCCGTGTCCCGGCTCGCCCTCGAAGGAACCGCCACCTCCTCGTCTTCGCGGCCGCCCCGCTCGGCGCCCTCGCAGCCGGCCTCGCCGCCTTGCTCGCCCTGGCGGACGACGGCTCGCCCGCGGCCTCCGGCACCGCCCGCCGGGTCGTCGAACTGGCCGACTTCGAACCCGACAGCGACGCCTGGCGCCCGAACGCGCCCGAACACGTCGCCGCCTGGCGGCGCACCGCTGCAGGGGACGACCAGAAAGACGATCGGACGCACGGACCGTGGGCGGGATCCGCCCCCCGGCCGAGGCTGGCGGAGTTTCCCGAGCTCGCTCGCCTGTACGCCGGGAGCTCGTTCGCCGCCGCATGGGACGAGGAGAGCGGACACGCCCTGGCCCTCCGCCGCCTCGAGGACAGCCGCCGCCTCGGCACCGACAAACCGGCGGCTTGCGCGGCATGCAAGTCCAGCGATGTCCCGCGACTGCTGCACCGCCTCGGCCCGGAGGCGTTCTACACCGCCCGCCTGCCCGAACTGCGCGCGGTACACGGATTGGCCCACCCGGTGGGCTGCGCCGACTGCCATGACGCCGCCACCGGCGATCTCGTCCTCACGCGGCCCTGGCTGCTCGACGCTCTGCGCGCGCGGGGTCTCGATCCCACCGCGGCCGACCGCCAACAGCTCCGCTCCTGGGTCTGCGCCCAGTGTCACAGCGAGTACCACCTGCGCGGCGTCGAGAAGACGATCGAGCTGCCGTGGGGGCGCGGGGAACGCTTCGAGGACCTCGAGGCGGCCTGCGACACCGAGCCGAACGCGGAGTGGGAGCAACCGGAGACGGGAACCCCGCTGGCCAAGGTGGACCACCCCGACTTCGAAGCCTGGTCCGCCGGGATTCACGCCGCGGCCGGCGTCGCCTGCGCCGACTGCCACATGCCCCGCCGGCGCCACGGCGCAGCCCGGATCTCGGACCACCAGGTTCGATCACCCCTGGCCGACCCGGAGCGAGCCTGCGGACCCTGCCACGACCGGGCCGCGGAAGACCTGCGCGCCGCCGTGCGGGACACGCAGGAGCGCACGACCACGCTGCTCGCCCGCACCGCCCGTGCCCTCGACGACGCCCTCGACGCCGCCGCGGCGGCCCGCCGCCGCGGCGCCCCCGACGCCGCCCTCGACGAATTCCACCGGCTGTTCCGGCGCGCGTTCCTGCGGTGGGACTTCGCCTTCTCGGAGAACAGCCGCGGGTTCCACGCGCCGCAGGAGTCGATCCGCCTGCTCGCCGAAGCGATCGACTTCGCCCGCCGCGCCGAGCTGGCGGCGCACGCCGCCGCCGGCCCGACCGCCCGACCGTAGGGCATCCCGCACCCGCCGCGCCGCCCGGAGGCAAGCCGAAACCCGCACCCGCGGCGGGCGCGACGGTCTCCCCTTCCCCCCGATCTGCCGGAGCGCGGCGCGCAGCACTCCGTCGGCGCTGCCCGCGCCGCGGAAGCGATCCCCCTACCGCCCGAGCTGCCGGAGCGCAGCGCGCAGCACCGCGATCACGAAGGGCGGGTTGTGGGCCCCGGCGCTGCCGTCGCGCGCGATCAACGCCCAGTCGTGCACGACCCGGTACAGCGGCGTCCGCTCCGGTCGCCTCCACTCCGCCTCGCATGCCGGCATCCGCTCGCCCGCCGGTCCGACCGGCACGAGCCGCCGTCCATCGCGCCCCGGCACGGCCCCCGCGCAGCCCGGAAGCGCACCCAGCTCTTCCCGCACCGCCGCCTCGAGCCGCGCAAGGCACGCCGCCACCTCGTCGGCCAACCGCAGAATGCGGCCGTCGCCGTCGCAGTCCTGCGGCGCAAGCTCGAGCGGCGGCATCGCCCGGAACGTGTGGCCGCCGCGCCGCCGTCCAACATCGGCATGGCAGTCCAGACAGCGCACCATGTGGCAATCGACACACAGGTCCGCCGTCGTTCGCCACGGCCGGCCCGCGGCCCCGAACGCGCCGGCGCCGAACAGCACCTCGGTCTGCGGCGCCTCCGGCAGGCGCCGCTCGGCCTCGGCCGCCCCGTCCGCACGGTCGTCGGCCTGATGACAGCCGACGCAAACCCGCGCACGGCCAACCTCGAACAGCACCCCGGAAACGGTCGCGGCCGTCCCCTGGGTGCGCAACAGCCGCGGCTCGGTCGTGTGCGCCACGTGGCACACCGCGCACGTCACCGGCTCGGCCAACTCCGGCGGCACGTCCGACACCAGCCGCCCCCGCAAACGCGCCACCGCCCCCTGTGCCGTGTGGCATCCGGCACACGACGCCGCAGCCAACGCCGGATCGGTCACCGGCGTCGCCATCCGGCTCTCCCGCCACTCCGCCACCTGCGCCCCCTCGGGCGGACGGTCGTGGCACCGCGCGCAGACGCCGGCGCGCACCACCATCGGCCTCTTGCCGTGCTCGGGAAGCCGGCCGGGACCGTGGCAGGCCAGGCACCAGACGTTCGCCACCCGCTCGCGGTCGCGCGGCAGCGCGGCCGCGCCGCCCGGCCAGGCATCGTGCACGAACGTCCCCGTTTCCCGCGCCACGTCGTCGAAACCGCCGTTGTCGCCCCCGGGATCCCAGCCGACGGTGTGGCAGGCCAGACAGGAATCGCCGAACGGGCCCTTCGAGGACGCCGTGTCGATCCGCGCGTGAAGCGCGCGCGCGTGCCGGGTCGCCGACCACGCCGCTTGTTCCGCCGGATGACACTCCGGACGATCGCAGTCCCGCGGGACCAAGTCCCACGGTCCAACTTCGAAGACGAGCCGCGTTCCCGTTGTCGTTTCCACCAACGCGTACAGCCCGGGTTGGTCGAGCCGCACGGTCCAGACGCCGGGACGTCCGTCCGCGGTCGCCACGGGCACCGGCCCGGCCCGCGATCCCGGTGGAAACGACTCGAGCCGCCACTCCCCACCCGCGACCTCGGGCCCCGTGTCGACAAAGACGTCGGAGTCGGTCGGCACGCTGAGCAGCCCGGCGGTCGCCGCCGCCGACCATACCTCCGCTTCCGCCCGCACCACCCGACCGCCGCCTTCGGCGGTCACGCGAAACCGATAGTGCCCAGCCTGCGCGGGGCTCAACGACAACACGTCCGGACGGTGCGTTCGCACCGCCAGCGGGTGGGTGCGCAACGCGAGCACGGGGGAACGCCAGCCGTCGGCGCGATCGGCGACCGACAGACCTTCCAGCTGGTCCCAACGGAAGGTGGCGGGACCCGGAAGCGGACATCGCAGTTCGGCTCGCAGCCGCACCGGCGCATCGAAGCCCGCGCGCCACACCGACGCCACCGCGAGCTGCCGCCGTAGAACGACGAGGGCCCAACCGGTCGCATCCGGGACGACTCCCTCCGCCGCGCAGTGGTCGGGCGCGGAAGCGCTCCGGATGGCGTCCCGGCCGTCGGGCAGACAGAACCATCCCTCCGCGTCGGCGACCGCCACCGCCTTTTTCCCCCCCCCGCACCGTCGCCCCCGGCACCGCCCGCCCCTCTTCGTCGACGACCCGACCGCAGACGGGGCGGGCCGGCGCGCCGCAACCCACCCAGCACCAGCCCGCCAGCAGGAGGACTCGCCCCGTCATCGCACCACGCACTTCCCCACCCGGCAGACCCGCCCGGCCGGACAGTCCCCGTCGAACCAGCAGCCCGGCGTGGGGTCGAACGGCCAGCACCGCCCCGCCGCCGACAGGCCCGGACACCGGCCGAGGGGGCGTCTTTCCAACGAACAGAACCGGCCGCGCTTGGTCGAATCGTCATAGACGCAGTTCCAGACCGTCGGGTCTTCCGGCGCCGGGTAGTCCGGGTCGAAATCGACGCAGAGAAACTGGCCGCCGAGGGGCACACAGCGCCAGCGGGGATCGACCCCGCGGTTGTAGCGGCCGCGACAGAGCACCCGCCCGTCCCCCTCGATGCACTCCCACTCGTCGGCGCTCGGCCGATCCGGCCAGCGCTCCATGCAGGACGCGCCGCCGCAGCGCCACGGCGCGTTGCCGGCTCGACGCCAGCGGGCAACGATCCGACCCCCCGACACGTGTCCCTGCCAACCGTCGGGCGCGGCTTCCGGCGGCCGCGCGGCTCCGGCCGCGCGGCAGACCGTGGCAGCACCGAAGCGGCCGCAGGACCAGCCGGGCCCTCCCGCTCCCCAGTCGGGTCGACCGCAGGCCAGGTCCCCGCCCGCAACCCAGCAATCCCAGCCGTCGCCCGGCAACACCGGCAGGGGACGCTCGCAGCGCCGGCCCGCTCCGTGGTTCTCGCAATGCCACGAGGAGGACGGTGCGCCGCAACCGCCGACCAGAAAACACGCCAGCCCGGGGCCCGCAAGGCACAGGAACCGGCGGCGCCGCCGCGCGACGGCCGGACCGGTGGGAACGAACGCACCGGCCGGACCGCAGAACACGTCAACGCCGCATCAGCGCCTGGGCCGTGGTGTCGAGATACTGCCCGCGCGGCCAGTGGCGGTAGTAGTCGACCGTGAGAAACGGCCCGCCCGTCGAGTCGTACTCCCCGGTGGGCCGCCCATAGACCTTGATCAACGACTCGCGCTGGACCCGATTGGCTCCCTCCGAATCGGGACCCGAGCGAAGCCGCAACCGGACCGAGAACGGCCCCGCATCACGCTCCGAGACCGTGACGCGACACGACGACTCGGACCGCTCCGCGCAGAGGTGCCGCTCGATGTGCGGCCGCTGCGACATCCGCAGCAGCACCGACCCGTCCTCCTGCGGCACCACCTCGCGCACCACGCCGAACCAGCCGATCAAGGTGTCGGCAAAACCGCTCGGATCGCGTACCACGTCCGTGTACGGGGGCTCGACCGCCTGCGCGGCATACGCTTCCTCTTCGTCGAGCGGAACATAGTAGCGGGCGTAGCCGTAGGGGTTGCTGCCGCAACCGAGCAGGATGACCAGCACCAGCGGCGTGCCGAGATTGCGTATCATGCCTGCCTCCCGTGCCGGGGCGTCCGGCTAGAACCCGATGTCCTCCGGGATCGAGGGCGGCGGCGACTCCGGCGATCCCGCCGCACCCTCCGCTGACACCGACTCCGGCGATCCCGCCGCACCCTCCGCTGACACCGACTCCGGCGATCCCGCCGCACCCTCCCCCGCCGCCGACTCCGGCGATCCCGCCACACCCTCCCCCGCCGCCGACTCCGGCGATCCCGCCACACCCTCCCCCGCCGGCGGCACCGGCATCGACTCGCCCATGTCGCCCCCGGCGGCCGAAAGGATGTGGAACTCGACCCGCCGGTTCTTCTGCCGGCCGCGGGCCGTGCGGTTGTCCTCGATCGGAACGTCCGGCCCGTAACCCCGCGCCTGCATCCGGTCGGCCGCAATGCCTTGCTGGATCAGGTACCGGCGCACGCTTTCCGCGCGTCGCTGCGAAAGGTCCATGTTGTGGTCGTGCGAGCCCCGGTTGTCGGTGTGGCCCTGGATCTCGATGCGGATGTGCGGGTTGGCCCGGAGCACCCCCGCCACCACGTTCAGGATGTCGAAGGAACGCTGCCCCACGATCCGATCGGAATCGGTCTCGAAGTTGATCTGCTGCTTGATTTCGATCTGCGTCGCCGTCACCACGACCAGCGTCGGTCCCCGGTCGGGACACCCGTCCTCGTCCGCGGTGCCGTTGAGCGTTTCCGGTTCGTCGGGGCATTGATCGCTCTGGTCCAGGACGCCGTCCATGTCGTTGTCCGGGTCCGGACAGCCGTCGTCGTCCTGGAATCCGTCCATGTCCTCCGGGTCGTCCGGACAAACGTCGGCCTCGTCGGGCAGCGTGTCCTCGTCGTTGTCCGGCTCGGGACACCCGTCCTCATCCCGGAACGCATCGAAATCCTCCGCCTGGTCCGGGCACTGGTCCGCCGGCGTCGGAATGCCGTCCTTGTCGTGGTCGAGGTCCTCGCAACCGTCCTCGTCCTCGAAACCGTCGCGATCCTCCGGCGCCATGGGGCAGGCGTCGTAGACGTCGAGCACGCCATCGTTGTCGTTGTCCGGGTCGGAGCAGCCATCCTCGTCCTGGAACTGGTCGAAGTCCTCCGGGTCGTCCGGACAACCGTCGTCCTCGTTCGGGTAGGTGTCGCCGTCACGGTCGGGGCTCTCCACGACGATTTCACGCGGCGGCTCGTAGGCCAAGCCCACGAACGCCCGCGCCACCGGGGCACCCATGCCGATGATCCCGCGACCGCCACCGGCCGTCAGCACCAGCGGTCCCCAGAATCGATACTTGACCGCCGCATCGATCTCCACCGGGGACTGGTCGAGCTTCGTCGTGAAACCGTTCCAGCCGAACGCCTCGACCACCACCTCCAACTCCCGGATCGGCCACCACCCGAAGGCGCCGCCATAGACCAGCTGGTGCCCGATCGTCCGCGCGTAGAACTCGGCCTCCTCGCGCCAGCGATACCCGATCTGCGCCGCGACGTGAAACGGGTCGTGGCGAAAGTCTGCCACCAGCCGCCCCATCGCCGTCACGTTGCCCGAACCGAGGAAGCTGCCGGTGCGGTCCTCTTCGGGCGACGGAATGTCGTCGACGAGGTGGCCGAGCGGCGCGGTGATCACCGGCTCGACCGCCAGGCCGAAGCCTTCCTTGTCACCCTCCCGGAACGGAAAGAGGCGGAACTTGAGGTGCAGGCGCAGGTCGCCGGGCGCGATCGTCGCCGGCAGATCGCCGGCGGAAGTTCCGCTGTCGATATGGAGCTGGTTGCCCGTCTGCCAGAAGGTCACGGGAAAGGCGAGCCCGGCGGTGAACAGCTTGAAGAAGCTGACGCTGAACAGGAAATCGGAAACGACCTGATGCTCGATGATCGATGCCATCGGCTCGCTCTCGAGCTCGCAGGCCGGTTCCCCCGTCCCCCCCGTGCCGGGCTCGCAGCGGTACAGGACGAACGGCCGATACTGGTAGTGCGCCAGGAACCCTCCCGTGATCAGGAAGTCCTCGCCGATCTGCGTCCCGTTGACCGACAGAAAATTGCCCGGGCCAGGCACCGGCTCGAGCAGCTGCACGGAGAATGTGCTATCGGCCTTCCAGTCGGTTTGCGCCCCGGCCTCCTTCGGCCAGGCCGCGGCAACGAACAGAACGGCGACCGTCGCGAACGTTGTGCGCGCCATGACCCCTCTCTTCCGAACGACCATCCCGTCGTCTCGGCGCGGCCGTGCGCACTCCCGGCCCGGCCCGCGTCCAGGACCGAAGAAGGATTGTTATCCGGTTGCAGTCGGCGGTTCAAGCGGCATCCGTCGGCCCGAATTCCCTGCGGGTCGGTGCGGCGCGACCGGGAGAAGAGCGCGAGGCGCGCTCGTGGCGGAACGCCTCCGCGCGCCAGGGCTTCCGCGACGTCCGCGACAGCGCTCGCGGGAAACCCGCAACCGCACGCCCGCGCCGAAACGAACCCCGCTCGGCGACACCCCTACCCCGCCCCACGCCCGATGGTGGGTACGCCACTGCCGTTCGAGTTGTCTTGGACACGCGTTCGGCGACACCCCTACCCCGCCTCACGCCCGATGGCGATCGACCGCCCCTGCTCGACCAGGTCGGCGGCTCGCGAGAGGGCCTCCGCGTGCGACCGCTCCGCCGCCCGCGCCGCCTCGGCGTCGTCACCCGCCAGCCGTGCCTGGTCGTCGAGCCAGCCGGCTTCGTTGGTGTGCTCCTGCGCACGAAGGCGATCGGCCTCGGCACGGCGAGCCGGCTCGTCGAACAGCGGGACGGTATGCGGCAGCAAGTCGGCCCCGATCTGGACCCAGCGGTGCCAGGGAACCCCCGCCGACGCGGGCGCCGAGACCGTCGCGGCGGCCGCCGCTCCTTCGCCGATGGCGGCCGCGGTGCCCGCCGCACCGATCGCCGCCACACCCTGGGCCACCGCCGTGACGCCGCCGAGGACGGCCTGAACGATCGCCGAGCCGAACACGTCCGAGGCCGCCTCGCGCTGCGCCCGGATCGCCGCCTGCCGCTCCCCCCGCGCCGCCTCGGCCAGCGCCCGTCGCGCCGCGCGCGCCGCGATGCGCTGCTCCCGGTCAGCCTCCACCATCCCCTCCGCCACTTCGTCCAGCGAAACGTCCGACGCGGCGGTTTCGACCTCCGACGTCCCGCCCGCCGCCGGGTCGGTCGCTGCGACGACCCACGCGGAATCCGCTCCAGCCGATCCGATCCGCCCAATCGACATTCCGCACCTCCTCCCGAACGACCCCAGACCCCGGACCCGCCGGGGTGCTGCCCGGCGTCTCCGGTCCCGACGCTCCGTCCCCGTCCTACCGATCCAGGACGACCGACGCCGAAAGCCGGCGCCCCGCCTCCTCATTTCGGAGCCACCGCAGCGCCTGATCCCGCATGGCCGACTCGACCGCCACCAGCGCCTCGGCCACCGCCCGGCTCTCGCGCTCGTACGCCTGCCCCTCCGCGAGCTTCCCCTCCTCCTGCATCCGGTCGGCCAGGAGGTTCGCCTCGTCGCGGCCGGCCGATCCGACGCCGAGTCGTCCCAGCGCCGAGGTCAACCCGGCGGCGCCCGCGCCGGCCGTCAGGCCGATCGTCAGGGCCGCCGGCAGGGCGGCGCCGGCCGTGGCGGCCACCGCGATCGCACCGCCGATCGCCCCGAGCACCTT
>Ga0209162_1003554_pt1 | contig 12462 bp, 10 predicted proteins | sample YNPNPMetaG_FD_187121 | JGI IMG/M metagenome (GOLD analysis project Ga0209162, IMG submission 187121) | Anoxygenic and chlorotrophic microbial mat microbial communities from Yellowstone National Park, USA - YNP NP MetaG (SPAdes) (version 2) ...
TATGAGTAAACAACCAGCAATAACTTCGACGTCCCAGGCTATCGACTCACGCCTCTTTCGCACTACGATGGGTTGTTTTGCTACTGGCGTAACGGTTATTACCACCGTCCACGAGAATCAGATACATGGCATGACAGCTAATGCGTTTCTGTCAGTCTCGCTCGATCCGCCGCTCGTGCTCGTTTCCATAGGATGCCACGCACGCATGCACGGTATGTTAGCACTTGGTCGTCGCTATGGGGTAAGTAAATTGAGCGAAGACCAGGAGTATATTAGCCGACACTTCAGTGGGAAGACAATACCTGATTTCCAACCATCATTTATCTGGCAAGTAGATACACCACTACTGGCAAATGCACTGGCACATATCGTGGCACGCATTATTGACGTACATCCGGTTGGCGATCATACTCTCTTCATTGGTTTAGTTGAATACCTAAACTATCGCGAAGGGCGTCCACTCCTCTTCTTTCGCGGTCAATACGGTAAGATGGCTGCGGTCTAATCATGAGCAGCGCAAACTATTCTCCACAAGATGACATTCGACGGAATAAATGTATGGTTCAACAGCTCATGACCGGTCTCCATACAACAACTTTCCACCAGCAAGGACCACTCGATGCCCCGGCGATCCTGTTTATTCACGGCTCTGGTCCCGGTGCAAATGGCTGGTCAAACTGGCATCTGGCCTTGCCAGCGCTGAGTGATCGGTGGAATTGTATTGCTCCTGATCTGATAGGCTTCGGCGATAGCCAGCATCCCGATCCTGCACCAACTGAGATTCGACGTTGGATGCGACTATGGATCGATCAGATGTTAGCACTTATCGATACCCTGGGTTTAAAGCAGGTCGATTTAGTTGGTAATTCAATGGGTGGAGCAGTAGCACTCCATCTTCTGATGGAAGCACCACAACGGTTTCGGCGAGTAGTCCTGATGGGTTCGATCGGTGCTCCATGTCAGCTTACCCCAGAACTCGACCGCTTGTGGGGTTTCTACGACGACCCTTCAGCAACATTACTTGCTCAAGCAATCCGCTGGTTTGTGTATGATGACACCTTTGTGCAAGACCGTCTTGACGAGATTGTCCGCGTTCGTTATGCGGCAGCAATGTGCCCTGACATTCGCCGTTCATACACATCAATGTTCCCAGCACCTCGTCAAGCGCATCTTGATGCCCTAGTTGTACCTGATGCAGCCCTACGTCGAATTACGCATCCGGTCTTACTCATACACGGCCGCGATGATGCTATTGTCCCACTCGATACGAGCTACTATCTGCTTGAGCGACTGCCCAATGTCGAACTACACGTTATTGGACGCTGTAGCCACTGGACCCAAATTGAGCATAGCCATCGTTTTCATCAGTTGGTGAGCGCATTCTTTGCCGAGCAATGAGGATGAAGATGATGCTGCTTTTACGCATTACGATGCTCGAAGGGCGGAGTACAGAACAGAAAACGGAACTAGCTCGTGCACTCGCGAAAGCCGCCGCGGCAGCATTTCAGGTACCATTGGAAGAAGTGCGTCTTGTTATCCAGGAAGTACCGCCAACGCACTGGATGGTTGGCGGTACATCGATGGCAGAGTTACGTCGGCAGCATACATCCTCAGAACAATCGTAGAAAGCAAGTACGACACAACTATGGAAAACAAGATGGATTTGAGCGCTGCTGAGATAATGCTAGCTCAGGCGATCAGTAAAGCGCGTGTGATGCGCCAGACGATTAGCAGTCGAAACACCACTTGGCAGGTCGATCTTGACGGTGCCTACCGTATCCAACGCGCTCATTACCCTGATGCTCAGTGCATCGGTTATAAACTCGGTCTGATTAGCCAGGCAAAACAGCAGCAAATGAGTCTGGAGCAACCGATTTACGGTCGTATTACCCGATCAATGATCTACCGGCAAGAAGTGAGCTTAAACAACTTTATTCAACCGCGCCTGGAGCCAGAATTGGCTATTGTACTGCGCCATAGTATCCCTGCGGGCGCCACACCAGGCGTGGCAATGCGCGCCATTGGTGGTATCTTCCTTGGGGTAGATATCCTTGATAGTGTGTGGACGGACTATCGCTTTAGTGCGACGGAAGTTGTAGCTGATAATGCCTCAGGTGGTGGTTTTTTGCTTGGTGAACGTTTACTTGAACAGATACCAGACGGCGACCTATCGCTCTACCTGAACGGTGAACTCCGCACCTCTGGCCCAATTGCTGCACTCGGCAACATCGAACAACAACTCTGTTGGTTAGCCCAAACGGTAGGCGAACTAAAAGCTGGTCAAATCGTCTTTCTTGGCTCACCGGCTCAGGCCATACCGGCAGTAGCAGGGGTTGTTGAAGTCGTTTGTGGGAGTAGTATCCTTCAGGTACAGTTAACAGGAGTAGTCTAATGGATTACCCTTTTTTCCATGTCAGTCACTATATAAATGGTCAATTTATTGATCGTGGACCAAGATTTGATATTTACTACCCGGCAACCAATTACGTCATTGGTTCGGCGCCAGAGGCTGGCGCTGAAGAGGTAGATGCCGCTGTACAGGCCGCCGTTCGTGCCTTTGGTCAATGGAGTCGCATGTCGTCAGCCGAACGGCGCGTACTCCTTAAACGGTTTGCCCAGCTCATCCGTGATCACGAAGATGAACTGGCAGCAATCGAGACATGGGATGTTGGACGCCCAATTGCCGAAAACAAAGCTGGTTATATTGCACGAATCGCAGCCAACATCGAATTCTTCGCCGATTTTGCTGTTACCCATGGGAGTGAGGCTTATCCGATGGATAACGGCTACATCAACTACGTGCTCCGCCAGCCGGTCGGCGTTGCCGCTTTGATCACACCTTGGAATATTCCCATGTTACAGGCTACCTGGAAGATGGGGCCAGCACTGGCCTTTGGCAATACCGTTGTTTTAAAACCAGCAGAGCTGACGCCTATTGGCACCTGGCGTCTAGCACAATTAGCGCATGCTGCCGGTATACCTCCAGGAGTGATCAATGTTATTCACGGGTTTGGACCCGATTCGGCCGGCGCCCTTCTGACAAAGCATCCCGACGTCAAACTTATCTCTTTTACCGGCGAAACTACAACCGGTACGATCATCATGGCGGCGGTGGCACCAACTCTCAAACGAGTCTCTTTTGAGCTTGGCGGAAAGGGTGCCAACATTATCTTTGCAGATGTTGATCTTGAGCGTGCTGTTTCGATTAGTTTGCGTTCCTCGTTCTTCAATCAGGGAGAATTTTGCCTCGCCGGGCCGCGGATACTCGTTCAACGACCGGTGTATGAAGCCTTCCTCTCGCACTTCCGACAAGCGGCAGCGCAGCTTAAAATTGGCAATCCGTTTGATCCTGATGTACGGGTTGGCGCGCTTATCTCGCGTGAGCATTTCACACGTGTCAGTAACTACATCGATCTGGCTGGTACTGATGGTGCCAGTATCATATTGGGAGGTACTCCACCAGTTCTGCCTGAGCCTTTCGCACAGGGTAACTTCCTCCAACCGACCATCATTATTGATGTCAAACCGCATGATCGAGTGTGTCAAGAGGAGATCTTCGGCCCAGTCGTAACAGTTGCTCCGTTTGACGACGAAGAAGAAGCAGTTGCAATCGCTAATGGGGTCAGCTATGGCCTTTCAGCAGTTGTGCAAACACGCGATGTTGGCCGTGCAGTACGTCTGGGATCAGCACTTGAAGCCGGTACAATCTGGGTTAATGACTTTTTTGTTCGTGATCTCCGGGTTCCTTTTGGGGGTATGAAACAGAGCGGAATTGGTCGGGAGGGAGGACACTATAGCCTTGAGTTCTACACGGAGGTCAAGACAATATGTCTGAGCAATCAGTAACCGGTAGCGTCACTGATGAAGGAATAATTGACACCCTGGCCCGAAGACTTGATCAGGCCTGGGAAGCGCGATTTACTATCGCTCCACTCACCGAGAATGAGGGAATCACTGATGCAGCCACTGCCTACCGAATTCAGACGCGCTGGACAGAATTGCGCGTAAGCCGCGGCGAGCGAATTATTGGCCGCAAAATTGGACTGACCAGTAAAGCTGTGCAGGAGCAAATGGGGGTATCAGAGCCAGATTATGGAACACTTTGGGCCTCGCGCTACTTCCCGATCAGGAATGGTCGTGCCGAGGTACCCTTTGACTACTTTCTACAACCGCGGGTTGAAGGTGAAATTGCATTTTTGATCGGTGAAACGCTCGATTGGCCCGATATTACGCCTCAGCAGGTACTTGCAGCAACCGAAGCACTGGCCGCTGCCATCGAAATTGTTGACAGCCGAATTGATCGCTGGCGTATCAAGCTGGCCGACACTATCGCCGATAATGCTTCCTATGGTGGATTGACTATTGGTAGCTGGAGTACGTCTATGCGTAGTAGCGACTTGCGCACTGTTGGAATGATAATGAGTCACAATGGTCAGCCAACTGTGTTTGGAACAGGCGCAGCCGCATTGGGCCATCCCGCACTGGCAGTCGCATGGTTAGCGAACAAATTACGCGAGTTTGCGATCCCATTACGGGCTGGTGATATTGTCATCTCTGGAGCATTAGCTGCCACAATCCCAGCTCAACGCGGTGATATCTTTGTGCTTGAAATGCATGGTCAACCACCAATTAGTTTACGGTTTGTGTGAGAGAGGTATTTCTATGCCGATGCTCGAGGTTTTTTACTGCGGCGACCAACCGCTAGATTATGCTCAAAAGCGATTATTTGCTGCTGAGGCCAGTGCTATCTTTCAACAGATTATTGGTACAACACCAGGACGGTTGCAATTAATCGTGCGCGTATTAGCGCCTGAAGATACGCTGGCGGTGCTCGACAGTGATCCTTCTGATCTTGCAGAAGCGCACAATTACCAAAAGTAGCTTATGAACAATTCGCAACGGAGGAATGCTCACGTATCAACTCAGTGACCGATACCACTTCCCAGTGAACGCGAACAACCCGCTTACGTTTGCAGTAGCAGTGGTGAAAGGTGTACCTCTCTCATAACTCAATCCTGTTAAAAGCCTGTCTGAATGCCTGTCTCACGGTATAACGAATCCAACCCATCGATGGATAGACGGGCGCAGCGGCGCTGCGCCCCGACTAATTCTGCGACAGGGTATTCCGGATAGGCACTAAGCCGTGGCGAGTGGATTAAGAGCCTGATCAAAAACCCAGCTTTCTCATTGGGCATGTCCCGTACCCGTGCGACCATTTCGTGAGGTGGTCGCCCTCACCCCCGGCCCCTCTCCCGCGCTGCGGGAGAGGGGTGGTGCATGAACGCGGTATGGTTGACAGTCACAGGATCGCCCCTGCTCCGCTCATTCCCCCCCTCCCTCGCCTCGTGTGGAAGAGGAAGGGGGCCAGGGAGGATGGCGAGGGGGTCACCAGTTGCTCGCCATCGTTCCCCGAACTATTCTGGAGATGCTAGTGACAACAGTAAAAAGCCTGAAACCGAGCCAGACCTACTCGGGAGCAGAGGGAGAATATGCTATACTGTCATAAGAACTGAACAAAACCTGCACGAGCAACTACTGTCAATGACCGCTGACCTGCTGACAAATCTCAACCCACAACAACAACGCGCCGTTACGACCATAACGGGGCCGGTGTTGGTGTTGGCCGGGCCGGGGAGCGGCAAAACACGGGTACTAACGCATCGGATCGCCTATCTGATCACTGAGATCGGCATTGATCCGCTCCGGATTCTGGCAGTAACCTTCACCAATAAGGCAGCACGTGAGATGCGTGAACGGCTGGCTATGCTCGTGGGTGAAGCGGTAAACGATTTGACCGTTGGCACCTTCCACGCCATTTGTGCCCGCTGGCTGCGTCGTGATATTGTGCATTTGGGTCGCGAACGCGATTTTGTGATCTACGATAGTGATGACCAGGAGCGGCTGATGAAGCGGGTACTGCGTGAACTGAATGTGAACGAGAAGCAGTACCCACCGCGTGCCATCTTGAGTGCGATCTCGCACGCGAAGAATGAGTTGATCGATCCTCAGACCTTTGCCCACTCGATCCGTAGCCACTTCGATGAGATGGTGGCTCGCTGCTATGCTCGTTATCAGGAGCTGCTCGTCGAGAGCAATGCACTCGACTTTGATGATCTGCTCGCTGAAACGGTGCGCTTATTCCTCAAGCACCCCAATGTGCTCGATTACTATCATCAGCGTTTCCACTTCTTGCTGGTGGATGAGTATCAAGATACGAATCGCGCTCAGTACCTACTTGTACGGGCATTGGCAGAACGCCATCGGAACCTCTTCGTCGTCGGTGACGAGGCGCAAAGTATTTATGCCTGGCGTGGCGCCGATATTCGCAACATCTTACAGTTCGAGCAGGATTATCCAGAAGCAACCGTTATCGCACTCGAACAAAACTACCGTAGCACCCAAGCCATTCTCGATGCTGCACAAGCGCTCATTAATGCCAGCCCATTGCAGAAATATCCCAAACGGCTCTGGACGACCAACGGGAAGGGCGAAGCCGTAACGTTGTACGAGGCAAGAGACGATCAAGATGAGGCGCAATTTGTGGTGAATGAGATTCTCCACCTGATTGCGCAAGGGATTGCCCGTCCCGGTGATTGCGCGATTATGTACCGTACTAACGCTCAGTCACGTCTGATCGAAGAGACGTTGGTCGCAGCGCATTTGCCCTATCAGGTCGTTGGCGGGGTTCGCTTCTACGAACGCAAAGAGATCAAGGACGTTCTCGCCTACCTGCGCCTGGTAGCCAACCCGTATGATAGCGTTAGTCTGCAACGCATTATCAACTGGCCAGGACGAGGCATCGGCGAACGGACAGTCAACGAGTTGATTGTCTGGGCACGTCAGATGGGCGTGCCGCTCTATCAAGCATTACGTGAACTGGCGGAAAACGATACCATTGCGCATCCGTTTGGAAGCCGGGCCTGCACTGCGCTGAGAGAGTTCTACACGCTTATTAACGACCTGCACCGGCTCCATACTATGATGTCCCTTGGCGATCTGATCGATCTGCTGCTGAGCCGTCTGGAAGTCCTGGCAACCCTCAGACGCGAATACGAAGATGAAGAGGCCGCCGATCGCTGGCAGAACGTCCAGGAGTTGCGCAATGCAGCACTGGCCTATATGAATATGCCGCTTGAGAATCAATTGAATGCGTTTCTGGAAGACGTTGCGCTGATCGCCGATGTTGATAACTTGAATCGGAACAACGAGGTGGTGACCTGTATTACATTGCACCAGGCAAAAGGGTTAGAGTTTCCCCACGTCTTCCTGGTGGGAATTGAAGAAGGTCTGATCCCCCATAGCCGGGCAACGAATGATCGCAACTCCATCGAAGAAGAACGTCGTCTGCTCTACGTCGGAGTGACGCGCGCCCAACAGCGATTATACCTCTGCTACACAACGCAGCGTGCTCTGTACGGGCGTGTCACCACCAGTGTGCGCTCGCGGTTTCTTGCCGACATCCCTGCTCCCCTTGTTAAACAGATTCGCTATCGTGGGTATCGGGCTACACCGGCACCGCAGACCACCATGTTCAGCAATCGTTCATTCACGCAACGCAAGGACACCCAACGGAACTCACGGCAAAATACCCCTCTGCCAACACCGATGAAGGCAGCATTCTTCCCCGGTCAGCACGTGCGTCACCCGACCTTTGGCGAGGGGATCGTGGTGAGCAGCCGTCTGATTGAAGGCGACGAAGAAGTAACTGTTCGTTTCTCAGATCGCGAACGGCGCTTACTGGCCAGTTTTGCCCGTCTGGAAGCACTTACGGACGAATAAACGCTTCTATCGGGCGCTGACTCACTTCATTGACCAAAAACTCACGCAGCGCACGGGCCGCCGGTGAAGCCGTTCGATCACGGCGCCAGACTAGACCGAGCGAACGGGTCAGGGTTTGATCGCGTACACTCAGGCTGACCACACCACTGAAACCAGATACCGCCAGCGCCGGTACCAGAGCGATGCCCAGACCGGCGGCAACGAAGCGAACCAGCGTCTCGGTCTCGCCACCTTCCAATACCGTCTGTGGCGTAAAGCCAGCCTCACGACAGGCTTTTAACGTTGCCTCACGCAACTCATAATTCGCCGGTGACAAAATCCAACGTTCGTTACGTAGTTCGCTCATCGAGACGTCACTTCGTTTCGCCAGCGGATGTAGGGGATCGACGATTAACACCAACGGTTCGTTCAATAACGGCGCCACCGCCAGTTGCTCATCTTCGACCGGCAACGCCAACACAGCCAGATCGGTCAAGCCTGTCTCCAGCAGATCGAGGAGAGATTGAATACCGGCTTCGTGCAAACGTAACGTAATTCCCGGATACCGCTGGTGAAAAACTGTCAACAACGGTGGAAGCAGATGTGCTCCTACCGTCGGTGGTGCACCGATTGACACGCGCCCGGCTTTTAGACCAACTCGTTCTGCCATTGCCGCTCGCGCCTCTTCAACCTGCGCCAACACCGCACGCGCATAGGGCAACAGCGCCTCACCGGCCTCGGTCAGCCGCAGACTACGCCCCACGCGATCGAATAAAGCAATACCTAGCTCGCGTTCAAGCTGACTGATCTGCTTGCTTAGTGCCGGCTGCGCAATGTGTAATTCAGCAGCAGCACGAGTGACGTGAGAATGACGGGCGACAGCTTCAAAATAGCGTAGATGACGAAGTTCCATACCTGTAACCTTCTATCTGGCGCGATACTCTGCATGGTATGATACCAAATCCTGATCGTTATATGCGTTAGAAGCTGACAATTGACGTAGAGATACGGAATCGCACAAGATATGGATGATAGATCGATAACTGCACGATGCGGGCGAGCGGCTCGTGCGCCATCGCTGCATCCTGATGTACGGGCGCAGCAGCGCTACGCCCCGATTGCTGCACCCTATTTCGGATAGGCTCTCAACCCTGCGTTGCATCCTGCCGCCGAACCGTCTATAATCTGAACAGCAGCGATACAAGGCATACTGGCAACTCAGGAGAAAGCCGTGTCAGGCGAAGCATTACACCAGCGGATCACCGCCACCATTCAATCATACCGCGAAGAGATTGAACGTACCCGCCGCGAAATCAACGAGGTCGAGTCGTTGCTACGCCAGAATATGGCTGAGGTTGATCGGCTGGCAATGCGCGAAACTGCCATCGCTAATCGAGTGCGCGACCTCGATGTGAACCTGGAGCGCTACGAAAAGACCGACATCAAGACCTTCTACACAACGTTTATCGAACTTCAGATGCGCTTGCAGACGATGCGCGCACAAGTTGAACAATTGCAGAATCGTCGTGAAACCCTGCGCAACCGGCAGAATCTGCTCAGCGATGTCGTTGAACTGCTCGAACAGGCAGCGGTAGAACTAGAGCGCAGCGCGAAATTGGCCGATCTGCCATTCGATCCGCAGACAATGATTGCCAACATCATCCAATCGCAAGAGAGCGAACGGCTGCGTATTTCGCTTCAGATGCACGACGGCCCGGCTCAAGCGATGAGCAATCTGGTCTTACGGGCCGAAATCTGCCAGCGACTACTTGATCGCGACCTGGATCAGGCCCGGGCCGAGCTGGTTGCCCTGAAAAACGCCGTGAACAACACCCTCCAGGAGACACGCAAATTCATCTTTGATCTCCGTCCGATGACCCTCGATGATCTGGGGCTGGTACCGACTCTGCGCCGGTACGTCGCTCAGGTTTCAGAAAAACACAAAATTGATATTAACTTGATGGTGCAAAACCTCGATCAGCGCCTCCCTAGTCACTACGAAGTCACCATTTTCCGCTTCATTCAAGAAGCGATCAACAACATCGTGCGGCATTCTGGCGCCACGCAGGCGCGGGTTATGCTTGAGCAGAGTGACAACACCCTACAAATTTTGATTGAAGATAACGGCAGCGGCTTTGCGGTCAAAGAAGCGATTGCCAGTGCGGGAACGCGCAAGAACATGGGACTGGCAAATATGCGCCAGCAGATCGAGGTCTTGTTACAGGGCGAATTTGGGATTGAGAGCACCATTGGGCGTGGAACACGGGTCGCAGCGACGATTCCGGTGCCGTGAGAAAGGAATAAGACAAGAATCTTTCCAATGAACAGAAGAATAACATCCTCAGCCAACATCATTCTAGGGATCGTTGTACTCATCCTTGCTATCGCGGCACTGGCGCTTATTCCATTGCCTATTCCAATCGTGACAGATTTCTGGATGTTGTACAACACCGCGTATGGACTTGTACGAGGGGTTTACATCTACGATTACACGGCTCAGTCATCAATAGCATATCAAGTTTTCGGTGATTTACTACAGGATATTACCCTACCGTATTATGTATACCCACCCTGGTTTGTCTACAGTTTCTTCTTCCTAGGACTCTTTCCCCCCGATTATGCTGCCCGATTCTGGTTTTGGTGTAACATAGCTATTATTGGAACAGCACTATATTTTATCACAAATAGTTGGAGCTTTAAATCAAAAGTATACGCTATCCTTTTCACACTATCTTGGTCGAGTATTTGGATGCTTCTCATCGTGGGTCAGTTTATTGCTCTCCTTATGCTAGGAATAGCCCTTATCATGTTTTCGATTACTCACAGTCAACTTTCACTTCTTGTTGTAGGTATGTTCCTTCTCACGTATAAACCACATCTTGGTGGATTTATCTTTTTATTTGTTGTGGGATGGTTACTTTTCAAGCGCTATTATAAACCGCTAAAGGTCATAATATTTACTCATATCAGTATAGGTATAATTTGTCTCATTATAAATCCACTTTGGTTATCAGACTACATACGAACGCTGATTGGATTTCGTGAGCAAACGACATTCACTACCTGTGACGACTGCTCGAGTGGTGCAACATTGCTCGTATCAGCTATGACCGGCAAAGCTGATACCGCAACCGCGCTATATGTTGGGATAGGAATAGCACTTGTTGGCAGCTTCATCTGGTGGCTTATCTTCCAATCGCGTCTTGATACAACAATTGAAGTAACAGTATACTGGTCATCAGTTCTTGCACTGCTGTCAATTCCTTACGTTAATAACTACGATTACGCTATGCTGTTACTTCCCTTTCTCTGGCTCACGAACACGGCGAAACATACCGTAACCAAGATTTTTCTCACGATATCACTTGTCGTGCCTTGGATTGGCGTCGTACTCAGCGACCGACCCATAGTAGCAGTTTTGCTGGCATCAAGTGCATGTTCGATGGCATTTGCCCTACTGTTTGAGGTATATTTGAATCGGCTCAAAGCTCATTCCATGTAACACCGCATAATGGCAACTCGTATGAAGGAATTACCAGATATTCACCAATCCCGCTGGACACACTGGCACGTCGGGATTACTGCTTGTGTCTTTGCTGTTGTTTTTATCGTGAGCTTACGTTCGTACACCGATCCCGACCTCTGGGGACATTTGCGGTTTGGCCTCGATGCCATTGAGCAGCGCCGTATTGTACAGGTTGATCCATACTCGTACCTCACTGAAGGATACCGATGGATCAATCACGAATGGTTGATGGAAGTCCTGATGGGAATGGCCTGGCTGATCGGGCGCGATACGGGGCTGATCTTGCTGCGGGTTATTGTCACATGGCTTACCCTTGGTCTCGTATTCTGGCGATTGGTTCATTCAGTAAAACTGCCATTCATACCGGCCCTGCTCGTCTGGTTATGTGTTGTCCTGACGACCATCTGGTTTAGTCTTGTTGTTCGTCCACAAGTGTTCACGTTTCTCTTCTTTACCTGTACCCTGATCATCATTGATGAAGCCGAACGGGGCAGGTATCGGCTGCTCTGGCTGATGCCGGTTATCGTCGCGCTCTGGGTGAATCTACACGGCGGATTCCTCGCCGGATGTGGCGTGTTAGGGGTATGGACGATTGTCCATTTGTTCTTTAACCCGCAACAGTGGCGAAGTGTGGCGCCACCGGTTGCAGTAACTGCTCTGACTACGCTTGTTAATCCGTATGGCTATGAATTGTTACACTTTCTGCTTGAAACTGCGACCGGCGACCGGCCAGAGATTGCCGACTGGCAGCCGCTACCTATTCGTAGCCCATTAGGAGGGATCTATCTGGCTGTGATGAGCTTTGCCATCTGGGCTAGATACATATCCCCATTACCCCGTAACATCACCTTGATCGGGTTGTTTGGGTTGGTCGGGATTATGCCGTTGGTTGCTATCCGTCATCTCCCGCTGATGGGGATCACCTTTGCCATCTTCATTGCACCACACGTTGGCGCAGCGTGGCAGGCATCGATCAGCCGTCAGAGCCGGGATGTGCCAATCCCACGCTGGCTGCAACCACTGCCATTGGTTGGATCAGGATTAATCCTGCTCTTCGGCATGGGAATGAATCAATGGAGCTTTATCAGTGCGACCAGTGTCCCGTACCATGCAACAACCTTACTTCGGGAGAGTGGATTTCGCGGTCGGCTCATGTGTGATTTTGGTTGGGGTCAGTA
>Ga0209162_1003556_pt1 | contig 12460 bp, 11 predicted proteins | sample YNPNPMetaG_FD_187121 | JGI IMG/M metagenome (GOLD analysis project Ga0209162, IMG submission 187121) | Anoxygenic and chlorotrophic microbial mat microbial communities from Yellowstone National Park, USA - YNP NP MetaG (SPAdes) (version 2) ...
TCGCAGGCCCCGCCGGAGCAACACGCCCCATCCGGTCTGAACAGATTACCACCAGGGACACAAAGGACACAAAGGGCCTGAAAATCATCCTTCGTGTCCTTGGTGTCCTCCGCTCGCCGGGGGTCTGTGACCCCCGGCCCGTTGGCGGCGAGGTCGCAGGCCCCGCCGGAGCAACACGCCCCATCCGGTCTGAACAGCGTACCACCCAGGACACAAAGGACACCAAGGGCCTGAAAATCATCCTTCGTGTCCTTGGTGTCCTTGGTGGTTTATGCGGCCAGGGGCAGAGCAGCGCTCTGCCCCTGCCGGTGCGATTTCCAATCGCCCCCGCCTTCGCTTCCTCCGCTCGCCGGGGGTCTGTGACCCCCGGCCCGTTGGAATGGGCAGGATGCCCCTCTCAGACGCCCAGGGTTACTTTTTGATCAGGTCCTCGATGTTGATGCCAGCCTTGCTCAGATCGGCGCGGAAGGCATCGTAGAAGGTATCGTCCGCCTTCTGCAGCCCCTCGATGGAGTAGAGAGTGTTCAGCGCCGCTTTGCCCTCATCGGTACCGGCGATCTCCAGCAAGGCGGTGACGATCTTGTCGCGCATGTCGGCCGGAAAGTCCTTAGTGAAGGCCACGTTGTCGTTGGGGATGTCGGCGGTGGTGGCCAGGACGACAACCTTTTCCTTCACGTCAGGCAGGTCCTTCTCGACGGAGCTACGGGCATCGGCATAGGTCGCCCCGGCGTCGCAGTCGCCATTGTAAACCTGGGTGACGACGTTGTTGTGGGAGCCGGCCTCGACCGTCTTGGCAAAGTCCTTGTCGGGGTCAATGCCGTTGGCCTTGAGCGTGATGCGCGGGATGATATAGCCGGAGGTGGAGTTGGGGTCCACCCAGCACATCACCTTGCCCTTGAGGTCGGCCAGGGAGGTGATGCCGCTGTCGGCGCGGACGATGATCTGGCCCTTGTAGGTGGTCGCGCCATAGCGCTGCGTCACCAGCGCCACATCCACGCCATACTTTTCGTGGGCCAGAATGTAGTTGAAGGTGTTGAGCCAGCCGATGTGGGCCTTGTTGGCACCCATCGCCTCGCGCACAGCGGCATAGTCGGTGCCCACGTTGGCTTTGATCGTCAGGCCCGTCTTGTCCGAGATCATCTTGGCGATCTGGTCGCCGCTGGCGATGATCTGCTGCGTATCGCCCGAGGGCACAAAGGACATGATGATCGGATTGTCGGCCGTGCCCAGCTTGGGCGTGCCGCAGCCGGCCAGAACCAGGGTCAACAGGCTGAACAAGACAAACGTAGCGAACAGGATGTTCCTTCTCATTTTTCTCCTCTCTTTTTTCTTTCAGCAAAAAGGTCAATCGTCAGTACAGCCGATTCCGCCCGGATCCTCTCCGATGCACCTCACCTCCTTTGCTCTCTCAACAACAAGAGAGGCACACGGCAGATTGGAAACATGATACATCATTCCGCCTGTCTTGACAAGTTGGCACGCAGGCTGCGCAAGGCCCTGCCAAAGTCAGGCGCCAGAGGCGCCAGGCACCTCCGGCATGGCTCTTGTTGGTCCAGGGCGGGCTGTTGGCACCCCGATCCAGGCCTCTCAAGCGCCCGGCGCTGGACCATAACAGGACGTGGGTTAGGAGAAAAGTACTATTGAAAACGGACTCATAATCACATATAATGACTCTTTTGCTGCTCATATCGCTTTGGGCTGCAGCGGCCGGCTACACCGTCTACTGGCACGCCGCCAGCACCGGCCTGCCCTCAGATGTGGAGTCACTGGCTGCTGCTCCCGCATCGCCGGCCATCCTCTATGCTGGCACCTGGGGCCAGGGGGTCTACCGCAGCACAGATCACGGCGCCGCCTGGCAGCCGGCCAGCACCGGCATCACCCTGCCCCTGTCGGTCCAGGGCGGGCTGGCCGTGAACCCGGTCACGCCCACGGTTCTCTACAGGGAGCCACTCCCTGCCCTCCGCCAGTGGCTCAGGGCCATGCCCCCAACCGGTAACAGTCCCCCTGCCCGATTTGGCAAAACCCCGGGACCGTGGTATAATAGGATTGATTGTCTGCAGCACAAAGACAATGGAACGGAACGGACATGGCAGACCACAGGCCACGGGCAGGCCGGATGCTGCCCCTGATCGCGTTGGGTGCCTGGCTGATGGCGATCCTGGTTGCCTGTGCACCCCAACCCACCAACCCAAAGGAGGAAACAGCCGTTGCCCAACTGCTGACCGTACAACCGCACATCGCCCTGACATTGACGGCCTGGCCCACTCCGCCGCCGCTCCTCACCCGCCCACCCACCCCCACCCTTGCCCCTCGCCCGCTGTGGACCGCCTCGCCCACGGTCAGCAGCAGATCGCTGCCAACAGCGACGCCGGTGGCCACCCCAGCCACGCCGGCCAGGCCGACCGCCGCCGCTCTGCCCCCTGCCGGGTCGAACCCGCCGGCCGTGCGGCTGCTCATCCCCAACCTGGGGCTGGATGTGCCGGTAGTGGAGGTAAGCTGGGACATTATCCTGGAAGGGGGAACCTGGCGCAGTGTGTGGCAGACAGCCGACGGCGCAGCCGGACACCACCGCAACAGCGCCAACCCCGGCGAGGCGGGCAATGTGGTGATCTCCGGCCACCATAACACCCGGGGGCAGGTGTTCCGTCAGGTGAGCGAAATCGGGTTGCCGGGCGCTCAATTCGGCATCGGGGACCAGGTGATCCTGGTGGCAGCCGACGGCCGGCAATACACCTACCAGGTCACCGCCTGGGAACGGTTTGCAGAAGAGGGGGTGTCGGCAGCGGAGCGCCGCGCCCACGCCCGCTACCTGGACCCCACCGCCGAAGCTACCCTGACCCTGGTCACCTGCTGGCCATACGAGGGCAACTCGCACCGGGTGGTGGTCGTCGCCCGGCTCAAATGAGACAGGGCCAGAGGCAAGAGGTCCATTGCCCGGCGGGGGTCTTTGCCTTCGTGGCAGGTAAACCACCCAGGACACCCAAGACACAAAGGATGATTTTGGAACCTGCCCTTGCAGGCCCTTTGTGTCCCTGCTGGTAAGCTTTTCAGACCGGCTCTCAGGTCGGCACTCTGGTCACTGCCGCGCAGGCAACGCAATTCGTACTTTTCCAGATGAACAAGATGCGGGTCAAGGTATGGACAACCCTGCGCTGGACGGCCGCATTGCTGCTGGCAGGCCTGGCCGCCTGGCTCAGCCTGCGGCAGGTGCGCTGGCCCTCTGTGCAAACCATCCTGACCGGGGCCAGCCTGCCCCTTCTGGCCCTGGCCCTGAGCACCGTCCTGGCCACCACCGTCGCTAAGGCGCTCCGCTGGCAGGCATTGCTGCGGCTGTGCGGACCCCCGCCGGGTCTGGGGCGCCTGCTGCGCCTGATCTTCATCGGCCAGATGGGCAACAGCCTGTTGCCGGCCCGCCTGGGTGACGTGGCCAGGGCAGCGCTGGTCGGCCCCCAGACAGGGGGTGGATTCCTGGCCGCGATGGGCACACTCCTGGCCGAAAAGGCGCTGGACGGGGCGTTGGGGCTGCTGATCCTGATCGGTCTGGCCTTGTGGACGCTGCCTGGGGTGAGCGGAGATGAACCGCTGCCGGGCTGGTTGCGCGGCCCCCTGATGGGGCTGGCCGCGTTGACCGGCGGGCTGCTGGCGGTGCTGGGGCTGGCCGCGATCCCAGGCCGGACGGCTGACCGGCTCTTTGCCGCCCTCACCCGGCCACTGCCAACCCGATTCCAGGAACGGTTGCGGCGCTGGCTGGCCGGGCTTGGGCTGGGGTTGAGCCTGCTCCGCCGACCGGGGGACGCCTGGCGGGCGCTGGTCTGCTCGGCCATCGTCTGGGGCCTGGCGGCGCTGACCAACGTGGTGACACTGGCCGCCCTGGACATCCAGACGCCCGGCTGGAGTACCTGGCTGGTGTTGGTCACCGGCTACGCCGTCAACTTTTTGCCCCCAGTCCCGGCCCAGATCGGCCTGTTCGAGTATGCCTGCATCCTGGCCCTGGCAGCCGCCGGTGTGGGCCACGAGCCGGCGCTGGCCTTCGGACTGGTGCTCCACCTGCTGGTCAGCGGGCCGCCGGCGCTCCTCGGCCCGGTGAGCATGGCCGCCGAGGGGTTGAGCTGGGGACGGCTCTGGTCTGGTCCTCTGGAGGACACAGATGGCACTGCCTGAGGTGAGACCGGTGTATGCCTCGGTGATCGTGCCGGTGTTCAACGGCGCCGACACCCTGGGCGACTGCCTGGCAGCCCTGGCCCACCAGACCATCGGAGCAGAACGGTATGAGGTCCTGGTTGTGGACGACGGCTCAACCGACCCCTCAGCCCAGGTGGCCGCCCGGATGGGTGTGCCGGTCATCCGCCAGGAGCACGCCGGAGCAGGCCCGGCCCGCAACCGGGGGGCACAGCAGGCGCGAGGCCAGGTCCTGCTCTTCACCGATGCCGACTGCCAGCCGGAACGCGACTGGATCGAGCAGATGCTGGCCCCGTTTGCCGACCCGGAGGTGGTCGGTGTCAAGGGGGCCTATCGCACCCGGCAGAGATCGCCGGTGGCCCGCTTCGCCCAGGCCGAGTATGAGGAAAAGTATGCCCGGCTGGCCCGGCAGAAACAGATTGACTTTGTGGACACCTACGCCGCTGCCTACCGCCGCGACCTCTTTCTGGCCCACGGCGGCTTTGACCCGGCCTTCCTGCTGGACGAAGACCAGGAATTTTCCTTCCGGCTGGCCAGGGCCGGTTGTAAGCTGGTCTTTGCCTCGGCGGCAGTTGTCTATCACCGGCATCCGGCCACAGTGTGGAGCTATGTGCGGCGCAAAGTGCACCTGGGCCGCTGGAAAGTGCAGGTCCATGTCCGGTACCCGGCCCAGGCGGTGCGCGACTCGTACACCCCCTGGACGCAAAAAGCTCAGCTCCTGCTGCTGCCGCTGACCGGTGCGGCGGCGCTGGCCGCCGCCCTGGGCCTGGTGCCCTGGGGGCCGGCCCTGGTGCTGGCCGGGTTGGGATGGGCCACCACCCTGCCGCTGCTGCTCAGAGCAGCCCGACAGGGCTGGCCGGTGGTAGCGGTGACGCCATTCCTGGCGTTGCTCCGTGCTCTGGCCCTGGCCGTTGGCCTGGGATGGGGCCTGGTCGAACTCAAGAATTTGACTCACAGAAAGGAGAGAAGAAAATGAAATTCAACAGATGGCGTGTATGGACGATCCCGCTTTTGCTGGCGGCCTTGCTGCTGACGCTGCCTCCCATCGCCACCGCTCAGGCGCCGACACCCACCCCTCCCACCTGGACACCGCCCATGATCTACAAGTACGCTGACGTCAGTTGCTGTGACCCCAACGGCCAGGTGAGGTTTACCATTACCGTGACCAATCCGGGCGCAGTCACCTGGTCCAACGTGCGCGTCACCGACCAGATCGATCCCCACCTGCACATTGATGCGGTGACCACCAGCCGGGGCACCGCCACCATCACCGGCAACACGGTCGTGGTGAACGGGACCATCACCCTGGGCCCTGGCGAGTCGTTCGTCATCACCATTGTCTGCACAGTGCTCAGCTATCCCCCCTCGGAAGAGCTGTACAACACCGCCTCGGTGGAATATACCGATCCTGACGGACATCCGTGGGGGCCGATTGAGGTCGCCGTGCCGGTGAAGATTGTGCCCTGCACGCCCCCGGTGATCCCCGAAGCTTCGACCCTGATCCTGTTGGGGAGCGGCGCCACCGCCCTGGCGGGCTATGTCGGCCTGCGGGTCCGGGCCAGCCGCCGCAAGAGGGGCTGACCTTTGTCCCGATTCAGACTGCCGGGCAGGTTGCTCGGGCTGATGGCGCTGTGGAGCCTGAGCCTGAGCAGCCTGCCCCTGGCCCGCGCGGATGGCACCCCTCCCCCTCTGCCCGGCATCTGCTCCGAAAGCGACCGGTTCGGCGTGGCGGTGGCCGGCTGGATCGGCGGCTATGACGTGGAGCCGCTGCACGCCGGCTGGTATCACAACTTTACCACCTCCACCTCCCCACCCCACCCGGCCGCGATGAGATATGTGCAGACCATCCGCATTTCCGACGACGGTCCCTTTGCCGATCAAGCCTGTTCAGCCTGCCCCACCTGGCAGGCGTTGCAGCAGATGGCGCAGGCCAACCCCGGCAGCCTGTGGCTCGTCGGCAACGAGCAGGACCGCCAGGACTATGTCGGAGCCGCCCACTATGCCCGGCTTTACCACGACTTTTACACCTTTCTGAAAGCAGAGGACCCGACCGGCCTGGTGGGGATCGGAGGGGTGGTGCAACCCACCCCCATCCGGCTGCAATACCTGGACCTGATCCTGACCGCCTATGCCGATCAGTACGGCCAGGCCATGCCGGTGGAGGTGTGGAACGTGCACAACTATGTGCTGCGGGAAAAACGGTGGTATGAAGGCTGTCCCGACTGCTGGGGCTGCGGCATCCCCCCCGACATCCCGGCCGATACCGGCCAGCTCTATGACATCCAGGACCATGACAACATGGACTACTGGACCTGGCACATCACCCTGATGCGGCAGTGGATGCGCGACCGGGGCTACCGCGACCGGCCGCTGATCATCACCGAGTTCGGCATCCTGATGCCAGAGATGTACGGCTACGACTATCCCCGCGTGCGGCAGATGATGCTGGCCGCCTTTGACTGGATGCGGAGCACCACCAACCCCGATACCGGCTACCCGGCCGACGGCAACCGGCTGGTGCAGGCCTGGTCCTGGTACAGCCTCAACGACCCGGCCTTTGAAGGCTGGCCCAGTTGGAACCACCTGTTCGACCCGACCACCAGGACCATGACCGCCCTGGGCCAGGACTTTGCCGCCTACACCGCCCCCCTGACCGCCCCCTTCCCCGGCAGCATTGACCTGTCCCCCACCTCCCTGCGGCACACCCCACCCGAACCGGAATCCGGCAGCCTGGTGACCGTCACGGTCCTGGCCGACATCCACAACGGCGGCGGGGCCACGGCCGGGAATGTCCTGGTCCGTTTCGAGCGGGATGGGCAGCCGGCCGGCCAGGTCATCCTGCCCGACATCCCTGCCGGCGAATCGCGGGTGGCAGGCGTGGTGTGGCCCGGCCTGACACGGCGGCATCTCTACCAGGTGACCGTCACAGTCAACCCCGACGGCCAGATCGTCGAATGCGACCCCTTCAACAACCGCCTGACCGCGCCGTTGCTGGCCACGGACATTGCCGTCTACCTGCCCCTGATCCGCAAATAGAGCCGGAGGTGTCCCATGCGCCGCCTGCTGGACCCGGAGTGGAGCCCCCTGTGGCTGGCCGTGGCTGGCCTGCTTGTGGCCCTGGCGCTGGGGCCGGGGTTGGAGCCGCACGCCCAGGCGACCGATCGCCTGTTCCAGACGGTGCCCACCCCCACACCGCGCACCGTTCCCACGCCCACAGCGCCCGTGACCGGCCGCCCGCCGCAAGCGGAGGAGCCACCGGCCGGCGCTGCGCTGGCCCTGAGCCTGACCGCCCTCCCCCATGACCTGCTGCCAGGGGAGGAGCTGCGCTTCCAACTGTGGCTGACCAACACTTCGGCCGTCGCCGTCACCGGCCTGATCGTGGCCGATCCCCTCGACCCGGCGCTGGAGCTGGTGGAGGTGAGGGCCACCCAGGGCGCGGCTGAGGTGCGGGACCACCTGCTGACCCTCGACCTGGGCACCCTCGATGCCGGACAGAGGGCGCTGGTCCTGCTCCGCACCCGGCTGAGCGACCAGGCCCGGCCCGGCCAGATCATCCTGAACCAGGTCACAGCCTACTTTGACGGCGGCCAGACCGCGTCCAACGTGGTCGCCGCCGGCCTGCCCCCCGACGAGCTACCGGCCACCGGCGCTGAGTGGAGGAGGCCATAATCGCGAAATCCAGCAGAAAAGGGCGGAAGAGGCTGTCTGCCATCGGCCCGATGCCCGGTGCCGAGCCTGGCCGGGGGGGTCTGGGGCCGGCCCTGCTGGTGACAGGGCTGAGCCTGGCCGTCTATCTGCTCACCCTGGCGCCCGGCCTGACCTTCGAACACTGGGGAGCCGACAGTGGCGACCTGAGCACCGCCGCCTACACGCTGGGAGTGCCCCACCCCACCGGCTACCCCACCTATATTCTGCTGGCCTGGCTGTTCAGCCACATCCCGGTCGGTACGGTCGCCTACCGCGTGAACCTGTTGTCGGCGGTCTGTGCTGCGGCTGCGGCGGGCCTGTTGTGCAGGACGGCGGAGGCCTTGCTGCCTGCGCAGGGCAGGCGCTGGCCGCTGGCCGCTGCCACGGCTCTGACCTTTGCCTTCTCCTCGCTGCTCTGGTCACAGGCGGTGATCGGCGAAGTCTATGCGCTGCTGAGCCTTTTTGCTGCGCTGCTGCTGTGGTTGCTGGTGCGCTGGCAGCAGGGCGGCAGCGACCGGCTGTTGTGGGCAGCGGCGCTCCTCTTCGGGCTGGGGCTGGGCAACCACCTGACCCTGGCCTTCCTGGCCCCGGCGGTGCCGATCCTGCTCTGGCCGGAACGGCGGCGCTGGCTGCGACCCTCGCTCCTGGGGCCGGCGGCCGGCCTGTTCATCCTGGGCCTGAGCATCTACGCCTATCTGCCGCTGGCCGCCGCCCACCGCCCGCCGGTCAACTGGGGGAACCCCCAGACCTGGCGGCAGTTCCTGTGGGTGGTCACCGGCAGGCAGTACCAGCCGTTTGTGTTTGGCCTGCCGGCAGAGCAGATCTGGACCCGGCTGGGTTCGTGGGCGCTGCTGCTGGGCGATCAGTTCGGCTGGTGGGGGCTGGCCATCGCCCTGGCGGGGGTTGCCTGGGCGCGGCAGCGTCGGCGCCGCTTCCTCCTCTTTGCCCTGACCTGGTCGCTGCCGCTGGCCGTGTACGCCTTCTTTTACTACACCAGCGACTCTTACATCTACCTGCTGCCGGCCGTGATGCTGTTGGCGCTGGGCTGGGGTGCAGGGGGATGCTACCTGCTCCATCTGGCACGGCGGTGGCGGCCGGCCCGGCAGCGGATGGCGCTGGCGGCCCTGCTGCTGTTGCCCCTTGCCTCCCTGGCCCTGCACTGGCAGGCAGCCGACCTGAGCGATGATCGGGCTGCCCAGCTCTATAGCCAGCAGGTGCTGGAAGCGGTCGCCCCCAACAGCCTGGTCGTCGTCCGGGGTGACCGGGCTACCTTTGCCCTGTGGTATGCTGTGTATGTCGAGAATCAGCGGCCCGACCTGGCCGTGGTCAACGGGCCGATGCTGGCTTTCATCTGGTACCGGCAGCAGATCCGCCACCTCTACCCCGACCTGATCCTCAACGAACCCACTGCGGCCGATGTCACCACCGATGACCTGGTGCGCGACCTGATGGCGGTCAATTCCACCCGGCGGCCGGTCTACGCCACCGACCCCGGAGACTCGTGGGGGGAATGGTTCGACTTCGTCCAGGTGGGAGAGGCTCCCGTTTTCCGCGTGCAGGTCAAAAGCCGATGGGAGACAGGGGGATGAAGACACAACAGACAGGGAACCGGGCCCGCGCCCTGGGCCTGCCGGTGCTGTTGCTGCTGCTGGGGGTGATCCTGCTGGCGATCACCCGCCTTCAGCAGGCGCGGCAGCACCTGACCTCGGCTCAGATGGCCCTTGGCCGGTTGGAGGCCGGGCTATCCGGCGGGCAGGCAGGGTTGATCCAGCTCGTGCGCGATCCGGAGCAGGTGGAGGAGCTACGGAACAACCTGGCCACTCTGGATGCCGACCTGGCAGCCGTGGAAAAGCTGGCCTGGCCCATCCTGCCCCTCTGTCCCCATCTGGGCTGGCTGCCGGGCGTCGGCGGCGACCTGCAGGCTGCGCCCCATCTGCTGAGCATGGCCCGCCAGACAGCCGGGGCGGGACTGGCCCTGGCCGACGGCCTGGCTCCCCTGGCGGGACGTCTGGGCCAGGCTGAAGGGGGCCTGAACCGGCTGGGGCCAGAGCTGGTACAGGGCCTGGTCGCTGCCCGGCCCCAGATCGAGGCCGCCCAGGCCGCTCTGGCCCGCGCCGCCGGGTCGCGCGCTGCTGTGGACGAGGGGCGGCTGTCGCCCAGGCTGGAGGCATTGATCGGCCGTTTCGACCGCGTCCTGCCGCTCCTGGAGGAAGCCCCAGCCATCCTGGCCGCCCTGCCGGGGCTGCTGGGAGCCGATGGGCCGCGCACCTATCTGCTCCTGGCCCAGAACAATCAGGAACTGCGTGCCACCGGCGGATTCATCAGCGGCGTTGGGCTGGTGCAGATCGCGGACGGGCAGATCGGGGAGCTCCATTTCCAGGACAGTTATGCCGTGGACGACCTGACCCGGCCACATCCCCCGCCGCCCGACCCGCTCCGCCGCCAGATGGGGGCCGGGATGTTGCTGCTGCGCGATGCCAACTGGTGGCCCGATTTCCCCACCTCAGCGCAGAGGATCGCCGACCTGTACCGACAGGACCAGGGCCGGGTTGTGGATGGCGTCGTGGCGGTGGACCTGACCACCCTGCGGCTGTTCCTCCAGGCCATCGGCCCGGTTCAGGTGCCGGGCTATGACCGGCCGGTGGACAGCAACAACATGCAGACGATGTTGATCTCCTATTGGGAAGCGCCCAGGGTCGGTGCGCCGGGCAGGGAAGAGAGCGATTGGTGGCAGCACCGCAAAGATTTTGCCGCCGACCTGCTGGCCGCGATCCTCTCCCGGCTGTCGGCCCACGCCGACCCGGAGGAACTGGCCGCCCTGGCGCAGGCAGCAGGCACAGCCTTGCGCCAGCGCCATCTGCTGCTCTATGTCACCGATCCGCAGGGCCAGGCTTTTCTCCGGCAGATGGGCTGGGACGGGGCATTGCGCGACTCGCCGGGGGACTATTTGCTGGTGGTGGACAGCAACGTCGGCTTTAACAAGGTCAACCCCAACATCGAGCAGACGATAGACTACCAGGCGGTTGTGGACCCGGATGGGGCAGCAACGGTCCAACTGACCCTGACCTACCGCCACCGTGTTCAACAGCCCATGCCTGCCTGTGTTCACGAATCGCGCTATGGTGACCGCTACGCCGATCTGCTGGAACGGTGCTACTGGGACTGGCTGCGGATCTACCTGCCCCAGGGCAGCCAGCCTGTCCGGCTCAGCGGCGCCGACGAGCCGGCGGAGGTCTACCAGGAGAGTGGGCGCACAGTAGTCGCCACCTCTTTTCTGCTGGAGAGCGGCCAGGCGCGGCAGATCCAGCTTCTCTACCGGCCTGGCCTGCCGGTGCCATCAAACCGTTATGTCGTGTTCATCCAGAAGCAGGCCGGGACCGAGGCGTTGCCGCTGCGTGTCCGCATCACTCCGCCGGCCGGGGCGCAACCCGCAGCCGGGTCGTCGCCCGGCCTGGCATGGGTGGATGGGCGGGGTGTGTGGCAGGGGGACCTGGCTCAGGACCGGGAGATCGTGCTCACCTGGAAATAGCAGCCCACCGGGTCCTTGGGGGTTCACTCCTCCTCGGCCCGCAACCCCTCGAACTTGCGCCGCCGGCGGTCCAGCCAATAGCCGGTCTGGATGACATCGCGGCTCACCTTGCGGGCAAAGATCAGGTAGCCGGTGTGAGCGATCATCCGATCGGCCGGGCGCAGGCGGCCGGGCACCGGCTTGTAGGGCCGCACCAGGATCTCTTCGACCTCGATCTGGCCAAAAGCCTGTTGCTCTTCGAGGGCCTGGACCAGATCGCTCACCTGATTGGTGGTTGGCAGGATGGCGCCAAAGAATCCCCCCTCCTTGAGCGCCGCCAGCGTCTGGGGCAGATAGGCCCAAGGGGTCCGCACGTCGAGAAAGAGGGCATCCACATCGGTCTCATCGAACCCCTCGGCGATGTCCCGCAGCTTGAACTCGACCTGATCGGCCAGGCCCAGAGCTTCCAGGTTCTTCCGGGCCAGGTGCAGGACATCGGGGCGGAGTTCGTAGGAGTAGAGGCGGCCCTCGGCCCCTATGGCGCGGGCCACCGCCAGCGTCAGACCGCCGCTGCCGGTCCCGGCCTCAATGACCCGGCTGCCGGGGATGATATTGAGCTTCAGCAGCGTATACCCGATGTCTTTGGGGTACATGATCTGGGTGATGCGTTTGAGCTGCCGGACCAGATCGCAGGTGCCCGGTTCCAGGACGACAAAGGGGTAGCCCAGGTGGGAATGGACCTCTCGCCCTACCGGCCGGCCGATCAGCTCGTCGTGCTGGATGCAACCCCGATGAGTCTGGAGCTGACCGCCGGACCGGAGCCGGACCAGGAACTGCCTGCCATCCTGGCCGAGGATCAGGACCAGATCGTTTTCGTGAGCAACTCCCATCGCCACCCCCTCTCCTCCGTCGTCGTCAATCATTATAGCCGTTCCCAGGCCACACCGCAACTTTACAGGACACGGACAACACAGGATGCCGCCCGATTGAAATCGGCCTCTTGAGGCGTTTCACGCCGGGTGTCGGCCTGCGCCGACACTCCGTGGCGCGGTCAAGGAGAGGTCGGCGCAGGCCGACCCTTGGCCG
>Ga0209162_1003558_pt1 | contig 12456 bp, 7 predicted proteins | sample YNPNPMetaG_FD_187121 | JGI IMG/M metagenome (GOLD analysis project Ga0209162, IMG submission 187121) | Anoxygenic and chlorotrophic microbial mat microbial communities from Yellowstone National Park, USA - YNP NP MetaG (SPAdes) (version 2) ...
GCCGGATGCGATTTTCCATGCCGGGACACGCAGTTTTTCGAGCAGATCAACAGCCTCGAACGAAAATGGCGAGCTCAGAAAAACCAACTTGCGCTCTGTTGCGTGTTGTTTTAGCTCGCGCCATTGAGCCGGGCCGAACTCCATCCGTTTCCAATAATCGTATCGTGTTGCGTCCTGGCGGCTGAACCTGACGCGCCATGGTTCAGCAGGCGTGCTTTCAGCGGCGGCAATGTGGGTCTGGAATTTCACCGCGTCGGCGCCCGCATCCGCGATCAAATCGATAAACGCATGCGCCATGCCCAGACTGCCGTCGTGCGCCTGAGCAACCTCGGCGATCAGCATGGGCGGACAGCCATCGCCGACGTTTCGTGTTCCGATTTTGAACTTATACGACACCGATTTTGCGCCCCAAGAATGACGATGTTTCGCAGATACTGACAAATCGAGTGGACTCGCGGTCTGAGAACCTTCGCAAATCTGATCGATTTCTCGATATAATCAATCTCCAGTCTCAGGCCTCCAGTCTCAGGCCTCTGGTCTCACTTCGGACGCTTCACCTCTTCAGTCTCTTGCATCTTGTTTGTCGAATCAGCTCCGGTTCTCCCGAAGACCGGGAGGGCGATGTCGCGCACCATCCACGCGGGAACTTCAGGCGGAATGGGGTCGGTGGCGCCAAGCCGTTCGCGGAATCGGGTCAACATTGTTGGCATCCTGTAAAGTCTTGCGTTGGCCTGGTAACGCGCAAGGCGACGCAACGCGCGGCCGGTAACAGCCGGCGCTTCAGGGAGCCGCTGATGCAGCGTCAATGCCCAATCCACAACCGAGCGCAACAACGAAACATCGGGAAAACGGCCCTTTTCCCACTCGTTCCACACTGCGTTCAGCCGTGCCGGGTGGAACGCCAGTTCGTAAGCCATCTGCAATTTCTCACGCGGGCTCATCCAGCGCGTCGTCCAGCTTTGCCAGGTGTTGTTGCAATGTCGCTGCATCCATACTGCTATCTCAATGGGAGTCGTACATGAGGCTCTGCGGCGAGTTACCGGCCTTCGGTCGCAGCTCGCAGGGCATCGATCACGCGGTCCTGATCGGCATCGCTCAGGAACGCGTGCATTGGCAAACTCAGGACTTCGCGCGCCGCTTCTTCTGCACGGGGAAAATCGCCGTCGCGATAACCAAGCGACGCAAACACAGGTTGCTGATGCAAACACTTGGGATAATAAACAGCGGTTGGAACACCAGCCGCCCGAAGTTTTTCCGCCACCCGGTCTCGGTCGGGGATGCGCACCGTGTATTGGGCATAAACATGCGTGTTGCCGGGCGCGATTTCCGGCACAACGCACAGGCTGCGCAAACGATCAGTGTAACGAGCGCCCACGCGTTGCCGCGCTTCGAGCTCGGCATCGAAATGCTCGAGCTTGGCAAGCAACACCGCGGCTTGGAGCGTGTCGAATCGCCCGTTCAACCCCAGCAACGTGTGCTCATGGCGGCGGATACCGCCGTGTGTGCGTATGGCCCGGAACTTGTCGGCCAACGCATCGTCATCTGTAAACAGGGCGCCGCCGTCTCCGTAACACCCCAGGGGTTTGGCGGGGAAAAAGCTTGTGCTGCCGATCAACGTCACCCCGCAGCTTTTTCGACCGTTTCTGCTGGCGCCGAAGCTTTGCGCCGCGTCTTCTATCACAGCAAGACCGTGCTTTTCGGCGATGGCATTGATGCGATCGTAGTCGGGCATTTGACCGAACAGGCTGACCGGAATGATCGCCTTTGTTCGCGGGGTTATTGCGGACTCGATCTTGTCGATGTCGATGTTGAAGGTGACAGGCTCGATATCGACAAACACCGGGCGTGCACCGACCAGCATGACAACCTCCGCCGTGCTGATCCATGTGAACGGTACGGTGATTACCTCGTCGCCGGGGCCGATGCCCAGCGCACGCAACGCAATCTCCAGACTCACGGTGCCGCTGGCCACCGTAATCGCGTGTTTGACACCAACGTACCGGGCAAGAGCCGTCTCCAGCTCGTTGATCTCAGGACCGAGTATGTACTGGCCATGCTCAAGAACACGCCGAATACGCTGGTCGATTGCCTCACGGTATCGACCGTATTGCGTTTTCAGGTCAATGAATTGCATCTTAAGAATTGAATCTGTGGGGGTGACACCGCCCGGCGCTCATGGTGTCTCCAAGACCATATTCACTCACCCCAACTCGTCGTCGCCGAAGGTGACGAAGTCGCACTGTTCAGCGCGGCGCGAGAGGGCACTGGCCGTTCCGATGAACGCCTCCAACCCCCCGCGATCATTCGGCTGCGGATTCGCCGCGTTGAGCGCACAAGAGATCGGCTTGGATATCCTTGGGCTCCAAGAGAGGATAATCTTCCAGTATTTCCTCTGTTGAACTTCCTTTGGCCGGCAGTACAAGACCGCCCGGCAACGCCGCCCCAGAAAGCACAAGAGCGCAACTATTTCGAGTCTTTCCGGATGCTCAAGATGCTCACAAGAAAGCTGTTGAACACCGTCTGGATTGCAAGTGCGGTGAGAGTTGCTCCGGGGATGACACGCCGCATCGTGTGGGCGTAATCAAGACGTCCGAAATTCACCGACCGCCATTCGTTGACTGCGCTCGCCAGCAGGACAAGACCGCCAAGCAACGCTGCCACCGACAGCACAAGACCGCGTTCAAGGGTTATGAGCTTTCGCAATCGCACCAAACCCGGATCGGGCGGAAGCAATCCTTCGTTGACCGCAAATGTTTTCGTCAGCAGCGCAAAAACGATCGCCTGGTAACCACACAATATGAACAGGCTCGCGAACAAGAGCGTGTGCGCGTCCAGCGTTGCACGGCCAACCCTCGCGCCCGGAAGCGCAAGCGCGTACCCGATCATGCCCAACAACACCAGCCCAACCCCCGGCAACAGGAACAGCCACCGCGGGCTGTAAATCAGCAAAAGACGCAAAGTCCGCCACCCGTCGCGAAAGGTCTTCAAATGCCGCGGATGCGACTTCCGGCCGTCGGCGTGCAGGGTTATCGGGACATCCACGATTTTTGCGTTGATCAGGGTTGCGCGGATGACCATTTCGATGGCGAACTCCATTCCGGTGCTGCGCAAACCCAGTTTGTTGTAAATGTCTTTGCGAAATGCCCGAAACCCGCAATACACGTCGTGCACAGTGGCGCCAAACCACCACCGCGCCATCATCGAAAACATCGGATTACCCCACCACCGGTGCAAAAAAGGCATCGCTCCGGGCAGAATCCGACCGCCGCCAGACGGCAGCCTGCAGCCCTGGGCGTAATCGAATCCCTGCCGCAACGCCGCAATGAACTTCGGTATCTCCCTGAAATCGTAACTGTCATCCGCGTCTCCAATGATAACCAACTGCCCTTGCGCTGCTTCAATGCCGGCGCGCAAGGCGCGACCGTAACCGCGTCCGGGTTCAGCAATCACGCGTGCGCCTGCGGCTTTTGCGATGGCCGCCGAGTTGTCCGTGCTGCCATTATCAACCACGATAATCTCACCTTGCACCTCGGCAGCGGCGAGACCTTCCTTCGCCTTCCTGATGCACGACTCGACTGTGTCGGCCTCGTTGAGACACGGCATCACCACAGACACATCGATCCTCTGGGACGAAGCCGGACAAACCTCCTCGGGGTCTTGTGGACTCACGGCTGCGGTGTGCCGAGATTGTGAAACTCTGAAACCCCGGATTCACTCCAGATGCAAGGCGAACCTTAAAGCCTTGCCAACACTCTCTGCCAATGCCGGGGACAACCTCCCCAATTTGCGCTGCAAATGAGCGGATCGTTCGAGACGTTTGGCGTCAAACCGTTCATCCACCTATGGCAATCTCATCCCCCCGTACGCGACAAAGTCGCCCCTTTCAGCGCGGCGCGTCGGAGTGCCGAGCTTGGAACAAACGCCTTTACCTCGCCCAAATCATTTGGTTGCGGCTGCGCCGCGCTGAGGGGTTCGGGGAAAAACTCCAATCACGATCGCGTCGTCTCCAAAAACTGCCCAGACGATCGCAGGCCTGAGTTTCGTGCTGCCGGGTCCGTGAAAGGAAATCGCACCGAGCGCGATGGCCGCCTTGCATCCAACTGCGCAGTTGGCAGGACGCGCAGTCCAATGGACGCCGTTCTGACGAACCACGGGCTTGTCATTGTCCGTTTCGCAAAACTGGCGAACGCCGTGTTCTCAGGCCTTGTAGTATTCTCTGTACCATGCCACGAACTTCGGCACGCCTTCCTCGATCGACGTTGTCGGCCTGAATCCGGTATCCCGCGTCAGATCATCTATGTCAGCAAACGTTGCCGGGACATCGCCCGGTTGCATCGGCAACAGACGTCGTTCTGCGCGTTTGCCGAGAGCGCGTTCGAGGACATCAATCAAATGAAGGAGCTCGACCGGTCTGTGATTGCCGATGTTGTAAATCCTGTATGGCGCACGGCTTGTGCCGGGATCGGGTTTCGTGCCGTCCCAGGCCGGGTTGCCCGTTGGCACACGATCGATCACACGCACAACACCTTCGACAATGTCATCGATGTACGTGAAATCGCGCTGCATGTTGCCGTGGTTATAGACATCGATTGGTTGTCCTTCGAGGATCGCCCGGGTGAACTTGAACAGCGCCATGTCAGGCCGGCCCCATGGACCGTACACTGTGAAGAACCGCAATCCGGTGGTTGGCATGCTGTAAAGATGGCTGTACGTATGCGCCATCAACTCGTTGGCTTTCTTTGTGGCTGCGTACAGGCTGACCGGGTGATCCACGTTGTCGTGCACCGAGAATGGCAGTTTTGTGTTGGCGCCGTACACCGAACTGGATGACGCGTACACGAGGTGCTCGATGGCGTGTTTGCGGCAGCCCTCAAGAATGTTCATGAAACCCACCAGATTGGCCTCGACGTAAGCATGCGGGTTGACAAGCGAATATCGCACGCCAGCTTGTGCCGCAAGATGCACGACGCGTTCGAATTTCTCCTCAGCGAACAAGCGTTCCATGGCCGGGCGATCGGCGAGGTCGAGCTTGACGAACCTGAAGTTGGGTCGTCCATCCAGCAAAGCCAGACGCGCTCGCTTGAGCGACACGTCGTAGTAATCGTTGAGGTTATCAAGGCCTACAACCCTGTCACCCCTTTCGACCAAACGCATGGCCAGATGGTACCCTATGAAACCTGCGGCGCCTGTGACCAGAACTCTCATGGTTCGTTGTTCAGGATTGCGCTGAGGATAGGTTGAACATCCCGAAGACTCGGCGTCTGCCGTGCGCATTCATTGCGGCGCAGGTCAAGCTTTCCACACTTGGCCGGGCTTTGTTTTGACGGCGGCCATGGCGTTGCGCGTATCGACGATGCATCGAGCCCAGGCCCCAAGGTCCTCGTAGTTTATGGCCTTGTGGTGGGTTGCGATCAGAACCACGTCGAAAGACCCGATTGTCTGGCGGTCCCATGCGACAGACTTTGTCCCGGCCCAATGCGAGTGCTCGCGGCTTGGCCGGATGACCGGTATGTGCGGATCGTAATATGCAACATCAGCGCCGCCCTCTTTCAAAAGGTCCATCAGAATGTAGCTGGGCGACTCGCGGTCATCGTCCACATTCGGTTTGTAAGCCAGACCGAGAACCAGCACGCGGCTGCCGTTAAGTGCCCGCCGTTGGGCGTTCAACGCTTCAATGACGCGGCTGACGACGTACTTTGGCATTGACGTGTTGATTTCGCCTGCCAGCTCAATAAACCGGGTGTGTTGACCATACTCGCGCGCTTTCCATGTCAGATAGAATGGGTCTATGGGTATGCAGTGCCCGCCAAGGCCCGGCCCAGGATAAAACGCCATAAACCCGAACGGTTTCGTCTTCGCAGCTTCAATCACCTCCCAGATGTCAATCCCCATCGCGCCATAAACAAGCTTGAGTTCATTCACAAGCGCAATGTTAACGCTGCGAAAGATGTTCTCGAGCAGCTTGGTGGCTTCCGCAGCACGACATGATGAGACAGGCACGATTCGTTGGATTGCCCGCCCGTAGAGTTGTTTCGCCCGCTCGAGACACGCAGGGGTAAACCCGCCAATAACCTTCGGAATGCGCGCCACTTCGCTTTGCGGGTTGCCAGGGTCTTCACGTTCTGGACTGAACGCCAGATGAAAATCCTTCCCGGCTTTCAACCCGGAACCCGATTCCAGAACGTTGCGCAGGTCCTCATCGGTGGTCCCCGGGTATGTCGTCGATTCGAGAACAACCAAGGTCCCGCGTTGAAGGTGCGGAGCAATGGTACGTCCGGTGGCCAGAATATACGAGATATCAGGTTCCCGGTTCCGATTCAAAGGGGTTGGAACGCATATAATGATCGCTTCAACTTCGCGGACCCGGGAAAAATCCGTCGATGCTGAAAACGATCCGTTCTTCACAAGTTCAGCAACGGCGGCGGATGGTATGTGCTGAATGTAACTGGTCCCCTGATTCAGCGAATCCACCTTGGCAGGATCAATGTCCAATCCGAGCACCCGTACACCCGATCGCGCAAACTGGAGCGAAAGAGGAAGCCCCACGTACCCGAGACCCACAATTGCGATTGGTTTCATAGATGTTATATATCAACGCGGCGCGACGGAGTGCCAAGCCTCCAACGAAAGCATTTATCTCACCGCGATCTTTCGGCTGCGGCTGCGCCGCACTGAACACTCTGTCGCGTCGGGAAAAGTTTGTCCGATGATTCTGGCGCCCACCGCCTTCCACGCATGCGCTCTTGGCACTCCATCCCGGCGCCGGACTACTGTTGGCCAAACTGATATGACAAATACAATGCCACCCCGCGCTGGCGCGCGTATTCGGGCACATCTCGGCTCGAAACCATGTGCGCAACCAGTATGGGAAAAACCTTTCCGCAAACCGGCTTCAGAGGCTCCACTCTGTTGCGAATGAAACGGTCCACCTCGTTCTTGGACAATTGCGCCTTCGCCTCGCCGATTATCCAAACCGGGTCGCTGCCGTGAATCCCACGCCCCAGAATGTTGACCTCCAAATCGCGGCCTTTTGCGTCAGCGAGATAATCGCGGCGGAGAGGTTCTGTGAGCTTCAGTTGGTGGTCGCGCTCCAACAGCACGGGCAAAGCGCGATACGCCTCGTTTTCCAGAGTGAATCCCACTGTGATCGCAAGGCCGCCGAGTTGTTTGTTTGTGTCATCCAGCCTTTCTGCAAGCTTCGCCAACGCTGACTCGGTCCGTTTCTGCGCCTCGGCAAGTTCTTTTTGTGACCGAGTGAGTTCTTCGACACGGGCTTCGGTCCGCTTCTGGGCTTCGGCGAGCTCTCCCAGACGGGCCTCTGTGCGTTTCTGCGCCTCGGTAAGCTCTTGGACACGGGCTTCGGTCCGTTTCTGCGCCTCGGCAAGTTCTTTTTGTGACCGAGCGAGTTCTTCGACACGGGCTTCGGTCCGTCTCTGCGCCTCGGCAAGTTCCTTTTGTGACCGAGTGAGTTCTTCGACACGAGCTTCGGTCCGATTCTGGGCTTCGGTGAGCTCTCCCAGACGGGCCTCTGTGCGTTTCTGCGCCTCGGTAAGCTCTTGGACACGGGCTTCGGTCCGCTTCTGCGCTTCGGTGAGCTCACCGACACGAGCTTCGGTCCGATTCTGGGCTTCGGTGAGCTCTTGGAGACGAGCTTCGGTCCGCTTTTGTGCCTCGGCCAATTCTTTTTGCGAAACCGCAAGTTCGCCAACAACACGTTGCAGGGCCTCGAAGTCGGACCTTTTGACGGTGTTCTGAAGGTCCTCATAAATCAGGCCCAACACTGACGCGAGTTTCTGAGCCGGTTTCGGGTCCATGACCTCGCTCAGTTCCTCGTATATGCGCAAAGTGTTGATCACAGCCTTACTATGCTTGATTGAGGGGGCCCGGTCAAGCTGCCGAATTCAGCCCGACGACGGTTGTCGAAAAATGGACTTTGCACTTGAGCCCCATACTCCTCAGCGCGGTGCAGCCGCAACCAAACGGTCGCGGTGAGATAAATGCGTTCGTTCCAGGCTTGGCACTCCGTCGCGGCGCGCTGACCAGATCAAAGAAACCGTTCAATCAGTGGCGCGGCAGCCTCCAGTTTCCGCTGCAGCCGACTCAGGGCTTTCAATCTCTGGATGCAGACCTGGCTTTCCTCACGCGTGATGAGCCCATCCTCAACATCCTTCTGAAGACTGTCGCTGAACTCATCAAAGCGCCTTTGCGAGATGGCTATGCGGGGTTTCAGGAAATCCTGATAAATAGTCCTCAAAATCACGCCAAGGTCCGGCACCACCTCGAAATAATCCCGCCGTTCGCCCGGGACCCAGACCTGGCGAATCGCGCCCCACGCGGCCAATTGCCTGGTGCCAGTGCTTGCGCTGGCCTTGCTGATGCCAAGGAGCCGGACAATGTCATCCAATGACAAAGGCTCCGCCGAAAAAAAGAGCAATCCGTAGATCTGGCCCAACGACCGTGGCAGGCCAAGTCGGCGGCATACGTTGCCGGCTGTTTCGATGAACTTGAGCCGGCTTCGAGAGCGAATGGGGGTCATGGCGGGCTTTGGTGGAACGGCGATGTGAGGGGACACTTCGTGCTGGTCACTTCGCAAGTCGGCCCTGCTTCGGCGACCCGGGCTGGCGCGTGACAGCAAATTGTTCAAAACCGATTGAACGAAATATACAATCTGAACTTCGACGTCAAGCAGAAAATTCCGCCCATGCCCATCGCCCCCCAGCGCGACCCAGCCGCAGCCAGATTATCGGCTCGAGACAAACTGCGCTGGTCGCACGAATACCGCTGTGTCCCGCCGCCCCGGTCCGCCTGTGCCTCCGCCACGCCGCGAAATGGTACGGCCTTCGAAAAGCCTCAGCAGCCGACCGATTGTGTACATTCAAGAAACCATTCTGGCGAGGTTTCCGGACTGGCATTTGTCAAATCTACCAAGCAGGCGATTTTTGGCGGTTTTTTTTGCCGCGTATCAGACCTGGCGAAAGCTCGGAGGCCCCTGTCCTTCAGCCGCCCCACGGCTTCCGGAAAAACCTGCTGGAACATGCGGATTACCATTGACATCAACATCGTCAAGTGAGAGACTCACCCGTCGGCTAAAAACCAAAACAGTGGTCGCGTTTGCATCGAGGAGTTCACGGTTTGTTCGAGGTTCTCGATGCCACACGCGACTTAGCAGAACAGGAGTCGAATATGAGGACCAGATCCGTAATTGCGTCGGTTGCAGCCGCGGTATTACCCACGATTGTCGTTACCGCCGGCTCGTTCACCTCGGACTTCAGTGATCCGTGGCAGTTGGGGTTCACGCTCAATGGAACAGCGTATGTTGAGGAAGGACATTGCGTCCTGACATACGCGCAAAACAGTCAACAAGGCACCATCATTCTTGATGACCTTGACGGAGGTATGCCGATCGAGAGCTTCACGGCCAAATTCAAACTCAAGATCGGTCCAGGGTCCGGCAACCCTGCAGACGGAGTTTCGTTCTGTTTCGGACCGGACGTTACCTCGTACTCGAACTTCGGTGAGGAGGGCACAGGCAACGGCCTGATCATTTGCTGGGATATTTACGACAACGGCGGCGGTGAGGCGCCGGCTGTCGAAGTCAAATACGGCGGCGCCAGCATCGCCATCACCAAATTCGCCAAGAGCGACATGGTGACAAGCAATTACGAAGACGTTGAGGTCAAGCTTTACCGGAATGGCACGCTTGATCTGACGTACAAAGGACAAGAGCTTTACCGGGGCCTGATACTGCCGAACTTCGAGCCCATGGCGGGCCAATTCGGCTTCGGCGGTCGCACCGGCGGCGAAAACGCCGATCAGTTTATCGATGACCTGTCCATCACGACTGTTGTTGCGGCAACTACAGCCCCGCCCGTTGTTACCACTCAACCACAAAGCCAGACCGTCGATGAAGGCGCGCCGGTGACGTTCACCATAGGTTTTGACGGCAGCGCGCCATTGGCTTTCCAGTGGTACAGCAACAACGTCGCAATCACGGATGCGACAAGCTACACGTACAGCATTGCCGTAGTGCCGATGTCGGCAAACGGCGCCAAGTACAAATGCACCGTCAGCAATGCTGCTGGCACAGCCACGTCCAACGAAGCCACTCTCACGGTTGTCCCGGATGTCACTCCGCCGGTGCTCCTTTCAGCCAAGGGTAGCACGGACTTCCTCGGCGCAGTTCTCAACTTCTCTGAGCCGATTGACCCGGTCAGCGGCGGCAACAAGGCAAACTATTCGATTTCCGGGTTGACCGTTGAATCGGCAACAGTGCTGGGATCGAGCGTGGTCCTCGTTACCAGCAAACAAGCCGAAGGCGCCAACTACACCGTCGTGGTTAACAACGTCAAAGACACCGCCGCCGCCGGGAACGTCGTTGCGCCCAACAGCCAGGCGTCGTTCCGCACGTTCATGTTCGCAACCGGCAGAATCCTGCACAAGAAGTATAACAATATCAGCGACGCCACCGGTGGGAACCCTGCAAACCTGTTCTCAGACCCGCGGTTCCCGAACCAGCCCGATCGCGTGGACCTCATGACCGCATTCGAGTATCCGGCCAACGGCATCGCCCGTGACAGCACGGCTGATCCGCTCCGGAATTACTTCGACACGCTTGAAGGCTTCTTCATCCCGCCGGTGACCGGCAATTATGTGTTCTTTACAGCCGGCGCAGACCGCTGGTGGTTGTACCTCAGCACCGACGATGATCCGGCCAATAAATACCTGATTGCAGCCGAACCCGGCGGCTGGACAGACCCGCGCGGCTGGACAACTACACACGATCAAGACCCGGCACGGCATCGCTCCGATTACTCCCAATTCAATGAATGGCCGTTTGGTGCCACAATCACCCTCGAGAAAGGGAAACGGTATTACATGCTCATGGTCCACCACGACCCGAGCTGGTGCGGTGGCGACTGGTTCGCGGCCACCTACAAACTGGAAAACGAGGATGATCCTGCCGCAGGTAGCGCGCCGCTTCTGACCGGCAATGTTGTGGGTTGCTACATTGACCCGACCGGGTCCGAAGTCACAATCACGCAACAGCCAACCGATGTCACAAAGACCGAAGGCAGCAGTGCCAAGTTCACTGTCGTCGCCACAGGCACCTCCTCGTATGGCGCCGCTCTGGCTTACCAGTGGCAGAAGGCTCCTCCGGGAAGTTCCGATTTCACGGATATCCCCGGTGCCAACTTGAGCACCTATGAGACCCCAATCCTTACGCTTGCGGACAACGGTTACAAATACCGCGTGGTTTGCAGCGTGCCCGGCATAACCGAGTTCAGCTCCGTCGCCACACTGACAGTTGTCCCCGACACGTTCCCGCCCAAACTCGTGGGTGCCGGTTCAGTGCTGAAAGGCGGAGCGGTCGAGATCGGCATCGAGTTTGACGAAGACGTCGATCAAACAACCGCAAGCAATGTTGCCAATTATTCACTGTCCAAGGGTTCTGTGACCGCCGTGCGGTATCAGAAATACGCACACTGGGACGGAGCGCCCAAGATGGCTCTCGGAACCGCCGGCCCATTCACCGGCTGTGCCGTCGTACTGACAACCTCCGGCCTCGCAAGTGGCGATACCGTCACTGTGACCGTCAAGAACGTCAAGGACCTCAAAGGCAATGCAATGAGCGCCTCTGGCGAAAGCAAGTCGGTCAAAGTCACCAGCAAGATGAAATGGGCTGCCATGGGCGGCGACGATTACCTCGAAGGATACAGCGGAGGAATGAACATCGACCCCAATCCCGCCCTGTGGCCTGATGATGTCGTCGCTGTCGGTGACGCCGACTTCTTCCTCATCAGCAGCGGTACGGCAAACTGGAACAACTACGACGAAGCCACGTTCGTCTATGAGGAAGTAACGGGTGACTTCGACAAGGTCGTCCGCATCGAGTACCAGGACCCGACCAGCCAGTGGGCGCGTGCCGGCATGTGCGCGACGCCGTCCGCTGACGAAGGTATGAACCGCGCCGCAGTCGATGGTGGTGCTCAAATGGAACGCCGGTTCCTCATGCGCGCCAATCCACCGGTCCAATGGAACGGCGCCGCAGGCAACAATGCCTATGAAGTCGTGTGGCGCGCAACAAAGGGCGGCAATTACACCGGTTCAGGCACTGGCAGACCGGCCTATCCGACTGCATGGCTGCGAATGAAACGCGAAGGCCAGTTGTTCACGGCCTTCTACAGCAACGACGGCGTCAATTGGACCCAATATGGCTCAACCACGTTCTCAGCAGAGCCGATGCCTGACTTGCTCCTGGTCGGTTTGTACTACTCGCCCGAGTTGAACAACAACGGCACCGGCGAGGGTATCGGACACTCAACTGTGGCCAAGTTCCGGAATTACGGGAATTACCCGCCGACCCCGCCACAGCCTCCGACTCTCTCTGTTGGCATTGATGCCCAGGGGAAAGTCGTCATAACATTCGAAGGAACATTGCAGGCCGCCGACGAAGTC
>Ga0209162_1003564_pt1 | contig 12442 bp, 15 predicted proteins | sample YNPNPMetaG_FD_187121 | JGI IMG/M metagenome (GOLD analysis project Ga0209162, IMG submission 187121) | Anoxygenic and chlorotrophic microbial mat microbial communities from Yellowstone National Park, USA - YNP NP MetaG (SPAdes) (version 2) ...
CGGTTGGGGCGATTGAAATCGCGGCTAACGGGCGCGGTGGCGCCGCGACACCCACCTCCGTGGGTGCCCGCGTCGGCGCAGGCCAACGCCCGGTTGGGGCGATTGAAATCGCGGCTAACGGGCGCCGCAGCGCCGCGACACCCACCTCCGTGGGTGCACGCGTCGGCGTAGGCCGACGCCCAGCCCGCGTCGGCGCAGGCCGACGCCCAGCCGCCGGCTCCTTAGCCGCGACCTCGGTCGCCCCACAGGGCCCGCCGCGGCCGCGGGTTGGGGCGATTGAAATCGCGGCTAACGGGCGCCGCAGCGCCGCGACACCCACCTCCGTGGGTGCCCGCGTCGGCGCAGGCCGACGCCCAGCCGCCGGCTCCTTAGCCGCGACCTCGGTCGCCCCACAGGTCGGGGCGATTGAAATCTAACGGGCGCCGCAGCGCCGCGACACCCACCTCCGTGGGTGCCGCGGCGGCGCAGAGGCTATTGCGGTTTTGATTTCGGTTTGTACAGCCCGGCCGGGTTGGCCACCAACAGCCCGGCCCGATACGACAGTTCGTCCACGCGGCTGAGCCCGGCGATGGCCTGCGGATCGGCGACCGGGTAGCGCGGCAACGTCGCGAGCCGGGCCACGATCGGCGCCACCCCCGCATCGTCCCACATCCAGCCATAGCGGTCGAAGCGAGACAGATCGAGCGGCCGCGTGTAGCTCCGCAACGTCTTCACGCCGTCCACGTTGTAGAACAGCTCGAAATAGGACATCACCAGCTCGCGCAGCGTCCGATAGACCGGCTCTCGATAGCGCAGACCGACGAAGTTCGACTTGGCCACCGCGCCATAGCAGCCGTTCTGCTTGAAGACCGCCAGCACGTGGTCGTCGTCCAGGCCCGGTTCGGGCCACAGGTCCACGATGAGCGGCGGATGGCCCAGGCGCCGGAGCGCCATGGCCGCGAACAGGCCGCCGTCCAGGCAATGCGCCACGCGATCGCGCATCACGTTGAGCGGACAGCGATCGCGCTCCTCCGGGCTATAGGGGGTGGCGTCGAGATAGGCCTGGATGGCGGCCGGGCTGTTCAGGGCCGCCAGCGTCGCCCGTTCTTCGGCGGTCAAATAGTCCGTAATGTCGGGCTTCCCGGCGTGTCTCATGGCCATCTACGCCTGCTCGATCAGCTTGAGATCGCGCAGCGCGGCCCGCAGTCCCTGGGGCGTGTCCGCGCCGGTGAGGCCGGTGTGCACCTCCCACGTCTCGATGTGGAACGCCGAATCGCCGGGCCGCAGCGTGCTCAGCGCGCCGATGCTTTCGACCTCGATGAAGCGATCGCACACATAGATCTCGGCGTTGCAGCCGAAGTCGGGATGCGGCAGATCGAGGGCCGGCGTGAAGCGCTTGACGAAGAGGGTGGCGCCGTTGAGATAAGCCAGCCAGCCGTAGCGGTTGAGGTAGCCGACCTTGCACGGCGGCAACAGCGCCTGTCCCTGCACCAGGATCAGGTCGTCGCCGAGCTGAAGCCGCGGATCGCTCCAGTGCGTGTAGGGCCACAACACCAGATGGCGATTCGGCAAGAGGCCGGCCGCGTCGAGCGCGCCGACCTGTTGCGGCAAGATCGCGGTGCCGCCCAGCCGCATCTGCGTGATGGCCCACGGCGCCAGCTCCACCGGCCAGATGCCCTCATTCTTCAGCTCGTGCGTCAGGGTGACGATCGGCTGATCGGCCGCCAGGCGGATCTCGATGGACTTGCGGATGCCGGTAGCCTGTTCCACCGGCTGGGTCAGCCGCACGCCGTCGGCCAGCTCTGTCACCGTCACGCCTTCATTGTCGGGCAGATAGGAGCGCGGGAACGCCTCGGGCGAATGCCACAGGCGATGGCCGCCCCGGATGAAGTAGGGACCGACGGGCGTCTCGATCTTCAGATCGGGCAGCTCCGCCAGCAAGTTTTCCTGAACACCGGCCGCGAACAACCGCACGATGCGCGGCCCCGCCTCGGCCAGATACTCCACCCGCAGCAACCCATTATCGAGCACGCGGATCGGCAAGCCGTAAAAATCATCGGCCATAGAAATCCTCCCTTTCCATGTAGAAAAATCAGCAATGACGTTTCACGTTTTACGCTTCACGTTTCTCACGTTTCACGCTTCACCCCATCATCAGCGCCAGCACGATCCCCCCCGCCACCACCGACGCGACCTGGCCGGCGGCGTTGGCGCCCATGGCGTGCATCAGGAGGAAGTTGTCGAAATCCTCCTCCAGGCCGATCTTGTTGACCACGCGGGCCGCCATCGGAAACGCGCTGATGCCGGCCGCGCCGATCAGCGGGTTGAAGCGGCCGCGCGTGAGCAGATAGAGCAGCTTGCCGAAGAGCACGCCGGCCGCGGTGTCGAGCGCGAACGCCAGAATCCCCAGGACCAGGATGATGAGGGTTTGCACGTTGGCGAACGATTCGCCCACCATCGTCGCGCCGATGGTGATCCCCAGGAAGATCGTCGTGATGCTGGCCAGCTCGTTGCCGGCCGACTTCGCCAGCCGGTCCACCACGCCCGACTCGCGCATCAGGTTGCCGAACATCAGAAAGCCGATCAGCGGACTGGCCTGCGGCGCGATCAGCCCGGTGAGCAGGGTCACCAGGATCGGAAAGAGGATGCGCTCGCGGCGGCTCACCACGCGCGCGGTATAGGGCATGTGCACCGTGCGTTCGCGCCGGGTCGTCAACAGGCGCATGATGGGCGGCTGGATGATCGGCACCAGGCTCATATACGTGTAGGCCGAGACGGCAATCGGCGCGATCAGATGCGGGGCCAGCTTGGAGGCGACGAAGATGCTGGTGGGGCCGTCTATGGCGCCGATGATGCCGATGGAAGCCGCCTCGTTGAGCGTGAAGCGGCCGGTGGCAAGCGCCAGCAGCAGCACCAGGAAGATGCCGAACTGCCCGGCCGCGCCGACCAGCACCATGCGCGGATTGGAGAGGAGCGGCCCGAAGTCGGTCAGCGCGCCGATGCCGATGAAGAGCAGGAGCGGGAAGAGCTCGGTCTCGATGCCGGCCTTGTAGAGCGGCATGAACACGCCTTCGACCTGGTGGCCGGCCAGGATGGCGCGCAGGTCGAGCCCCATGCCGGCGCCGGGGATGTTGGCCAGGATGGCGCCGGCGCCGATCGGGATCAGCAACACCGGCTCGTATTCCTTCGCGATGGCCAGGTAGATCAGCAGGCCGCCGATGAGCATCATGAGCGCGTTCGCCCAGCTCATCTGCAGCAGGCCGGCGCCAAGCGCCGACAGGAATCCCGACCCGATCTGCATAGGCCCTCTTCTACTCCAGGCGCACCAGCAGCTGGCCGTAGGCCACCGTCTGGCCCGGCTGAACCGCGATCTCGGCCACGCGGCCGGGATGGGTGGCGCGGATGGGGTTTTTCATCTTCATGGCCTCCAGGATACAAACCACCTGGCCCGCTTCGATCTGCTGGCCCACCTGTACCTGCACGGCCAGGATCGTGCCCGGCATCGGCGCAACAACGTGGTCGGCCGTTTCCGCGCCGACCGGCACGTTGGGCCGACTCACCGTCACCTGAGGCGGCGCCGGCAAGATATTGGGTTGCGGTGCCGGCTGCGGCGCCGGCGCCAACGACAACGGCCGCGCCACGGGCCCGGCGCCGGCGATCTGCACGGCAAACGACTCGCCGTCCACGATCACCTGCAACGGCGACGCGGCCGGATCGGGGATCTCGACACGGTAAGACTTGCCCTGGACGGTCACATCGAAGATAGGCACCAGATAACCTCACAAATCATGTTCTACCTGCACTCAAGGCCGACTTTCGGAGGCGCGCGGCGGTTGCCACGACTGCATGGCGCGCGCCCGGTTGGTCGTCACCCAGGCCGGCGCCGAGCGGCCATGCTCGAAGGTCGGGCCGACCGGCGGCTCCAGATAGAGCGGCACCGCGTTGGCCATCAGCGCGGCCGCGACGATGGCCGCCACCCGGCCGCGCTCCTCTGTCAGCGCGGCCCGCGCCAGATCCGCCTCGGTCGGCGGTGTCGCGGCCGTGACGCTCACCGAAACCTGGCGGCCGGCCTCGCCGGCCTCCGGCTTGAAGACGCGGCCCAGGAGCGAGATCACGCCCCACAGGAGGGCCAGCGCGCCGAACACCAGCCCCATCCCCACGGCGGTCATGGCCAACCCCCGGCCGAGCAGCTCAACGACATCCTGGCTCATGGTCACCTTGCCCGCGCTCGATATGGTGCATCCCGTCGCCCCTCACACCGGCATCAGCCCGTGCTTCTTCGGCGGATTGCTGGCGACCTTGGAACGGAGGATCTCCAGCGCCATGACCAGGCGCAGCCGCGTGTAGCTCGGCTCGATCACTTCGTCTATCTGGCCCATGTCGGCCGCCGAGTAGGGGTTGTGGAACTTGTCCACGTATTCCTGCAACAGCTTCTTGCGCAGGCCGGCCGGATCGGCGGCCTTGCGCAGCTCCTCGCGATAGAGGATGTTGATGGCGCCTTCCGGCCCCATGACCGCGATCTCGGCGGTCGGCCAGGCGTAGGCCAGATCGGTGCGCATCTGTTTGCTGCTCATGGCGATATAGGCGCCGCCCATCGCCTTGCGCACCACCACGCTGATCTTGGGCACGGTCGCCTCGCAGTAGGCGTAGATGATCTTGGCGCCGTGGCGGATCACGCCGCCGTGTTCCTGCGAGACGCCCGGCAGATAGCCGGGGCAATCCACGAACGTGATGATGGGCAGGTTGAACGCGTCGCAGAAGCGCACAAAGCGGGCGATCTTGTCGCTGGAATCAATGTCGAGCACGCCGGCCAGGTAGAGCGGCTGATTGGCCACCACGCCGACCGGGTAGCCGTCCAGCCGCGCCAGGCCCACCAGCGCATTGCGCGCGTAATGCGCGTGCACCTCCAGAAAGCTGCCGCGATCGAAGACGCTGGCGATCACCTGGCGCATGTCGTACGGCTCGCTGGAGTCCTCGGGGATCAGATGGTCGAGCAGCTCGTCGCGGCGGGCCGGATCGTCGTAGGGGGGCACGCGCGGGGGATCCTCGCTGTTGTTCTGCGGCAGGTACGACAGGAGCGCGCGCACCAGGCGGAACGCGTCCATCTCATCGTCGGCCGCGAAGTGCGCGACCCCGCTACGCACGTTGTGCGCCACCGCGCCCCCCAACGTCTCGAAATCCACCTCCTCGCCGGTCACCGCCTTGATGACGTCCGGGCCGGTGATGAACATGAAGCTGGTCTTGCGGACCATGATGATGAAGTCGGTGAGGGCCGGCGAGTAGACCGCGCCGCCCGCGCATGGCCCCATCTGGACGGAGATCTGCGGGATCACGCCCGAGGCCATGACGTTGCGTACGAACAGCTCGCCGTAGGCCGCCAGCGAACGCACCCCCTCCTGGATGCGCGCGCCGCCCGAGTCGAGCAGGCCGATCACCGGGATGCCGCTCTCCTGGGCCAGCTCCATGATCTTGCACACCTTGTGCGATTGCACCTCGGAGAAGGAGCCGCCCAACACCGTGAAGTCCTGGGCATAGACCGCCACGCGGCGGCCATCTATCTTGCCGAAGCCGGTCACCACGCCGTCGCCGGGGTACTTCTTGTCGGCCATGCCGAAATCGCTGATGTTGTGCGTGGCCAGCCGGCCGAGCTCCTGAAAGCTGCCCTGATCCAGGAGCAGGTCTATGCGTTCGCGTGCGGTCAGCTTCCCCTTGGCGTGTTGCTCGGCGATCCGCTGTTCGCCGCCGCCGAGCTTGGCCTTGGCCCTCATCTGGCGCAGTTCTTCGAGCTTGTCTTTCATCGTCCCGTCACTTTTTTGCTTGCTGCTCAGGCTTTATGATATAATGAAAGCCGTTCAGGAGAGGTCGCATAGTTGGCCTAGTGCGCGCGTCTCGAAAACGCGTATCCCGCAAGGGATCGTGGGTTCGAATCCCACCCTCTCCGCCTGAATAGACCCCACCCCGGTGGGGTTTTTTGTTTTGAATGCTCCGTTCGCTCGATGCTGTAGCTGTTTTACTATAGCCAGATCTGGGCATCGGGGCTATGATGAGGGTCATACGTTTTGCGGAATTTGTTTCTGGTCAGCGGCCGGGGCAACGCAGGAGTATCCTATCAATTCAATAATCCGGGGGGAGACGGCGGTCGCAGACCGCCTATGAGCCTGCTCAAAGGGGGTTCTGCCCCATAGGCATCAAGCTAAGCTTTGAAACTGCTTCCAGCCGGTCTGCGACCGGCGTCGTCGGCCTGCACATGTCGTCTCAGGCGGCCAGACGGGGGTCGCAGACCCCCTGCGAGCGAGATATTAGCTTTGAAACTGCTTCCAGCCGGTCTGCGACCGGCGTCGTCGGCCTGCACATGTCGTCTCAGGCGGCCAGACGGGGGGCGCAGACCCCCTGCGAGCGAGATATTAGCTTTGAAACTGCTTCCAGCCGGTCTGCGACCGGCGTCGTCGGCCTGCACATCCCCCGGTTTATCGGGAGGATACTACAGCGATAAAAAAAGAGCGGAGGATTTCCTCCGCTCTTCTGTGCCGATCAGATCATCCGGGTTGTTCAGATGGCTGCGCGTGCCACTTCCACGATGCGGGCGAACGCCTGCGGATCGCGCACGGCCAGGTCGGCCAGGATCTTGCGATCCAGCCGGATGTCGGCCAGCTTCATGGCATGCATCAGCCGGCTGTAGGTGATGCCGTTCTTGCGCGCGGCCGCGTTGATGCGGGCGATCCACAGCCCGCGCAGGTCCCGCTTGCGTTGCCGGCGGTCGCGCGTCGCGTAGAAGAGCGATTTGAGCATCGCCTCGTTGGCCCGGCGCCACAGCAGGTGGCGGGACATGCGCTGTCCCTTGGTGAACTTCAGAACTTTGTTGTGACGACGGCGGAGAACCACCCCGCCCTTAGCCCTTGTCATGTCTGTCTCCTTTTCAATGGCGGCTGGCGATCACCAGCACTTTGTGATGGCCACTGGGCGCCCATGGCGCCATGACCTGTCCCTGTGGCGCGCTCACAGCGTGGGCGCGAGCTGGGACACGCGTTTTTCGGCGGCCTTGACGTCTATCACCTTGGTCTTGCGGTATGCGATCAGCGTGCGCGGCGACTTGTTGCGGCGCAGGTGTCCGCGTCCCTGATGGCGGCACACCAGTTTGCCGGTGCCGGTACGCCGGAACCGCTTGGCGGTGGCTTTGTGCGTCTTGATTTTAGGCACGGTGTTCCTCCTTACGTTCCTGATTGAGAAGCAGCCCGATCGGCCGGCTTGCTCTTGCCCGGACTGAGCACCATGAAGAGATTGGGCCCTTCCATTGCGGGCTGCTGCTCGATGATCGCGAAATCGCCCACCTTTTGCGCGAACTCGGTCAGTTGCTCGCGCGCGATCTCCGGGTGAGTGATCTCGCGACCGCGAAACCGCACGGTCACGCGTACCTTCGCGCCCTCGGCCAGAAAGGCGAGCGCCTGTCGCACCTTGACGTCCAGGTCATGTTCGCCCGTGCGGGGCCGCAAACGGATCTCTTTGACCTCGATGATCTTCTGTGCTTTGCGCGCCTCGCGTTCTTTTTTCTGGCGTTCGTATTGAAACTTGCCGAAGTCCAGGAGGCGGCACACGGGCGGCACCGCATTGGGCGCCACCTCTACCAGGTCCAGGCCGCGCTCCTGCGCCAGCCGAAGCGCCTCGTAGGTCGGCATGATGCCGAGCTGTTGGCCCTCTTCGTCTATGACGCGCACTTCGCGCACGCGAATCATTTCGTTGACGCGGGTACTTTTGACTGCGGTAGTAATGCTCACCAACCTCTTTCTTGTGTGAAAATCGCCTGGCTCAGGCCAGCCCGTTCATCTGCTGGCTTTCCGGCGCTTCATGGCCGGGCTAAAACTATAACATAACGAGCGAAGAGTGTCAAAAACGGTGCAGGGTTTTGACGAAAGGCCGTTACAGCTCCCCGGCGCGACGCGCGATGCGGTCGGCCGCCAACGCCAGGAACTGCTCCAGCGGCATCTGGTCCTGTCGGGTGCCGTCCCGCTTGCGCAGCGAAACGGTGCCGCTTTGCGCTTCCTGGTCGCCGATCACCAGCATGTACGGCACCTTCATCAGTTGCGCGTTGCGGATCTTGGCGTTCATGCGGTCGGAGCTGTCGTCCACTTCGACCCGCAGGCCGGCTTCCTTGAGGCGGGCCGCCACCGCCCGCGCGGCCTCGTTGTGCCGGTCGGCGATCGGGATCACGGTGACCTGCACGGGACTGAGCCAGACGGGGAACGCGCCGGCAAAGTGCTCGATGAGCACGCCGAAGAAACGTTCCAGGCTTCCCATCAGCGCGCGGTGGATCATGTAGGGCCGGTACTCTTTGCCGTCCTCGCCGATATAGCTCAGGTCGAACCGCTCCGGCAGGTTGAAGTCGAACTGGATGGTGCTGAGCTGCCATTCGCGTTCCAGCGCATCGTAGACCTTCAGGTCTATCTTGGGGCCGTAGAACGCGCCGCCCCCTTCGTCCACCTGGTACGGTATGCCGGCGCGTTGCAGCGCGGCTTCCAGCGCGCGCTCGGCCGCCTCCCACATCTCGTCCGGGCCAACGCGCTTTTCGGGCCGCGTGCTGAGATAGGCGTTGAAGCTCTCGAAGCCGAAGCTGCGCAGGATGTGCAGACAGAATCCCAGGACCTTGTCTATCTCCTCCGGCATCTGGTCGGGCCGGCAGAACAGGTGCGCGTCGTCCTGCGTGAAGCCGCGCACGCGCGTCAGGCCGTGCAACACGCCGCTGCGCTCGAAGCGATAGACGGTGCCCCATTCGGCCCAGCGCAACGGCAGGTCGCGGTAGGAGCGCGTGCGGCTCTTGTAGATGCTTACATGGAAGGGGCAGTTCATCGGCTTCAGGTAGAACTGTTGGCCTTCGATCTCGATGGGCGCGTACATGTTTTCTTTGTAGAAGTCGAGGTGGCCGCTCGTTTCCCACAAGGTCGCCCGGCCGATGTGCGGCGTCATCACGAACTCGTAGCCGGCCTTCAGGTGTTCCTGTTTGCTGAACTCCTCGGCCAGGTAACGCATCATGGCGCCCCGCGGATGCCACAACACCAGGCCGCCGCCCACGTCATCGGGGCTCGTGCTGAAGAGGTCCAGCTCTTTGCCCAGGCGGCGATGGTCGCGGCGCTTGGCCTCTTCGATCTTGTACAGATACGCGTCGAGCTGCTGCTTATTGGGCCACACCGTGCCGTAGATGCGCTGGAGCATCGGGTTGCGTTCGTCCCCGCGCCAGTACGCGCCGGCCACGCTGAGCAGCTTGAACGCGTCGGGCGGGATCTGGCCGGTATGCTCCAGGTGCGGACCGCGGCACAGGTCGATGAACCGATCGTGCTGATAAGTCGAGATCACCGGCGGCTCTTCGGTCGGCTCGCCGTACTCGTTCACGCCGCCCTTTTCCAACCCCTCGATGAGTTCGAGCTTGTAGGGCTGATTGGCGAACAGGCGCTTCGCCTCGGCCGCGCTGACCTCCGAGCGGATGAACGGGTGCCGGCCGGCCACGATCTGGCGCATCCGCTTCTCGATCGCTTCCAGGTCTTCGGGCGTGAAGGTCTTCAGCGAGCCGTCCGGGTTGCGGCCCAGGTCGAAGTCGTAGTAGAAGCCGTCCTTGATGGGCGGCCCGATGGCGATCAGCGCATCGGGAAAGCGCTCCAGCACGGCTTGGGCCATCACGTGCGCCGTGGAATGGCGCAGTTTGTGCAAGAATTCGTCGTCGTTTTCGTGATCATGTTTGTTGGCCATAGGGCCTCCTTGAAACTCGCGTGCGCCGGAATCAAAAAGACCCCAGGCCCGTTGGGGCGAGGGGTCTCGCGGTTCCACCCAGCTTGGCGCGGATGGTGATCCGTCGCCATCTTTTTGGTCGCTAACGGGACCGGCCGGGATGCCATACTCGCGCGCGCTTTGGGGCATCCGCTCACGGGGGGTTTTCGACGTCCTTCGGCGAAGCAGGCTTTCAGCCGTTGGCCTGCTCTCTCTGGCGCTCAGGCGGCGTCTACTCGTCCCGCTCTACGCTTTCGATTATCCAGCGATGGGCGGTAGAGGGATTGAACCTCTGACCTCAGCGATGTCAACGCTGCGCTCTAGCCAGCTGAGCTAACCGCCCGTAAGCGGCTATAGTATAGCGCGGCTCGTGATTTTTGGCAAATCGGCGCGGGAGCGATGCGCCCGGACGGTCGCAGATCAGGCGGCGGGCCGCGGCAGCTTCAACACGGCGTACAGCCGCTCGCGGGCATCGGCCGGCACCTCCTCATGGCCGTAGTTGCGATAGAGGGTGATCGTCTTGCGCAAGGTGTCCACCACGATGCGACAGTCGCCGCACTCGGCCATGTGGCGCTCGATCTCCGCGCACAGCTCCGGATCCAGCTCGCCTTCCACGTAGTCCGACAACCAATCCAGATATTCTTTACATTCGACCGCCATAAGATCCCCCCGGCATCCCGACCGTCACGCCCGGCGCGGCTGTGGCGAAGTAGCTGCTCAGGCGTTCGCGCAGGGCAAGCCGCGCCCGATGCAGGCGCACCTTGACGTTCGCCTCGCTCAGCCCCAGCACCTGGGCCGTCTCGGCCGTGGAGAGGCCCTCGATGTCGCGCAGGACGAAGACGGAGCGCAATCCTTCCGGCAGGGACGCGACGGCGGCATCCAACATGCGGCGCAGCTCGCCGGAGAGGAGGATCTCATCGGGCAAGGCGCCCCAATCCACGAGCTGCCGCGGGATGATCTCCCCGTCTTCGTTGGGCTCTGCCGCGTCGATGGAGGTGACCGGCAATTGTCGCCGCCGCAGGCGCATCATGGCCGCGTTATAGGCGATGCGGTAGAGCCAGGTGCCCAGTTGGCTGCGCCCCTCGAACCGGCCGACCGCACGGAACGCGCTCAGAAACGTCTCCTGGAGCACCTCTTCGGCCTCTTCGCGATTGCCCGTCATGCGCAGCGCCAGGTTGTAGATGGTGGGCGAGTAGCGCTCGACCATTTTGACGTACGCGGCTTCGTCGCCGGCCTTCAGGGCCTGTACCAGAGCGGCTTCTTCTGCTTGAGACGCGCCAGGTTTCTGTTCCATTCGATGCGGTGTCTGCTTTCGGGGTTACGTCGGGCCGGGAAGCGGGGTCAGCTCAGCAGGCGTTCGAGCTTGCTCTTCAACACGCCGTAGCTCGTGAAGCCGATGACCCGATCGGCTTCCTGTCCGGCCTTGAAGTAGATGAGGGTAGGAATGCCCATGATGCCGTAGCGCGCCAGGACGTCGGGATATTCATCGGCGTTCAGTTTGGCCACAACCGCGCGGCCGGCGAACTCGGCCGCCAGGTTGGCAACCGCCGGCGCGATGGCATGACACGGCCCGCACCATTCCGCCCAAAAATCCACCACCACCGGTATCTCTGACTCGCGCACGACCGCGTCGAACTCCTCGCGGGTCAGGTGCCGCGGGGCAACTGCTCCCGCGTCGGCCGGCGTGGCTTCCTTCTTGCCACCGAAAAGACCTTTCAACAGATCCATGTAGTGTTCCCTTTCTATTCCAGTTTGCCCAAAGCCGCGATCAACGCGTCCAGCGCCGCATCTTGCTCTTCGGCAGGGGCGGCCGCCAGACAACGCGCCGCATACGAGCGCGCCACGACCAGACTGGCCTGGTACAGGGCCGCACGGATGGCGCTGATCTGCTGCAGGATCTCCGCGCAGTCGCGATCTTCTTCCACCATGCGTTGTACCCCGCGCACCTGTCCCTCGATGCGCTTCAGGCGCATGGCCAGTTCGTTTTTGACCTGCGGCGAACGTGCTTCCATCTCCGGCCCTGTGCGCGTGCGATTTGACACGGCTTTCGGATGACACTATACTGGGGTATAGTATACAGCGCCGGGCCGTGGCCCGTCAAATCGCGCCAGGAGGAGCAATGAACTTCAACATGACCAAGCCGCCCAAGGTGGCCATTGCCCTATCGCCGGAAGAGGTGGTCGAGCTGAAGATGATCGTGCAGGACGAGGACGCGCCGGCCGCGCTCGACTTCGTGCGCCGGCTGCGTCATCGCGTCCTGGAGGTCGAGCAGCGCCACTGCGGCGATCCCGATCGCCTGCCGGGCCTGAGCTGAGACGCGTTGCCGTCAGGCCCGGGCCGAGAACAGCTCCGCCAGCTTCTGCGCCGACTGCTGATACATCGTCTCGTGCAGGCTCTGGCCGTGGGCGTCCATCGTGACCACCGCCGGGAAACCTTCGACGCGCACCACCCAAAACGCCTCGGGCACGCCGAATTCCTCTTTTTTGAACACGGCCAACACCTCTTTCACCGAGCTGGCGATCAGCGTGGCCGCGCCGCCGACGGCGTGCAGGTAAACCGCGCCGTACTGTTGACATGCGGCCAGCGTCTTCGGCCCCATGCCCCCCTTGCCGATCACCGCGCGCACGCCGAAATGGGCGATGACGTCCGCCTCGTAGGGCTCCTCGCGGATGCTGGTGGTCGGGCCGGCCGCGACGAAGCGCCAGCGCCC
>Ga0209162_1003570_pt1 | contig 12430 bp, 8 predicted proteins | sample YNPNPMetaG_FD_187121 | JGI IMG/M metagenome (GOLD analysis project Ga0209162, IMG submission 187121) | Anoxygenic and chlorotrophic microbial mat microbial communities from Yellowstone National Park, USA - YNP NP MetaG (SPAdes) (version 2) ...
TCGAGGAAGGCGGCAACGGGATGCCGGCCTTCAAAGACCTGCTGAGCCGGGCGGAGAAGGACGACCTGCTGGCCTACCTGAAGACCCTCTGAGGGCGGAAACCCGGCCGGGCCGGGTTCCGTCCTATTAGCAGGCTGAGGGCGCGAGGCGAGACGCGCCTTCGGGGCGGTCCGCGATCTCGCGTCCAGGGCCTCAAGAAACAACCGGAAATCGGGAGGTGGAACCGATGCGCGCCAAGTCCGTGGCAGCGCTGATGCTGCTGTGTGCATCCCTATTGCTCGCCAAGACTTACACCATCACGCTTTCCGACGCCTCGAAAGTGGGCGATCGGGAACTGAAGCCCGGCAGCTACGCCTTGAAGCTGGAGGGCGACAAGGCGGTATTCCTGGATCGGACCAGGAAGCCGGTGCTGGAGACCAGCGTGAAGGTGGAGAACGCCGCCCGGAAATTCGATTCCACCGCCATTGAATTCCGCAAGGTGGACGGAACCAACCGGATCCAGGCGATTTCCCTGGGCGGCAGCAATTTGAAGCTGGTCTTCGACTGAGCGCGAATGTTGCGGGCCGGGCCGGCGCGGGTGCGTCCGGCCCGGCGCCCTCCTTGTTGTTTTTCCCACCCCATCGGGCTGCGGCGGGCGGTTTGCAGGCGCAGTTGGCGGTAGAATGAAGGAAAGCCCCCGTTATGCTGGACGCCCTCCTGGCGAAAATCTTCGGCACCAAGAACGAGCGCGAGCTGAAGCGGCTGCGCCCGCTGGTGGCGGCCATCAACGAATTGGAGCCGGCCATGCGGCGGCTGTCGGACGCCGAGCTGGCGGCCAAGACGGCGGAGTTCAAGCAGCGGCTGGCGCAGGGCGCCAGCCTGGAGGATCTGCTGGTGGAGGCCTTTGCGGTGGTGCGGGAGGCGGGCCGGCGGACGCTGAACATGCGGCACTTCGACGTGCAGTTGATCGGGGGCATCGTCCTGCATCAGGGCAAGATCGCGGAGATGAAGACCGGCGAGGGCAAGACGCTGGTGGCGACCCTGCCGGTGTACCTGAACGCGCTGGAAGGCAAGGGCGTGCACGTGGTGACGGTGAACGACTACCTGGCCAAGCGGGACGCCGAGTGGATGGGGCAGATCTACAAGTATCTGGGCCTGTCGGTGGGCGTGATCGTGCACGATCTGGACGACGAGGAGCGGCGGCGAGCCTACGCCTGCGACGTGACCTACGGGACCAACAACGAGTTCGGGTTCGACTACCTGCGGGACAACATGAAGTTCCGCCTGCAAGACTGCGTTCAGCGGGGCCACCATTACGCGATCGTGGACGAGGTGGACTCGATCCTGATAGACGAGGCGCGCACGCCGCTGATCATCTCCGGTCCGAGCGAGGAATCCACCGACAAGTATTACAAGATCAACCGCATCATTCCCAAGCTGGTGCGGGGGGAGGTGATCAAGGGCAAGGAGCCCGGCGAGACCTACACCACGGGCGATTACACGGTGGACGAGAAGCAGCGCACGGCGGCGCTGACCGAGGAGGGGGTGGCGAAGGTCGAGAAGCTGCTGGGGATCGGGAACCTGTACGATCCGGCCAACATCGAGATCAACCACCACGTGCAGCAGGCGCTGCGGGCCCACGTGCTCTACCACCGGGACAAGGACTACGTGGTGAAGGACGGCCAGGTGATCATCGTGGACGAGTTCACGGGCCGTCTCATGCCGGGGCGGCGCTGGAGCGACGGGCTGCACCAGGCGATCGAGGCCAAGGAAGGGGTGAAGATCGAGCGGGAGAACCAGACGCTGGCCACCATCACCTTCCAGAATTACTTCCGGATGTACAAGAAGCTGGCGGGGATGACGGGCACCGCCGAGACCGAAGCGGCCGAGTTCGAGAAGATCTACAAGCTGGAGGTGGTGGTCATTCCGACCAACCGGCCGCTGATCCGGCTGGAGTATCCCGACATCGTCTACCGCACCGAGGAGGAGAAGTTCCGCAACGCGGCCAAGGAGATCAAGGCCTGCTACGAGCGAGGCCAGCCGGTGCTGGTGGGGACGATTTCGGTGGAGAAGTCCGAGAAGCTGTCGGGCCTGCTCAAGCGCATGGGGGTCAGGCACGAGGTGCTGAACGCCAAGCACCACGAGCGGGAGGCTTACATCGTGGCGCAAGCGGGCCGCAAGGGGGCGGTGACGGTCTCGACCAACATGGCCGGGCGGGGCACCGACATTCTGCTGGGCGGCAATCCGGAGTTCATGGCCAAGGAGGCCTGCCTGAAGGACCGGCTGGCCGAGCCGCTGCCGCGGGGGCAAGAGGCCTACGTCAGCGATCAGCATTATTACTACTTCCAACACCAGGGTCAGTTTTACCGGGTGCCGCGGGCCCGCTGGGACGAGGTGTTCGGCAAATACAAGGCGCAGACCGATCGGGAGCACGACGAGGTGGTGGCGCTGGGCGGGCTGCACATCGTAGGGACCGAGCGGCACGAGGCGCGGCGCATAGACAACCAGCTGCGGGGACGGGCGGGGCGGCAAGGCGATCCGGGCAGCTCGCGCTTTTATCTGTCGCTTCAGGACGACCTGCTGCGGATCTTCGGGGGGGAGCGGATCCAGAACCTGATGCTGCGGCTGGGCATGGAAGAGGACGTGCCGATCGAGTCGCGGCTGATCACGCGGCGGATCGCGGCGGCGCAGAAGGCGGTGGAGGCGCAGAACTTCGCCGCCCGCAAGCACCTGCTCGAGTACGACGACGTGATGAACAAGCAGCGGATCGCCATCTACGGCTGGCGCCGGCAGTTGCTGGAAGGGCAGGACCAGCGGGAGCGCATCCTGGAGATGATCCGGGGGATCGTGGCGGCTTTCATTGACCGGCGTTGCCCGCCCAAGACGCATCCGACCACCTGGGACTGGGAAGGGCTGCAAACCGACATCAACAGCCAGTTCGGTCACCGGATCCAGATGGGCGAGCTGGCGGGGCTGGGGCGGGAAGCTCTCGAGGAGACCCTCTACGAGCAGTTGGTCCGCAAGTACGAAGAGAAAGAGCAGTTGATCGGCGCGGAACTGATGCGGCAGACCGAGCGGCTGATCATGCTGCACGTGATAGACAACCAGTGGAAGGACCACCTGCTCTCGATGGATCACTTGAAGGAGGGCATCGGGCTGCGGGGCTACGGGCAGAAGGATCCGCTGGTGGAATACAAAAAGGAATCCTTCCTGCTGTTCGAGCAGATGTGGGACCGGATCGAGGACGAGGCTGTGCGGTACCTGTTCTTCCTGCAACCGCTGGAAGGCGAGCGGCCCGAGCTGCCCTTCCCCGGCGAGGAGGAAGAGGAGGAAGTGGAGGAGCCCGAGCCGGTGGCGGTGGCGCGGCCGCAGCGGCCGGCGGTGCAGACGACGCTGGAGGATTTCACCCGCAACATCCAGCGCAAGAAGGAACGGGAGCTGGCGGAGCTGCAATTCGCGGGCGGGGACAGCTCGACGGGCAAGACGGTGGTGAAGGGGCGGAAGGTGGGGCGGAACGACCCGTGCCCCTGCGGGAGCGGGAAGAAATACAAGAAATGCTGCGGCGCTTGATGAGGGTCGGCGGGCTGCTGTGGGCGGCGGCCGGGGGCGCGGCTTGGGCGCAAACGGCGTTGTGGCCGGAGCAGTTCGGGCGGTTCGAAAAGACGGCCTCGCGGCCGGTTCCGCTCGGCGATGCGAGGCTGTGGGAAGAGTACGGCTTCCAGCAAGCCGAGGAGGCCGAGTACGGCTCGGCGGAGGGCAAGTTCCGGGGTTTGGCCTACCGACTGAAGGATCCGACGGGGGCGATGGCGGCCTTTCAGTGGCAGAGGCCGGCCGGTGCACAGCCGTCCAAGCTGGGGCGGCTGGCGGTGGAGACCCGGGACGGGGCGATGCTGGCCTACGGGAACTACCTGTTCGAGTTCCGCGGCTACAAGCCGCAAGTGGCTGAACTGGAAGCGCTTTTTGACCGCCTGCCGCGATTGGACCAGTCGGCGACGCCGACCCTGCCGGGCTATCTGCCCTCCGAGCGGCTGGTAGCGAACTCCGAGCGGTACGTGTTGGGCCCGGAGTCTTTGGCGAGGTTCGCGCCGGGCATTCCTCCCTCGACGGCCGCGTTTCATTTGGGTACGGAGGCGCAGTTGGGGCGCTTCCGGAGTCCGAAAGGGGAGCTGAGGCTGGCGATCTTCTCCTACCCGACGCCGCAACTGGCTCGGGAGCGAACCGAAGCCTTTCGGCAGGTGGCCGGGGCGGTGGTGAAGCGGGCGGGGCCGCTGGTAGCGGTGGTACTGGGGCCGGCGGATGCGGACGAGGCGGAAAGGCTTTTATCGGCAGTGAGATACGAGGCGACGGTGAGCCTGAGCCAGTATGTTCCCACGCGCCGGGACTTGTGGTGGGATCTGCTGATCAACATCGCGTTGCTGACTGGTATCCTGTTGGTTTTCTGTCTGATAGCTGGGATGGCGGTGGCCGGATGGCGAATCCGGCGAGCCCGAGGCGAGCCGATGATCATGCTGCACCTGGAAGACCGGGGCTCTGGGTAGGGCTTTCGCAAGGGGCCTATTTTTCTAGCGGTTGCATTGGGAAAGTGGGCCTGGCGGGGTGCGCCGAGCGGGGCTGTGGGAGGGGATGCGGAAAAATCCAACAGCGGGTAAGTAGAGAAGATTGAAGGGGTTGAAACAAAAATCGGGGAGCTTGCTTTTTCCCTTGATTTGACGGCTGAGCTGGCATAAGATCCAATCACAAACAGGTTTTGGCGGTTGCGTTTCCGTCGAAGCCGATTCTCCCATTGAACAGAAGCCCTGCTGGGACAGGGCCAAGATGCCTGCCTTCGCACGGAGGTGGGCATTTCTGTTTGTGCGGCCCGCCGGAAGCCGTTCGGGGCGGGTAGTGAGCCTTACGTCCGCCTGTTTGCCCCATTGAGCTGATTTAACTTGAGTTGGCCGGCGGCCGGTTGCTAAGCTGGTGATGCTCAGGGCCATGTACGTCGGCGAATCTGGCGAAAGAGTCAGGACCTATCGGCGTCCCCAAGTCTCGAAACGCACGGCCAGCCTGCCCAATCCCCACCATCTTCTGGAGGAGCTGCTGGGTCATCCCGCCGTTCGCAAGCTGCTGGGCTGGATCACGGCAGCGGGTCCGGACGGCAAGTGCTTGTTCGAAAGGTTGTGCGAGAACTACGACCGCGACTGGCGGCTGGCCACCTGGCTGATTGATCTGTGGATCAAACGGGCGGGCTTGGACAAGGAGTACATGAAGTTCAAGTTGTTCCACCATCCGCCTACCGTGCGCGCCCTGGCGCTGACCGCCCGCAGCATCGCCCGCTACGGACTGACGACGCCGCAGCGCTTCGCCGCGCCGCTGTTTGTGGTCTGGAATTTTACGCAGGCCTGTAACTTGAGGTGCGAGCATTGTTACCAGAATGCGCGGCACAAGCCGGACGCCGACGAGCTGAGCCTGGAGGAGAAGTTAGACCTGGTAGACCAACTGGCGGATAACTTCGTGCCTTTCCTGGCCATTGCCGGGGGCGAGCCGCTGGTGCACAAGGATCTGTTTCCGGTGCTGGAGCACGCGCACCGGCGCGGGCTGCATTTGACGCTGGCCACCAACGGCACGCTGCTGAAACCGGAGACGGCGGCGCGGCTGAAGCAAGCGGGCGTCAAGTACGTGGAGGTCTCCATTGACAGTCTGGATCCGGAGGAGCACGACGCCTTCCGGGGGCAGAAGGGGGCCTGGGCGCGGTCCGTCGAAGGCATCAAGAATTGCGTGGCGGCCGGCATCCGAACCGGGCTGGCGACCTGCTTCACGCGCCATACGGTGGAGCGCGTGGACCAGATGGTGCAGTTCGCCATAGACCTGGGCTGCCAGACGTTCTCGCATTTCAATTTCATCCCGGTGGGCCGGGGCAGAGAGATCGTGGAGGCCGATCTGACGCCGAGCCAGCGCGAGCTGCTGATGCGGCGGTTGACGCACCATCTCCAGCAAGGCTCGATCAACGTGATTTCGACGGCGCCGCAATTCGGGCGCTCCTGCGTGGTCTACGGCTGGCAGGACGGGGTGTTCGCGACCGGGCACGCGGGCCGGGGCGAGGGCCGCAAGACGATGGTGCTGTCGCGCTACATCGGCGGCTGCGGGGCGGGGCGATGTTACTGCTCGGTGCAGCCCAACGGGACGATCACGCCCTGCGTGTACATGTCCACGGAGAAGGTGGGCAACCTGCGCGAGGCGAGCCTGGCGGAGATCTGGAACAACCGTCTGTTCGACGTGCTGGCGGACCGGGAGGACCGGGGGGATCACTGCGGCGTGTGCGATTACCGCAATTACTGCGGCGGATGCCGCGCCCGCGCGCTGGCGTACACGGGGGACGTGACGGCCGGGGATCCGGGTTGCTCGTTCAACTACCATCTTTGGAACGAGGTCTCCGAAGCGGCTCGGGAGGCGTTCGTAATCCTGGACCAGGCGGCGGGGCAGGTGCAGGCGGGGCCGAACGGACGCGCCGGCGCCGCGAGCGTTCGCGAACTGGCGGGAGGCCGGCGCTGATGGCGGCGGCCGAGTGGGCGGCGGCGGCAGGGCTCGCGGCGGCGGCGCTGGCGACTTGGCGCTGGCGGCAGTGGAAATCGCGGGCGCTGCGCTGCCGGCAGGAACTGGCGGCCTGGAAGGAAGCCCTTCAGGCGGTGGCGTTCGAATCCAGCAACGCGGTGAACGCGATCCGGGCGAACCTGCTGGACTTCCGGGAGGCGAACTCGTCGCCTGCGACGCCCGGGCACCTGGATCAGATCGCAGCGGGTACGGATCGGATCGCTGCGATCCTGCGCATGGCGGAGGACCCGGTGAGCTGGCGGCGGCAACGCAAAGGCGGGGGCAGGGCAGGGGCCGAGCGGCGGCCGGCGGCGCCGATGATCGGGGACCCGACGGCGCAGTGAGAGGGCGCCGCCGCAGAGCTGCGGCGGAGGGCGCTCCGGGGTGCGAGCGCAGGCGGCGGCCGGCTGCAACACCCGGGTTTGCTCAGAGGCGCCAGCGCAGGCCGAACTGGATCAGACGCGGAGGCGCCGGCAGCAGGCCCCGCTGCCGATCTACGATGACCAGACGATCGAAAGCGTTCTTGAGGGCGAGGAACAAGGTCGTGCGCGCCTGCCCGAGCGGGCAGTTCAGCGTCAGATTCCAGAGCGCGTAGCCCGGGAGGGGACCTCGCTGTCCGTCGGGCGAGGGGACGACGCTGTTGAGATCGTCGCCGAATTGTCGCGAGACTCCGGCGGTTTCCAGGAACATATTCATTCCTCGCGGGTGGTCGTAGGTCAGGGAAGCACTGAAGAGGTGACGGGGCGCATAGGGCAACCGGTTGCCGGTGACCACGGTATTTTGGAAACCGGGAACGTTGCTGTACCGCCTGCCGAGAAAGGCGGCCACAGGCAGCCAGGTGTAGGAGGTCTGGAGCCCAATTCGATGCCTGGGGGTGAGGCGCGGCGGCAGTTCCCACCGCGCGGACCACTCCAGTCCCTGGTGCAAGGTGCGACCGGCACTGGTCAGCGCGGCTCCGAGGCCCCCCGCCACGGTGGCGGGGACGATTTGGTTTTGGTAGTCCATGCGGAATGCGGTGGCATCCAGGCGCAAGCGAGCCAGGGGCCGCCAGCGGAAACCGAGTTCGGAATTCCAGCTCAGCTCGGCGTCCAGGTCCACTGTGCCGCCGGCATTGGAGATGACATCCTCGGTCCTGGGCGGGGCAAACCCACGGTGCACGCCGGCGAACAAAGTCAAACCCTCGCGCACCAGAGTTAGCCCGAGACCCGGGATCCACTGTGTCAGCCTGGCTGTCCCCACCGCGCCGTTGAGGCGATTGTTACGGTAATATCGCACGTGCTCCCAACGCAAGCCGGGCGTCAGGGCCAGGCTGCCGCGCAGGAAGCGGTTTTGCCAGAAGGCGGAGTAAGCCTGGGTGCGGCGCTTGTTGTCTTCCACCAGCAGGCCGTCGCGCGAGAGGGGCAACGGGCCGTTCTTTTGCCGGCGGTCCTGGTCTTCCACATGGGCCCGCAGGCCGAGATCGGCCTGGTTGCGAAAGCCCCGCCAGCGCTGCGCAGTGCGCAAGCGCGGCTCGACGCCCCACAGATAATAGCCGCGAAGGCGCCCTTCGTTGCCGCAACTGGTGAGCAGGTCCTGCATCCCCCGGCATCCGGTCTCGCCCAGCCGGTTGGGGCGCTGGCCGGAGTGGCTGGATTGCCGCCACCAGTCGCGGTTGAAGTAGGAACCGTACAGGCTCACCGTGAGGGGCGTCTCGGGGCTCAGGGCGTGGGTGTAGACAAGCGAGGCGCCGAGACGGTCCGCGAGGAAGCGATCGTTGGCGAAAGGATTCTGCCGGGGGCTCAGCCGGAACTCCTCTTCGCTGAGCCCCGAATAGGTGACTTGCGAGCGCTCCCGGTAGTGGCTGAATTTCCAAGTCAGTGACCGCCGGTCTCCCCAGGCGGTGAGGGCTTTGAAGTTAGCGTCCCAGTAGCCGATCCGGACGTTGTCGCGGGGGCCCTCGCCCTGAACGCGCGTGGCATCCGCCAGAACTCCGGTGCGCCCCAGGGTGGCGCCGAAGCGCGAGTGCGCGCTGATGAAATCGCGATTGCCGCCGGTGAGCAGCAACTCGCCGGAAGGCCGGTCGGGGATACTCGGCGTGAGATAGTTGATGACGCCGCCCACGGTCGCCGGCCCGTAGAGGATCTGGCCTGATCCCTTGAGGATCTCGACGCTCTCGAAGCGCTGAATGGAAGGATGATAATAAGTGGCGTTGTCGCCGTAAGGGGCGTAGGCCAGAGGCAAGCCGTCTTCCAGCAGCAAGACCTTGCGCGAGCGCGTGGGATCCAAGCCGCGGATGCCCAAGTGGGGCCGCAGCCCGAAGCCTTCCTCGCTGGGCTTGACGAAGACGCCCGGGACCCTGCGCATGGCCTCGTCTACGCTGAGGGGCCGCCTACGGAGGATAGCGGCGGGATCCAGGACCTCTAGCGAACCGGGTATCTCGGGCAGGTCGGAGCCGACCAGGCGGCCGCCGTAGACCAGGACCTCTTGACTGAGGGAAGCGATCGCCAACCGGAACTCGAGCGGGGTCGGTTCCCCGGGTCTGACCAGCACCCAGCGCGAACTCTCCAGGAAGCCGGCGGCCGCGGCGCTGAGTTGGTAGTCGCCGGGCGGCAGGCGGTCGAACTGGAAGCGGCCTTGCAGGTCGGAAAGCGCGCTCCGGAGGGTTCCGGCGGCCTGTGATCGCAGGGTGAGGCGGGCGGCGGCGATGGGCGCTGCGGAGGGATCGAGGAGGCGACCCGCCAAGCCTCCGTAGGGTGGGCCGGGGGCCTGTGCGTTCAGAAACCTTGTTGCAATAATGAAGCCAAATACCAGCCGGGCGACGGGCTGATGGGGGGAAATGGCTTGAAGGAATGGGCAATTCGCACCCCAGGCAGGGGCGGGGCGGCGTTTTGAGTAATTGCAACTTGGTTGCATCTGGCCTCCTCTCAAGCGCCATTTTAACCTGCGATTCTCCGAAGGCAAATCCTCGCCAGCCAACGGCGCTTTCCCGGCCCTGAAAGCCCTGCCGGCCGGCCCCAGCGGTTCCACCCTACCCGCTGGTCCCTTCCCTTCGCAGAACCGACGGTGAAGCCTCTCGCCCCGGGCAGCTTGCCAGGCTGTGCCGCCGGGCGATCGGGATCGGGGGCCGAGGGGCGGCCGGCGGCGCAGGCTGATGGCGCCGCAGGCTTGCCATTTCCTGCGGGAAATAGTACAGTAGGCCGAAACGGAGGATCCAATGCCTTTTTGCAAGAACTGCGGTGCGCCGGTCGAGGGGCAGTTCTGCCCGCAATGCGGAACGCCGGTGGCGAGCCCTGCCGGACCGACGCCGGCCGGCCAGCCCCCCGGGCCCGCGCCCGCACCGGCGGCGAGCGCCGCCGGGTTGAGCGACGGGGCAGCGTCGGCGCTGTGCTATCTGCTGGGGTTCCTCACGGGGATTCTTTTCCTGGCCATCGCCCCGTACAACCAGAATCGGACGGTTCGCTTTCACGCCTTCCAGTCCATCTTCCTTTCGGTGGCGCTGATAGCGATCTCGATCGCGCTGGGGATCCTCTCGATGATCCTGTTCGCGATCTCGTTCTGGCTGGGGACGCTGTTCGGGCTGCTGCAAATGCTGTTCGGGCTGGCGGTGTTCGTGCTCTGGCTGTACCTGATGTGGAAGTCGTATCAGGGCCAGAGGATCCTGCTGCCGGTGATCGGGGAGCTGGCCGCCAAGCAGGCCGGATGAAGGCCGGCGAGCAGGAGGCGGGGCGGAGCGGTTGCGGTAGCCGGGCGGCGGGCGGCAGCGCCGCAACAGGGAGGAGAGCGGCGGCGCTCGGTGTGCTGGCTTGGGCGCTGGTCTGGGGCCAGATCCCGCGCATCGGCGTGATTGATTTCTACGGGCTGCGCAGGCTTTCGGCCGAGCGTGTGCGGAAGCTGCTGGGTGTTTCCGAAGGCGATCCGCTGCCGGCCTCCAAGGCGGCGGTGGAGGAGAAGCTGGAAGCGCTGCCCGAAGTGGTCAGGGCGCGCCTGGAGGCGGTCTGCTGCGTGGAGGATCGGGCGATTCTCTACGTGGGGATCGAGGAGAAGGGAGCGCCGCACTTCGAGTTTCGCTATCCGCCCCGGGAGAACGTGAGCCTGCCGGCTGAGATTGTCGAGAGCTACCGGGAGTTTCTGCGGGCGCTGGAGGCGGCTGCGCGGCGGGGCGAGGCCGGGGAGGATCTCTCGCGGGGCTACGCGCTGGCGGCGGACCCGGCGACGCGCGCCTATCAGGAGCGCTTCCGGCAGTTTGCGGAGAGCGATCTGAAAACGCTGCGGCAGGTGCTGCGCCGTTCCATGCACGAGGAGCAGCGGGCGATCGCGGCCTACGTGATCGGCTACGCTCCGCGGGCGCGAGGGGTGGTGGAGGATCTGCAATACGCGATGCAGGACGCCGACCAGGGCGTGCGGGCCAACGCGATGCGGGCGCTGGCCGCGGTGGCGGTGCTGGCGCGGAGGGATCCGGAGCTGGGGCTGCGGGTGGAGCCGACCTGGTTCGTCGAGATGCTGAATTCCATCGTCTGGAGCGACCGCTACCGGGCGGCGGCGGCGCTGGTGAACCTGACCGAAGACCGGCCGGCGGGCGTGCTGGCCCATCTGCGCGAGCGAGCCCTGCCCTCGCTGGTCGAGATGGCGCGCTGGAAGACGCTGGGGCACGCCTTGCCGGCCTTCCTGCTGGTGGGGCGGATAGCGGGCCTGGGGGAGGCCGAGATCTACCGGGCCTGGGAGCGGGGCGAGCGGGAGAGGGTGATCGCGCGGGCTCTGGGGCGATGAGGCGCCGCGCCGGGCGGCGGTTTCGATTAGCATAGAGAATTCGAGGAGAGCGGCTATGAGAGAAACCTCCCGACGCGAGTTCGCGCGGGGCGCGAGCCTGGCCACCGCGCTGAGTTATTCGCGCATCCTGGGCGCCAACGACCGGGTGCGCCTGGGCTACATCGGGTTGGGCAACCGGGGCGACCAGGTGCACGAGGCGTTCCTGGAGTACGCCGACCAGCAGACGGCGGCGGTGTGCGATCTGCGCGAGGACTACATGGAGCTGGCGGCGAAGAAATCGCGGGCCGCTCCGCGCAAGTACAAGGACTACCGCAAGCTGCTGGAGGACAAGGAGGTGGACGCGGTCGTCATCGCCACGCCCGACCACTGGCACGCCCTGATGTTCATAGACGCCTGCCAGGCAGGCAAGGACGTCTACGTGGAGAAGCCGCTGTCGCTGACCGTGGTGGAGGGGCGGCGGATGGTGGAGGCGGCCGAGCGGACCAAGCGGGTCACGCAGGTGGGCATCCACCGCCGCTCGGCGCCGTTCCTGCGGGAGGCGGTCGAGCTGGTGCGCTCGGGCGGCATCGGACGGGTGACGGTGGCCAAGGGCTACCACATCCTGAACGAATGGCCGCTGGGCATCGGCAACCCGCCGGACGAGCCGCCGCCCGACGAGTGGGAATGGGAGCAGTGGCTGGGGCCGGCGCCCAAAGTGCCCTACAACAAGAACCGAACTTATTATCGTTTTCGCTGGTTTTATCACTACTCCGGAGGACAACTTACTAACTTCGGCGTGCACTATATGGACATGCTGCGCTGGTGCCTGGGCCAGGACGCGCCGCGGGCGGTGACGGCGCTAGGCGGCAAGTACGCGGTGCGGGACAACCGGGAGATCCCGGACACCCTGGAGGTGCTGTGGGAGTTTCCCGGGCCGACGCTGATGGTTTTCACCCAGTACAACTGCAACGCGGCGCCGGGCAACGCCCAGGGCTCGGAGATGGAGCTGCGGGGCACGCAGGGGACCCTTTACATCCACGGCAATCGCTGGGAGGTGGTTCCCGAGAGCCAGGCGGCCGTGGAGGTGCCGGCGCGCACGCCGCTGGATCGGGCGCACGAGCGGGCCTGGGGCGCCTCGCGCAAACCGGTCATGGAA
>Ga0209162_1003572_pt1 | contig 12427 bp, 6 predicted proteins | sample YNPNPMetaG_FD_187121 | JGI IMG/M metagenome (GOLD analysis project Ga0209162, IMG submission 187121) | Anoxygenic and chlorotrophic microbial mat microbial communities from Yellowstone National Park, USA - YNP NP MetaG (SPAdes) (version 2) ...
TGTGGGAATCCGATGCCCTGGATTGCATCACCACACAGTCCGGCAACACCTGGAACGAAGTCTCCGACGGCGTGATTGACTACTACTTTGACGTCTACTTTGAGCCGGACGGCGACCCCACCAGCCCGCTACAGATCAGCGAGGTCTATTACGACGCCACCGGCGATGACCCGTCCAACGAATTCGTCGAAGTCTATAACCCGGCCCAATACCTGGCTTACCTGGATGGAATGCTCCTCGGCGATGAGACCGACCTGGGCGAGACGGAGGGGATCTACCAGTTCCCCGGCACGGCCCTCACCGGCACGACCTACGTGGTCCAATCGGGAGCCTACGTGGTCGTGGCTGTGGACGCCATGACCTACGACTCCGACAAGGACTTCCCGGACCACTACTGGGCCAACTGGGAGACGGCCGGCGGCACCGACAACCCGGCCATCCCCAACCTGACCCGTGTGGCCGGTTCCTATGACATCGCCCTGGGCAACTCCGGTGATAACATGGTCCTGCGCGACGGCAGCGTCACCGGCACTCAGGCCCTGTCCAACACCGTTGTGGACGGGATGAACTACGAGAACGGCGGCGGCGACATTGCCCCGGCCGATCCCCTGGTCGCAGACGGCGGCACGAACCCATCTGCCAACACCGGCTACGCCGTCCAGCGTGACCCCACTCGCACGAACCCGGACACGAACAACAGCACTACCGACTTTGAGCCGGACGCCGTGCCCACGCCGGGCTTTGCCAAAGGGCTGATCGATCACGCCATCTACAAGAAAGGCCCCAGCCCGGCCACGGTGTCGCCCGGCCAGACCTTCAACTACTACCTCTACTGGCAGGTGGCCGGCCAGCCGGCCCCATCGGCCGTCATCACGGATATCCTGCCCGACCACACCACGTTCATCACCTACACGTCCTCCCGGGCCATCACCCTGACCTCCTCCACCGGGCCGACCATCGCCTGGAACCTGGGGACGATCCCGGCCAGCACCATCGGCAAGATCACCGTCACCGTGCGACTGGACGCCTCCGCCCCACTGGGCGCGGTCCTCACCCAGACCGCGACTATTGATTCCCAGTCCACCATCACCGAGGGGATCACCACCAACGACGTCGCCGTCTATACCTGCACGGTTCAGGGGGCCGACCTGACGGTGGACAAGACCGGCCCGGCGGTGATCATGCCCGGCGAGCGACTCACCTACACCATCAGCATCAGCAACATCGGCATCACCGGCACGGCAGACCTTACCGTGACCGACTGGCTGCCCAACTACGTGACCTACGTCTCCGACACGTCCGGCGTCACCCCCACCAACCCGGCGGCTGGCGTCTACGTCTGGAACCTGGGCGGCGTGGCGGCCAGCGGCGCGATCTCCTTCGACCTGGTGTGCGACGTCGCCATCACCGCGCCCTTTGGCGCAGTCCTGACGAACACGGTTTCCGTGTCCACCTCGGGCGCGGAGAACAGCACGGCCAACAACTCCGACCAGTGCCTTGTCACCGTGGGCGGGCCGAACCTGGTGGTGGGCAAGAGCGCGCCAGCCACGGCCAGCCCCGGCCAGATGATCTCCTACACTGTGAGCGTAGCCAACGCGGGCCTGGTGGCCGCCCACAACGTGTGGGTCACGGACACGCTGCCGGCCCAGGCCACGTATTACACCGACACCCTGGGCGGCTACGACGGCCATAGCGGCCAGGACTACGGCTGGTCGCTGGGCACGCTGAACCCCGGCGCCAGCGTCACCTTCACCGTCGTCGTCAACGTCTCCGCCGGGGCCTGCGCCGGCGACGTGCTCACGAACACCGTCCAGGCCACGGCCACGGAGGGCGATCAGGACCCCAGCGACAATACCTCTCAGGCCACGACGACCATCGCCGGGGCCAATCTCTACGTGAGCAAATCTGCCTCCGCCACCATCCTCTTCGGCGGCGAACAGACCACGTACACCATCACCTACGGCAACAATGGCACCGTGGCGGCATCCGCCTTCCTGACCGACACCCTGCCGACCGGCTTCACCTACGCCTCCGACACCAGCGGCTTCCCGCCCGGCGTGAACGGCAACGTCATCTCCTGGAACCTGGGCACGGTGAACGCCGGGGCACAGACCTCCTTCTCGCTGGTGGTCACGGTCACGGCCAGCACGCCCATCACCCAGGGGACCGTGGTGACGAACACTGTGACCATCGGCCCGGCCGGCTCTGGCAACAACCCGAACGATGACACAGCGACAGCGACCGGCACCGTCTACCAGCTCGTGCCCATCGCCACGGCCCGCGCCGGGGCCAACGGCCAGACCTTCGCCATCGAGGGCCGGGTCATCTATGTCCCCGGCACCTATCAGGCGACTGGCTGGGGCCTGCAAGACGCCAGCGGCGGCATCGCCGCGTACTACTCGCCGGCCCCCACCGTAGCCCTGGGCGACCAGGTGCGCCTGGTGGCGACGCGCGGCGCGTACCAGAACGAAGAGCAGATGTCCACACCGGTCTACTACTTTGCCAATCGGGGCAGCGGCCCGGAGGTCAGCCCCAGCGCGCACGCCACCGGCGACATCCCGGCCGGCGCCACCGAGGGCTGGCTGGTCCAGGTGGAAGGCTATGTCTCCGGCCTGGGTGCCTGCACCGGCAACTACAGCTTCTATGTGAACGACGGCTCCGGCGCGGCCTATATCTATGTGGACCAGGACACCGGCGTGAACGTCTGTAGCATGGGCATTGCCAACGGCGACTATGTCCGCGTGGTCGGTTTCAGCACGCAGTTTCAGACCACGTATGAGGTCAAGCCCCGTCGCCCGGCCGACGTGACCGAGCTGTACCCGGTCACGTTCATCTATCACGACGCGGAGGACGTGGTCCACGTCGGCGAAGCCCTCAACGTGGCCGGCAGCTTCAACGGCTGGAATACCAATGCCACGCCGTTGGCGGCCAACGCCGATCACAGCGTGTTCTCCGTCACGGTGACAATGCCCCTCACCGGCACCTACGAGTACAAGTACGTCGTCAAGAGCAGCGGCGATCAATGGGACTGGCTCAATACCGCCAACCGTTCGGTATACGTGACCGGCCCCACGACCGTGAATGACTACCGCAGCGTGGCGGTGGGGTACGCGCACCTGATGACGCCGCCCACAGTCACCATCAGCCTGGGGCAGCCCACCGGCCTCATCACCGGCGAGGTCTACATCCAGAACGTGACCAACCCGGCCGGCGAGGGACGCGGCGTGTCGGCCGAGCTGGGCTATGGGACGACGGCCGACCCCGAGTCGTGGACCTGGGTGCCGCTGAGCTTCACCGGCCTCCAGAATGGGAATAACGACATCTACTCGGCCAGCTTCACGCCCGCTGCCACCGGCGTCTACTCCTACGCCGTGCGCTTTGACGGCAACCGGGGCGCAGGCAACCCCAACGCCGACTGGACCTACGGCGACCTGGACGGCGTCTACCCCGGCGAACCGTTCGAGCTGAGCCAGTGCGGCGTCCTCACCGTCCAGGCGGCGGACCTCGCCGGCTCCAGCAAGCTGGTCACGCCCACGGCGGACGTCAAGCCGGGCGACCTGCTCACCTACACCATCCGCCTGGTCAACGCCAGCGGGGCCACCATCGCCCCGGCCTCCGTCACCCTGACCGACACCCTGCCGGCCGAGGTGCAGGTGGTCACGGCCACACTCCCGGCCGGGCTGACCTATCACGCCGCCACCCACACCCTCACCTGGAGCGGCTCCCTGGCGGCCGGCGAGACCGAAGACCTGGTCTTCCAGGTCCACGTCCTGAGCGCGGCGGCCCTGCCACCCGGCGTCCACGTCTTCCATAACACCGTGGAGATCAACGACGGCTTTGGCACCGTCCTGACCCGCCAGTCGGCAGACGTGACTGTGACGGCCTATCGCCTCTATCTGCCGTTGATCGCCCGCAACAGTCCATAGCTTTACAGAGACGGGCCAGGCACTTCCTGAGTGCCTGGCCCGTCGAAAGCGAGGAGACCTCACATGAAGGAACACCAAGTCAGTAGATGGGAAAAGTTGCTCAAAGCGGGTCTGCGACCCGCGTCCCTCGGCGGTCACCCAGTCAGGCCCCCGGCCCAGGCCGGACTGGGTGGGCCTGGCAGACCGCCGAGGAGCACAAATTTCCATCTACTGGGTCTGGCTCTGGCACTGCTCCTGGCGCTGCTGTTGGCCTTTGCCAGCATGATCGCACCGACCGCGTCATCGGCCTCCACGACACTGCTGATCAGCGAGGTGCAGACTGCTGCGGCCGCCGACGCCGACGTCGAGTTCGTTGAGATCTATAACGCCACGACCGCCGCCATCAGCCTGAATGGCTACAAGGTTGTCTATCGTTCGGCCAATGGCACGTCCGATGTGATGGTCCATACCTTCGCCAGCGACGCAACCATCCCGGCCCACGGCCACTACCTGCTCGTCCACGCTGGCAAAGACGTCGGCGTGACGCCCGATGCCACCTTCACCACATCCATCGGCCGGACCGGCGGCGGCCTGGCGATCCGCAACAGCAGCGATGCCATCGTGGACAGCCTGGGCTGGGGCACCGCCACCAACATCTTCGTGGAGGGCAGCGCGGCCACGGCTGCCGGCAACGACCAGAGCATGGAGCGCAAGCCCGGCAGCACCGCCGGCAACGGCGCCGATACCGACAACAACCTGGCCGACTTCCAGGTGCTCGCCACGCCGCAGCCCCAGAATACGGCCAGCGCGCCCACGCCGGCCACCCCCACGAGTTACCTGCACATCGCCAAGAGCGCGCCGGCCAGCGTGGAGACCGGCCGGCTGTTCACCTACACGTTGGTCGCCACCAATCACATCTCAGACACGGCCCACGGCGTGGTCATCACCGACGCCCTGCCCCTCAGCGTCACCATCGCGGCCATCTCAGATGGCGGCATCCACCTGGGCGGCCACGTCGTCAGTTGGACTGTTACCAGCCTGACCAATGAGGCCAGTGTGACGCGCACCGTCGCCGTCACAGCGCCAGCGGCGGTGGCGACGCTGGTGAACAGCGACTATGGGGTCTGGGCGAGCAACTGGCCCACGCGGACCGTGGGCGCGCCGGTGCAGACCATGGTGGCCCTGCCCGGCGGTCTGACTACCATCTACCAGATCCAGTACACCACCCACCCAGCCGGCGACTCCCCATTGGTCGGCCAGGTAGTCACTACCACCGGCATCGTCTACGCCCTCTACAGCCAGGGCTTTGCCATCGCCGAGGCCAGCGGCCCCTGGCACGGCATCTACGTGTACTACCCGAACACGCCGAAACCGGCCGTGGGCGATCTGGTCCGCGTCAAGGGTACGGTCCAGGAATATTATGGCTTCACCGAGCTGGGCAACTATGCCTGGTACACGGTCCTCAGCAGCGGAAACACGCCGTATGCCCAGAGCGAGGTGCAGACCGGCCAGATCGCCACTGGAGCTGCCACCGCTGAGGGCTACGAGGGCGTCTTGGTGGCGGTTCAGAACATCACCGTCACGAACCCGAACCCGGATGCCCCCAACGATTACGGCGAGTGGGTGGTGGACGATGGCAGCGGTGGGGTGCGAGTGGATGACTGGGCCAGCTATAGCTATCAACCGGCCCTGAACGACGCCCTCTACCTGGTGCGCGGGATGCTCAACTACAGCTTCGGCAACTTCAAGATCGAGCCGCGCGGCGACGACGACGTCCTGGCAGTGGCCCCGACCGGGCTGCTGTTGAGCAAGAGCGCGCCGCTCAATGTATCGCCTGGGGCCGAGCTGACCTATATCCTGACCGTTCAGAACTCCACGGGGATCACCCTGACCGATCTCGTCGTGACGGACGTCGTGCCGGCGGCTCACGCCACCTTTGCCCGCGCCCTCGACGGCGGCGTATGGACCGGGGGCGAGGTGCGCTGGACGGCGAGCAGCCTGGCCGATCAAGCCAGCCTGAGCCTGCGCTTCGTCGTCACTGCCACGGGCAGCGCCGGCAGCCTGATCCAGAACGAGTCCTACGCGGCCTGGGCCGCCAACTGGGCCACGCCCACCACCGGCGCCCCAGTCCTGACCGTCATCGGCGACTACACTCCCATCTACCTGATCCAGGGCCAGGGTTGCCGTTCGCCTCTGGTGGGCCAGACGGTAAAGACCGTGGGGGTGGTCCAGGGCTTCTTCCAGGGCAACTCTTCGTATGTGGGCGACTTTAACGGCTTCTACATCCAGGACCGCAACGGAGACGGCAACCCGGCCACCTCCGATGGCATCTTTGTCAAGCACGCCACCAGCGTGAACCCCGGCGTCAGCGTGGGCGACCTGGTGACAGTCACCGGCCAGGTGGACGAGTTTTCCGAATACGACGGCGCGGCGTGCAGCGGCGACGATTGCCAGACGCAGGTCTATATCAGCAGCGCCAGCGCCGTCCAGAATAATGGCCCGGTCGGCCGGCCGCCAGCCATCCCGGTGAACCCACCTGGCGACCCCGGCCAGAGCCGGGTCTACTGGGAATCGCTGGAGGGCATGTGGGTCACGGCACCCGGCACCTCCACCGTGGTCGGCCCCACCAGCTACGGCACCGTCATGGTGATCAGTGGCAGCCTGGGGCTGGACCGGGTGATCCGCACCGGCCCTTACGCCGGGATGCCGGTGGGCGTCCGACACTGGAAAAAGTTCGGTGCGCTGGACGATGGTTCTGATCCCCCCAACCTGATCGTGGGCAGCGTCATCACCAACGTGGATGGGCCGCTGGCCTTCTCCTACGGCAGCTATGTCATCGTCACGCAGGCCGGCGATGCCTGGAGCGTGGTCCACGATCAACCGGCCCCGTCCACACCGCCCACCTGGCCGGCCCCCGGCGCCGATGAGTTCACCGTCGCCGCCTTCAACACCTACAACTTTGATACCGGCTCCGCCCCCACCTACGCCGGCAAGCGCGCCAAGGTGGTGGCGGTCATCCGGGCGTTGAACGGCCCCACGTTCCTGAGCCTGGAAGAGATCGCCGTGGAGCAGGTCATCACCGACGTGCTGAACGACCTGCAGGCGGCCGGCTATCCTTACGCCTACGCCTACTCGCACGCCGACATCGGCGGGCACGGCGTGGCCCTGCTCTGGCGCACCGACCGGGTGACGGACGTGGTCTGGTCTACCCAGTACCAGACCTGCTCCCCCATCGGCAGCTCCTCCTCCAGCTATGATCCGTTGTGGGATACGTGTCGCGCTCAGGGCCAGTACCCGCTCTTCGCCCGCCGGCCGGTGGTCGTCACCGGCACAGTCACCCTGAGCGACCGCGGCCTGCGTGTGGTGGTCATCGCCAATCACTTCAAGGCCAAAGGGACGCCCACCGATGACCAGCGTCGGCTACAAGAGGCCCAACTCGTGGCCGGCGTGGTGGATGGCCTGGTGGCCGGCGGCTCGCCCTACATCGTCGTCCTGGGCGATCTGAACGACTTTGAGGACGCGCCGCCCCTGAAGGCCCTCTATGCCAGCGGCAACCTGACCAATACCTGGTACACCTTGCCGGCCGAGGCGCGTTACTCCTACATCTACCAGGGCGTCTCCCAGGTGCTGGATCACGTGCTGATCAGCCCGGCACTGCGGCTCTGGCTCCGGGCGGCTGGCCCATTGCACATAGACGCCGATTTCCCCTTCCGACCGTATAGCAATGACCCGGCCGTCGTCTGGCGCACCTCGGACCACGACCCGGTGATCGCCACGTTCTTGAAGGTCCACACGCTCTATCTGCCCCTGGTAGCCAGAGGCTCCTGAGCGGAGGTGCGCCGTAGCGGAAACGAATCGCCGGGGCGAGGGGCCAAACGCCCGCCTCGCCCCACTGTTCTAGACAGCCTGAGCAGGCACGTTGATTCGCCCTTTCGTGCGGTTCGTCTTGCCCGCGGCGGGTGCACCACCTACCGCCAGCGCGGCGTCGCAGACCCCGCGCGAGCACATCAGGGCCTGGACAACGCAGGCTCAGTAGATGGAAAAAGTTGCTCAAAGCGGGTCTGTGACCCGCCGCTTCGCGCTCGGCGGTCGCAGACCGCCGAGGAGCACAAATTTCCATCTACTGAGGCTCAGTAGATGGAAAAAGTTGCTCAAAGCGGGTCTGTGACCCGCCGCTTCGCGCTCGGCGGTCGCAGACCGCCGAGGAGCACAAATTTCCATCTACTGAGGCTCTGCATACGGCCGCGTCCGCCGGGCCAGCCACAGCAGCCCGACCAGCATGATCGCCGTGTAGACGAACAGTAAGCCGGCCAGCAGATAATTGGCGATGCTGGCCGGAGAGAACCACTGCTCCTCCCCACCCAACTGCATCGGCACCACCCCCATCGCCATCGCCACCAGGTTCCACAGGATGTGGATGGTCAGGCTCAGCAGATACGCGCCCAGCAGGCGCCACGGTTGCCGCCGCCAGATGGCATAGTACCACCCCAACCCCATGAGCGCGCCGTTCAGACAGTGCATCAGCGAGGAGCCGAACCGCAGCACGGCCACCCCGCCCCACTCCAGGGGTTCTATGGTCCCCGCGCCGTTGAGCCAGCTCTCAGCCACGGCGAACCCGGCCCCGCAGGTCAGGCCGAAGACCAGAGCCGCGCCGGCCGAGCGCACCCGATGGCTCAACAGGGCCACTCCCAGGGCCTTCACCGCCTCCTCCATCAGCGGCGCGATGATCAGGGTGATGAACACGAGCAGCACCAGCACCTCCGGCATGGCGATCACCCGGCGCGCCAGGTCCGCGTCATCCTGCCAGCGCGGGTTGCTGCGGATGACGGTCAGCAAATCCTGCCAGGTCGCCAGGCGGCCGGGGATCAACAAGACGATGATCACGATGACCAGGAATACCAGGGCGATCAGCACGATCTCCAGGATCATGGATAGCGATACGGCTCCCAGGCTCCCATAGGTCAACTGCGCGACCAGTTGCCGCCAGGTGGGTCGTTGGTCTGCTGGCGGCGTCATCCGGCGCGGGAAGGCCACCCCACCGGTCAACAGCAGCACGATGATGGGCGGCATGGCCTGGGCCACCACGTGAAACGGGGGAAACACAAAGGCTGAAACGATCCCGCCGGGCAGCAGGGCGACCATGCCGCAGAGGATCATCAGCAGGAACAGGCCCCCACCCAGCGCCACCGTCCAGGCAGCGCGCGGAAAGCGCAGCACCCCGGACGGCCGGGCCAGCAGGGCGCGCAGGCCCTGGTAGAACAGCAGGAGGCCCAGGGTCGTGGCCCCGGTCCCCAGGCCGGCCAGGACCACGTTGACCACGATCTTGTTCTCGTCTGGGCTGACGACAAAGGGCATGACGAGATAAAAGAGTGCCATAGCCAGCCCCAGCAGCACCAGACAACCGCCGGCTATCGCCGCGAGGGCGCGGATCAGGGAGGACAGGAATGAACGGGGGTTGGTTGTGTTCATGGGGGTGCTCCTATGACGGCTGATGGCTGGCGGCTGGCTCTGGCTCCGCCAACCCCTCCGCCACCAACAAGTGTTGCAGCGCGGTGATGCCCACCTCGATCTGGGCGCGATCCGGCTCCCGGGTGGTCAGCGATTGCAGCCACAGGGCCGGGGCCATCAGAAGGCGCACCACGCGGTTACGACAGTGCGCGGCCCCCAGCCGCACGATCTCGTAGGAGACGGCGGCCACCACCGGGATGAGCAGGACGCGCGAGCTGATGCGCCAGAGCCAGTCTGGTCGCCCCAGGAACCCGAAGACGAAGATGCTCACCACCAGCACCACCAGCAGAAACCCGGTGCCGCAGCGGGGATGGGCCGTGGAATAGCGGCTCACGCTGTCCACGTCCAGCGGCGCGCCGTCCTCGTAGGCGTTGATGGTCTTGTGCTCCGCGCCGTGGTAGGCAAAGACCCGCCGGATGTCCGGCAGCAGGCCAATGAGGAGCAGGTAGACGATGAAAAAGGCCAGGCGGATCAGCCCCTCGATGGTCACGCTGAGCCACGACGAGGCGACAAAGGCATCGGTCAGACCGGCCAGGAGCACCGGCGTCACGAAAAAGATCGCCACGGCCAGGCCCAGCGAGAGCAGCAACGTGAGGGCGATCATCGCCGGCGACAATTCCTCGCCCGACCCGTCCTCTTCTTGCAGGGCCACGTTCGCCGATTTCATCAGGGCGCGCGTGCCCAGCACCAGGGCGTCCCACAGCATGGTGATGCCCCGGACGAAGGGCCAGCGGGCCGCCGGGTGGGTGTAGAAGAACGAGGTCAGCGGCTCCTCGTGGATAAAGATGCCGCCGTTGGGCTGGCGAACGGCCAGGGCCATGTGGTGTTGGCCGCGCATCATCACGCCTTCCATGACCGCCTGGCCGCCGTAGTTGAACCTGGGTCTGCTCATCATGATTAGTAGGGTGGTTCGGCCGGGCCGTCATAGCCGCACATGCCCAGCCGGGGCGAGTTGACCAATGGTATCGGCTCGCCATAGTCCTCGTGAGGGTGATCCTTCGCGTGCTGCTCGCACAGCAAGCCGGACGCGCCCTCCTCATACATGCACTCCTGGCACAGGTAGGCGGCCGGCTGGCCGCACACCTGGCACTCCACCTGAGGGATGTCGTTGCGCGCCATCAGGTAGATGGGATGCCGGGTCAGCGGTTTGCCTTCCCGCACATCCACGGCCTTGATCAGCGTCTCGGACGAGGTCCCGAAATCGTAGATGTGGGTGAGCACCACGCCGGGCTGGAACACCTGATCCGCGCGCTTCCTTTTCCCGATCTCGCGGCCGCTCCAGCCGCCGATGGAAAACCGGCTCAAGTGACCGCAGCACTCCAGCCAGATGGCGCGCAGGTAATGGTCCAGGTCCGCCAGGGTAGCCGGGCCGTTCATCTCCAGGTGCAGCCAGAAATCGCCGCCCCAGGCGTCCTGCACTTGCAGGTGGTAGAGCCGTTGGGCCGGTCCCGGCCCCTCATTGGCCGCCTGGATGGCCGCCTGCCGTTGGGGGCAGGAGGCCAGGTGCTTGGCCAGGCCGCTCCGGGTCATCTTGCGGCCACAGAAAACACAGGAACCTTGCGTTTGGGTCTTGCGGGTCATGTGTACACCTCCTCATATAATATTTGCTCGCGCGGGGTCTCGTATAATATGTGCTCGCGCGGGGTCTGCGACCCCGCGCCCGGCGACGGGTGACTCCAGTCCGGCCTGGGCCGGGCACACCCGCCGCGAGCATGAACAGAAGTATTAGTTGATGGGCGTTACGCAGGTGCGACGGTGCTCGTTGATGTTGGGCACATTTGCGGCCCGCTCTTCAGGCGTCATCATCAGGTGACAGTCACCTGAGAGAGATGACCTGCACCACGTGCCACCTCATGGTAATCCCAGTTTTTGGCGTATGAAGGCGCGCACTGTCCGCATGGCCCTGACCGCCGCGCGCGCTTTATCTTTCGTTGCCGTAGTGCCTGGGTAGCGAAAATCTACAGCATAGTCATTGAGTAACAGCAACAAATCGCGAATCAGTTCGAATTCAGGATGCCTGGGCGTGATCAATCCCAGCAATATTTCCAGATCGTGGATCGGACGAAAAGCGACCTGGCGGTGAACGAGAAACGCCTTCAGGTACTTCTCAGCGCATTGCTGGGAATGAAAACAGGCGGCGTCGTAATTGGGATATTTGCGCGCTCGCAGTTCCCGCTCCGCGCTGTGAAAGTCGCCTTCGGCCTTCTCGACCCATTCACGGACGATATCGTTCATAGATGACCTTGCCTTGAGACGTGATCTCCCGCAGAAAGGGATCGCCTAACGCAAGACGTTCTTCCAACTGTTTGGGCGTGCGTATGATAATGTCCATTGGGAACGGGCGAGGCGACAACGCGCGAGAGATTTCTAATCGCTGCTGCCATTCATGCAGCGGCGTTTCCATCACCACCAGCAAATCCACGTCGCTTTCCGGTCTGGGTTTGCCGTAAGCGTAGGAGCCGAAGAGGATGATCTTCTCCGGCTGGAACCTTTCTGCTATTTGTTTTGCCACAGCGCGAATGGCGCGCATGGGAATACGACGTTTTTCGTTAACGTTGGGCGCTTTTGCTTTCATTGTTTCTCTCCACGGAATGCCGTCGTCAAAGCAGCCGGGCCCGTTGCAGACGCTGGCGCAGGGCCGGCCGGTTGGCGTAGCGCGCCTGCAGTTCCGCCACTCGGGCCTGGAACTCGGCTGTGCGGTTCTGGTATTGGGCCAGGTCGCGGGGGACCTTCAGCCTCCTCCGTCATCCTGAAGAGGTCCCCTGACCACGTGCAGGGTGACCCCATCGCGTTCAATCGGCCAGTCGTGCGCGTCTCCAGGCGCAGCGGCCTGCCGCCCGGCGGCGGGGTCTGGCCGATGAACTCGTCCAAGGCCGCCTGGTGGTCGGGCGAGGCGGTGGTGGAGCGGTTGAGGTAGGGGACGAAGGGGTTATGGGGCATCTGTGGGCCTCCGGGCGTGTTGCGTGATTCGGACATTTGCGTCTTTCGTAAAGCAACGAGATTGCATCTTCAGT
>Ga0209162_1003575_pt1 | contig 12419 bp, 9 predicted proteins | sample YNPNPMetaG_FD_187121 | JGI IMG/M metagenome (GOLD analysis project Ga0209162, IMG submission 187121) | Anoxygenic and chlorotrophic microbial mat microbial communities from Yellowstone National Park, USA - YNP NP MetaG (SPAdes) (version 2) ...
CGACATCCCGACAGGTACCGTGGGCGATGTGTATGACCGCTTCCTGGTGCGTGTGGAGGAGATGCGGCAGGCGTCGCGCATTATCAAGCAGTGCATTGAACGCATCCCCGAAGGACCAGTAAGCAGCGATGACCGCAAGGTGGTTCCACCCCCGCGCGAAGAACTGGACAACAGCATGGAGTCGCTGATACACCACTTTAAGTTGTGGACAGAAGGCTTCCGCCCGCCGGAGGGGGAGGCGTACGTGCCCATAGAGGGACCCAAGGGGGAAATTGGCTACTACGTGGTGAGCGACGGCAGCAACCGTCCATGGCGGGTGAAGACGCGACCGCCCTGCTTCATGAACCTGCAGGCACTGTCTCTGATGAGCAAAGGGCATATGGTGGCGGACGTTGTGGCAATCATCGGGAGCATCGATATCGTGCTGGGGGAGATTGACCGATGAGCGAACGGATTCAACTGGGCGAATATCCCCGGGTGCGGCGTATCGACGAGAAGCACCCTCCCGAGCTGCGCTTCTCCCAGAAGGCTGTGGAGGAGCTGGAACGCATCAAACAGCATTATCCGACCAAGCGGGCGGCGATGTTACCAGCCCTGTGGATTGCCCAGCGGGAGTATGGGGGCTACCTGCCGCCAGAGGCGTTGATGGAGGTAGCATACCGGCTCGGCACCTCCTATGCAGTGGTACAGGGCGTTGCGACTTTCTACACGATGTACAACAAGCGCCCCGTCGGACGGGTGATGCTGGAGGTATGCACCAATTTGACCTGCTCCATTTGCGGTGGCTATGAGATTCTGCGTTATCTGGAGCAGAAACTGGGCATTAAGGTGGGTGAGACTACGCCCGATGGGCAGTTCACGCTGATGGAGGTGGAATGCCTGAACGACTGCGGCAACGCACCCGTCATGCAGGTGGGCAATCGCTACTTTGGTAATCTCACTCCCGAAAAGATAGACGCCTTGATTGAGCAGCTGAAACAGAGCGACGAACACACGGTGGTACAGCTGGCGGATACCATCGTACAGTGCCACCTGTCTGAAAGCGAGCGGCAAGACATCGAGCGTGCGCTGGAAAAGGCGCAGAGCGCAAGGGAGGCGGAACAGGACGGGCGAGATGGCTGAGCTGAAAGTACTGTTTAAAGACATAGACGTTCCGGGTATCCAGACACTGGAGGTGTACGAGCAGCACGGCGGCTACAGCGCGTTGCGCAAGGCGCTGGGTATGACCCGCCAGCAGGTGATTGATGAGGTAAAGGCATCTGGCTTGCGGGGGCGAGGGGGCGCAGGGTTCCCTGCGTGGATTAAGTGGAACGGCATCCCCAAGGACGAGAGTCAGCCTCACTACGTGCAGTGCAACGCGGATGAGGGCGAGCCGGGCACCTTCAAGGACCGCGAGCTGATGATGCGCCATCCGCACCAGCTGATTGAAGGCATTATCATCGCGGGGTATGCAACGCTATCTAAAATGGGCTACATCTATATCCGCGGCGAGTATACGGAACCCGCCCGCGTGATGCGGCGCGCCATCGACGAAGCCTATCGCGCCGGGTACCTGGGGAAGAACATTCTGGGCAGTGGGGTGGATTTTGACCTGTATATCCACATGGGCGCAGGCTCCTATGAGTGCGGTGAGGAGTCTGCGATGATGAGCTCTATCATGGGCGAGCGCGGACAGCCGCGCCTGAAGTTCCCTCACGCGCCCCTGCCCACCATCGCGGGTTTGTGGAACTGCCCCACGCTGATTAACAACGTGGAAACACTCTCTTGCGTGCCCGCCATCATTCGCAACGGTGGGGCATGGTATGCATCGATGGGCACGGAGAAAAGTACCGGCACCAAAATCTTCTCGGTGAGCGGGCACGTGAACAAGCCGGGCAACTATGAAGTGGAGATGGGCACGCCGCTGATGGAGCTGCTCGAACTGGCGGGAGGTGTCAAAGGGAAGCTGAAGGCAGTTATCCCCGGAGGCTCCTCGGTGCCCATTTTGCCGGCGGAGAAGTGCGATGTGAATCTGGATTACGAGTCGCTTCAGGCGGCAGGCACGATGCTGGGCTCGGGTGGTTTCATGGTGTTGAACGATACCGTCTGCATTGTCCGCTTCATGCGGCGCACCGCAGCGTTTTACGCCCACGAGTCCTGCGGCAAGTGCACGCCCTGCCGGGAAGGTACGCGCTGGATGGTCAAAATCTTTGACCGCATTCTGGCAGGCGGCGGGCGGATGGAGGATATCGACCTGTTGCTGGACATCTGCGACCAGATAGATGGGCGTAGCTACTGTGCGCTGGGTGACGCCGCCGCCTGGCCCATCCGCGCCAGCATCAAGCACTACCGGCACGAGTACGAGTTTTTCATCAAACACGGGCATTCGATGGTGGAGGCGCAAAGATATTCCGCAGCGGTTTAAGGGAGGCAACTCAGGGACAAATGGCGGAGCAGGAACTGGTCACTATTGAAATAAACGGTATCGAGCTTCAGGTGCCCAAGGGGGAGATGATTATCGAGTCCGCCAAGCGCATTGGCGTGGACATTCCCTTCTTCTGCTACCATCCCCGCTTGGGCAAGGAGCAGGCAGCGAACTGCCGGATGTGCCTGGTGGAGGCAGGGACGAAGCAGCCGGACGGCTCGGTGCGCATGATGCCCAAGCCGCAGACCTCCTGCACCTTGCCAGCCAGTCAGGGAATGGTGATATTCACCGATACAGTGGCGATCCAAAAGGCGCGACGTGGCATTCTGGAGTTTCTACTCATCAACCATCCCCTGGACTGCCCCATCTGCGACCGCGGCGGCGAGTGCCCCCTGCAGAACAACACGCTGTTTTACGGCCCGGCGGTATCGCGATTTGTGGAAGAGAAGCGCCACCTGCCCAAAGCCTTCCCCATTAGCGATTACGTGGTGCTGGACCGGGAGCGATGCATCCACTGCGCCCGTTGCACACGCTTTTCTCAGGAGATTTCGGGCGATGCACAGCTGGATTTCTTAAAGCGCGGCGCAGACACGATGGTCAGCACCTTCTATGATACCGAGTTCACTTCGCGCTTTTCCGGCAATACGATCGAGCTCTGCCCTGTGGGAGCATTGACGAGCCGCGTGTACCGCTTCCGGGCGCGCCCGTGGGATATGAAATCGCAAAAGAGTATCTGCACGCGCTGCTCCAACGGCTGTAACATCTGGCTGGATTATCGTCCCAATCGGCTGGTGCGCGTGCTGGGACGCGAGAACGAAGCGGTCAACGAAGAGTGGACGTGCGACAAGGGCAAGTTCGGGCACGAATATGTCAACAGCGACCGCCGCTTGCTCAGCCCGCTTATCAGAAAAGACGGCAGGTTCGTGACCGCCAGCTGGGTGGAGGCGTACCAACTCATCGCATCACGCATTCGGCAGGCGGTCGAGCAACACGGAGCGAAATCGGTCGGTGCTATCGGTGGAGCGCATCTCTCCAACGAAGAGGCGTACCTGTTGCAGAAGCTGATGCGCGTGGCGGTGGGCACCAACAATATCGACCACCGTCTGGAGCGCATCCAGCTGCCACTGGCGGATAATCCATTGCTGAAACGGCTCGGTGTGCCCTACGCGCAGAACGCTATCGCCGATATCGAGAAGGCGAAATCGGTGTTCATTTTCGGTTCGGAGCTGGTGGACGAGCAGCCGATTGTGTTCCTGCGCGCACGCAAGGCGTGGTACCGCCGCGGGGCGAAGGTGCTTATCGCCTATCCAGAGGTTACCGAGACCGAGCTGCGCTTCGAGGAGCCGCTGGTATTGCGATACCGCGAAGGCACCGAAGCGACACTGGTCAACGGGTTGATTCACCTGTTGTTGGCGTCGGGCAAGGCGGTGACCGATAGGCTACCTTCCGAGGAGTTTCAGGCGTTACAGGAGTCGGTGCGCTCATATACGCCGCAGCAGGTTGCCGAAGCAACAGGCATCTCTGAGCAACATCTGCAAGAGGCGATAGAGTGGCTCGGCGAGGGTACAGTTATCTTATGCGGAAACAAGGTGCGCAACCATCCTGACCACGCCGGGTTAGTGCACTTGCTGGTGAACCTGACCATCTTGACCGGCAACGCCGCGCGCGACAACGGCGGTTTGAATATCCTTCTGCCGCAGGTGAACTCGCACGGAGCGGCGGACATGGGCGTGTTACCCGATGGGTTGCCAGGGCACGCAACGATAGGGGATGCAGAGGCGCGCAGGCGAATCGAGCGGATGTGGGAAGTCGGCTTGCCTTGGGAGCCTGGCCTGAACACGCACGCCATGCTGGAAGCCGCCGCACGGGGACAGATGCAGGTGCTGTATATCGTGGGTGAGGATGTAGCGCAGAAGTATCATGACCCCGAACTGGCGCAACGTGCCCTGGAGAACGCCGGGTTTGTGGTGGTGCAGGACCTGTTCCTAACCGAAACCGCACAATATGCAGACGTGGTGTTGCCCGCGGCGAGCGTCGCGGAGAAAGAGGGCACCTTTACCAATACCGAGGGACGGGTGCAACGCTTCTGGAAGGCATTCAACTCGCCGTCGCCGGAAGTCAAGCCCGATTTGAACATCTTCGCGGAGCTGGCGGTCTATCTGGGCAAGCCGATACCCGTCTTCTCGGCGGAGCAGGTGATGGAGGAGATTGCGAAGGTCGTTCCCGCGTACGCCTCCTGCTGCTATGAGGTGCTTCCTGCGGAAGGGTGTCGCGTTGTGCAGAGTGAGGCACGGTTGCGGCTGACGCCTGCGGCGGAGGGCGCAGCGGTGTTGTAATATACTGCAAGATGGATAAAGGGGTGGTCGAGGAGAGTGGAGACATTACTGAACAACCCTTGGGTGGTGATACCGCTACGGGTATTGATTGTCATCGGGTTTATCCTGACGATGGTGCCGGGGCTGGTATGGATTGAGCGCCGGTTACTGGCGTTGATGCAGATACGCAAGGGACCGAACCGTGTCGGACCGGCGGGGCTGTTACAGCCGGTGGCGGATGGTATCAAGCTCTTTTTCAAGGAGGACGTCATTCCGGAGCGGGTAGACCGGTTCATCTACTTTCTCGCGCCAGCGGGTTTTCTGATACCCGTTTTGTGTGCACCTGCGGTGATCCCGTGGGGACCCGATGACCGCCTGACGCCAATCGCCGATGTGAATATTGGCATCCTGTTCCTGCTGGCGATGACCTCGTTGACGGTATACGGCATCGTGCTGGCGGGGTGGTCGTCGAATAACAAATACTCGCTGCTGGGGGGGCTGCGTGCATCCGCACAGACCATCTCGTACGAGCTGGCGATGGGTTTGTCTATCGTTTCAGTGGTACTGTTGACAGGCTCGCTATCCATGCGCGATATGGTGCTGAATCAGCAGGGTAGCCTCGGCATGTTGAACTGGCATGTGTTTCGCTTTTTCCCGCTGGGGCTGATTGCGACGGGCATTTTTCTGGTCGCCATGCTGGCAGAAACCAACCGCGCCCCCTTCGATCTACCTGAAGCGGAGAGCGAACTTATCGCGGGCTATCACACCGAGTACAGTAGCATGAAGTTCGCCATGTTCTTCATGGGCGAGTATGCCAGCATGATTACCATCTCCGCGGTGATGGTAACGCTGTTCTTCGGGGGGTGGCTGCCGCCGTTGCCGTTTGCGCCCTTCACGTGGATACCTGGTCCGCTGTGGTTTCTCATCAAGCTGGGGGTGTTTATCTACTTCTTCATCTGGGTGCGGGCAACCCTGCCGCGTCTTCGTTACGACATGCTGATGAAGCTGGGCTGGCTGCGGCTGTTGCCGACCGCTCTGGTTAACCTGTTTCTCATAGCGATTATCCTGTGGTGGCAGCAGTAAGGGGGGAGAGATGTTCGGGCAGATACTGTTTGGCATCATGGCGCTGGTGATTGTGGTGACCTCCATCGGGGTGGTGGCGGTGCGTAACCCCGTGCGCAGTGCGCTGAATCTGGTGGCGAACTTCTTCGCGCTGGCGGTGCTGTATCTTTTGCTTTATGCGCAGTTTGTGGCAGCAGTGCAGGTTATCGTGTACGCGGGCGCGATTATGGTGCTGTTTCTATTTACCATCATGCTGCTCAATCTGGGAGCGCCGGCGGAACTGGCAGAGCGATTCGAGTGGAAGCGTCCCATCACCTGGGGGCTGGCGCTATTGTTCGTGATTGTGCTGGCGGGGGGAGTGTTCGCACGACTGGGTGAAGCACAGCCTGCCCCGGAGGACATCGGCACGGTGCAGATGGTGGGCAAGTACCTGTTTACCGACTGGGTATACCCGTTTGAGCTGACCTCGGTGCTGTTGTTGATTGCCATCGTGGGCGCGATTGTGATGGCGAAGCGGAGGCTGTAGGCATGGAAGCAATCCCGATTAGCTGGTTCCTGGTGCTAAGCGCGTTCATGTTCGCGATGGGCGTGACGGGGGTGGTCATCCGACGTAACCCCATCGTGATATTCATGTGTATTGAACTCATGCTGAACGCGGCAAATCTGGCTTTTCTGGCTTTCGCACGGCAGCAGGCGCAATTGGGGGCGCAGGTTGCGGGGCAGGTGTACACGATACTGGTGATGGCGGTGGCGGCAGCGGAAGTGGCAATTGGTCTTGGCATCATTGTCGCCATCTATCGCCTGCGCGATACCATTAACGTGGACGAAATGAACCTGCTGAAGTTCTGATGGGGGACGGCGATGACAAGCACATTTGACCTAATATGGGTGGTTGTCGGTTTACCGCTGGCAGGCTTTCTGTTCCACGCCTTCGTCGGCAAGCGGGTTGGCAAGAAGGTGGTGGGAGCCGTTGGCACGGCAGTGGTGCTGGGGGCGTTCGCGTTATCGGCGTACCTGTTGCTGGAACTGTTGAAGCTACCCGCTGAGGAGCAACAGATTATCAGCAAACTATGGCGATGGATTGAAGCGGGCGCCTTTAAGGTGGCTTTCGAAGCGCTCATAGACCCGCTCTCTTTGCTGATGGCGTTGATAGTTACCGGAGTAGGCGGACTCATCCATCTCTACTCCACAGGCTACATGGCGGATGACGAGGACTATCCCCGCTTCTTTACCTACATGAATCTCTTTATCGTGTTCATGCTCACGCTGGTGCTGAGCAACAACCTGCTGATGATGTTCGTGGGCTGGGAAGGGGTCGGCTTGTGCTCCTATCTGCTCATCGGCTTCTGGTATAAAGACAAGGTCAATACCGACTCGGCGAACAAAGCGTTCATCGTGAACCGCATCGGCGACTGGGGTTTCACGCTGGCGGTGATACTGGCGTTCTGGACGTTCGGCACGCTGAACTTCGCGGGCCAAGAGAACATGTTCCAGCGGGCGATGGAAATGCACCAGCAGAAGATGCTCTCGGCGGGTATCATCACGGCAATCGCCCTGCTGTTGTTCGTGGGGGCGACAGGCAAGTCCGCGCAGTTTCCGCTGTATATCTGGTTACCCGATGCGATGGCAGGTCCCACGCCGGTCTCCGCGCTGATTCACGCCGCAACGATGGTCACCGCTGGCGTGGTGATGGTCACTCGCTGCCACGTGTTCTTCGAGCTGGCTCCGGCGGCAATGCTGGTGGTCGCGGTGATTGGGGTGTTCACCGCCATCTTCGCAGCGACCATCGCGCTGGCGCAGACGGACATCAAGCGCGTGCTGGCATATTCTACGGTGAGCCAGCTGGGTTACATGTTTCTGGGGTGTGGTGTGGGCGCGTTTGCATCGGGCATGTTCCACGTGACCACGCACGCTTTCTTTAAAGCGTTGTTGTTCTTAGGTTCAGGATCAGTGATACTGGCGCTGCACCACGAGCAGGACATGAGGCGCATGGGCGGGCTGGCGAAATACCTGCCTATCACCTACTGGACGATGCTGGCGGGCTGGCTGGCGATTTCGGGTATTCCGCCGCTGGCGGGCTTCTTCTCGAAAGACGAGATACTCGCCGCGACTTTCGGCACGCGCGCCCTGCCCGTGAGTATGGGGCAAATCCTGTGGGCGGTGGGCTTATTGACGGCGTTGCTCACGGCGTTCTACATGACGCGCCTGATGGGGCTGACCTTCTGGGGCGAGCCCCGCTGGGCAGCGGCACACGCGCATCACGGCAAAGACGACGTGCACGGACACCACGGCGAACCGAAGGAGTCTCCGCCCAGCATGACCGTTCCGCTGATGATTCTGGCGGTGCTGTCGGTGGTGGGCGGATTCATCGGGGGATTTGCACCGCTGCATATTCCAAACCGCTTTGAGGCGTTTCTGGAGCCTTCTGCCGGGCTAAAGGTGCTCGGTAAGCAGGCACTGGGACACCTGCCGGTGAGCGTGGAGTGGATGCTGGTGTGGGCATCGGTCGCGGCAGCGGTGTTGGGCATCTGGTTTGGCTGGGTGCGCTATCGGAGGGGCTTGCCCGAAAACGAGCGCGAGCTGACCGGCGTGCGCAAGGTGCTATACAACCAGTACTACTACGACTGGCTGATGGTGAAGGGCGTAGGCTTGTGGTTGGGAGGCAGAATCGCGAACTGGATGTGGCAGTTCGTGGACGTGCGCCTTGTGGACGGACTGGTGAACGGCATCGCGGGGTTCACCGGCTGGGTGGGCAGTAGCCTGCGGCGGGTGCAGACGGGCTACGTGCGCAATTACGCTTTCACCATCCTGATTGGAGCGATTGTGCTGCTGGTCTGGCTGCTAATACGAGGTGCGAGTGCGGGGTTGGCGAGGTAAGCGATGGAGACAACGACACCGGGGTTGCTGACGCTGATTATCTTCCTGCCACTGGCGGGAGCACTGTTTTTACTGCTGATGCCACGCGAGAGCAAAGGGACCATCCGCTGGTTCACGCTGGCGGTGACAGCGCTGGTGTTTGTGCTGTCGCTACGGTTGGTTTTCGGGTTCAAAGCGGGCAGTGCGGGCATGCAGTTCCGGGAGTTCGCGCTGTGGATGCCGCAATTGGGGGTGAATTATCATCTTGGGATTGACGGCATCAGCCTGTGGCTGGTGCTGTTGACCACCTTCCTGACGGTGCTTGCGGTGGCGTTCTCGTGGGTGGTGGAGCTGCGCGTGAAGGAATATTCGTTCTTCATGCTGCTGCTGGAGACGGGAATGCTGGGCGTATTCTGCGCGCTGGATCTGGTGCTGTTCTACGTGTTCTGGGAAGCAATGCTGGTGCCGATGTATTTCCTGATTGGTATGTGGGGCGGCGAACGGCGCGTCTACGCAGCCATCAAGTTCTTCCTGTTCACCTTCTTCGGCAGTATCCTGATGCTGGTGGCGATTGTCGCGCTGTATTATCTACACCGCGATATAACGGGCACAGCCACCTTCGACCTGCTCAAAATCCAGCAGGCGCTGGCAACCAGTCCCCTTGACCTGAACGTGCAGCTGTGGCTGTTTGCGGCGTTCGCGCTGGCGTTTGCGATTAAGGTGCCGATGTTCCCGTTCCACACGTGGTTGCCCGATGCGCACGTGGAGGCACCGACGGCGGGTTCGGTGATTCTCGCGGGCGTGTTGCTGAAGATGGGCACCTACGGTTTCCTGCGCTTCTGCCTGCCGTTGTTTCCCGATGCGTCGCAGGTGGCTGCCCCGCTGATGCTGACGCTGGCGGTGATTGGCATCGTGTACGGGGCGATTGTGGCGGCGGTGCAGCCCGATGTGAAGAAGCTGGTGGCGTACTCCAGCGTGAGCCACCTGGGCTTCGTGATGCTGGGGCTGTTCGCGCTGAACGCGCAGGGATTAACGGGTAGCATCCTGCAACAGGTGAACCACGGCATCAGCACGGGTGCGCTGTTCCTGCTGGTGGGTATGATTTACGAGCGCAGACACACTCGCCTGATTGCAGAGTTCGGCGGGCTGAAGCGCGTGATGCCTGTGTATGCGGCGTTCTTCCTGCTGGTGATGCTGTCGTCGGTGGGACTGCCGTCCACGAACGGCTTCGTGGGCGAGTTTCTCACCCTGTTGGGGGGATGGGCAGCGAGCGTCCCGCTGACGGTCATCGCGGCGTCGGGGGTGATTCTGGCGGCGGTGTATCTGCTATGGATGTTCCAGCGGGTGTTCTACGGCGAGCCGTCGGAGAAAAATGCCAACCTGTCCGACCTGAACCTGCGCGAAATCGCCATTCTGGTGCCGATTGTGGTGCTTATCTTCTGGATTGGCTTGTATCCCAGCACGTTTACCGATGCCATGCAGGCGTCGGTGGATAACCTGATTCGGCAGGTGAACGGCGACGCCAGCGCGGCGTGGCTGGCGCAAATGGGGGAAGCTGTGGTGCAAAATGCCGTTCGGTAAGGCGATGCCAATTCCTGTCATTCCGAGCGGAGCGAAGAATCTCTGAGATGCTTCACTCCGTTCCGCATGACACTGAGCCGTACTATCGACCGGCATGACAAAGACGGTCATCGTGGGTGAGTGTGGAGTAACAGTTTGAAGCGACGGGAGGGTAAACGACAATGACCAAATTCGAGCGTATTCAGGCAGCGATTCGGGGTGAGGCGGTTGACCGCGTGCCGTACAGCCTGTGGTATCACTTTCGGCTGAACCCACCAGCGGGGGAGACCCTCGCAAACGCGGAACTGGAGTTCTACGCCAAATACGACCCTGACCTGTTCAAGGTGATGCACGACATCCCGTACGAAATGCCGCTGGGGATGGCAGCGATTCACTCTATCGACGACTGGGCAAAGCTACCGGTGCTTCCCCCAGACAAGGGCAACTTTGGCGAGCAGCTGGCGGCATTGCGTATCATCCAGAGGCGCAAGGGGGACGATGCGCCCATCGTGGACACGGTGTTCAACGTGTTCGCGTATGCGCAGAAGATTTCGCAGCAGCAGTTGCTGAACCATCTTCGGCAGGACGCGGATAGGGTACGCATCGGGCTGGAGCGCATTGCGCAGTCGCTGGCGGGCTATGCAAGGAAGCTGGCAGAGGAGGGCATCGGCACGTATCTCGCGGTAGCTGGGGCAAGTGCGGATTTGGCGACGCCTGAAGAGTACGAGCGTATCTTCCTGCCCTTGGACGAAATGGTGCTGGATGCAGCGCAGGGTGCGCCGGTGAACGTGATACACCTGCACGGGGAAAACATCTACTTCGACCTGATGCTACCTTTAACGGCAAAGGCGCACATCCTGTCCTGGAGCAACCGCATCACCGCCCCATCCATCCCAGAGGCGCGCCTGAAGTATACCGGCTGCATCATGGCGGGTGTGGACGAGGTGAACATCAAGAGCATGACGGTGGAGCAGGTGAAACAGCAGGTGCGCGAAACCATTGAGCAGACGCGCGGACGAGGCATCATCGTAGCGCCGGGTTGCGCCGTGCCTACCGATACGCCGCCCGAGCTGTTGCTTGCCATCCGTGAGGCAGTTCTGGAAGCAGGAGGGACAGAAGCATGACGGGTTACCCGCCGCTGCCATCGGATATCCGTTTTGGCGCCATCGCTCCGGAGCTGGTGCTTTCGGTTACGGCGATGGTGGTGTTGCTCGTCGGGCTGTCGTTGCGTCGGGGCACGTATACCCCGCTGGTCTTGCTGAGCCTGCTGGGGATTGCCATCAGTGCGGGTACGGTGATAGCCTTCTGGGCTAAGCCGATGCAGACCTTCGCCGCCACCGTTATCAGCGACCAGTTGGCGCAGATGGTGCGGTTCATTTTGCTGGGCATCGCCGCGATAGCGGTGTTGATGGCGGAACCGTATCTGCAGGAGAAGCACATCCGCTTCCCTGAGTACTTCGCGCTGGTGCTGTTTTCGACAGTGGGCGGCATGGTGATGGCAGCGGCGCAGAACCTGCTGGTGCTGTTCGTTGGGCTGGAGATACTGTCCCTTTCCATGTACGTGATGGCGGGACTGGAGCGCACAGAGGCTCGCTCGGAGGAAGCAGCTCTAAAATACTTCCTGCTGGGGGCGTTCGCGTCGGGTTTCCTGATTTACGGCATCGCGCTCATCTACGGGGCGTCTGGTAGCACCCACCTGAACGAGCTGATGCCCACGCTTTTCTCGCCGGAGCCTGCAAAACGGTTGCTGTTGTATGCGGGGCTTGCGCTGATACTGGTGGGATTGGGCTTCAAGGCGGCGCTGGTGCCGTTCCACATGTGGACGCCAGATGTGTACGAAGGCGCACCGACGCCAGCCGCGGCGTTCATGGCATCAGCGGCGAAGACGGCGGCGTTCGCGGTGTTCATCCGCGTGGCGGTGGCGTTCCAGCCTGCCAGTGCGCTCTGGGTGACGGTGCTGGCGGTGCTGGCTATTCTCACGATGACGGTGGGCAATCTGCTCGCGCTGTCGCAGACCAACCTGAAGCGGATGCTGGCATACTCCAGCATTGCGCATGCGGGCTACCTGCTGGTGGGCGTGGTGGCGGTGAGCAGCTTCCCCTCGGCGCGGGCGGGCATCAGTGCGGTGCTTTACTACTTCATCGCCTATGCGCTGATGACGATGGGTGCGTTTGCTGTCGCATCGCTGATGGCGCACGAGGGGCGCGAGAGCAACCTAATTG
>Ga0209162_1003577_pt1 | contig 12416 bp, 9 predicted proteins | sample YNPNPMetaG_FD_187121 | JGI IMG/M metagenome (GOLD analysis project Ga0209162, IMG submission 187121) | Anoxygenic and chlorotrophic microbial mat microbial communities from Yellowstone National Park, USA - YNP NP MetaG (SPAdes) (version 2) ...
CGACCACAGTGTTGAGTTTAGCGCGGTTGTACGACGTTGCACCCGTCCTTCGGGACGGGTGAGGATTGAAACGCGTGGCAGAGGAACAAGTGCAACCCGACGGTTCGTTGCACCCGTCCTTCGGGACGGGTGAGGATTGAAACCTGGAGCAGTTGCTGCGGGAGCACTACGGTAACAGTTGCACCCGTCCTTCGGGACGGGTGAGGATTGAAACACGGGGCAGAGCGACGGGAAACTCGCGCTGGAACGTTGCACCCGTCCTTCGGGACGGGTGAGGATTGAAACTTCTCCTCCCCGGCGGAGATGTTCAACGTGTGGTTGCACCCGTCCTTCGGGACGGGTGAGGATTGAAACCGGAAGCGCGCCGCCCGGCAGGAGACCCCAGGCATGTTGCACCCGTCCTTCGGGACGGGTGAGGATTGAAACAAGCCACCGCCCTTGTCCTTCGAGCAACCGCAGCAAGTTGCACCCGTCCTTCGGGACGGGTGAGGATTGAAACTTCATGGTACACCCCCCTAGGATTGATTAATCGCGGTTGCACCCGTCCTTCGGGACGGGTGAGGATTGAAACTGCTCCCGGGCGGGAGCACAGCCGCAAGCCCGACGTTGCACCCGTCCTTCGGGACGGGTGAGGATTGAAACCCTTCCAACACCGTGCCGGAGAAAATTTTTACTGAGTTGCACCCGTCCTTCGGGACGGGTGAGGATTGAAACAGCACGCGCGTGTTCATCTCCGCAGCAGTGGGCACGTTGCACCCGTCCTTCGGGACGGGTGAGGATTGAAACACCAGCTTCAATTTCAAAACTGCCACCTCCAGATAGTTGCACCCGTCCTTCGGGACGGGTGAGGATTGAAACTGCTATATCGCGGAGCTCCACAGCTCCGCGCTTGAGTTGCACCCGTCCTTCGGGACGGGTGAGGATTGAAACCCTGCTCGAATGACACGACCACCCCGCCATCCACGTTGCACCCGTCCTTCGGGACGGGTGAGGATTGAAACTCTCAAGATTATGAGGCTTGAACTGTTCCCAAATCGTTGCACCCGTCCTTCGGGACGGGTGAGGATTGAAACAAGTGTCATAGCCGGTGGCGGCAGCAACTACATTGAGTTGCACCCGTCCTTCGGGACGGGTGAGGATTGAAACAAGAACCTCGAACTTCCCGCTGGGCTCGACCAGGAAGGTTGCACCCGTCCTTCGGGACGGGTGAGGATTGAAACATCAGTGGGATCAGGAAGACCGTGGAAGCGCGACAGTTGCACCCGTCCTTCGGGACGGGTGAGGATTGAAACTACTTCCCGAAATGCTTCAGCGTGAAATGCATCGGTTGCACCCGTCCTTCGGGACGGGTGAGGATTGAAACAATGAACGTGTGCCCCATGCGGTCGTGCACATACAGTTGCACCCGTGCTTCGGGACGGGTGAGGATTGAAACACCGCGCCCTGCAGAGAAAAGAGCGCGAAACGTCGGTTGCACCCGTCCTTCGGGACGGGTGAGGATTGAAACGTGGGTGCCGTCCACATCGATAAAGTGCATCCAAGTTGCACCCGTCCTTCGGGACGGGTGAGGATTGAAACACGGTCGACCGGAAACAATCTTCGATGGCCTCCAGTTGCACCCGTCCTTCGGGACGGGTGAGGATCGAAACATGGCAAAGCGCCGGGCGCCCACCACAACCATGATGTTGCACCCGTCCTTCGGGACGGGTGAGGATTGAAACCTGACAGCAGCATGACAAGCAGTCTGGTATTTTGGTTGCACCCGTCCTTCGGGACGGGTGAGGATTGAAACGCCTACCTGCCATGCCGAATCCTGCGTCGCCTTAAGTTGCACCCGTCCTTCGGGACGGGTGAGGATTGAAACTCGTATAGGGGTGTACCGTCTTCACTGCCTACGGACGGGTTGCACCCGTCCTTCGGGACGGGTGAGGATTGAAACCGATTGAACTACCTTACGGACTATCCTGCGAACAGTTGCACCCGTCCTTCGGGACGGGTGAGGATTGAAACCACTGTATGTACAACTATACACAAATCTACACCAGTTGCACCCGTCCTTCGGGACGGGTGAGCATTGAAACGAACGACCCTCCATTCGATGCGCGCAGCAGCTCTAGTTGCACCCGTCCTTCGGGACGGGTGAGGATTGAAACAACATAACAATAATTAAGTTGGAATAGATGGTATAGTGTTGCACCCGTCCTTCGGGACGGGTGAGGATTGAAACACCACCAGGAACGGCTCATGACGGGATGGATGCAGTTGCACCCGTCCTTCGGGACGGGTGAGGATTGAAACCCCAGGCGATTTCGTACTTGAAGTTACCAGCGATGTTGCACCCGTCCTTCGGGACGGGTGAGGATTGAAACCGTCGATGGATACGGCGTTGAAGAGAGACCTGATGTTGCACCCGTCCTTCGGGACGGGTGAGGATTGAAACCTGCGCTACCTGGAAGGTCAGCCCATGCCGCTGTCAGTTGCACCCGTCCTTCGGGACGGGTGAGGATTGAAACATCATCCGCTTCAGGGTGGCCTCCTGCCATCCCGTGTTGCACCCGTCCTTCGGGACGGGTGAGGATTGAAACCCGGGCTCGATGCCGTAATATTGGCACACCGCAGGTTGCACCCGTCCTTCGGGACGGGTGAGGATTGAAACCTGCAACTAATTCTGCCCCCTGTGTGTCGTTCTTGATGGTTGCGTCTCCCCGCGACTGCGGGTATTGACGGCGACCAAAGGAGGCGCCCCTCATGCGTGACTGCTGCGCGATGTTCGGATGTGCCTTCCTGATGGCGTGCGCCATCGCCGTGCTGAGCGCGGCGGCGCCCGTGCTGCTGGTGCCCCTGATTATCGGACTGCTTCTCATCCGCTGGGCGCAACACCAGATGGACGGTTGCAACAGGGACGAGTAGCCCCCCACGCGGCGGGGTATAGAGAAAAATTTTTCCGAAAAAGACCGTTTCGAAGCAGGAAAACCCCAAAGGGAACGCGAAGAAAAGTCCAACAGCACAGTGTCAGGAGAGATATGTCATGCGGCGTCCATCACCTGACATCTCCATACCCAGTTGGCAGCCGCCCGCGCAGGAGGACGGCTTCACTCTGCACCTGCGCCTCATCACGCCGCTGTTTGGCGGCGGCTACGAATCGCGCGAGGTCGACCCCGTGTGCATCATCCGCCCTGCTACCGTGCGCGGACATCTGCGCTACTGGTGGCGCGCGCTGTATGGAGGGCAATTCTCCAACGCGAAGGAGCTGTTCAAGGCGGAAGCCCACCTTTGGGGCGCGGCGGCACTGGAGAAACACCCTGCTACCGGCAAAGTGCGCCTTCAGGTCACCCAGGTGCGCTCCGGTGGCAATACGGTGACTATCGAAAACTTTAAGCCGCGCGACAAGTCGGCAAAGGTCGGCCCGGAAGCGCAGTATCTGCTGTATCCGTTTCAGGCGCAGAAACAGCAAAACCTGCCGCCTGCCAAAGGTTATCGGGATGTGGAGTTCACCCTGCGGTTGACCTTCGACAAAAGCCTCTCGCCGGCGCAACGGCAGCAGGTGGAAAACACCGTGAAGGCGTGGATTGCGTTTGGGGGCATTGGGGGGCGCACAAGGCGCGGCTGCGGTGCGTTGACCGTCACCAAAGAGCAGGGTCGGTGGCTGCCTCCGGCGGATGTGGAGAGGCGCAAGCAGTGGTTCCGCCAGCTGCTGCCCGCCGGCGAGCCACCCAAACCGGCAAGGCTGGCACACCTCTCCGGAGCGCGTATCGTGCTTGGCAACCCCACCGGTCAAGCCGATAACGTCCTGCACGATTTGGGCAGCTTCTGGGCAAGGTTCCGCAAGGGCCATGTGGGAAGTAAGCCGTACAACCCCATGGAAGGCGGTCGTTGGAGCGACTACCGCAAGGCGCTGTTGCGGTTCTACAAGCAGGACGGCAACACCATCTCGTTGTGCAAGCCGTTTCTGGGTCTGCCGATTGTCTACCAGAAGTTCAACACCGCGCCGTACGCGCCCACCATCGAGTCCACCGAGACGGGACGCATGGCGTCGCCGGTCATCCTGAAACCGCTTGCCCTTGCCAACGGGCAGGTGTGTCCGATGTGTGTGGTGCTGTGGGCGCCGCTGCCGACCAGCATCCGCATCAACCCCCCCGACCGGCAAGTGAAGCTGGTATTGCCGGAGCAAGACCCCGTGCTGAACGACCTGAAGGTCAAGCATCCACTGGAGGCGGTGGTCAAAGCGGCGGAAGCCCATTGGAAAACGAAGGCGTTTGGATTGGGAGGTGGTTGATGCGGTATCTGCTGACCCTCTCCATCGGTCCCGTTCAGGATTTCATCGCGGCGGCGCGACGCACGGCGGACCTGCAGGCGGGTTCTCAGCTGCTGCAACAGCTGGCGATGCACCTGGCGCAGCACATTCAGGGCAAGGGGGGCACGCTCATCTTCCCCGCCAGCGCTGAGCAGCCCGGACCCAACAAAGTGGTGGCCACCATCGAGACCGATGACCCCGCCGCGTTCGCCCAGCAGCTGCGCGAGGTAGCAGTGCAATGGCTGTGGCAACAGTGGCAGTCTGCCCGCGAGCGCATGCCCAACGTACCGCTGGACGAGCATCTGGCTGAAGAGCAAATCAAGCAATTTTTGGAGTTTTACGCGGCATGGGTGCCCCTCAACGGCGACTATGCACAGGCACGCCATCAGGCGGAGCGGCTGCTGGCAGGGCGCAAGGCACTGCGCGACTTCCGACAGGTTCCCTGCCGCCCCGGCCGCCCCAAAAGCCCGCTAGACCCCTCGCGCGACACGGTGCTGAAGCTGGACGCCGGGTTGCGCATTCCCGAACAGGCACAACAGGAACCCCTCTTCCTGAAGCGCACCGAGTATCTGGACGCGGTCTCCATGCTGAAGCGGCTGAAGGGGGAAAAGGGCGTGCCGTCGACGTCCTACATGGCGGCGCAGGCTATCCTGCCCATCGCCGACCAACAGGCGGTGACAGAGCTGGAGCGCATCGCCGACAACGCGCCGGGCGCGGTGGACATCGGCGACCTGATGTTCCCCACCCGCGTGCAGGAGGAGGTCGAAGAGGGAGAACCGCGCCTCAGCCGCTATCTGAAGGACAGGCTGACCGAGATCGACCAGCTGCGCCGCCAGATACTGGACAGCCTCAGCCCCCGTCTGAGCGAGTGCCCCTCCTACTACGCCATCCTCGCTGCCGACGGCGACCGCATGGGGCAATGCATCAGTGCGCAGCGGGACATGGATAGCCATCGCCGACTCTCCGCTGCCCTCGCGGAGGTGGCGGAAGAGATGAAAAAAGTGGTCAATCAGCACCACGGCTACACCGTCTACGCGGGGGGCGACGACCTGCTGGCGTTCCTGCCGGTCAATCAGATTCTCTCCTGCGCGTGCGAGCTGGCGGCGGCGTTCCGCAAGGCGATGGAGCCGTTCCGCGGCGGCTCTTCCGAAGCAGGCACACTCTCCATCGGCGTGGCGATTGTACACCGCATGGAGATGTTGCAGCAGTCGCTGGAGTGGGCGCGTGAGGCGGAACGCGAGGCGAAACGGTGGCGCAATGCGATAGCCATCGCCCTGCATACGCGCGGCGGCGTGCCGTTGACCGCCGTTACCGCCTTCAAAGACGACCCCTATCTGGACGGCTGGCGACAGTGGCTGAAGGCATTCCGCGCCGGTTTGACGCGCGGCTTCCCCTACGAACTGCAATACCTGGCGCGCGAGGTGGAGAACGCCAGCCTGTCGATCGATAGTCTGCGGGCAGAGGCGTTGCGCATTTTCGACCGCAAAACGGGCAGGGAGGGTAGCGCGGCGGTCAAACAGTTCCGTCCCGCGTACCAGCAGCGGATAGACACCATCGGCAACACGGACGAGCTTCGTGCCTTTGCCGAGCAGCTCATCGTCGCCCGCTTTCTGTCGGAGTATCCCAACGGCGTGGAGGTGCGGTCATGAACAGCCAGATGGTGCGTATCCGAGGGATAGACCCCCTGCTGTTTCGGGACGGTCGCCCGTTTGGTGCGGAGATTGGTTCGCTGTCCGCGCGCACGCTGACCTGCCCCTATCCTTCGACGGTCACTGGCTTTGTGCGCACGTTTCTCGGCAACCGCATGACCATAGACTGGAACCGCCGGGAGGACATCCTGCGCGTGCTGGCGATAGCGGTGTACGGTCCGCTTCTGGAGCGCAACGGCGAGACGGTCTTTCACGCCCCTGCTGACGCGCTGGTAACCGGCACGCCGAAGCAGCCATCGGTATTTGCGCTTCGCCCTTCGCAGGACCTGCCCGAACACGCGGGTAGCGACCTGCCCAAGCATTTGGTGCCGTTGCGCGTGGACACCGACGAAAAGCCTGCGAAAGGCTACGAATACTGGGACGGCGCGTCGTTGATGCGTTGGCTGGAGAGCGCGGACGGCGCGGGCTTCACCCCGCCGCAGCCCGTGAGCAGGATGGATGTGGAACAGCGCACGCACGTCGCCATCGATGACGAGAAGGGAACCAGTGCGGAAAGCCTGCTGTATAGCGTGGAATATGTCTCCTTCGAGCGGTATCGCTGGGGCAAAAACGGCTCGCGGGAGCGGTGGGCACTGCTGGCGCGCCTCGAGAGTGACGAAGACCTCTCCCTGGCACGCGGCGTGGGGCTGCTGGGTGGCGAGAAGCGTCTGGCACTGCTGGAACCGGCGGAAGATTCCTGCTGGCCTGCCTGCCCGGAGACGCTGCGCCGCGCTTTGAGCCAGAGCCGGCGCGTGCGGATGTTTCTGGCGACGCCCGCCATCTTCGAAGGGGGCTGGAAGCCGGGGTGGCTGAACGGCAAGCTGGAAGGGTATCCACCCTGCGCCCGCGACATGAAATTGCGACTCGTTGCCGCGGCGGTGAAACGGCGCGAGGCGGTTAGCGGCTGGAGCTATCGCCAGGACCGCCAGCAACCCAAGCCCCTGCGCCTGCTCGCGCCTGCGGGAAGCGTGTACTTCTTTGAGGTGCTGGAGGGCGACCCCGCTGCGCTGGCAGAAGCCTGGCTGCGCCCCGTCAGTGACGATGAACACGACCGCCGCGACGGTTATGGACTCACATTGTGGGGAATCTGGTAACGGAGGGACGCTTCCATGAGTAATCACAGCACACGCGCCAAACTGCTCTACTTACATGCGCTCACCCCGGTGCATTCGGGCACCGGGCAGGCGGTGGCGGTGGTGGATTTACCCATCGCCCGCGAAAAAGCCACCGGCTGGCCCATCATTCCCGCCAGCAGCCTGAAAGGCGTCTTGCGCGACGCCCTGAGCAACGGGCAGAACAAAGAGTGGATTAACCGCGCCTTCGGCAAGGACGTGCGTGGCGAGGAACAGGGCGAGGCGGGTCTGCTGTGCTTCACCGACCAGCGCATCCTGTGTCTCGCGGTGCGCAGCTACTTCGGCACCTTCGCCTACGCCACCTGCCCGCTGGTGCTGGAACGCTTCCTGCGCGACGTCCAAGCGATGGAGATACCCGCGCCTTTCCAGAAGGTTCCGCCCGTCAGCGACTCACCCGACGGCTTGAACGCCTTGGTAGCCAAAGGCTCCGCACTGGCCCCAAATGGCAGGGTCTATCTGGAAGACCTGGACCTCATCGCCAAAGAGGACGACGCGGTAACGCAGATAGCGAACGCACTTGGGGGCACGCTCTTCACCGATAACCCGCAGAGCATGGTGCAGCGGTTCGTGTTGGTCTCGGATGAGGTGTTCAACTTCCTGTGCGAGACGGCGGTGGAGGTGGTGGCGCGGGTGCGGTTGCAGGATGACACGAAAACCGTCGCTCCGGGCGCACTGTGGTACGAGGAAGCGGTTCCTGCTGAGAGCATTTTCAGCGGCGCGGTGCTGGTAGCCGACCACTATCGCAAAAACCCCGAGGAGCTCTGGAACAACTTCCAGCCCAGCCTGATTCAGGTGGGCGGCAACTCCACCGTAGGGCGAGGCTTGTGTCGGGTGGTGATGGCATGAAAACACGCGCACAACAGGATATGGAGCTGGCGGCACGGCTGGTGCAGGATGTTCGCAGTCAAGATAAGGAGACCCAGCAAATCTACGGTGGTCTATGCCACAGCTTCCCCGTGATGGTACGCACCTGCGGCTTGTGTCAGGCGCTGGCGTTCTCGCAGGCAAAGGCGGGTGAGGGGAAAGACGCGCGAGAGAAGGCACACCGCTTGCTGTTGGAGCATGTGCAGAAGGTTCTCTCGCTGAATGGTGACATCCTGCCCGCGGTGCGCGAGGCTTCCGCCAGCCAATACATGCTGTATACCCGTCGCGTCCTGACCGCGTGGGTCTATTTCAAGCGCTTCGCCGAGTCTATCCTTGAAGTGAAGAGCGCGGCGTCGGCCGAGGAGGAATAGCATGGGCATCCCGTCTGCACGCAAACCGCTGCTGGAGCAACTGATCGAGCCACTAAGAGAGGAGTTGAAATCGAAAAAGCAGGTCAGTATCGAACTTCACACAGGGCTGATGCTCGACCGCTATCTCACCCAACACGACGATGAACATACCGGCGCGAAGCAGCTGTACGATCTGGCGCAGCAGACAGAGGTATCGCCTGTGTACAAATCGGCGTTCTCGCGCTGGCGCCAGTCCTTGCAGCGGTTAGAGGGCGTTCGGCTGTTCACCGCCACCGCGGCTTCCCCTATCGCCGTCGGGCTGGGTAACGAAAGCGTGCTGGAGGTGGGATTGACTGTCCATCGCACCTATGGCGTTCCCCTCATCCCCGGCTCGGCACTGAAGGGATTGTGCCGTAGGGGCGCGTTACGTCTGAGAGGCGAGGGAAAGCTTACCGACGAACAGTTTCGTGTGCTGTTCGGTTACTCCGATGATAACGGGCGCGCATCCGCAGGCTACATCGTCTTCTGGGATGCCTGGTACGACCCCGAATCGGTACAGGGCAAGCCGTTCCATCGGGACACCATCACCGTACACCACGCCGACTACTATACCAGCCGTGGACAGGCGTACCCGACCGACTTCGACGACCCCAACCCGGTGCCGTTTCTGGTGGTGCGCCCCGGCGCGCGCTTTCTCTTTGCCGTCCAATCCCCCGACGATGGCTGGGGCGCGTTCGCGCAGAACCTGCTGCAGTGGTGTCTCCAGAATCTGGGCGTGGGCGCGAAAACCAACGCGGGATACGGCTACTTTACCCTAGATGAGGGCAAAGTAGACACCTCTCCCGCAAAGGCAGCACCATCGGCGAAGCCCATCCCTGTGGACACCTCTGCGGACATCTGGCAGAACGTGATTGTCAACTATAACCCGGGGCAGCGCGTGCTGCAGGTGCAGAGGACTATCGAAGGGCGTAGCGAGGGAGCCTTTGCCGACCCGCAACGCACCCAGCAGCTGCTTTCCACACTGCCCGAAGCCGCACGGCAGAAGCTCACCCAGGGCAAGCGCCGCCTGCTCGCCGATGTGCAGATAGAAGTGAGCGGCAACCGCAAGCTCATCGTGAAGATTACACCGAGGGAGTAAGATGAAACTGTTGACCTTTCTGGGAAAGGGCGATTACCGGAAAACCACCTATGTCTGGGATGATTACCGCTGCGAGACCGAGTTTGTTGCGGAGGCATTAGCGACTTGGCTGTCCGCGGACAAGGTCGTGGTGTTTCTGACGAAGGACGTTGCCCAACACGAAAACTGGAAACGGTTGAGCGGTCGGCTGCAGGGAAGGGAAGTAGAAACGGTGCCTATCCCCGACGGGAGAACGGAACAGGAAATCTGGGAGATTTTCGACCGCGTGGTAAGCAGCGTGGAGCAAGAGGACGAAATCGCCATAGATGTGACCCATGCCTTCCGCTCGTTACCGATGGTGCTGGTGGCGGTGGCGGCGTTTCTGCGCACGGTGAAGGAAGTACGGGTCAGACATATCTTGTACGGATGTTACATGAAGGACGAGCCAGAGTCTCCCGTGATTGACCTGAACCTGCTGCTCGAGCTGCTGGACTGGATGGAAGCCACCCGTCGCTTCAAAGAGACGGGCGACGCCCGCTGGATCGGACAGGCACTCAAAGACACGCACAACGGGCTGCGCCGTGAGAAAAAAGGGGAGCCGACCGAGCTCAAGGGAGCGGGAGACAGGCTCATCACCCTGTCGCAGGCGTTACATCTTGCCCGTCCCATCGAAGCCGCCAATGCCGCGCAGCAACTGCGAGACCTGCTGCCGAAGGCGTCAGCGGAAATTCAAACATGGGCGAAACCCTTCAGCCTGCTCATTGACCGTGTGCAACAGCAGGTAGGGCAACTGGCTTACGAAAAAACGGACGTCCTGGACAGTCAACATCTGGAAAAGCAGTTTCAATTCATCGAACAGCTGCAACAGTATGGTCTGGTCACACAGGCGACGCAGATGGCGCGGGAATGGGTAGTGAACTGGGCTATTTGGTATAGTAATGACAGAAAAGCCCTGTCGCAAGAGGAGTGGTTGGACCACTGCAAGAGAGGGAACATGGAAAACACCCTGTCTGGTGCCTTTCGCGGTGGGGAAGAGGCACCTCCTCCCGATTGGCTGAAAGACCCCAATTTGGTAGCCATTCTTCGAAAGCTTTGGCCTGCCCTCGCCGACCTCCGTAATGACTTGGCGCACTGTGGAATGCGCATACAAAGGCGCGATTCAAAGGATTTATACGACCAAACCCAGAACTTATTCCCGCAGCTTCGCGACCTGTGGCAAAAAAGCGAAGAATAGCGGGAGGAGAAAATGTCTCGGCGTATCCTGAGCATTCTGGCGGGCTGGGTATTGCTCGCCAGCATCTGTTTTGCGGAGAAGGTAACCATCTACCGCGATACATGGGGCGTGCCCCATATCTACGCGCAGACCGAGGAGGGCGCCGCCTACGGACTGGGATGGGCGCAGGCGGAAGACAGGCTGGAGCAGCTGCTGAAGAACTATCGTCTCGCCGCCGGCACGATGGCAGAGGTCTTCGGGGAGCAGTGGATAGAACACGACTGGCTGCAGCGGTTCGTCGGGCACGAGGAGGTCAGCCGCCGTCGTTACCGCGAACTGCCTGCCAAAATCCGCGCGGTCATCGAAGCCTACCAGCAGGGTGTCAAAGACTACATGAAGGCGCACCCTGAGCAGGTTCCCGCTTGGGCGCCGAAGATCGAACCCTGGCAGGTGGTTGCGCTGGGGCGGTATATTATCTTCAACTGGCCGATGGGACGTGCGCTGGCGGAACTGCAGCGGCGCAACGAGGTCAACCTGCCCTTCAGCTCCAACCAGTGGGCGGTGCGCCCCGAACGCACGGTGGAGGGCTGCGCCATTCTGCTGATTGACCCCCATATCCCCTGGGACAACGAGTTCCGTTTCTACGAGTTCCGCGCGCACGGGGGCGAACTGCATATATCCGGTTTCGGACCACTGGGCGCGCCACTGCTGGGGTTGGGGCATAACCGCTATCTGGGCTGGGCGGCAACCACCGGCGGTCCGGATACCACTGACATCTACGTGGAAGAGGTAAACCCGAACAACCCCCTGCAATACCGCTACGAGGGCAAATGGCGCAACATGACGGTGCGTAAGGTGCGCATCAACGTCGCTGGCAAGCCACCGGTGGAGCGAGAGGTGCACTATACTCACCACGGACCGATTTTCCTGCGTGAGGGAAACCGTGCCTACGCCGTCGCTTCGCCGTACATGAACGAAGTGGGCTTTGTGGTGCAGCTGTACCGCATGGCAACCGCCCGCAACCTGAAAGAGTTCCAGCAGGCGATGGCAATGAACCATTTCATGGAGCAGAACGTGATGTATGCCGACGTGGAGGGCAACATCTTCTACGTGCGCACCGGGCGCGTGCCCATCCGCCCGAAGGGCTATGACTTCAGCAAACCCGTTCCTGGCAACACCCGTGCTACCGAATGGCTGGGTATCCACCCCATGAAGGACCTGGTGCAGCTGTTGAACCCTTCGCGGGGCTACATGCAGAACTGCAACATCGGTCCCGACAACATGCTGGTGAACTCCCCGCTGACGGCGGATAAGTATCCCGAATACATCTACGGCACACACCCCAACGAAAACAACTCGCGCGGCAGGCGGGCGGTGGAATTGTTGGAGAACACCCCCCGCATGACGCTGGCACAGGCAATCGCGATTGCACTGGACACCCACGCCGACATGGCGGAACAGTGGAAGGATGCGCTGGCATGGGCAATCGGACACACGTCCGACCGGCAGCTGGTGGCGAGTCTGCAACCCGCCATCACCCTGCTGCAGCAGTGGGACGGCTTCATGAACGCCGACAGCGCAGGCGCAACGCTATTCCGCTTCTGGCGGGAAGCCATCAAGCGATTCACACCGCCGATTGACCCCGAAGCAGTGCGTGCCCGCAAACCGCTAACCGCTGAACAGGGCGATGCTCTGCTGAAGGCACTGGCACAGGCGGTAGAGGAGATACGCAGCCGCTACGGACGGCTTGAGGTGCC
>Ga0209162_1003585_pt1 | contig 12408 bp, 7 predicted proteins | sample YNPNPMetaG_FD_187121 | JGI IMG/M metagenome (GOLD analysis project Ga0209162, IMG submission 187121) | Anoxygenic and chlorotrophic microbial mat microbial communities from Yellowstone National Park, USA - YNP NP MetaG (SPAdes) (version 2) ...
ATGAAAATAGTTAAACATGCGAGTTCCATCCGGCCGATAGGCTAATAAAAAAAGATAAGTATAACCAAATGGTAGTCAGTAACTTAAAAAATATTTTCGGATGAAAAAGGCAATGTTTACTCTTTTGACTGCTATCGCAGCAGTAGCATGGGTGAGTGCAAATACCACCACTCCTACCACTCCGCTGGTTATTTCTCATGCCAAAGGCGAAATCAACATTGATGGTGTAGGGGATGAAGCAACATGGACAGGAATTACCGCTGTTGTTCCATCTTTGCAGGGAGCAGCTGGTGATGCCAATTTTGGCGGTGAATTTAAACTTACTACGACGAAAACAACATCTATGTGTTGGTAACTGTTAACGATGCAACTCCCCATCAGAATGGTTCTTCGACATGGCAGAGCGACTGTGTTGAATTGTTCTTTGCCATGGACACCAACACCCATGCACCGTATCAGTCAGGTGACTGGCAGATCCGTAAGCTTGCTTCCAAATCGCAGGCTGATAGCGGTGTTGACGGAAACGGCAGCATAGCAAGTTTGCTGGCAAATCCCAATTTTAAAGTAGTACAGAAAGATATTCCTACAGGCTATGTACAGGAATGGCAGCTTCCCATCGATTCACTCGTTCAAGGTGCTAAGTTCGATGGTCAGAACTTCCGTTTCGACATTCAGCTGGCTGACAATGACGGTACGGGCCGTGAAAGAACAGCTCAGCGTTTCTGGAACAGCAATGCTGACAACCAGGGGAACCAAACCACCAATATGGGTTATGTTAAAATGGAATGGCCTCTTGCTGTAAAACAGGCTATTGCCAAAGCTTCCTCGATTCGCATCAAAGCCAACAGCATCGAATTTGCTAAAATGGCTAAGGAAGTCAACGTATACAGCATCACCGGCCAGCTTATGGTCAAGGCTCGCAACGTTAACGCTATCAGCACCAGCGCTCTTAAGAGTGGGGTATATTTCGTTGTAGCCGACGGCGAAAAGGCTAAATTCGTGATTAAGTAAGCTGTCTGTCCTAAAATATCTAAAGGGCGTACCCAAGAGGGTGCGCCCTTTGTTTTTTTACCCTGACGACGAAAAATACAGGCCTTTACCCAGCTGAAACCGTTAAAAAATCAAAAAACAATCTCCGATTTGGCAAGTATTTTGTAACATTGCCGTTCCTAAAAATTGCCTAAAATCTGCAACCTAAAAGTATTTTACAGATAAATGAACATCTTTTTTAACATTAAACAAAGCTGTCAAAACCATATCAGGCAGATTCAAAATTCGGGACAGAATCAACCGAAAAGAAATAGGTGGATTACGCAAAGTCGATATCCGGCAGCAGCATAATCGGAAAAGTATGCACAAAACAATAGCTCCCGTGAATACTTTGATGGAAAGAAGATTATGAACAATAGTTTTAATTATGCACAGAAGAACATTCATTATCGAATAACGACGGTCAGCAGACCGCCATTGAAGCACGATGAAGTCACAGACTTCGCCATGCGAAGAGTAGTATAACTGGACAGGAGATCAGTAACTAAAAAAATATTTACGAATGAAACGACCCTGTTGACGCTGTAAAAACAACAAACGGATGAAAATTGTAAGCAACATGCGAGTTCCATCCGGCCGAAAAGCTAATAAAAGAATGGAAGTATAACCAATTGGAATTCAGTAACTTATAAATTATTTTCGAATGAAATTGCTTCGATACACTGCCTTAGGCTTATGTATGACAATCCTTGCCTTCAGTTCTAAAACACTACATGCACAGGACCTTAACAATTCGTCGGTCATCGACTCATCGGGGATGGCTGGTTCTCCATCCTCAGAATCCCTATCCACGGCATACGATAACCTGTACTGGATTAATGACACCATAGCCTATCACTACCTTCCTACCCAAAGATTTGGTTTTGTTCGCAATGCTGTCGATAACTTTCTGCATCAGCCCAAGGAACTGGTTCGCCGGGAGAATCTGAAAGTGCTGACCTTGGTAGCCATAACCAGTGCCATCTGTTTCTATTACGATCAGGAGATAGTGGACGCTGCCCAGCAATTCGGACGATACATCGGGCTATCGGGCGAAAATAACACCTATAATCTCACCGGCAACAAGAAATTGCGCATCAATGTACCCACCGACCTTAGTTCGGGACTTTATTATATCGGCGATGGTATTACGGAACTGGCTGTAAATGCTGGTTTCTACATATATGGTCTGGCCAAAAACAACCGCCGTGCTCTGCAAACGGCGGCTCAGCTTGCCGAGGGAATGATTTCTGTAGGTTCATGGGTGCAAATACTCAAACACCTTACCGGTCACGAATCGCCCGAATATGCCTCGGTACCCGGAGGCCGATGGCGGTTTTTCCCAAGCCCTATCGACTACCATAAGACTGTGCCCAAATACGACGCTTTCCCCTCGGGACATTTAGCAACCGCAATGATGACTACCACGGTTATATCTATGAACTATCCAGAATATAAATGGATTAAACCGTTGTGCTTTACCCTCATGGGGTTATGCGGGTATCAGATGCTCAACAATGGCGTACACTGGATGGGCGATTATCCTTTTGCACTGGCATTAGGCTATTCGGTGGGCAAATATGCCTTTGAGCGTGGACACGTAGTTGTGAACAAGAACCAACTGTCATCTACCACCCATCAACCATCTTTCAGCTACCGGATACATCCCACCTACCTGGCACCCGGGACTTCAGGATTAGCCCTAACAGTTTCTTTCTAAGATCAAAGCATTAAGTGTTTTTACACATCCCCTTTTGTGTACTCCAACGACACAAAATAGGGGTTTTTCTTCTTATTTTCCGTGAAAATGCTAAAACATAGTGCGCTTGGATAGGCCTAAATTTGTATCGTAGTTAATCACATTCACCATGCGCACGTTTATTCAATTTACCTCACGGAACATTGCCAAAAGTGCAAACTATTACCTTTCATTTGAGATAAAAGGCAATATGTTTGCAGCCAACTTCCCGGGCATATATGGCTTCACCCGCGAATATACCTACCTACCCTTATCCGGTTTGGCCAAACACATACCCGGCGTGGCTCTGGTACATATCAACTATATACCCATTTTCGACATGTCAATAAAAATAGGCTATCCCGACGCAATGTATTCGGGAACCGAAAAACTGATGATTCTCGAAACCAAGGTATATGATACAAAAGTCCGTTTTGCCATCCCTTACGACCAGTTGGGAGACGCTTTTGAACTTTCGGCAAAAAAACTTTTACCCTCACCCAATATTGGCTCAATTTTTGAAAAAGGTTACTTTAAGGGTATGTATATGCACGAAAACAATGTAATATAAATCATCAATATTGAAAAACTTATTGATATCGACGATCTGATTGATTTAAAAATAGCACCTGCCCGTCTGGCAGCAAGGTAAGTAGTGTAAGTTTTTTTCATAGGTTAGTTTTAGGTTAATAATTAGGTTTAGTTGTGTAGCCTTACTCCGCAAGGGGTAAGGTTTTTTTATTTCCATGTACTCAAAATGGACAAGTTTTTTTATATATTTACAGAACATTGTAAGGAGGTTAAACTATTCTAAAAGTGGCAGGGGTATGACCGATGGTATTCCCTCGTGGAACAGACAGGAATTGACTACATTCAACAAATTCTTTACCTCATTGTTCGATTCTTTGAGTAATGGTTTTATTGTTTTAAAAGATGGACTGATTGTATTTGTCAACTATGCTTTTTTGCGTATGACCGGTTATGACCGAGAAGAATTAATCGGCATACCCTTACTCAACCTCTGTCCCCATAAACAATCAAACGGAAAAATTTCACAATCTTTATTGGAATCCACCATCAATGCTTCGGTATATGAGCGGAAGGAGCTGAACAATTGGAAATTTCTGGTTCGCAACCAGAAACAGCTGCGCTGCCATATGATGATTACTACCATTTTTGTTGAGCAACAGGAATTTGTAGTACTGGAAGTTGAGGAAATAATTGCTCAACGGGACATAGCCCAGCGGCTGAAAGAAAAAAACAAGCAAATAGAGTCGTTGAGCGAGGAAAGGGAGAGTCTTAACGAAGAGCTTCGTGCCACCCTCGACGAACTTGTGGAGGTTAACAAGCAACTGGCCGACAGCGAATTCTGGAATAAAACCATTGTGGAAAATATTCCTCTGGGGCTTCAGGTAATCAACAATGAAGAAACAGAGTATATCAATGGTAAGATGCTTGAAATAACGGATTATCCCGCCAGTTATTTTCAGAATAAATCGGTATTTGACCTGGCAGACGAGGAAGAAAAAAGGCGTGTTGGGGCTTTTCTCGAGCACATCCAGCAGGATATGCTCAGCGAAGCCATGCTGGAGTTCTGGGCAAGAACCTCACAACACGAGCGACGTTATCTCAGAACCCAATATGTAAAGTTAAACAAGGCAAGCCGATGGATGGTCATCACCGCCGATCTGACCGAGAACAAGCTTAAGGAAAATGAATTACTTACCATCCAGCAACAGCTTGAGTTTGCCATAGAATCGAGCCAGTCGCTTATCTGGGACATTAATCTGGCCGTAACCGACGACACGCCGGGTATCAGCATTGGCCGTATATTTGATTATCAACCCGGGGAACTCAAAATTCATAGAAATATCTGGCAGGAGATTATTCATCCCGATGATTATGCAGCCGTTTCGACCGAACTGGAAAAGCATTACCGCGGAGAAACCACCCTGTTCGAAGCCGAATGCCGCATCAAAACCAAGGCAGGAAACTACAAGTGGGCACTTATACGAGGAAAAATCATTTCTACTTTTTTCCCCGAACCTTCCTTGCACTTTTTCGGGATGCTGGTCGACATCTCCAAGCGCAAGGAAACAGAAGAGCAATTGGTGGTTTCGGAAGAAAAATTCCGCACCATTGTTCAACACCTGTCCGACCTGATTCTTATTGTGAATAAAAATCTTACCATTGTTTATGAATCGCCTTCGGTATCTACGACTTTTGGTTACGAACCCGGATATCTGATCGGGAAAAATGCGCTGGAGATAATACATCCGGCCGATGTAGAAGCAGCCATGAAGGAATTTGAAAACGTACTCAACAAGGTTAACGATTTTAAGCCCACTGAATTTCGTGCCCGCCATGCCAAAGGCTACTGGGTTTACCTTGAGGCCCTGGGGGACGACCTGTCCGATCACCCCGCTATCGGAGGCATTCTCATCACCGCACGAGACATTTCCGAACGCAAGGAAAATGAGATGCAACTCGACCTCTACCGCAACCATCTCGAACAACTGGTAAAAAAACGTACCGAAGAAATTGAACTCATCAACGCTGAACTGGTAGCCATAAATGAAGAACTCAAAGCTACCAACGAAGAACTGGCTGTTAAAAACGAAAAACTTAACGACGAAATCGTCAAACGGATTGAGGCCCAGATTGCCCTCGAAGAAAGCGAAAACAAATTTCGCAGCTTCATCGAACAATCGACCGAAGGTATTGTGCTGATTGATGAAGAGGGAAAAATAGTCGATTGGAACAGGGGGATGGAAGCCATATTTAAAATTCCCCGCGAAGAGGTCATAAACACCTACGTGTGGGAATTCGATTATCGATTTTTGCCCGAGAAACGTAAAACCGCCAAACAATTCGAAGAACTTAAAGCCGCTACTATCGACTATTTCAATTCCCTCGACTATTCAAAAATAATGACGGTAGAGGGTTATTATCAAACCATCGAACTTAAACAAAAATATCTTACCGTTACCATATTTCCGGTAATTACCCCCAAGCGTCGCTATCTGGGACGTATTGTCCGCGATATTACAAGTATCAAAAAAGCTCAGGAGGAAATACAAAAGCAAAGCGAAGAGCTACAGCAGATAAACAAAAATCTGGAACAACAAAAGCGTGAACTTGAAAATGCGCTGGAAGAACTCAGAAAGACACAGGCCCAGCTGATTCAATCCGAAAAGATGGCCTCGCTCGGTGTAATGACAGCAGGTGTAGCACACGAAATTAATAATCCGGTTAACTATATCAACACCGCTCTGGAGGGGCTTAAAATTACCTTCAACGATTTTCTCGAAATATTCTGCCTATACGAAACCATTACCCCCGAAAACGTTACTGCCAAACTCGAGGAGATAAAACGTTTAAAAGCTCAACTCGATTTTCCAACGCTTCAACAGGGTATCAACGTCCTGCTCAACAACATGCAAACCGGTATTGAGCGCATAACCGAAATTGTAAAAAGCTTGCGGACATTTGCCCGGGTTGAGGAAAATGAACTTAAATTTTCGAACGTTCACGAACTTATCGATACTACTCTGGTGATGTTGCACAGTCAATACAAAAACCGCATAGAAATCATCAAGGAATATGGCTTTGTAAATTCCATCAATTGCTATCCGGGCAAATTAAGTCAGGTCTTCATGAATATACTCTCAAATGCCATTCAGGCCATTCCCGATAAGGGAACTATTACCATCAATACTCATACCGATAAGGAAGGAAAATTTATGTATATCAGCATCAAGGACACCGGTATGGGTATTCCTGAAAATATCAGGGAAAAAATCTTTGAACCATTTTTCACTACCAAAGAAGCTGGAAAAGGCACAGGGTTGGGATTGTCGATTACCTATGGCATCATCCAGCAGCATAATGGAGAAATAGAAGTGAAGAGTAAAGTTGGTGTGGGAACAGAATTTATTATAAAATTGCCAACAAACCTAAAATAATAAACCTAAGACTAAAGATTATGGAAGAGTCATACAAAGAGCCGATTCTGTATGTCGATGATGAGCTGGAAAATCTCCAGGGCTTTGAATTTTTGTTGCATCGTGATTTTGACGTACATGTTGCTGCCTCGGCACGAGAGGGGCTCGACATTTTGCAGAACAAAACCATAAAAGTAGTACTCACCGACCAGCGTATGCCCGAAATGACGGGGATCGAATTTTTGGAAAAGGCTATGACCATATCGCCGGAAACCATCCGGATAGTAGTTACCGCCTATAGCGATTCCGATACCATCCTGCAGGCAATTAACCAAGGTAAAGCTTACCATTTTATTACAAAGCCATGGAATAACAATGAATTGCGGAATATTATCCGTCGAGCCATTGAAACATATAACCTTCGAAAAGATAAAATACAACTGATAAATCACCTGCAGAGCCTTAATGCCGAACTGCTTAAGGCAAAAGAACGCGCCGAAGAAAGCGATAAGCTAAAAACTTCCTTCCTGGCCAACATGAGCCATGAGATACGTACACCCTTAAATGCGATCGTAGGTTTTTCAAATCTTCTGCTTGATGAGAATCTGAAAAATCCTGAATTAAAAAAAGAATTTGCCAAAATCATCGAAAACAGTGCCAGCGATTTGCTCAACATCATTGAGGATATCCTGGATACTGCCCAGATAGAATCGGGTATTATTAATATACGTGAAAATCAGGTCGACCTGAATCAGTTGATGGTTGAATTGCTTGTAATGTATCAGAACCATCCACAAGTAAAAGAAAAACAACTACAGGTGGAATACATTTATCCGGCTGCGGCCGATAAATTTCAGATATTCATTGATCGCTTACGACTCAAACAGATACTCACCAACCTGCTGAGCAATGCTGTAAAATTTACCGAACATGGAAAAATTGAGTTTGGCTACCGCCAGCTGGAACATGCCCAAAACGTGGTTCAGTTCTTTGTACGCGACACGGGCATTGGTATCCCCTCCGACAAGTTTGACTTTATTTTTGAGCGCTTCCGTAAACTTGAAACCAACTCCGACACCTTGTACAGGGGGAATGGACTGGGATTGTATATTTCCCGGAAGTTAGCCCAGTTTATGGGAGGCGATATCAGTCTCGAGTCGGAAGTAGGTAAAGGATCGACCTTTTACCTTACCGTTCCCTATTCGATCCGTAAGCGTGAAAATCTTGGTGAAAATTATGGCTCATACTATGCCAACCTCACATGGCCGGAGAAAACCATTCTTATCGTCGAGGATGAAACTTCGAACTACAAATATCTCGAAGCGCTGCTGAACAATCGTGCAAACCTGCTATGGGCCAAGAACGGAGTCGAAGCGGTACAGGTTTGCGCAAAAAAACCGGTAGATCTGGTACTGATGGATATTAAACTACCCAAACTCGATGGTTTTGAGGCTACGCGGAAAATTAAGGAACTAAAACCCAGCCTGCCAGTAATAGCGGTTACTGCCTATGCAATGGAAGCCGACAAAAATGAAAGTATTCAGGCTGGATGTAACAATTACATATCCAAACCCTTTAAAATGGAGGAACTCTTTTCGCTCATCAATTCGTACATTCGATAGTTTATGCTGGACAAGTCCGAAAAAACCATATTATACATCGATGATGAACAGGAAAACCTCGATGGTTTTCGCTTCAATTTCAGGAAGGACTATGTAATTTACACCGCGCAGAATACCCTCGAGGCATTCAACATTATCCGCAGTGCCCCCATCAAGGTGGTGATTTCTGATAACAAGATGCCCGACATGCTCGGCACTGAATTTTTCGAAGTTCTTGCTGTTTCGAACCCCGATATTATCCGTATTCTGGTTACAGCTTATGCTGATACCGAAGCAGCCATGCAGGCTATCAACAAAGGTCAGGTGTACCGTTTTATTACCAAACCTTGGAATAAAAACGAGCTACAGATTGCCATTGAAAACGCCTTTGAAGCCTACCATCTTAAGCAGCAAAACCAACAACTCATTGAAAATCTTTCGAAAAAGAATTTTGAGCTTGAAGACCTCAGTTTCCGTCTGATGGTAGAAGTATCGGAGCGAAGAAAGGTGGAAGAAGAACTTTTCATCTACAAAAACCATCTGGAACAGTTGGTTGCCAAGCGAACCGAAGAAATAGAAAACATCAACAAGGAACTCAGCCGATATAAAGAAGAACTGGAAGAACTGGTCAGGGAACGATCGGCACAGCTCATGGAAAGCGAGCAACGACTCAGAACCATAAGCGACAACCTACCCGGAGGAGCCATTTTCCGCGGCTATACCAAGCCCGATAACACTGACTATCTGGTTTATGCCAGTGCCAATATTTCTGCTATCACCGGTATTTCTCGGGAGGATATACTTTCCAGTGTAGGCATCTTTTTCAATCAGGTATACCCCGACGACATTCCACGCCTTATTGCTGCCCGAAAAAAAGCTATTGAACAGTCAAAAATACTCGATGAAGAAATTCGTTTTTTTCGCAAGGTGGATGATATACGCTGGTTACATTTGCGGATTCTTTACAAAAATGCTGAAGATGGTCAGATCTGGTGGGATGGTTACGTCATTGATGTAACCGACCGAAAGAAAGCTGAATCTGCTGCCAAAAGTCTGGAAAACATTATCAACCAAATTCATTCAGGAATTTCGGCCCATACGGGGGAAAAACTGATTGAATCGGTAGCGATGAAACTGTTTGAGGCCTTGCAACCCGACCAGCTATTCATAGGCCAACCGGTCGCAGGCAGACAAGCCATTCGAACCACAATATTTATTGAACATAAAAACATTCGAAAAAATATTACCATCTCCACAAAGGACACTCCGTGTAGTCTGGTTCTGAAAAAAAATACTGCAATAATCCCCAGTGGTGTGCGCGATCAGTTTTCCGGCCTTGATACCCTCACCGACTCAAAAGCAGAGGCATACGTAGGAATACCGCTCGTTAATTCATCAGGAAACTGTATAGGCCTTATCGCCGCAATATATTTTCATCCGCTTGAGGAAGAACAACGGGTAGCGCAGATTCTCGAAATTTTTTCGGTCCGTATCACCGCCGAATTGGAACGGATACAATTCGAGGAAGCTATAAAACTCTATTCGGATGTTGCAGAGAATATGCAGGTAGCCCTGAATGTTTTTCAGCTTCAGGGTAAAACCCTTTCTTTGATAAAAGCCAATCCTGCCGCAGCAAAAATCATTAACACCCCCCTCGAAGCAATGGTGGGGAAAAAATTTGAAGAAATATATCCTCAGCTACGAGGGTATGAGGTTGAGGAGGTACTGAGCCGGGTAGTACGGACAGGAAAAGCGCATGCCAATGAAGAATTTAAGTATTTTACCGATGATGGAAAAGTCTTTTTCTACAGTTTCAAAGCTTTTCCACTCCCCAACAATTGCGTAGGCGTACTTTTCGAGGATATTACACGCAAAAAGCTTGCTGAACAAGCCATTAAGGAAAACGAAGAACGATACAAAGCTTTGTTCGAAAAGTCGCCCAATGGTATTCATCTTATCAGCACATCCGGAACCATGGCCGGTAAAATTATATCGGTCAACCCGATGGTAACCAAAATGCTTGGTTATTCTGCCAAAGAAATCATTGGGAAACCTATCGAACACTTCATGGTTGGGCTCGATCCTAATTTTCGCAAGCAAACGATGGAAAAGCTGATGGCAGGCGAAACCGTGATATTCGAAACTACCTTCATCAGAAAAGATGGCACCCATTTCCCCGTTGAAATCACCCAAAGTACCCTTAGCCTGGGCAATGAAATTTATATTCTCGGGATTGATCGCGACATCACTGAACTAAAAAATGCACAGAAGCAATTACAGGAAAATATTCACTTCTTAACCACGCTGTTAGAGACCATCCCGTTACCGGTGGTATACAAAGACAAAAATCGAAGGTTCCTGGGCTGCAATACCGAATTTGAACAGCTAATCGGACGCAAGCGGGAAGAACTAATGGGCAAAACTGTTTTTGACATCTACCCTTATGAATACGCCCAAAGATATGACGAAGCAGACAGACTACTGCTTGAAAACGGCATTACACAAAAATTTGAGGAACAAATTCCAGACGCTCAGGGAAACATCCGGGATATAATTCTGACAAAAGCTGCATTTACCGATATTAACAACGAAATTGCCGGTTTTATCCTCATCCTGTTCGACATCACCGATCGAAAGAATTATGAAATCCGACTGCTCGAAACCATCATCACTACAGAAGAAAAAGAACGTGAGCGTTTCGCAGGCAATCTGCACGATGAAGTGGGTCCGCTGCTCTCAAGTCTGAAAATGTACCTATCGTTGCTCTCTGAAAGCGAGGACAAAAAGAAAAAAGATTATATCCTCACTCAGGTACAAAATCTGATCAAAGAAGCCATACAAACCGTACGCGAAATATCAAACGACCTGAGTCCTCATATACTCAACAACTATGGATGCATTGCAGCTATAAATTCATACATATCGCTCAAATCGGATTTTATCAACATCCATTTTCAGCATAATATCGAAAATAAAAGATTTGGGTCACACCTCGAAACTATTATATATCGCATCACCAAAGAACTTATCAATAACACCCTCAAGCATGCGGAAGCAAAAAATGTTGAACTGAAAATAATGGAAAATGGTAATATGCTTAGCTATTGTTACCACGACGATGGAAAAGGATTTGAAATGAAAGATACTTTTGAAAATAAAAGTGGAAGCATCGGATTACTCAACATCGTTAGCCGGGTAAAAACCATTAATGGAAAATACCAGATAAAAACCGCTCCTTCGAAAGGTTTTACCTTTGAGTTGGAAATACCATTAAAAATTTAAGTGGAAATTTATTTATATTTGGACAAAATTAGCCTAAATTTAGGGGCGCTATATTTTCGGAAAAAATATTACTCATTCGGCACAGGGTGAATAATACAGATACGGCATAAGATATATCTTTCCGGTTATTCGAAAAAAATATAAGTTAATGATTACCTGTTGATTATAATAACCGCAAAGATCGCAAGAAATGACACAAAGAACGCAAAAGAAAAATTTAAGGATCATGATTGACCCGATGGAGGATTGGAAAGTATCGACAAATTTTTCCACTACTCGGGTGTCGAGGCCACCATTTACACGCGGCGAAGTCACAGACTTCGCCAAGCAAAGAGCCGATAAACGAACGTTTGTGTAGCCAACAAGGAAGTCAGTAACTTATAAAATTACGTACGGATGAAACGAGCATGTTGATGCAGTAAACACAACAAACCGATGAAACGAACTTGTGAGTTCCAGCCGGCCGATGGGTTATTTTACGCTCAAAGGTTAATCCAAAAGGAGGTGGGTTATTTGAATCAAATCCCGGCTGAAAATATTTTAAACATGCGAGTTCCATCCGGCCGGGTGGCTAATAAAAGAAGATAAGTATAACCAAATGGTAGTCAGCAACTTAAAAAATATTTACAGATGAAACGAGCATGTTGACGCCCGTAAACACAACAAACAGATGAAAATATATAACATGCGAGTTCCATACGGCCGACGAGGCTAATAAAAGAGGGTAAGTATAACCAAAAGGAAGTCAGTAACTTAAAAATTATTTTCGGATGAAACGAGCATGTTTATAAGATAAACACAACAAACCGATGAA
>Ga0209162_1003588_pt1 | contig 12403 bp, 7 predicted proteins | sample YNPNPMetaG_FD_187121 | JGI IMG/M metagenome (GOLD analysis project Ga0209162, IMG submission 187121) | Anoxygenic and chlorotrophic microbial mat microbial communities from Yellowstone National Park, USA - YNP NP MetaG (SPAdes) (version 2) ...
CCATCATGATCGACCCCAAGGGCGACATCACCAATCTCCTGCTCACCTTCCCCGAGCTGCGGCCAGAGGACTTCCTGCCGTGGATCAATCCCGACGATGCCCGGCGCAAGGGACAGACGCCCGAAGAATACGCCGCCACGGTCGCCAAGACCTGGCGCGAGGGCCTGGCAAGCTGGGAGGAAGGTCCGGAGCGCATCCGGGCGCTCAAGGACGCGGCCGACTTTGCCATCTACACGCCCGGCTCGGAGGCGGGGTTGTCCGTCAGCATCCTCAGCAGCTTCAAGGCGCCCGACCTGGACTGGGACACCGAGACCGAGACGTTGCGCGACCGCATCCAGGGCACTGTGTCGGGCCTCTTGGGTCTGATCGGCGTGGCGGCCGATCCGGTGCGCAGCCGCGAGCACATCCTGCTTTCGACGATCTTCGAGCACGCCTGGCGCGCCGGCCAGGATTTGGACATCGCCCAATTGATCATGCAGGTGCAGAAGCCGCCCTTCCGCCAGATCGGCGTCTTCGACGTAGAAACCTTCTTCCCGGAGAAGGATCGCTTCGGCCTGGCGATGGCGCTCAACAACATCATCGCCTCTCCCAGCTTTGCGGCCTGGACGCAGGGGGATCCGCTGGACATCGGCGAGATGTTCTACACGGCCACCGGCAAGCCCCGCCACACGATCTTCTACATCGCGCACCTGAGCGACGCCGAGCGGATGTTCTTCGTCACCCTGCTGCTGGAGCAGATCATCTCCTGGATGCGCGGCCAGCCCGGCACCACCAGCCTGCGCGGCCTGGTCTACATGGACGAGATCTTCGGCTTCTTCCCGCCGTCGGCCAACCCGCCGAGCAAGAAGCCGATGTTGACGCTGCTCAAGCAGGCGCGCGCGTTCGGCCTGGGCATCGTGTTGACGACCCAGAACCCGGTGGACCTGGACTACAAGGGGTTGACCAACGCCGGCACCTGGTTCATCGGCAAGCTCCAGGCCGAGCGCGACAAGACCCGGCTGATGGACGGGCTGGAAAGCGCTATGTCGGAAGCCGGCGCGGCCCTCGACCGCGCCGCGCTCGATCGCACGATCTCCGCGCTGGACAACCGCGTCTTCTTGATGCACAACGTGAACCTGCGGGCGCCGGTCATCTTCACCACCCGCTGGGCCATGAGCTATCTGCGCGGGCCGTTGACGCGGCAGCAGATCAAGACGCTGATGGCTCCGCGCAAGGCGCAGGTCGCCGAGACGAAGCCGGCCGCGGCCGCGGCGGCAACCGTCGCGGCGCGAGGTGTGGCGGCCGGCGCCGCGACCGGCCTGATGGCGCAGCCGCCGGTGCTTCCGCCCGCCATCAAGCAGGTCTATCTGCCGGTGGCATTGACCGAGAGCCAGGGCGTGCGCCAGGTGGCCGATCGCGCGGGCGGGAGCGTGACGCCGACCGAGAAGCGACTGGTCTACACCCCCGCCTTGATCGGTTTCGCCAGCGTGCGCTTCGTGGATCGCAAGCTCAACCTCGACGAGACGCAGGACATCGCACTGCTGTTGCCGCTCGATGAAAAGAACAAGGTCGTGTCCTGGAAGGATGCTCAACCGATCGGCCTTGACCCGCGCGACCTGGCCGACCGACCGGAACGCGACGCCTTCTTCGCGGCCGATCTGCCCCCGGCCGTGACCGATGCCCGGGCGTTCGGTCGGCTGGCCGGCGAGCTGGCCGATCATCTCTATCAGGGACAGGCGTACACGTTGGCCTACAACCCCGCCCTGAAACTGTACAGCCGGCCGGGCGAATCGGAGCGCGATTTCAAGATCCGCTGTCAGCAGGCGGCGCGCGAACAGCGCGACGCGGCCGTGGACAAGCTGCGCGCCAAGTATCAGGTGCAATTCGACCGGCTGGAGGACAAGCTGGATCGCCAGCGCCGCGAGCTGGCCGAGAGCGAAGGCCAGTTGAAGGGCCGCATCGGCGAGGAAGTGTTGTCGGGCCTGGCGACGGTTGCGGGCGCGCTGGGCGTGCTTGGCCGGCGCAGCTCCAGCCTGCGCGGATTGACGAGCGTGGCCACCCGGCGGCGCATCACGGCCCAGGCGCAGGCCAATGTCGCCGCGGCAAAGGCCGAGATCGCCCGACTCCAGGCGCAAGTCGAGCAGCTCAAGAACGATATGGAGCAGGACATCAAGCAGGTGACGGATCAGTGGACTGCGGCGACCGAGACGATCCAACAGGTCAAGGTGATGCCCAAGAAGACGGACATTGACGTGCAGATGGTGGCCCTGGCCTGGGCGCCCACGTGGGAAGTGACCTACGAGGACGCGCGCGGCCGCAACCGCACCGAAGCCGTGCCCGCGTATCGGGTCGAAGCATGAACATGCGGTCTCCTACCCCGTCAGGGCAGGAGACCGCTTTGCCATTGCCGGGCCGCCGGCTTCAGGCCACTTCTTCCAACAGTGCATCGTAGGCCGGCGCCTGGACGGACCAATCGAAGCGGGCCGCGGCCGCGCGCAGGCCGGCCGGTGCCTGTGGCGCGGCCAATGCCGCGCGCAGCCGCTCCAGGAGGCCGGCGAAGTCGTCGTAGAAACAGAGATCGTGGAACTCGGCCGGAATCAGCTCCGGGTAGCTGAGGCGCCGCGGCAAGACCGGCCGGCATCCGCAATAGAGCGCCTCCACGATGCTCACGCCGAAGAACTCGTGGATGGCCGTGCTGAGCACGATGTCGGCCTCCCACAGGAGGCGGCCGTAATCGGCCGGACTTTCGACATACCCGAAATGTACCACGCGTTCCGCCAGCCGGCGCCTGGCCTCCTCGAACTCGACCGGTTGCACCCGGAAGTTGGCCCCTGCCAGCGCCACCCGAAATGCCGCGCCCTCATCGGCCAGCGCATACAGCGCGCGCAACATCGTGGCCGGATCCTTGTCGTACTCCCACCGCTGGTTCCACAAGATCAAAGGCGCGACGTCCGGCGGTCGCGGCCCCGCGCTGCGTCCGCGCAGTGAGTCGAAACGCGCCAGGTCGCACCCCACGGGCAACACGCAGGACTTCGCCCGCGTGAGCTCGACCGTCTCCAGATGAGTGTAATCGGGGAAATGTTTGAGCAGCCGCGGCAGCTCGGCGAACCAGCTTTGCAGATGATAGGCGGAGTTGAAGCATACCCGGTCGGCGGCCAGCATCGAGAGGTGTTGGATCATGCCGTAGGTCAGATCTCGTTTGGCGCCCGGTGGCGGGGGATAGGTGAGCTGGTTCTCGTGCATGTACAGGACGACGGGCACGGCCGCCAGCTCGCGGCGCAGGAGCGCCAGGAAAGCCGGCACGTTGACCATGCTGGTCGCGAAGAGCAGGTCGGGGCGTTCGCCGGCGGCCAGGAGCGCGCGAGCCTGTTCGGCCAGCTCCAACGCCGCACCCTGCATGCGCCACTTCCAGAAATAACCCGCCATGGCGAGCAACCGCACGCGATGGCGGCTGTGCGCGGCATAGCCCTCGGCCCAGGCGCGGTGCGAGCCGGTGTGATAGGGAGTGAGCAGCCAGACGGTCAACGGTTCGCGCATGGTCGTCACGCGAAGTTCAATTCGCAATCTGATGCTTGTGGCTTCGAAGCAGATGTTACAGAGCCATACTATAGCACCTCTCGTGTCTGCCGACAACATCATCCTCTTCATCTGATCCTGATAAAGATCATTTGCGGCTCAAGATTTCCTATGTAATAATACACACGTAATCCATCTGCCAGTGATCCGTCTCGCAATCCTCCTGCGGGCATCATGGTCAAAGCTGATCGCCAGCAGTTGCTCATGCGCCATCTGGCGGGCGGCGCACACCCCACGATGACGATGAGCGATCCTTAAGTGCCAGGCATCTTGCAGAGTGCCCGGCACGTGACGACGATTGTCAGGTTAATACCAGCGAGGCCTCATGCGCAAGATCACACGCCGCGAGTTCATTGCCCGGGCGGCCGGCCTGGCAGCCGCCTGCGAGATCGGCCGGCGGCTGGGCCCGGCCGCCACAACGGCCGCCGATGCCTGGCCTGCGGTCGTCGTCGCCAGGGGCACGAACGCCGACACGGCCGCCGCCATCCTGAAGACGGCGCTGGATGGCATCGGCGGGATCGGCCGCTTCGTCAAGCCCGGCCAGACCGTCGCGATCAAGCCCAACGCGACATGGGCCTATCCGCCCGGCACCGCTTCTTCCACCGACCCCGACCTCCTGCGCGCGCTCATCCAGATGGTGCGCGAGGCCGGCGCCAAACGCATCATCGTGCTGGATCGTTCGACCCTTTGGCCCGCGGCCGAGGCGCTCCAGATCAGCGGCCTGGGCAAGGTGCTGGACGAGATGGGCGTGGAAAAGGTCATTCCCGAGGGCTATCTGGCCCCCGCGCAGATCTGCACGATGGTCGAATTCCCCAAGGCCAAAGTGCCGGAGTTCCGCAAGATCCCCATGCTCAAGGCCGCGGTCGAGGCCGACGTGCGGATCAACATGGCCGTCGCCAAGAGCCATCTGGTCACCAAGTACACGATGTGCCTCAAGCACATGATGGGCTTCATGCAACAGCCGAACGCCCTCCACGTGCAGCTCGAACAGGGGATCGCGGACATCAACACCGAGTCGGCCGTGCGAGCGCATCTGCACATCCTGGAGGCAATCCGGGTGCGGCTGCCGGTGGGCGCGGCCCGGCAGGCCGGCGGCGACGACAACGAGATCACCAATCCGCGGCGGGTCAAACGGCTGAACGAAATCGTTGTCGGCACCGACCCCGTGCTGATAGACGCCTACGGGTGCATCAAATACTTCTCGATCAAGCCGCAAGAGCTGACGCACGTGAAGTTCGCGGCCGAGGCAGGCGTGGGCGAGATAGACGTGGAAAAAGCCATCGCGGCCGGCCGCCTGCAGACGTTCATCGTGGGCCAGCCGACCCCCACGCCGACGGCCACGCTCACGCCGACGGCCACTCAGATCACTGCGGCCACGGCCACGCGGACGCCGACGCAAGGCCCATCGCCCACCCCCACGCGCGTGCCTACCAACACGCCCCTGCCGACTCCCGAGCCGTACATCGCGCATGCCGCGCCGACCAGGAGCCACCCGAAGGCCGAATCCGAGGCCGCCGCGCCGGGCGCCGTCGCCGACCCGACCCCCTTCCTCGGCGTCGCGCTGATCCCGGCCGCGGCCGTGGTCGCCGGCGCGAGCATCGTCGTGCGCCAGCGCCTCGAGCACGACGCGCTCCGGCCAGGGGGAGCGCCCTCTACTCCATCCGAGGAGGATGCCGATGCTCGCGAAACCGACGACCGCTGATCGCCAGCAACGTCGCGGGCTGTTGGATCGCGCCGCCCGGCGCAGCGTTCAACTGGGCTTTCTGCTCCTCTTTCTCTATCCGCTGGCGTTGACGGCCTATCAGCGCGTGACGTCTCGGGCCGCGCCGTCCTTCACGTCGTGGCTGTTGCCATGGGACCCGCTCCTGTTGGCCGGCCATCTGGCGCATCGCAACTGGGCCGCCATCGTGATCGGCGCGCCGCTGCTCTTGCTGGCGCTCACGTTGCTCCTGGGCCGCTTCTTCTGCGGCTGGGTGTGTCCGATCGGCGCGGTGCTCGACCTGGTGCGGCCGCTGGCGTTCTGGCGCCGGAGGAAGCCGCGGTCGCCGCGGACCATCGCAGTGAATCGCGGCGGCAAGCCCGGCCGGCCGGCCGGCGTCCGGCTCTTCGACCGCCACACCAACAGCCGGCTCCGCTATTGGATCTTGATCGGCGCGCTGGCGGCCGGCGTCTTTTCGCTCCAGGCCCTGGGGCTGCTCGATCCGCTGGTGATCTTCCATCGCACTGCGACCGCGCTGGCGAGCAACGCGTTTGCCCTGCGCATGCCGGCGCTGCGCGCCTTCTTCTCGTTGATCTCGCTGCTCTTCCTGGGCATCCTCCTGCTGGAACTCTGGCAGCCGCGCTTCTGGTGTCGCAACCTGTGCCCGTTAGGCGCGCTGATCAGTGTTTTCGCGCGCTTCAGCCTGCTGAACCGCCGGGTGAGCAGCGCGTGCACGCTGTGCGGCGAATGTCAGCGCGTGTGCGCCATGAACGCGATCCCGCGACGAGAGCCGCACGACACCGACTATACGGCGTGCACCTTTTGCCTGGAGTGCGAAAGCGCGTGTCCGAATGGGGGGATTTCCTTCGGCTTCGGCACGCTGGCGGGCAAGCAGTGGCAGCGACGGCCCCGCAATCCGCAGGTCGGCCGCGGGCCGCAGCTCGAGGGGAGCTATGTGGCGAAACCGACCGGCTTCGGGGCCAGGATCAGCCGGCGCGAGCTGATCGGCGGGGTGGCGGCCGGCGTGGCCGGCGTGGCGCTGGCGCCGGCGATCCAGCTCGCGCGCGGCCGCGCGCTGCTCCGGCCGCCGGGCGCGCTGCCCGAAGAGGAGTTCGTGCGCACCTGTATCCTGTGTCAGGAGTGCGTGCGGGTGTGCCCCACCGGCGGGCTCAAGCCGACCGCGTTCGAGGGAGGGTTGGCGGCGGTCGGCACGCCGCACCTGGTGCCGCGCGTGGGCGCGTGCACGCGCAACCCCAGTTGCCCGCACCTGTGCGCGCAGGTATGCCCGGTCGCCGCGATCCGGCCGATCGCGGCCGATCAGGTGAAGATCGGCCGGGCGGTCGTAGATCACGATCTGTGCCTGGCGTGGGATCAGCAGGTCAAATGCCTGGTGTGCGTCGAGGCGTGTCTGGTCGAGGCGGCCCTGGTGTATAACGGCCGGATCATCGTGGACCCACTCCGCTGCACCGGCTGCGGCCGCTGCGAGAACGCCTGTCCGGTGGCCGGCAGCGCGATCCACGTCAAGCCGTTCGCCGAGCTGACCTGATCATATGCCTGTACCGCAAGCCTCCGGCTTACGTTGGCGTTGGCGACCCGCCACAAGCCGGAGGCTTATGCTACGTCGTCATGCAACCGCCGCCGCATTAAACCCGTAGCGCAAGCCTCCGGCTTGCGCTACATCACGGCAGGCGCAACGCGATCACCGCGCCATCCTGTCCCAGCAAATAGAGCAACCCATCGCCCACCAGCGGCCCGGCCGCGAGCCAGTCGCCGGTGTCGAACTGCCAGAGCGGCCGGCCGGTGCGCGCATCCGCGGCATAGAGGTATGGATCGGCCGCCGCGGTGTAATAAAGCGTCTGGCCGACCAGGGCCGGCGCGTGGCGCAATGCGCTGGCCGCGGTCCATTCCCAACGAGGTTCGCCGGTCAACACATCGAGGGCCGTCAGCGTCTTGCCCGCGGAAGCCACATACACGGTCTCGCCGCCGACGACCGGCTGCGCGTAGACGGCGTCGGGCGTGGAATAGCGCCAGTACTCGCCGCCGGTGGCCGCGTCCAGGGCATAGACCCGGCTATCCCCTGCGCCGACGAAGACGCGGCCCTCGGCTACGGTCGGCTGGCTTTCCACCGCGCCCTGGGCCATGATGCCGCTTCCCCACACCTCGCGTCCCGTCGCGGCCTCCACCCCGAAGATCCGGCCATCGGCCGCGCCGAAATAGAGCATGCCGTCGGCCAGGGTCGGTGCCCCGGTGAGCGGCCCGACGGCTTCGATCTTCCAAAGCAACGAGCCGTCGGCCGGCGCCAGCGCGGAAAAAGAGCCGTCGCCGGAAGCCACATAGATCGCGTCAGGTGTCGCCAGCGCTGCGGCATAGATCGGGGCCGAAGTCTGATAGCGCCAGAGCAACCGGCCGTCGTCCGCTTGCAGCGCGTACAGCGCGCCATCGGCCGCGCCGACGAGCACCCGGCCCGCGGCCAACGTCGGCGCGGAGGTGGCCCGCGCCGGCAATCGGCTCTCCCAGCGCGGCGCGGCCGTGACGGCGTCCAGCGCCACCAGCCGGCCCTCTTCCAGCGCCGCCACCAGCGTTCCCGCGCCGAGCGCCAGGCCCGCGGGCCGGCCGGCATCGGCGAGCGCCAGCCATGCGCGCGGCAGCGGACCGTCGGCCGTCGCGGCCGCTTGCAGGGCGGCCAGCTCGGCCGCGATCTCGCGGTCGTCGGGCCGGAGCGCGGCCGCCTGCTGTAGATAACGCTGCGCCAGCCGACGGCGCCCCTGGCCGGCGTAGGCGTGTCCCAGCTTGCGCAAGGCCGGGACGTACCGGCCATCGCGCTCCACCGCCTGGCGGTAGGCCAGGATCGCCTCGGCCGTGCGGCCGGCGGCGGCCTGCCGATCCCCCTCGGCCACGAAAGTCGCGGCCGGGCCGGAAACGAGAGGCCGCAGGAAATCGGCGGCCGGCGCGTTGCACGCGGCCAACATCAGGGCCAACCCGCCGGCCAACGCCCACACCAACCAACGGGGAACGACTCGAGCACGGATATCTGTTTGTGTCGTCATTGCACTCTGCTCTCACCGGAATTACAGGCTCAAGGCCGCCCTCATTGTACCATAAAACCCACGCCGCCTGCTGCATGGGAAGATGCAACAGGCGGCGTGGGCGCCGGCGAATCCTGTGGCCCTGATATAGAACTACTTGAGCTCAGAGGTGCAATGGGGACAACGCGTCGCTTTCAGCGGAATGGTAGAAGCACAGAAGGGGCATTCCTTGGTGTTGGCAGGAGCCGGCGCCGGCGCCTTCTTGAGCTGGTTGTAGGCTTTGACGACCAGGAAGATCGCGGCCGCGATGATCAAGAAGTTGATGATCGTGTTGATGAAGAGGCCATAGTTCCAGGTAACCGCGCCCGCCTTCTGCGCCGCCTCCAGAGTGGCATAGGTCGCCCCGGCCGGGCCCTTCAACACGATGAAGTAATTGGTGAAGTCGGTCCCGCCCAACAGCAGGCCGATCGGCGGCATCAAGATGTCTTTAACAAAGGAGTTGACGACCGCACCGAAGGCCGCGCCGATCACGATGCCCACGGCCAGATCGAGCACATTGCCGCGCAGGGCGAATTCCTTGAATTCTTTCAACATGACGGACTCCTTTCTGGATGGGTATTGGATATTCAGATATTGGGCTTGCTCCGCCAGAGCTGATTCCAGAATAGCAATAATACCTTACGTTTTTCATTAACAGGCTGGTCTTCTACTGCCGCTTATAAGCCGGGAATGTATATCCCGCCCCGCGCTCGGTCAAGATGTAGCGCGGCCGCGAAGGATCGGGCTCGATCTTCTGGCGCAGGCGGCGGATATGCACCCGCAAGGAGTCCTCGAACACCTCTTCGAGCGGCCACAGGCGCCGCAACAGGAAATCCACCGAAACGATGTGGCCCGCATTGCGGATCAGGATGTAGAGCAGCTTCGTCTCGGTCGGCGTTAGGGCCACCGGTTGGCCGTTGACGATCGCCTGTTGACGGGCGAAGTCCACGCTGAGATAATCGTCCACGCGGGTGATCGGATCGAACGCATACGCGAAGTCGCCGATCCGCCGCAGCAGGCGCTGGACGCGCACCACCAGCTCGCGCGGGCTGAACGGCTTGACGATGTAGTCCTCGGCATAGCGGTCAATGCCCTGGATGATCGTCTCTTCCTCGTCCACCGCGCTCAACATGATGATGGGCAGATCGCTGAACTGTTGCACCGCCTGGCAGAACTCGAATCCGTCCATGACCGGCATGTTGATGTCCACGATCGCCAGATGGGGCATGCCGTTCCGGGCGATGACGTCCAACGCCTGTTGGCCATTGCTGGCGGTCCACACTGTATAGCCGACCGCTTCCAGCTTGTCGCGCACCAGGCGCAGGATGATCGGATCGTCATCCACGACCAGGATGCGCTGCGGCGCGCTGCGTGTACCGTTTGTTGTTGGAATGAGATTATCCACGGCGGACCTCCCTTCCCTTAAAGACGTCGGCAGGGTATCTCAGGTCGCGGCCAGAGGATACTCCAACCGCGGCGCCACGATCCGCCTGATGCCATCGAGCCATTACGAACCGAAGGACGAGCGCACATCCGTCGGGCCGGCCGCCACCGTCTTCTTGACGAAACGCGAGGAGGCGATCAGCTTCTTGAGCTGCGCCTCATAGCCGGCCGCGTCCAGCGGCAGATCCACCGGCCGGCCCAGGAACGTGGAATAGAGCATGGCATTCGCCAGCTCCAGGGAATGGATCCCCTCCTCGGCCCGGGCGATCAACGGCGCGCCGTCGAGGATCGCGTCCACGAAGTTCTGGATGATGCCCGCATGTTGCGGCCCATTGCCGGCCGGCACCGGAATCTCCACATGCCACACGTCGGGCCGGCCGAAGGTCGCCTTGTTCACGCGCGAGAACTCCTTGACCGACATCTCGGTGCGGATGAAAGTAATCTTACCGGCCTCCAACACCACCTTGCCGCGATCGCCGACGATCTCCAGCCGATTGGTGCCCGGCGCCTCGCCGGTGGTCGTGATGAACACGCCGGTCGCGCCGTTGGGGTATTCGAAGTACGCGGTCACCTCGTCTTCCACCTCGATGTCGTGATACTTTCCGAAGTGGCAGATGCCCAGCACCTTCGACGGCATGCCGCAGATCCACTGCAACAGGTCCAGGTTGTGCGGGCACTGATTGAGGAGCACGCCGCCCCCCTCCCCGCGCCAGGTGGCGCGCCATCCGCCCGAGGCGTAGTAGGCTTCGGGCCGGAACCAATCGGTGATCGTCCACTGCACGCGCTGGATCTCGCCCAGCTCGCCCGAGGCGATCAGCCGACGGGTCTTGATGTACTTGGGGTCGGTGCGCTGGTTGAACATCGCGGCAAACACGATCTTCGGGTCGGTGTGCGCGGCGATGAGCCGCTGCGCGTCGGCCACGTGCACCGAGATCGGCTTCTCGACGAGCACATGCACGCCGTTTTGCAGCGCATCTATGCCGATCGTCGTATGGTCGTAGTGCGGCGTCGCGATGAGCACCGCGTCCACCGCGCCGGAACGGATCAACGCTTCGCTGCTGGTGAAGGTCTGCAAATCAGAGTAGGGCGTCAGCTTCTCCGGCTCGATGTCGCAGACGGCCGTCACTTCGGCCCTGCGGATCTTGCCTTCTTTGAACAAAGACATGTGATAGGTGCCCTGGATGCCCATGCCGATGATGCCGATTCTGACGTGGTTCATCGCGAATTCCTTTCGTGTACCGATCTGCTGGAAAAAAATCACAAGTTGAACTGTAGCGCATTCGGGGTTGTCTGTCAAAGTTCGCCGGGCCGATTTTGGGTAGGATTCTTACTTGACTTCCGGCCGATAACAGTGTACACTTGATCACACTGAGAGAGGGGTTCCAGCTATGCTTCAGATCCTGAAGGCGGTCGTTCTGATCTGCTCGTGTCTTTAGCGGGCGCGTGCCGGCATGATGCCGGCGCCGCCCGCTACAGCCCGACACGAGCGATGGGCTGCTCAGGATCTGAAAAATAGTGCACCGCGCGCCGGCCGCCTGCGAAGGCGCCGGCCGCGCGACAGCCGCTGCATGTTCGGAAATGCTTCGAGCATCCGATCGGACGCCGAACAGCTTCGGTCTTTTGTAGCGGCTGAAATAGCATAGCCTATCCGACGCAAGCTCATCGCGGGGCCGATCATTCCAACGGCCCGGATGAGCTTTTTTGTTTTCCGACGAAACGCATTCGAGACAGCGACAAACGATATCTATCAGGAGGCATTTCCATGTCCGGCATTCTCAACAACATCACGGAGTTGATCGGCAACACCCCGTTGGTTCGGCTGCGCCGGGTCACCGATGGCGCAGCGGCCGAAGTGCTGGCGAAGCTGGAGTTCCAGAATCCGGGCGGCAGCGTCAAGGATCGCATCGCCCTGAGCATGATCGAAGCGGCCGAGGCGGCCGGCCGGATCGGCCCGGACACGATCATCCTGGAGCCGACCAGCGGCAACACGGGCATCGGCCTGGCGATGGTGGCCGCGGCCAAGGGCTACAAGTGCACCCTGGTCATGCCCGACACGATGAGCATCGAGCGGCGCAAGCTGTTGCGCGCCTACGGCGCGGAGCTGATCCTGACGCCGGGCGCCGAGGGCATGCGCGGCGCGATCCGCGTGGCGAACGAGATGGCCGCGGCCGATCCGCGCTACTTCATCCCCCAACAGTTCGAGAACCCGGCCAACCCGGCCATCCACCGCCGCACCACGGCCGAGGAGATCTGGCGCGATACCGATGGCCGGCTGGACATCTTCGTTTCGGGGGTCGGCACCGGCGGCACGCTCACCGGCGTCGGCGAGGTGCTCAAGCCCCGGCTGCCGCACCTGAAGATCGTGGCCGTGGAGCCGGCTGCGTCCCCAGTCCTTTCGGGCGGCAAGCCCGGGCCGCACAAGATCCAGGGGATCGGCGCCGGCTTCGTGCCGGCCGTGCTGAAGACCGAGCTGATAGACGAGATCATCCAGGTGACCAACGAGGACGCGTTCGCTATGGCCCGCCGCGTGCCGGTCGAAGAGGGCATCCTGGTCGGCATCAGCTCGGGCGCGGCGATCCACGCGGCCGTCCAGGTGGCGAAGCGGCCCGAGAACGCCGGCAAGCGCATCGTGGTCGTCGTG
>Ga0209162_1003589_pt1 | contig 12401 bp, 13 predicted proteins | sample YNPNPMetaG_FD_187121 | JGI IMG/M metagenome (GOLD analysis project Ga0209162, IMG submission 187121) | Anoxygenic and chlorotrophic microbial mat microbial communities from Yellowstone National Park, USA - YNP NP MetaG (SPAdes) (version 2) ...
CAGGCGCGCCGACAACCAACTATTCCACAAACACCGAGACGCTCGCAACCTACACATGGCCTGCGAATACTCCTGCCAACAGGATCGTCATAAAATGGGATCTTTCCCCGATTCCGAATACCGCGGTCATCCACCAGGCGACCTTGAGCCTTTACATGTACGGCTACGAAGGCACAGGCGGCGATAACAATTATGAAATCAGCGTGCACAAGATAGTAAACCGCAATCCTGTCATCGCCTCCTGCACGTGGAATACTTATAACGGGACGACTGCTTGGAGCGGAGGAGCAGACGGCGGGGCTCAAGATATCGCCGCCCAAGAAAGCTCGACCGTCGTCGACAAGACAGCAGGTTACAAGACCTGGGACGTGACCAAGATGGTTCAGGATTGGGTGAGCACACCCTCGAGCAACTTCGGGCTCATGCTCGACTCTGACTCGACCTCGGCCTCTGACAGCAACAGGATGTTCAGGCCCACCGAATATGCCATCGCCTCGCAAAGGCCCAAGTTGACCGTGACGTATACCGAGGCCCCCGGCAAACCGGGAAAACCCTACTTCGTCCCGTAAGGCGGCACAAGACTATACGCTCGACCTCGCCGGAAAGACCCGAGACCCGATTGCTGCCGCAGGCAGCCAGTTTCTGCCCACCTTCCCCCGGTTTTCCTGCCTCGAGGCCCATCGCGCTCGTTCGCCCGCCGTTGTCTCCTGTGGCCAATAGGGTCAAGCAACGAGGCGACGGCGCTCGAAAACATAAGGTCTTCCACTTCCTCAGGGCTAAGGCTTTTCCCGCGCAGACGAATCGAAACGCGCACGAAAGCACTCTGGCCCTTTCCGCAAAGGATCCTGTTTGTGCAAGGCGCGGTGTTCTGCCTGCTACCAGTCGAGCGCAAAAGGTCCTTTTCTTGATACGAAAAACGGCCAAATCATCCTGGATCCTGACGAACAAGACGTCCACGCGGATTGAGCAGCGCGCTAAGGAAATGGCGCCTATGCCTACACGCCGAAACGCTGATCGTAAACAATTACTCGCCGAGAGATTGATTTGTTCCGAGACGCACGTGTCTCAGTCTCATCCGTCCTGCTCAATACTCACAGGATGCGAGGCCCTCGCCGCAAACCAGCAGGATCTCGAATGTCGATAAACGTATTATTCATACATCGCGGCGGCAACCAGATTCGCGGCATGGAAGAATGTCTCCTCACCCTGCTGAGAAACATCGGTACCGCAAGCATCAATCCCATAGTTCTCTGCAACAATGCTGTCCTTTTGTCTGCTCTCCGTAGCCACAACATAAGGTCGTCGTTGTTCGCTTTGCCGGAAATTATGGTCGATGGCCGTGAGGTTCGATTGCCGCTACACCGATACACGAGCTCCCTTGTGGCGCTAGTCAAAATCCTCAAGCGCGATAATATTTCGATTATATATTGCAATGGCGGTCTTCCATGTCAGCTGGCCGTGCCGGCAGCAAAATTACTGGGCATCCCCGTGTTGTGCCACTTCCATCATCCGGCACCAAAACGCTATTACTATTTGTGGCTGGTAAAGTTTGTCGACGCCATCATCTTCCCGAGCAACTTTGTAAGAGAACATTCCCTGGCAAAGGCAAACATGAATGGGGCAGTCGTATTCAACGGAGTCGATACAAAGGAGTTTCGCCCCGCCATCACCCGGAATCCGGCCTTGCGCAAGTCCCACGGGATTCTAGATACCCATGTCGTGATCGGACAGGTCGGAGCCTTCGTGCCCACTAAGCGGCACGTCGTGTTGCTTAGCGCATTTCATGCGGCGCTTAGCGAGATGCCCAACCTCAGGCTGGTTCTCGTCGGAGAAGGACCGGAAAGGGCACGGATCGAAGATCTGGCCCGCCATCGCGGCCTTGCCGATAAAGTGACTTTCACCGGTTACGTCGAGAGTGCCGCTGATTACTTTCAGAATGTTCTGGATATCAATGTGCTGGTCTCTTCGGAAGAGGGTCTGGGCATCGTTTTGCTGCAAGGGTCGGCATGTGGCCTGCCGAATATAGGCACCGATTGCACAGGCATCCGCGAGGCGATACGTCACGGTGAGACCGGTTACCTGTTCAAGGAAGGAGATGTTGACGATCTGACGAGGAGAATCGTCCATCTGGCGAAGAGCCCCGAGATGCGGAAGCGCATGGGGGAAGCAGGGCGGCGCTATGTCGAAGCCACATTCTCAGTGACGCAGTATGCGGAGCGAATTATCGAGATTATTATCCAAGCCGCAAGGTCCTTTCCAGGCACGCGGCCCAAGGCCGGCACGAATTCGACATGGCCGGGCACCTAAAGCTTATGGTGTATAAACCTCCTCTGCCCCCATGTTCGGAGATCTCCCTTCTCGAATCGGCCCAGGGGCTCCATGTGCCGGGCCTCCGAACTTTCACACTGCTCGAGAGCAAAAATTGGCAGATCAGAGGGGTTAGCCCAAGCGGGCGGGAAATTTTCGTACTACAAAGCCCCCTGGGAGAGGTCCTTGACCTTGGGTAAGGGTAACTCAAGTTGTTCGTAAAGCTCCTTGGGGTTTCGGTAAGAGCAGTCAGATACGGCACCTGCTGAGCCTGTACTCTAAGCGTTCCGGCCTTTACGGTCTTGAGTCTTTCCAGGGAGCGCTCGACCGAAAGACCGCTTCGAGCCAACTTTGTGCGCATGAACCGGTGAACCTGAAGGGCCAGGACACACAGGAACACATGGGCCCGGATCCTTCTTGGAGTCCAGTGGTAGACCGGCCGGATCTGAAGAGAGGATTTCAGCGTCCGGAAGGCTTGCTCAATATCGGCAAGCTCCTTGCAGCGCAAGATGAGCTCCTCAGCGCCGAGCTCGCCACAGGAGGTCTGCACGATGAGCTTGCCGTCTGTCAGGTTCTCGAACCTTCTGGCTTCTTCGTCTGCCGTGACCGTAAGACCCTTGGCGGTAAGCTCCAGACGGAAGTAGCGAAGGAGCTTTCGGTCCCTGAGATAGTCGTGGATCTGCTCGAAGGCTCCCTGGGGAGTCAAGGGCCTTCCCCGGCCTCGGGCCCCGAGGCGATGAAGAACCGACTCGATAAACCCTTGGGCCTTTTGCAACCGTTGCTGCCTGCTTTGTCGACTCTCTCGGGCAATCTGCGGGTCAAAGGCCACTGCGTATCTCAAGCCCCCTTCTTGCTCTTCCAAGTAAAACTGCTCCTTGGGCTCAGGGCCCTTCTTCTACTTCCTTTCCAGATCCTCAAGAAGCTTTCGAGCTGCCTTGGAGTGCCTCAGGGGAAGGCTCATGAGATAGTCAAAGTCCGCATCCAGAATCGCCTCCAGGTTCTCCTCCGAGAGCATGCCCCGGTCGCCGACAAAGACCGCCCGCCGGATGCCGAACCGTTCCTTGAGATCCCGCACGACCTCAGAGACGGTCTTTTTGTCCGGCCGGTCTCCCGGGAACACATGATGAGCCAGGGGAAGGCCCTCTCGGGAAAGGACAAGCCCCAGAACAATCTGCCTGCGCTCCGGCCTGTGGTCCCGACTGTAGCCGTACCTTCTCTGGTCCTCTTCCCCCACCGAGCGCTCCCCTTCGAAGTAGCTCGAGGTCACATCGTAGAAGACCAGATCCGGCTGCCCGTCGAAAAGGGTGAGCACCCGCAAGGCCACTTCCTTTTCGATCGCTTCCTTGCGCTCCAAAAGCCAGTCCATGGCCCGAAGCAAATGGTGATATTCGAGCTTGCTCGTGTCCAGGCCCGGCACATGGACTCCCTGGGCCCATTCCAGAAGGGAGAGCTTCGAGCAAGGGTCGCACAGGCGGTTAAACACCATAAGCTTTACGTGCCCGGCCAAGTCGAATTCGTGCCCCCTTTGGGCCGCGTGCCTGGAGAGGATCTCGCAGAGGCCAACTTTCTTCCAGATTTCTTCCAGAGCGTAGATGTGACCGAAGTCCTTGCCTTCCAAGACCTCGGTGTCTTTCGCGCTGGGGCGGCCGAATACCCGAAGCAACCCTTGAATGATGCTATCGACATCCTGGGGCCGGAACCGGTCCATTCGGCCCACATGGGCGACGATGCGCGTGCGGGGCTTTCCGCCCCGGGCCGGGTCCCGCCAGGACTGGCAGATCTGCACGCTCCGGTAGGTTTTGCCCCGTTGGAGGCTTGTGGCGACTCGCACGAACATGGTGAGGACATACGTAGCATTTGTCATCCATATTGTCAGGCGATAAATGTGCAATCATCGACTTCTCTACGTATTACAGAGTTATCGGAAATTTGCCCTTTTGGCCCTCGTAACCACCTACTTTCTCTACACTTGAATTTTCGCGCATGCACACAAATGCCGTTTCGGTGTCAAAGTTGGGGTGCCTTGGACCGGGAAAGCTCGAATATCACAATCCGCTTCGGGCCATGTGAAGTGGACCTCATCGATTGCGCAGGCGGAACGCCTTGCTAAGCGGAGTCTTCTGCAGTAAACTTCAGAGAGAGGAGGAGCAGAAGATGAAGCGAACGAGAAGGAACCATTGCCCGACGTTCAAGGCCAAGGTGGCTCAGGCAGCCCTGCTAGGACAGCGGACACTTACGGAACTGGGCGAGCGCTTCGGGGACCATCCGAACCAGATCAAGCTCTGGAAGAATCGGCTTGACAGCGAGGCGGCCAACATCTTCGAGAAGGGCAACGGATCCGGCAAGAATCCCTGGGTGGAAATCAACGAGCTCCGTGCCAAAATCGGTCACCTCACCATGGAGCGGGGTTTCTTTTCAGAAAAGCTGCTCCGTCGATAGCCCCCAAGGAGCGCAGAGGCTTTATCGACCGGGCGCATAAACTGTCTATCATGAAGCAATGCGAAGTGCTCAAGGTAAACCGACCCGCCATCCAGTACCGGCCTAAGCCTGCCTCGGAGGCGGATCTGGCCCCGGCGCGACGGATCGCCGACCCCCATCTGGACCGCCCCTTTCTGGGTAGCCCCAGAATTCGAGACCGCTCAGGGAAGGGATAAGGGTCAACCGCAAACGGATCCAGCGGCTGATGCGGCAGATGGGCCTTCTTAAGGTCCAGCTCCGGGACCCTGCCATTGAGCGTCCGAACCGCGTCTGGCCAGTCGATCTTTGCCACATCCCCATGCTTAACGGCACCTCAAGATTGCTGCCTTTGCCGAAAATTTCCCGAGAATACCCATCCATGTACGGAGAGACGGCGTCATGCAATCCAGAAGATCGTTCTTAACTATTCTTCTGGCATTCCTCACTACCGCATTTCTAGCCTCCTATCGAAGATTCTTCCTACCTCACTTCAGCAGCCACCACGCCAAGCCTTCCGCACGCCATACGAACCCTCAACCGGTCTCAGAAGTGTTTCTCGCTAGACGCGGCACTCCCCAGCAAAACCTGGCCAAAGTCATTCAAATGATGGGCGGGATTCAACGGTTCATCGAGCCAAATGATATCGTTATTCTTAAGCCCAACGCCCAGTGGTGGAACCAGGGCAGGACCAATCTGGCAGCGATGAAAGCCTTCATTGACCTCGTGCTGAACATTCCCGGCTTTAAAGGTGAAATAATAATCGCGGAAAACCATCACTACATGGATAGGTCTCTCCCCGAAAATGAGAAGGACAACATTAGAGGTTGGACACACTTTAGTGAAATCAATGGAGACATAGACGGAGCGAACCACAATCTAAACACCATGATAGAAATGTACAGTACTCAAGGATTTAAGAATGTAACAAAGAAGCACTGGAGGGATGGTGGACCAACGCGCGGAACATGGGGAAACGCTCAAAACGGTGGTATTGTCCACTCCCCCTCCGAGGGGGATGGATATGTCTGGAGCGACATTGACTACACCTTTACACGTCTTTTCGGCCTCCTCAAATGGAAAGTCAAAATGACCTATCCAGTATTCACGTCATCTTACAGTGGCATAACAATTGATTTTAGGTCGGGGGCCTTCAAGCGTGATGGTAAAGGAGGAGGCGCATACTTACCTGACACACACGTAAAGTTCATCAATTTTGCGGCCCTGAATACCCACGGAGCTGATACGGGTATAACCAGTGCCATCAAAAATTACATGGGCATTATGGACCTCTCCTGCGGATCCTGGGGTTTAAATCCGCAAGGATATGTTAATGTCCATCAATGCGGGGGAAAACTCTACCCATTCGCCAAGGCAGGACCAATCGGTCACTTCATCAGAACGATTAGAAAAGCTGATCTAAACATCGTCACCGCCGAGTGGGTGGGTTGGGGGTCTCGCACCGATACAACCAAAGCAACAAGAATACGGACGATCCTTGCCAGCACGGATCCCATAGCACTCGACTTTTATGCTTCGAAATATCTCGTCTATCCATTGACTCAAAATATGAACTATCACGATCCGGACAATCCAAAAAGCTCTGTGAGACGATTTCTCGACCTGGCACATAAGAGCGCACTTACTGGAACACTGAATGAAGGAGATATTTTGGTCCATGCCTATGATTTCGAGATGGGAAACACAAAGACATGAAGTACTCGATTTCCAAAGCAAACCTTCAGACCGTCCAAAGCGAGATTGGTTCTCTTTGGAGCAAGAATTTCGGTGACTCCCTGGCGGGAAGATACTCGTGGATATACCAGAACAATCCATCCGGACCACCTAACTGTCTCCTATTGAAGGACAACGAACATGTCGTGGGAGCAACAACCCTATTTCCGAGGGCAATTGTAATAAATAGAAAGTGCTATAAAGCAGGTATCGCCGGAGATTTCGTCGTCGATGAGCACTACAGGTTTCTCGGTCCAGCCCTCTCATTACAAAAATCCGCCATTTCTTATTGTGACGGTCGAAACTTCGATTTGCTCATCGCATTTCCGACCCAAACATCCGAACCCGTCCTTCTACGCGCGGGGTATAGAGTCCTTGGAGAGTTTTTTGGCCTTACTAAGCCCTTGCACTCCTATTATTATTTAAAAAAACACTTTGACATCCCAATCGTTACAAGGATGCTCGCCGAGTCAATCGACCTTCTCATGGAAGTCCGGTCGAAGGAGAAATACTACAGGGGCCAAAGTAGGTATACGGTTGAAACCCCACGCTCTTTCGACCGCAGGTTTGACACTCTTTGGCAGAAGGTCTCGGCTCAATTACCAATTGTTGGGGAACGCACAAGTCGCTATCTCAACTGGAGGTTCAAGCAGGCTCCGCACAAGCGATATCAAATCTTCGCCCTCATCGAAGAGAAAGCCAGGGATCTTTTCGGATATGTCGTTTACTCTGTCACTGAAAAAAAATCTTCTGTGCACGACCTCCTTTGTCTCAACATGGGGAGTTCCCTTGATTTTCTACTATCGGAATTTCTTTTCTATCAGAGGAGACGAGGCATTGATTCTGTGACTATTCGCTGCATAGGCCCCAAAGCTTTGGTAGGCAGGCTGAAGGAGTATGGTTTCTCTATCAGGGACACCAAGAGCCAGATACTAATTTACGCACCACCTAATTCCCCATTATGGCCTTACCTCATTGACAAAGAAAATTGGTATCTCATGCCTTGTGACAATGACGTATGACTAAGAAACCTAGTGATCTTGCTTCGGCGCAACAGTTCCAAGTCAGCCACCGCAGACTGACATTTTTAGCGGGCTCATACTGGGCGCATGCAAGACAGCACGCAGGTCCCTTGGCGGACGGCCCGGTACCGGCAGCACGCGATCGAATACGGAGGATATGCACATCGGAGATATGAAACGGCAGGGAGAGAACGAGGGCATACTCAACGCTTTTACAGTGGACGTTGAGGACTATTTTCAGGTTGCCGCCCTGAAAAAATACGTCCGGGTCGAGGACTGGGAGAACTTTTCTCCGAGAGTGGAGCGGAACACCTGCAAGGTCCTGGAGCTCCTCAGGCGATTCGAGGTCAAGGCCACCTTTTTCGTGCTCGGGTGGGTCGCTCAGCGGTTCCACCGTCTAGTGAAAGAGATTGATTCGAATGGCCACGAAGTTGCTTGCCATGGATACGGACACGAGAGTATCGGGGCACTCTCTGAGCGGACGTTCAGGCAAGATCTGAAGAAGGCCAAAGAGATCCTGGAAGACCTTCTGGGCAAGCGGGTCGTGGGGTATCGGGCGCCCAATTATTCGATGACTCGAGAGTGTCTCTGGGCGGCCGACATCTTACTGGAAGAAGGGTTCGTGTACGACTCGTCCGTGCTTCCGGTACGCTACTTTCGCAAGGGGCTTCCCGGTGCAGATCCCTACCCCCATCTGCTCCGGTGCCCTTCGGGCGCGCTGCTCGCCGAGTTCCCGCCCTCAAGTATCTCTATCCTGGGCCTCACGGTCCCCGTGGGTGGGGGGGCCTACTTGAGGCACCTCCCGTTCAACGTCATACACTGCAGCATTCGGAAAATACACAAGAAAGGAAAACCTGCCGTCATGTACATCCACCCCTGGGAAATCGATCACGACCAGCCAAAGATCGACGGGGTCGACGCCTTGACCAAGATCCGCCATTACAGAAACTTGCACACTACCGAACGCAAGCTCGGGAGGCTTCTCAGCGCCTTTCGGTTCGGCACGATACAAGATCTGCGAGAGGCGATGAACCCTCACAAGCAGACCCCCTCAAGTGAACAGGCCGAGTGATGACGGCATCCAGAGATGCCGGGGACATCAAGACTTCGATCGAGGTAGGGTTGCCCTGGCTCCTGATCGCCGTCCTGCTTCGTCACGACCTTGCGCCCTTGCGGGATGCCTGCGTAGAGCGTTCTCTATCTGATCGGGTCGGCAGGCTTTGAGAATATGAGTTGGTCGCCTTTTGGTATCAGGAGAAATACGTTTTACTGTCGGCTGGTATCAGGCGGAACATCGCCCGTTTTACCAACAGCGATCGGTTACGGCAAGGACGAGTGGAGCCTCAGTCTGCCAGCGCCTGCGTTGGAGCCGGTCGAAGCGCGGCTCCCGTATCCGTTCAGTAAGCCTCTTGGGACTCTTTGGCGCACTGGCGTTGTAGACGCCATCTTTGGGCACAGGTTCTGGCTAAATGATTCGGACGACGAGTAGCCGAAAGGCCTCTTTTTTCGGGGTCCTTGCTTTCGCCACCGTTGGGATCTTATTGTTTTTCGAGCCGATCACGAGAGCCGCCCGGGGCTGGTTTACCTTTGACGGATCCCATGGTCTCCTAATTTTCGGGATCGCCATCTATCTGATATGGATAAGGGGAAGGAAACTACGACAAATTCCTCTCAAGCCTCACCTATTGTGGGGTACCTTAAGTCTTCTTCTTAGCTGTGTTGTGTATCTGGGCGCTAGGTGGAGCTCGACACTGCTCCTCGAGCAACTTTCCCTAGTGCTCGTTCTCCTGGCCACCACAACCCTGACTCTGGGGAGTCGGGGACTTAAGATCCTCTCCCTGCCCATTCTCTACTTGTCCTTCACGTTCTCAGCTTTTCATGAGCTTTTTCTTCCCATTAGCACACATCTACAGCTCATCACCGCCCGGATCGCTTCTGCCCTTTTGAGCCTTGCCGGACTGCCGGTTCTACTCTCCGACCAGTACATCGTCCTGCCCCACATCACTCTCTTTGTCGCCAGGGAATGCAACGGTAGCAATCACATCATCGCGCTTCTTGCGCTGGCTATCCCCTTGGCCTTCTTGACCCAAGAGACTTGGCTCAGGCGGTCCTGTCTCATTTTGGGCGCGCTCTTGGTTGGCTTGTTCTCGAACGGGCTAAGGGTAATGCTAATTGGCCTCTGGAGCGTAAACCATAAAGCTGATCGGCTTCACGGTCCTTTCAACTTATTCTACGTTTCATTCATACTCTTTTTCGGTATGCTCCTTCTCCTTGGCGCAACACTCCTCACCGCACGGCGATCATCAAGTAGAGGTCCTAGACACGCAGCACGCTCGGTTCAATCCTCCTCTCCGAATCTCGTAGAAGCTACGATTGATGGCCGGGTCTCGAATAGATGGAGCAAGGTCTTGCCTCCTTTGATAGCCTTGATGCTCTTGTCGTTGACTCTTGCTCTCGCTGTTTTTCGGGAACCGAGCCCCATTTTCCTCGCCCAAGCACCCACAGGCACCCAGATCGCGCCGGACGGCTGGCGACTCGAAGTCGACGTTCACTACCCAAGGGGGCCTTTTGAGCAGATAAAAGCTGACGAAGAATTCAGGTTGACCTACCGAGATGATTCTGACCGCAAAGTCCATGTCTACATCGGCTACTTCGCTGCTCAGCGGCAAGACAGAGAGATCATCAGCGACAGCGTCCAATGGCAGGTTCAGGACGGATCCAACATACCGGTGTCCCTGACATCGGGTAGGGATACGGTCCGGAAGATCTATTTTCGCAATGACACAGAAACAGGCGACTTGTATTATTTCTACCTAATAAATGGCCGAACCCTCACGAGCCGCTATGCAGCAAAATTAGCAACGATGCTCGATGCCATTCTCAGAGGGCAAACAAACGGCGCAATCGTAGCCGTTTTTGTCGAAAGGTCACCCACAGCCAACCCCTTGACCCAGGATGAGGTCGTGCAATTTCTTGGTCGTCTGATTCCATCAATTCGCGCCTTCATCCCAAAGCAGCGAACGGGATAAAAAACCGGGCCGGGAAAATTTCTCTATAACGGCTGCCTCGTTTCCAATTCAGACTGCCTGAAACCAGCTGTTCGGCCCAGATTAGGACTATGCGAATGAACCGCTTTAACGACATGTTGATCGCAGAGTATAGTTCGAGGGCTCCGGTCTTCGACCTTGCACGGGCCGAGTCAACGTATCCCGATGGCCGAAGCTGCTTTGTTCGTCAGGGGTCGAAAACTGTTTACGCTCTCGCCCCCGAATACACCACGGACGGAGGGCACCTCAACGCGCTCGGCCGCAAATGGGCCGCCAGGGCCTTTGTGGCATTTCTGGCTGAGGCCCTGGGTGGGCCGGGTAAAGGCGACTAAGTTCTCACACCAACCCGAACTCTCCTGTATCGATCCATTCGTTCTTGAGAACGATCCACCAGTCGTCGGCAAGTCCCTTGAGGACGTAGTCGTAGGGAAGCCAGCCGTAGCCTTTCGCGCCCCAGCTCTGGCCCCAGGAGTTGCGGATGAGAAGAGCGCCTGTCGTGGACTTGCCGGAGTCGGGGTTCGCAATTTTCATTTTGTCATCGTAGCCCACGGCCATGACCGCGTGGCCGCCCAGGGCCCGCTCTCCTCGACCCGGAAACGGGATCTTGCCGTCGTCTTCAGCCTGGGAGATCGAGTCGTAAACGGTAAACCCGAACATGGCGGGGATTTGGGCAGCGAGCGTGGTCTTGATCTGCCCGAGCAGGGCCTCGCGGGTAGTCCCGGGCGGGTCGAGGCGGATGTACTGAAGGGTCTGGTAGCTCTGGGCAAAGGAGTAGCAGAATGCTGTGGGCTCCTTGTCGAACTTTTTCACGTCGTAGGGCCAGTACTCTTCCGGGGGCACACCGAAAAGGACCATGGCCTGCATGGTCGAGCGCAGGTATGCGCCGGTATCGCCTTTGAGATGGAGAAGGTTTCGAGTGACCTTGTAGAGGAAAAGGCGCGAGGCGTCCAGGTGTCTGCCGAAAGCCTTGCGTTCATGGTATTCGATGAGCCCCACCCCTGCCTGGGCCGTGCAGGACCCAAGGTCGCCCTGGTCCTCTACGGGCGAGCACCATTTGGTGAGATCGGTCGAGGCCGGCAGTTTGGACTTTGTCGGTCGGAGGACTCCGACTTTTTCGAGCATGGCGTGAGGCGAATCGGTCTGATTCAGGCGCTTGAGCCTTTGGGGGAGCGTGCGGGTTTCCACGGTGAAGTCCCGGATGTCCGGATAGTCCGGCAGCCAGCCCATGCGGTAGCGGAAAGGTCGTGGTTCAGGGGATGCCGACATGGGAGCCTCCTTTATTGAGCGGGGGACGGACGCGACCAGGGGTTGCAGATACGGCGGAGCGTGACCAACCAATAATTCACTCGCCGAGCCAAATGCAAGAGATTTTTATCGAGATTGTGGACTTGGCAGACTCGGGGAGAGCGAATCCCAAGAGCGGATCACCTGGGCAAACCGGAGTGGACTCCTGGAACCAAGGGGAAAACCTTTTCCGATTATAGGCTGGCAAATACTCACCCCCATTTGTTCTGGCAGCCATAAATTGCAGAATTTGGGACGTAAAAAAGAGCCTCCAAAGAAATTTTTCTGTGAAAAATCAACAAGTTAAAAATAAGCAAGCCAACCTCTCAAAAAGCCGTCCCTTGTGGCACAGACATTGCTTTCAGATAGGCCCAAACCGAAGCCTGGCCACGAGCAACTGTGTACCACGGGAAAGGAGGCTAGAACAATGAAAAAGGTGCTGTTCCTTATAGGCGTTCTCGCCATACTCATGCCGGCCTGGGCGAGTGCTGTGCCCTGGCAGGTTGGGAATTCCGTGACCATCGGGTTGTCGAACACTATCAACTCGGACCCA
>Ga0209162_1003593_pt1 | contig 12398 bp, 10 predicted proteins | sample YNPNPMetaG_FD_187121 | JGI IMG/M metagenome (GOLD analysis project Ga0209162, IMG submission 187121) | Anoxygenic and chlorotrophic microbial mat microbial communities from Yellowstone National Park, USA - YNP NP MetaG (SPAdes) (version 2) ...
TGTGGTAGTATATTGACCATGCAGTGATCTTTGTTACAGAGGTCCGACCCGTTGACCCTGACTCTGTTGCCCGTGACATCGCCGTCATCCTTCGTTGTAGATGGTCGGTCGGTTATCGAGTGGCCGGTTTTCCGGCCGGATTATCCGCGTGGCGGCGCGCATCGCGATCTCGAAGGACGCGGCGTCGCCACGTTTTGCTTAACAGCGCCCGGCAAAGAAGCCGCCTGGGTGGTCGGCGACTTCAACGGCTGGAACCCGGCCGCCACGCCGATGCACACCGACGGCAACGGCTACTTCTGGGCCACCGTGCCCGTGGAAGGCCGCGTGCGCTATCAGTTCGTGGTGCCCCAGGACGAGAGCGGCAAGCGCGTGTGGGTGGCCGATCCCTACGCGCGCGAGATCGTGTGGGATCGCTACGGGCCGAAGGCGGTGTTGGCCGACGATCCGCCCTATGTGTGGCGCGATGGCGATTGGCACCGGCCGGCGCTGCGCGACCTGGTCATCTACGAGCTGTGCGTGCGCGATTTTGCCGGCGAGAAGCGGAACCACCGGGATCGCTTCGGCACCTTTGCCGGCATCCAGCAGAAGCTGGATCACATCGCGGCGCTCGGCGTCAACGCCATCGAGCTGATGCCGATCTGCGAATTTCCCGGCGATAGCTCGTGGGGCTACAACCCGGTCTTCTACATGGCGCCGAAGCACCTCTACGGCCGGCCGGCCGATCTCAAGGCGCTGATCGACGCGGCCCACCGCCGCGGGATCGCGGTCATCCTGGACATGGTCTTCAACCACGCCTGGCCCGACCAGCCGTACTATCGGATGTATCCGCCCCTCTTCGGTCCCAACGGCGAACCGCTCGAAGATCGCAACCCGTTCTTCCACCATCACAACAACGGCCACGCCAACGGCTGGGGCGGGCTGGATTGGGATCACGCCTCGCCCTGGACGACCGCCTACATGCAGGACATCGTGCGCTTCTGGCTTGAAGAGTACCATGTGGACGGCTTCCGGTTCGACTGGTTGGGCGGGGTGGAGTACGACCCGGCGTGGCCCGAGCGCGATTCCTTCGATCCGTTCATCGGCATTGCACCGATCGCCCGCGCCGCGCGCGAGGTGCAACCCACCAGCTATCTGATCGGCGAATACTGGCCGATCCACGGCACCCATCCGGCCAAGACGGCCGCCCGGCTGGTGCACGAGACCGAGATAGATGCGGTCTGGAACGGCGCGTTTCACCATGCCCTCGAGGCCTGTCTCTTCCAGACGTGGCAGTGGGAGCGGCAGGACATGCCGGCGGCGCTGGGCGGCTTCCGCCAGCAGGGCTTCACCCGCGCCGACCAGGTGATCAATTACGTGGTGAGCCACGACGAACGCCGGCCCGAACACGAGATCCAGTTTTGGGGCGCGCATATCGCCTGGTACGACCCGACGCCGGAGCCTTTCGCCAGCCGTTGGGAGCTGGCCCTGCGCAAGGCCCGGCTGGGCCTCGTCGCCCTGATGACCAGCCCGGGCGTCCCCATGCTCTACGCCGGCCAGGAGTTCGGCGAGGATAGCCCGCGCACGATCGAGTTCTGGCCGCTCGACTGGCAGAAGCTGAAGCTGCCGCAGGGCCAGGAGCAGTTCGAATTCTACCGGAAGCTGATCCGCCTGCGGGCCGGGCATCCCGCGTTGCGCTCCGACTACGTCGAGTACTACTGGGACGATTTCCCGCGTTTCAAGGTGTTGCGCTACAAGCGCTGGGACGGCAACGGCGATGTGGCCGTCGTTGGCCTGAACTTCGACTGCGTGACCCAACGGGTGGGCCTGGGCTTTCCGCACAACGGCCCCTGGCGCGAGGCGCTGAGCGACGAGATCGTGCACGTCGAGGGGCACTGGCGCGATTTCGACGTGCCGCCCTGGAGCGCGGTGGTCCTGGTCCCCATCCCGTAATGCGAAATTTGTTTCGCAATTCGTTGATTATGGACAACTCGGTGCGAAGCCCGTTTCGCCGTTCCTGGGCATTTGACGAGCCAGGACAAGGCGGATATAATCTCGCTAACGTGTCCTACTCCTGAGGAGGCTGACGCATGGCAGAGCTGGAAGCCCCATCTGCTGAAGAGACGACCCGACGCAAGTTCCTGTCCGGCCTGATCGGCGTCGTGGCCGGCCTGGTGAGCACCCTGGCCGCCATCCCCGCCATCGGCTATCTGATCTCCCCGGGCCTGAAGCGGGCGGCCGGGGGCAACTGGATCAACCTGGGCCCGGCCGCCAGCGTGACCCCCGGCGTGCCCACCCCCTTCAAATGGACGCGACAGGTCGAGGACGGCTGGGTGAAGACCGTCCAGTCGGGCACGGCATATGCTATTCAGTTAGAGGGCCAGGAGCTCAAGGTGCTGTCCGATGTATGTACGCATTTGGGCTGTCGCGTGGTCTGGAACCAGGAGCGGCAGGTGTTCGCATGTCCGTGTCACGAGGGCTTCTTCGCCGCCGACGGCCGGGTGATTTCGGGCCCGCCCCCCAAGCCCCTGAACGTCCTGCCCTATCGCATCGAGAATGGCCAGATTCAAATCCGCCTGGAGGCATAGCCGTGGCCGATGCTCCCACACCGCAAGCTGGCAAGGTGCAGGCGCTCTTTCACTGGCTCGATGAGCGGGCCGGACTGAGCACCATCTGGCGGACGATCTTCGCCCGCCCTGTCCCCAAGACCAACTGGTTCTACACTTTCGGCAGCGCCACCCTGATCCTGGCGCTCTTGCAGGGCTTCACCGGCATGTTGTTGACGGTGTACTACGTGCCCTCGCCCGACAAGGCCTACGACAGCATCCAGTACATCATGAACGAAGTGGCCTTCGGGTGGTTGATCCGCGGCATGCACCACTGGGGCGCGACGCTGCTGGTGGTCCTGGTCTTCCTCCACATGTTGAAAGCCTTCTTCGTCGGCGCGTACAAGTACCCGCGCGAGATGACGTGGTTGACGGGCGGGGTGCTCCTGCTCCTGGCGCTGGTGATGGGCTTCAGCGGCTACCTGTTGCCGTGGAACCAGAAGGCCTATTGGGCCACCACCGTGGGCACCAACATCGTCGGCGCGGTGCCGGTCGTCGGGCCGCTGTTGCTGCGGATCGTGCGCGGGGGCCAGGAGGTCGGCGCGGTGACGCTGGCCCGCTTCTACGGATTGCACATCTGGTGGGTGCCGGCCATTGCCGCCGCGGTGATTGCCATCCACATGTATCTGATCATCCGCATCGGCATCACCGCGCCGCCGGACCGCGACGAATAATGCGCAGCGCCGAAGGGATCCATCCATGAACGCCGAAGAAAAGAAGCGCTATCTGGAACGCTACAAGGAGAAGAAGGCCGAGGGCGAGCTCTTCTGGCCGCACGCCATCGCCAAGGATGCCGTGGTGTCGCTCGGCGTCTTCATCCTGTTGATCTGCCTGGTCGTGTTCGTCGGCGTGCCCGAAGAGCCGCCGGCCAATCCGAGCGACACCTCCTACATCCCGCGGCCCGAATGGTATTTCCTGTGGGCCTTTCAGTTGCTCAAATACTTCCCCGGCCAGCTCGAAGGGGTCGCCATCCTGGGCCTGGGCGTGGCGATCATGGTCGGGCTTTTCGGCCTGCCGTTCTTCGACCGCAACGCCCGGCGCCATCCGCTGAACCGGCCGGTCGCGACGACCGGCATGATCCTGATCGTGGTCGGCCTGATCGTGCTCACCGTGCAGGCGGTGGTCACCACGCCGGCCTCCGAGGCGACCGGCGTGGCCATCGGCGCGACGAAGGCCGAGAAGATCGCGGCCGGCGGCGAGCTGTATGCGAAGCATTGCGCCGAATGCCACGGCGAGAACGGCGAAGGCGCCGAGCTGAAGGGCAAGGCCGGCGAAGTGACCCGACCGCTTAACTCGGACGACTTCCTGGTCGGCCATTTCGACGATACCATCGCCCAGATCATCCGCTTCGGCCAGCCGGGCGAAGGGATGCAGGCGTTCGGGGTGGCCTACGGCGGGCCGTTGACCGATCAGGAGATCGGCGCGATCATCGCGTTCATGCGCGCGTGGGCCGAGCCGGAAGAGGAGCCGGCCGGCGCCGAGGCCGCGGCCGCCGAGCTGGCCAAGATCGAGAATCCGAGCTTTGCCAAAGACGTGAAGCCGATCTTCGACAAGAAGTGCGCGAATTGCCACGGCAAGCGCTTGAAGGGCAATTACAATCTCGCAACCTACGAACAGACGATGGCCAGCGGCGACCATGCGCCGAACATCATCGCGGGCGACGCGGCCAACAGCACGCTGATCAAGATGTTGCGCGGGATCAAGACCGAGGCCGGCGGACAGATGCCGCCGGGCCGGCCGCTGAAAAAGGAGCAGATCGAGCTGATCGAACGTTGGGTCAATCAGGGCGCACAGAACAACTGACGAGGGGAACTCATGAACCAGCGCGGACGTGTCACCTTGGCTCAATTTCTGGCCTATCGCGGGGGCCAGCCGATGGCGGCCTGGCTCCTGCATCGGCTCACCGGCATCGGCATCTTCCTCTTCGTGGGGATGCACGTGTTTGCGGCGTTCCTGTTGTACGGCGTGACGGGCGGCACGGCGAACACGGTCGCCAACGCGGTGACCGATTTCTACGAGTCGCGGCCGGTGCAGATCTTCGTGTTGTTCGCCGTGCTCTATCACGCGTTCAACGGCCTGCGCATCGTTATCCTCGACATGTGGCCCGGCCTGCATCGCTTCCATCGCGAGGCGATGTGGGTGCAATGGGCCATCTTCCTGCCAGTATTTTTGATTCCAGCATTCCTGATCGCCTTGGGGGTGAAGGTCGGCTAGGGGCGACGCCCTGAGCCGGGCCGCTCGGGGATGAGACCGAACCATTTGCGAGGGAGGCGTTCATGACTACACAGGCGCGAGCATGGGGCCGTTCGCGGAGCAAGTTCGAGCTCTACATGTGGTTCTTCACGCGGGTGTCGGGCCTGTTGATGTTGTTGCTCGCCGCGTACAGCATCATCTACGCGAACCTGATCGGCGGCCGCGGGCTGATGGATGCCGGCGCGCAGACGCGTTGGGCGTTCTTTCCGATCTCGTTCCATGTGACTTCGAGCAAGGTCGAGGTCACGCCCAACTTCCAGAATGCTTTCTGGCAGTTCTACAGCCTGTTGCTCTTCATCTTCGCGGCGACCCACGGCGCCAACGGCATCCGCGTGATCCTGGCGGATTACGTGCGCCGGCCGATATTGCTGGCATGGCTCAACGCGCTGCTCTTCATCCTGTGGCTGAGCGTGCTGGCGGCGGCCGTCTATCTGATCTTTGTCGCGCAGGGCGCATAAGGAGTCGGGTAAGGCATGATCCACCGTTTTGATGTGATTGTAGTGGGCGCCGGCGGCGCCGGCCTCATGGCCGCATTGCACGCTTCGGCCCGGGCCAAGACCGCAGTCATCAGCAAGCTCTATCCGGTCCGCTCGCACACCGGCACCGCCCAGGGCGGCATCGGCGCCGCGCTGGGCAACATGGAAGAAGACCATCCCGAATGGCATATCTTCGACACGATCAAGGGCTCCGACTACCTGGCCGACCAGGACGCGGTCAAGATCATGTGCGAAGAAGCGGTCGAGATGGTGTACGAGCTGGAGCACATGGGCCTGCCGTTCGACCGCACCCCCGATGGCCGCATCGCGCAGCGTCCCTTCGGCGGCCACACGAACAACGTGACCAAACAGCCGGTGCGCCGCGCGTGTCACGCGGCCGATCGCACCGGCCACATGATCCTGCAAACGCTCTATCAGCAGTGCATCAAGAACAACGTCGTCTTCTTCGACGAGTACCAGGTCCTCGACCTGCTGGTCAACGACGAGGGCCGCGTGGCGGGCGTGACCGCGCTGCACATTGACAGCGGCGAGCTGCACGTCTTCCATGCCAAGGCGACCATCTTCGCCACCGGCGGGTTCGGCCGGCTCTGGAAGATCACGTCCAACGCCTACGCGTTGACGGGAGACGGTGTGGCCATCGCCTATCGCCGGGGCATTCCGCTGGAAGACATGGAGTTCTACCAGTTCCATCCCACCGGCATCCTGGGGCTGGGCATCCTGTTGACCGAAGGGGTGCGCGGAGAGGGCGGCGTGCTGATCAACGGCCTGGGCGAGCGCTTCATGCCCAGATATGCGCCGACCGTGAAGGATCTGGCCTCGCGCGATGTGGTCTCGCGCGCGATCTACCTGGAGGTGCGGGCCGGCCGGGGCATCAACGGCAAGGACTACGTGTACCTCGACGTGCGGCCCGAGACGGTGAACAAGTACTTCGAGCAGGACGGCATCAAGAACCCGGACGGCACGCCCAGGCGCATCACCGCGCAGGACATCCGCCGCAAGCTGCCCGATATCTCCGACTTCTGCAAGACGTATCTCCAGCTCGATCCGATCAAGTCGCCGCTGCCGATCCAGCCGACGGCCCACTATGCGATGGGCGGCATTCCCACGAACGTCAACGCCGAGGTGGTGGTGGACAGCCGCAACACGGTGATGCCCGGCTTCTACGCGGCCGGCGAGTGCGCGTGCGTGTCGGTGCATGGGGCCAATCGCCTGGGCACCAACTCGCTGGTGGACATCCTGGTCTTCGGCCGCCGCGCGGGGCAAAGCGCGGCCGCCTACGCGGCACATGCCGATTGGCCGGCGTTGCCCGCCGCGGCCGATGGCCCGGCGCGGGCCGCGCTCGACGCGATCCGCGGGGGCACCGGCCGCGAGGTGGTGGCGCAGATCCGCACCGACCTGCGCGCGCTGATGATGGACAACGTCGGCGTGTTCCGCACCGAGGCCCTCTTGACCGAGGCGCTGAGCAAGCTGGCCGACCTGAAGGAGCGCTACCGCCGCATTTCGATCATGGACAAGGGCAAGCGCTGGAACACCGAGCTGCTGGAGGCGTGGGAGCTGGGGTGCATGCTCGACCTGGCCGAGGTGACCGCCCGGGCCGCGCTGACGCGCACCGAGAGCCGGGGCGCGCACTTCCGCGAGGATTTCCCCGAGCGCGATGATGCGAATTGGCTGAAGCATTCGCTGGCCTATCGGGAGGCGGACGGCCAGATCCGCATGGACACCAAGCCGGTCACCCTCGGCCTGTACGAGCCGGCCAAACGCGTGTACTAACGAAGGGGAGCGCGAGGATGAAGGTAAAGGTCAAGGTTCGTCGCTTCAACCCGGAACAAGACCGCCGTCCATACTGGAGCGAATACACGGTGGAGGCGGAGCCGACCGATCGGGTGCTCGATCTCCTGGTGTACATCAAGGGCTATCTGGACGGCACGCTGACCTTCCGCCGTTCGTGCGCGCATGGCGTTTGCGGGTCCGATGCCATGGTGATCAACGGCCGCAACCGCCTGGCCTGCAAGGAGCTGGTGAAGGACACGGGCCGCAACGTGGTGGTCGAGCCGTTGCGCGGCCTGCCGGTGGTGCGGGACCTGGTGGTGGACATGGAGCCGTTCTTCCGCAAGTACCGCTCGATCCTGCCGTTCCTGATCAACGATGAGCCGCCCCCCTACACCGAGCGGCTCCAGAGCCCCGAGGCCCGCGAGCGCTTCGACGATACGACGAAGTGCATCCTGTGCGCGGCGTGCACCACATCTTGTCCCAGTTTCTGGGCCAATGACAGCTACCTGGGGCCGGCCGCCATCGTGCAGGCGCATCGCTTCATCTTCGACGACCGCGATCGCGGCGCGCAGGCCCGGCTGGCCATTCTGGCCGAAGCCGACGGCGTCTGGCGTTGCCGCACGATCTACAACTGCGTGGACGCCTGCCCGCGCGAAATAGACATCACGACCGCGATCGGCGAGGTGAAGAAGCTGATGCTGGTGGAGTAAAACGTAAAACGTAAAACGTGAAACGTGAAAAATGTCATGTCTTACGTTTTACGTTTTACGTTTCACGCTTCACGCTTCACTTCCCCGATCATAGACCACGGCCCCGCCCAGGTGATCCGCACGTTGGCCAGCTTGCCGCGCCAATCGCCGGCATCGGCGAAGAAGACGAGCTTGTTCAGCCGCGTGCGACCCCGCCACTTGCCTTTGTGCAGGTCTTCCACCAACACCTCGACCGTCTGGCCGACGAATCGGCGGTTGATCTCGCCGACGATCTGCTCCTGGAGACGGTCGAGCGCCTCCCAGCGGCGCTTTTTCTCCTCCGGCGGCACGTCGTCGGCCATGCGCCGCGCGCTGACGGTGCCCGGCCGCGGGGAGTACATCGCCAGGTGCGCCTTGTCCAGCTTCAGCTCGGCGAGCAGGTCATAGGTCCGCTGGAACTGTTCGGCCGTCTCGCCCGGGAAGCCCACGATGATGTCGGTGTGCACCGCGGCGTTGGGGATCATCTCGCGGATGTGATAGACCAGCCGGCGGTAATCTTCCCGCGTATAGCCGCGCTTCATGTTGGCCAACACCTCGTCGTCGCCCGCCTGGACGGGCACCTCGATCTGTTCGCACACCTTCGGCAGTTCGGCCACGGCCCGCAGGATGCGGTCGGTCATGTAGTTGGGATGGCTGGTCAGGAAGCGGATGCGCCATAGCCCTTCGATCTCGTGCACGGCCCGCAGCAGATCGGCCAGATCGGGCCGCTGGCCGGGGAAATCCTTGCCGTAGCGATCCACGATCTGCCCGAGCAGCGTCACCTCGCGCACGCCCTGGGCCACCAGCCCGCGCACCTCGGCCACGACCTCCTCCAGCGGCCGGCTGCGCTCGACCCCGCGGCGATAGGGGATGATGCAGAAGGTGCACGCGTGCGAACAGCCGTAGACGATCGGCACGTTGGCCGCCACCGGCGCCACGCCGCTGAGGGAGAGGTGGCGGACGCTCTGGAGGAGGGGGGACGTAGGGGTTGGGGGTTGGGGGTTGGGGATTGGGGATTGGGGATTGGGGGAGGGGATCAGGCCGATGGCCGCGGCTTCCGGGCTGCCGGAGTCCTGGAACAGATGGCGCGCCGCGGTCAGCTCCTCCTCGAGCGCCCTTCCCTCATCCTCCATCTCCGCCTCGCCCTCCACCTCAACCTCAGCCTTATCCTTAGCCTTAATCTGAAGGTAGCTGATCAGCGGCCCCGGCTCGGACGGCGGCATGAAGACGTCCACGAACGGGAAGCGCTGGGCCAGCGCCGGGTTCGGCTTGATGCCGACGAGACACCCCATCAGCGCGATGACCCGGCCGGGATCGCGGTCCTTCAGCGGCTTGAGGGACCACAGGTGGCCCACCGCGCGATCCTCGGCGCTCTGGCGCACCACGCAGGTGTTGAGCACGATGACGTCGGCTTGCTTCGGATCGTCGGTGGGCGCATAGCCGAGCGCATCCAGCTCGGCCGCCACGCGGCCCGAATCGGCCTCGTTCATCTGACAGCCGATGGTCCAAATGTGATAGAACTTCATCGGACGACCTCGGATTTTTCTTTGGCCAGCGCCGCGATCACTTCGGCTGGCTGAAGCGCCTCGCGGCCGGCCAACACCGACCGCAGGAACTGGCCGGTGTACGATTTTTCGACGCGCGCCACCTGTTCGGGCGTGCCTTCGGCGATCACCCACCCCCCGGCGTCGCCGCCCTCGGGCCCCAGGTCTATGATCCAGTCGGCGCACTTGATCACGTCCAGGTTGTGCTCGATCACCACGACCGTATTGCCCTGATCCACCAGCCGTTGCAGCACCGTCAGCAGCTTCTGGACATCGTCGAAGTGCAGGCCGGTGGTCGGCTCGTCCAGGATGTAGAACGTCTTGCCGGTGGCCCGACGGCTCAGCTCCTTGCTCAGCTTGACGCGCTGCGCCTCGCCGCCCGAAAGGGTGGTGGCGGGTTGGCCCAGCCGGATGTAGCCCAGGCCCACCTCCTGGAGGGTGACGAGCTTGTTGCGGATGCCCGGGATATGCCGGAAGAACTCCAGCGCCTCGTCCACGGTCATGTCCAACACGTCGGCGATGCTCTTGCCCTTGTACTTGATCTCCAGCGCCTCGCGGTTGTAGCGCCGGCCGTGACATACCTCGCACGGCACGTACACATCGGGCAGGAACTGCATCTCGATGCGGATGATGCCGTCGCCCTGGCACGCCTCGCAGCGGCCGCCCTTCACGTTGAAGCTGAAGCGGCCGGCCTTGTAGCCCCGCATCTTGGCCTCGGGCAGATCGGCGAAGAGATCGCGGATCTCGGTGAACAGGTTGGTATAGGTGGCCGGATTCGAGCGCGGGGTGCGGCCGATGGGCGACTGATCTATGTTGACGACCTTGTCCAGGTTCTCGATCCCCTCGATGCTCCCGTGTTTGCCCGGCCGCTCCTTGGCCCGGTACATGTACTGGTTGAGCGCCTTGTAGAGCACCTCGTTCACCAGCGAAGACTTGCCGCTGCCGCTCACGCCGGTGACGCAGATGAACTTGCCGAGCGGGAAGCGCACGTCAATGTGCTTGAGGTTGTTCTCGCTGGCATCGCGCACGATCAGATACTGGCCGTTGCCCGGCCGGCGTTGTTTGGGGATGGCGATCTGCTTCTCTCCGCGCAGGTATTGGGCGGTGAGGCTATCGCTGCACTGCATGAACTGGGCGGTCGGCGCGGAGCAGACCACGTAGCCGCCATGCTCGCCCGCGCCCGGCCCCAGATCCACGATCCAATCGGCCGCGCGCATCGTCTCCTCGTCGTGCTCGATCACCAGGACGGTGTTGCCCAGGTCGCGCAGGTCGAGCAGGGTGCGGATCAGGCGGGCGTTGTCCCGCTGATGCAGGCCGATGCTCGGCTCGTCCAGGATGTAGAGCACGCCCATCAGTTGCGAGCCGATCTGCGTGGCCAGGCGGATGCGCTGCGCCTCGCCGCCCGAAAGGGTGGCCGCCGTCCGGTCGAGGGTCAGATAGTCGAGGCCGACGTCCACCAGGAAGCGCAGGCGGGCGTGCAGCTCCTTGAGGATCTGGCGGGCGATGGTGTACTCGCGTTGCGAGAGCGGCGAGCCGGCGGGCACCTGCTCTGCCGAGCCGATCTGGCGGGCAATGGGTCTTGGATGGGGGGCATTGTCCGGCGCCACTCCCGCCAGCTTCTCTACCCAGCGGATCGCCTCGGCGACCGAGAAATGGCTCACCTCGTCTATGTTGAGGCCGGTGATGGTGACCGCCAGCGCCTCGGGGCGGAGGCGTTTGCCGCCGCAGGTCGGGCAGGGCCGGCTGGTCATGTAGCGCTCCAGCTCGCTGCGGATGTAGTCGGAGGTGGTCTCCCGGTAGCGGCGTTGCAGGTTCGGGATCACCCCTTCGTAGGTGGTCTGAAAGCGGCGGTCGTGGCCTTCGTTGTTGGCGTAGCTGACGACGATCGTGTCGCCCTTCTTGCCGCCGTAGAGGATGATGTCCATCTGGTGCTTGCTCAGCTCGGCCACCGGCACGTCGAACGGAATGTGGTAGTGACGGGCGACCGCCTCCAGCATCGAGTGATAGATCGTCTGGGTTTCGCGGTCCCAGGGCTTGATGGCGCCGTCGGCCAGGCTCTTGGTGCGGTCGGGCACGATCAGATCGGGATCGAACTCCATCTGGCTGCCCAGGCCGGTGCAGGTGGGGCAGGCGCCGTGCGGGCTGTTGAAGCTGAAGGTGCGCGGCTCGATCTCGGGCAGGCTGATGCCGCACACCGGGCAGGCGAACCGCTCGGAGAAGAGGCGATCGCGGGGCCGGTCGGGATCGGTCACGTCCGAGATGAACATCACGCCGTTGCCCAGCCGCAGCGCGGTTTCCACGCTATCGGCCAGCCGCGCGCGCAGCTCGGCGCCCGTTTCCTGATCCGGGCCCCCTGGCGTTGGATGCCTGACGATCAACCGATCCACCACTGCTTCGATCGTATGATTCTTGTAGCGGTCGAGCTCGGGCGGATTCTCGGCCTCGTGCATCTGGCCGTCCACCCGCACGCGCACGAAGCCGGCCTTGCGCACGTCTTCGAAGACCGCCTTGTGTTCCCCCTTGCGGTCCATGATCAAGGGCGCCAGCACCAGCAGCCGGCTCCCTTCGGGATACTCCAGGATGCTGTCCACCATCTGCTGGACGGTCTGCGCGCTGATCTCGCGGCCGCACTTGGGGCAATGCGGGATGCCGATGCGGGCGTAGAGGAGGCGCAAATAGTCGTAGATCTCGGTGATGGTGCCGACGGTGGAGCGCGGGTTGCGCGAAGCCCCGCGCTGGTCAATGGAGATGGCCGGGCTGAGCCCCTCGATCTGATCCACGTCCGGCTTTTCCATCAGGCCGAGGAACTGGCGCGCGTAGGCCGAGAGCGACTCGACATAACGTCGTTGTCCTTCGGCGTAGATCGTATCGAATGCCAGCGACGACTTGCCGGAGCCCGACAGGCCGGTGATGACGATCAGCCGGTCGCGCGGCAGCTCCAGGTCTATGTTTTTCAGGTTATGCTCGCGTGCCCCGCGCACGATGAGCTTGTCTTGAGACATATCTGGCCTCGGTGAAGGCGAA
>Ga0209162_1003595_pt1 | contig 12389 bp, 11 predicted proteins | sample YNPNPMetaG_FD_187121 | JGI IMG/M metagenome (GOLD analysis project Ga0209162, IMG submission 187121) | Anoxygenic and chlorotrophic microbial mat microbial communities from Yellowstone National Park, USA - YNP NP MetaG (SPAdes) (version 2) ...
CGCCGGCAGGTCGGTATTCCAGGCCAGCGGCTCGGCGTAGGTGAGCGAGGAGAAGAGCCCGTAGAGGCCGGTCGAGACGGCGAGCACACCGACGCTCTTGCGCAACGCCGCGACGATCCCCGCGCCACGCAGCGGCAGATGCAGGCCGCCGGCGGCGATGCCGCCCGCCACCAGGGCCGCCGCGATCGCCCGGTCGACCCACCCCGCCCGGAATACCTCGCCGATCGCCGGGAACGGCACCGCGAGCAGGTAGCCAGCGGTGGCGATCAGGACGCAGCCGAGGAACGACCGGACCGTGCTCATCCAACGCCCGGCCTTGGGCAGGGAGACGGCGAACGTCCCGAGCACCAGGAACAGCACGCCGAGTCCCAGGGCATAGACGAACAGGAAGGTGAAGCCGAGGAACGGAGACCCCGTCGTCCCGATGTAGGTCAGGATGCCCAGCAGGAACGGCCCGGTGCACGGCGCCGCGATCACGCCCGCCACGAGCCCCATGAGGAAGGCGCCGAGGCGCCCGCCCCCCAGCCCCACGCCGGCGAGCCTCGTCTTCCACGACGCCGGCACGTCCAGCTCGTATAGGTCGAACATCGCCAGCGCCATCGCCCCGAGCACCAAGGCCAGCACCACGACCACCCCCGGATGCGACAGGAGGGATCCGAAGAGCATCCCCCCGAGGCCGGCGACGAGGCCGAGGGTCGAGTACATTGTGGCGAGGCCGAGCACGAACACCAGGGCGAGGAAGAAACCGTCGCGCCGCCGCTGGACGCTCTTCGCGCCGAAGACCGAAACCGTGATCCCGATCGTCGGATAAACGCACGGCGTCAGGCTCGACAGGAAACCGTAGCCGAACGCCAGCACGTACGCCCAGACCAGCCCCCCCTCCTCGACCGCACGGGCGAAGGAATCGGCCTCCATGACCGCCCGCTACTCCCCCGTCGCCGCCCGGATCCCCTCCTCCAGGCGCCGCTGCGCCTCGTCCACCGCCTGCTGCGCTCCTTCCCGGGCCCGTTCCACGGTCCGCCGCGCCTCGCCGAGCACCGTTTGACCCGCCGACGCCGCCTGCCGGCCCGCCTCTTCCAGTCTTGCTCCCAGCTCCGTCAGTTTTCGCTCCACGACCTTCAACCGCTCCTCGACCCGGTGCTCCTCCAGGAACTCCCGCACCGTTCGCGCCGCCCGCTGCGCGCATCGGCGCACCCGGTCCGCATCGTCCCAGGCGGCCCGCATCTCCTCGAGCGTTCCGCGGTCGGACACCCGCCCCGGGTCCTGCTCGAAGACCCGACACTCCGGGGGGGTCGCCGCCCGCTTCCCGCATCCGCCGAACGCACCGGCCGCTGCCAACACCGCCGACACCACGATCGCTCTCTTCATGCGCGGCAGTCTATCAGGAGCGTCGCGCCGCGCAAGCTCGGGACGACCGTGCCGCCGGGGGCGTCGGCGATCCCCGCGAACGGCCGCAGGACGCCCGCCTTTGCCGGGACGGTCCCGGGATTCCGCCGTCCCACCGCCGGGCACGCGGCACCTTGCCCCTGCAGGCGGGCCTGCCCCGCCGGGGTCGGCAGGGTCGGGAAAGGCGGCGCCGGACGTCGGAGGATCAGCGGCGGCGGCGAAGGGCCAGGAGCAGGAGGCCGGACAGGGCGGCGGCGAACCCCCCGAACATCCCGGCCTCGCCGGTCACCCCGCAGCCGCAGCCGCTGCCCGTCGAGTCGTCCGCCGGATGGTGGATCGGCTCCTCGGGCCCGGCGTCGCCCGCGGTGCAGACGCCCGAGAGGCAGGCCTGGCCGGGCGGGCAGACGGCCCCGTCGTCGGCAACGCCGTTGCAGTCGTCGTCCCGGCCGTTGCAGACCTCGCGGTCCGGCCAGACGGCTCCGTTGCATTCGCTCCAGAAGCCGCCGGTGCAGGTCTGCGTTCCCGCCGTGCACTCGCCCGTGTCGGTGCCGCACGGCCGCGTCGAGCCTTCCGCGCAGGCGCATCCTTCGTCGGCCATGCCGTCGCAGTCGTTATCGAGGCCATCGCAGAGCTCGGCCGACGGGTCGACGGAACCGACGCAGCCGCTCCAGGCGCCGCCGATGCAGGTCTGGGTGCCGGCCGCGCAGACACCCTCGTCCAGGCCGCACGCCCGCGTGTCGCCCTCGGCGCACAAACACCCCTCGTCCACCGTTCCGTCGCAGTCGTTGTCCGTGCCGTCGCAGACCTCGGGCTCGGGCCCGACATACCCGGTGCATTCGCCCCACGTGCCGGCCGCGCAGGTCTGCGTGCCGGACTGGCAGAGGCCGGCATCGACGCCGCACGAGCGGGTCTCGCCGCTCGTGCACTCGCACCCCTCGTCGACGATGCCGTCGCAGTCCTCGTCCAGACGCCCGTCGCAAACCTCGACCGCCGGCGCCGGGGCGGTGCAGCCGACCCACGAGCCGACGGAGCACGTCTCGGTGCCGTCGCCGCAGATCGTTGAGCAGCCGCGCGTCAGATCTTCGTCGGTCCGGGTGTCGCAATCGTTGTCGATGCCGTCACAGACCTCCTCGGTGGCGTGCCGCGCGATGCCGTCGAGGATCGCCTCGAGCGAGCTGGTGTCCTCGGCGCGCTGGTAGCAGGGGTTCGGGGTGGTCGGCGTGTCACCGGCCGGGTTGCAGCCCGGGATGTAGGTCCCGCTCTGGTAGGCGATCCGGTTCAGCGTCAGGGCGTCGACGCCGTCGCCGAACCCGACGACGTACAGCGTCGTGCCGGTGGCCCGGAGCGCCGCCGCGTGCTCGACCGGCAAGAACCGCGTGGCGGGGTCGTACGGGTCGCACCACTGCCAGCCGTCGGTGATCAGCACCGCCACCCGTCGCGTGGACGCATCGCTCATCGGCGGGTAGGCCGTGGCCACGTCGAGCGCCTGGTACATCGGGGTCCAGTTACCCCCGGACGGGGGCGGCGTGGCGAGGTAGGTCGACACCGCCGACGCCGTCCGCTCGCCGATCGGCACCGCGATCGAGCCGACATCGCAGTGGTTCGGATTGGGGAACACCAGCAGGCCGAAGTTGATCGTCTCGTCAAAGCGCGTCGTGATCGTCTGGACCGCGCGCCGCGCCGCTTCCCACTTGGTGATCCCCGACGGCACGTTGCCGGTGACCATCGAGCTGGACTTGTCGAGGATCAACAGCAGGCTCGGCTTGTCGCACTGGGCCCGCGCCGTCCGGGGGGCCGCCCCCCCCCACAGCCCCGCCACGGCCGCTCCGAGCAAGATTCCGCGCATCGTGCTCTCCTCGTCCTCTTCCCCGCCGGGCGGCGCACCGCCCGGCCTCCCTCGAACCGCGACGCCGGCGCCCCCTCAGGGCGCCGTGATGTTGATCCGATAGCCCCCGCAGGTCCTCTCCGAGTAGCCATCGATCCAGAGGTAGTAGACGCCCGGGTCGAGCGTTGCGGTCACGCGGCTCTGCAGGCCGCACGAGTCGTCGTTGCACGCCACGCTCGCCGAAGAAGCCGGGTCGCTGCAGACCCGGCGCAGGTCGAGGATCGAATCCCAGCTCGTGCCGCCGCCGCAGGTGTCGAACGTGTACGACCCGCGCGTGGTGACGACGAAGTAATAGACGAAGTCCCGGCCCCCCGTGCCCCGGCGACAGGAAACCGTGTCGTCCCGCGCGTCGGTCCAGTACCACGGGCAGGTGTTGCCCGAGACGCTCGTCGCCGTTCCGATGTCGATCCAGGTCGGCTCGCCGCAGGCGTCGCCGCCCAGGCTCGAGGGCGCCGAGAAGTAGACGTGCAGCACGTAGTCGCTGCCCGAGACGTAGGAGGAGAAGGTGTCGAGGATGATGTAGTAGGTGCCCGGGGGCTGGTCGAGCAGCACCAGCTCGCTGCGCAGCGTGGAGCGCGCGTCGTCGTTGCAGCCGATGTCGGTCCCGCCGCCGCAGGCGCTCCGGACGTAGATCAAGGTGTCGAAGGTTGACCCGAACGTGTTGATCGAGACGTCCATCGTGCTCGACAACGTGTAGCGGAACACCACGTCGCGCCCGCTCGTGCCGCCGCAGCTCCCCGAGTAGTCCGCGCTGGCGCCGGCGATCGAGCCGGTGAACCGGCCGCCGCCGCTGACGTCGATCGGCGCCGAGCAGCTGTCGCCGGCCACCGTGCCGCCGCTGGTGCACGTCCCGCCGACGCAGGACTCCGTCAAACCGCACGCCGTGGTGCACGAACCGCAGTGGTTGCGGTCCGAGTTGAGATCAACGCAGTAGCCGCTGCACGCCGTCGTCCCCGGCGGGCAGCTCACCGTGCACGCGCCCTCCACGCAGGCCTCGGAACCCGTGCACCGGTGCCCGCAGCTCCCGCAGTTGTTCGGGTCGATGTCGGTGCTGACGCAGACGCCCGAGCAGTCGCTCTGGCGGCCCGTGCAGTCGCAGGTTCCGCCGGCGCAGACCTGGTCGCTGCGGCAGGCGCGGCCGCACGACCCGCAGTTCGCCGGGTCGGTCTCCAGCGTCGCACAGACGCCGCCGCAGTTGACCTGCCCCGTCGGGCAAACGATGCCGCACGTTCCATCGACGCAGGCCTGGCCCGCGGGGCAGGCGCGCCCGCACGACCCGCAGTTGTGCGGATCGTTGTCGGTGTCGACGCACGACCCGGAGCACTCCGTCAGGCCGGAAGGACAGCCGCCCCCGCTGCAGGTCCCGCCGGCGCACACCTGGCCGGGATTGCAGGCATGCCCGCACGATCCGCAGTTGTCGAAGTCCGAGGCCAGCGAGACGCAGACGCCCCCGCACCCCGTGTAGCCTTCGGGACACCGGATCCCGCACGTCCCCCCCTCGCATGACTCGCCCGCCGCGCAGGCGTGTCCACACGACCCGCAGTTCTCCTCGTCCTTCTGCAAGTCCACGCAGCGCCCGGAACACTCCGTGAAGCCCACCGGACACCCCGACTGGCACGCCCCGTCGAAACACGGTTCGTCCGGCCCGCAGGCGTGCCCACACGACCCGCAGTTCGCCGGGTCGTTGCGCAGGTCCGTGCACCGGCCCGAACAGCTCGTTTGCCCCGTCGGGCAGCTCCCCGAGCAGACCCCGGCGTTGCAGGTCTGGCCCGCCGGGCAGGCGTTGTTGCAGGTCCCACAGTGCAACGGGTTGTACTGCGTGTCGACGCACGTCGTGCCGCACATCTGCAGCCCCGGTCCGCAGGTGCTGCCGCAGACGCCGGCCTGGCACGAGGTGCCGGCCGGGCAGATGTTGCCGCACCCGCCGCAGTTGCGGCTGTCGGTCTGCGTATTGGTGCAACCGCTCGGACACCAGCGCTCCCCCGTCCCGCAGTCGTCCCCCTCCTGCGTCGAGCAGCCGAGCGCCGCGAGCCCAAGGATCAGCCAGGATCCGCACGTCCACCGCATCGCGCTACCTCCATCCGGCCGGCCGAGTGCCGACGACCTTCCCCCCGGAAGCGGACCGTAGTCTAGCCCACCGGCGCGCCTCCGGCAAGGGTCCCCCGGCGCGCGCCACAAAGAACTGTTGCTCGCCGTCCCGGCAGGCTACACTATGCCCGGAGTTGCCGCCTCGGGCGGGCGGAGGTTCGGATGCGTGGCTCGGGTCGTCTTCGGATCATCGCCCTGGTGCTGCCGGTCACCCTGGCCTGCGGCCGCACGGAACTCGACGCGCGGCCGTGGTACGACTACGAGGCGGGCCGCCGCGTCCTCCCGCCGCCCGATGCCGGTCCCGATCGATCGCCGGAGGCGGAACCGGACGTGGAGCCCGACGCGGAACCTGACGCGCCGTACGACGCGCCGCCCGACGTTCCTCCCGACGATGCCGACACGTCCGAGTTTCGCGGCCTGTCGTGCATGTCGGCCGCGCTGTGCGCCTTCTGTTGCCCGGCGGGCGACTACGGCTGCATGATGGGCTGCATCGGCGCGGCGGATCCGTCCGAAAGCGACACGCTGCTCCGCATCGTCTCCTGCGCGATGGGCTCCGGCTGCGGCGCGGACATGGGCTGCCTGATGGAGGAATGCCGGGACGAGCTTTCCGCCTGCGGCGGCGGCCCCGGCGGCTCCGGCGGATGCCTCAGCCTCGCCTGGTGCCTCGTCTCGTCCGGCTGCGCCTCCATCGCCGAATGCGAGGAGCAGGGGCTGTGCTACCAGACCTGCTTCGGCGCCGCGCGCCCCGAGGCCGTCGGCGCCGCCCGGGATCTGGTGGTCTGCATCGCCGGCGACTGCCTGGCCGCCTGCGCCAGCGGCCTGACGACGATCGACTGCCTCGGTTGCCTGGCCGCGAACTGCCTTCCTGCCCTCCGGGGCTGCATCGGATTCTGAGCCGACGGGGCGCGATGCGTTCGCCGGCCGCCGTGCTCCCGATCCTCACGACGCTGGCCGCGGCCCTCGCCTGTACCCGCGATCCCTGCGCCCTCTACGCCCGCAAGCTCTGCGACGACCTCGGAGCCGGCCACCCCGAGTGCCGGAACGCGCGACGAGCCGCCGAAGACCCGACCCCGGAGATGCAGGAGGTCTGCCGGGAGGCCCTCCGCTTCTACGAGGACGTCCTGCGCGTGTTCCGCCGGCCGCGGCAGGCTCCCCCCTCTCCCCCCGCCGCGCCCGCGCCGGTGCCCCCGCCCGAGCCTTCGCCGGAGCCGCCCGAACCGTAGCCCGCGTTCCGATCCCGACCTGTCGCTCCGGGAGATTCCTTCTCCGTGGTTCCCTCCGTTCGGAACGCCCCGGTTCCGCCCGACGCGCGAGCGACGGGGCGCCCGGAGCCTCGCCGGGGTGTCACCCCGGCGACGCGAAGCGCCGGCCCGTACGCCCGCGGGTTCCCGCTGGCGGCGGGACGGACCTCGGGGAAGCCTTCCGCGCGGCGGCGCTCCGCGTCCCTCCCGCTGCGCGATCCCCGGCAGGCCCAGGGACCCTTCCGGCGGCGGGATGCGGGCGGGCCGGGACCCGCCTGCGGACCGGCGGGCGGCCGGGGGTCGTCGGAGAGCCGTTGACTTCCCGGTCGGGTTCTCGTATGGACCCCGCGAGAACCGCAGGGGGGTGCTGGTCCGCCGGCTCTGTGGCGGACCCGGATCGCGGGAGGGAGCCTGGATGGCAGCGGCGTATTTCCCGATCCTTCTTGCGATCGCCTTCGGCCTGGTCCTGGCCGGGGCGTTCTGGGCGCTCGGGCATTTCACCGGGCCGAAGAACCCGACGCGGGAGAAGCTGATCCCATACGAGTGCGGGTCGGAGACGACGGGCACCAGCGGCATCCGGCTGTCAGCAAAGTTCTTCGTCACGGCCATCCTGCTGGTGGTGTTCGACGTCGAGCTGGCGTTCCTGTATCCGTGGGCCGCCGCCTTCGGGGAGCTCGGCCAACGCGCCTTGTGGGCCATGCTGCTGTTTCTCGCGGTGCTCGGCGTGGCCCTCCTGTACCTCGTCCGGAAAGGAGCATTGCGATGGGAGGAGTAGGCGATCGCCCGCCCGGGGAGGGGCGGCGGGTCGGCCCGGAGGGCGCCCCGCCAGCCGGGTGGATCACCACCCGGCTCGACCCGTTGCTGGCCTGGGCGCGGCGCTGGTCGCTGTTCCAGTACCCGTTCGTGACCGCGTGCTGCGCGATGGAGTTCATGTCCACGATGTGCGCGCACTTCGACCTGTCGCGGTTCGGCGCGGAGATTCCGCGCTGGTCGCCGCGGCAGAGCGACGTGCTGTGGGTCGTCGGGACGATCGTGCAGAAGCAGGCACCGGTGCTGAAGCGGGTCTACGAACAGATGTGCGAGCCGAAGTGGGTGGTGGCCTTCGGCTCCTGCGCCGCGGTCGGGGGGTTCTACGACAACTATTCGGTCGTCCAGGGCATCGACAAGCTCCTGCCGTGCGACGTCTACATCCCGGGGTGTCCGCCGCGTCCCGAGGCGGTCATCGAGGGGCTGATGTTGTTGCAGGAGAAGGTGGGGCGCGGCGAGCTGTCGCGCTGGCAGCAGCAGCAGCCAGGTGCCGAGCGCAAGGCCGGGTGAGAGGCGTGCCATGTCGCAGCGCATTGTCGATCTGGTCCGCGCCCGCTTTCCCCAGGCGGTCCTGGAAACCCACGCCTTCCGGGGGGACGAGACGATCGTCGTTCGTCGCGAGGACTACTTGGAGGTCGTGCGGTTCCTCAAGGACTCCCCGGGGACGGCGATGGACTTTTTCGTCGATCTGACCTGCGTCGACTGGCCCGAGCGGAAGCCGCGGTTCGACGTCGTGCTGCACCTCAAGGCGTGGCGCTCCGGCGAACGGCTGCGCGTCAAGGTCGGCATTCCGGAGGAGGACTGCACCTGTCCGTCGCTCTCCGGCCTGTGGCCGGCGGCGAACTGGTTCGAGCGGGAGGCGTTCGACATGTACGGGGTGCGGTTCGTCGGCCACCCCGACCTGCGCCGGATCCTGCTGTACGAGGAGTTCCAGGGACACCCGCTGCGCAAGGACTACCCCAAGGAGAAGCGCCAGCCGCTCGTCCCGATGCGCGAGGACGCTCCGCCCCAGCCGCCGCCGTTCCCCGAACGACCGCACTAGGGAAGCGAACGAGGGATCCGGGGAGAGGGAAGAGGAATGGAAGAATACCGGGAAGAGGAGCTGATCCTGCCGGCGGACCCGATGGTCCTGAACATGGGACCGAGCCATCCGGCGATGCACGGCACGGTGCGCTGCCTGCTGCGGCTCGACGGGGAGCAGGTCGTCGACTGCGACGTCCAGATCGGGTTCCTGCACCGCGGCTTCGAAAAGGAGTGCGAGGCGGGCACCTGGACCCAGGTTTTCCCCTACACCGACCGGCTGAACTACGCCTCCCCCCTCCTCAACAACATCGGCTACGCCCTCGCCGTCGAGAAACTGCTCGGGATCACCGTCCCGCCCCGTTGCCAGTACGTGCGCGTGATCCTCGGCGAGGTCGCCCGGATCTGCGACCACTGCGTCTGCAACGCCGCGATGGCGATGGAGCTCGGGGCGTTCACCGTCTTCCTGTACCTCGTCAAGGCCCGGGAATGGCTGTTCGAGGTGCTGGAGGAGGTCACCGGCGCGCGGGTCACCCATTGCTTCTGTCGCATCGGCGGCCTCCGACACGACTTGCCGGAGGGGTTCGGCGAGCGGCTGCGCGCGGCGCTGCAGAAGACGCTGGCGGCGGTCGAGGATTCCGAGAAGCTGCTGCTGCGCAACCGAATCTTCCTGGACCGTACGATGGAGGTCGGGGCGATTTCCGCCGAACGCGCGCTGGCCTACGGCTGGACCGGCCCCTGCCTGCGCTCGACCGGCGTGGCCTACGACGTCCGCAAGGTCCACCCCTACCTCGCGTACGACGAGCTCGACTTCGATGTCCCCGTCGGCAGCCGCGGCGACAACTACGACCGCTTCGTCGTGCGCCTGGAGGAAATCCGGCAGAGCGCGCGCATCATCGATCAGGCGCTCCGCCGGCTTCCCGACGGCCCCATCGCGGTCCCCGACGATCTCGGGGTCGTCCTCCCCGACAAGATTCAGACCTACACGACGATCGAGCGGACCATCCAGCATTTCAAGATCGTGACCGAGGGGATCCAGGTGCCGCCGGGCGAGGTCTACTCGTACACGGAAGCGGCGAACGGCGAGCTCGGGTTCTATATCGTGTCAACGGGCGGCGGACGGCCGCACAAGTGCCGCGTGCGGCCTCCCTGCTTCGCCAACCTGCAGGCGCTGCCGGAGCTGGTCCGCGGCCGGCTGCTGCCCGACATCATTCCGACGTTCGGGTCGATCAACATGATCGGCGGGGAGTGCGACCGCTAGGAGCCGTGGAATGCGGAAGCTGACGATCGATGGACGCGAGATCGAGGTCGCCGAGGGAACGACGGTCCTCGCGGCCGCGCGCGCGCTCGGCGTCGAGATCCCCCATTTCTGCTGGCACCCGGAACTGTCCGTCGCGGCGAACTGCCGGATGTGCCTGGTCGAGGTGGAGAAGCAGCCCAAGCTTCAGCCGGCCTGCCAGCTGGAGGTCGCCGACGGGATGGTCGTGCACACCGACACGCCGCGGGTCCGCGAGGCGCGCCGGGCGGTGATCGAGTACCTGCTGCTCCACCACCCCGTCGATTGCCCGATCTGCGACCAGGCCGGCGAGTGCAAGCTGCAGGACTACTACATGCTCTATGATCGCAGGGCCTCGCGGCTGTGGTCGGAGGAGGGCAAGGTCCGCAAGCGCAAGCGCGTGATCTTCGGCCCGCACGTGATCTACGACGCCGAACGGTGCGTCCTGTGCACCCGCTGCGTCCGGTTCTGCCGGGAGATCGTGCGGGACCCCGTCCTGATCGAAGTCCACCGCGGCGACCATTCGGAGATCGCCGTCGCCCCCGGCCGCACCCTCGACCACGCGTACTCGCTGATGACGGCCCACGTCTGCCCCGTCGGCGCGCTGACGTCCCGCGACTTCCGCTTCCAGTGCCGCGTCTGGTTCCTGGTTTCCACGCCGACCATCTGTCCCGGTTGCGCCACCGGCTGCAACGCCTTCCTGGACCATTACCGCGGTGAGGCGTTCCGGCTCCGCCCGCGGGACAACCCCGCGCTCAACCGGTGCTGGCTGTGCGACGACGGGGTGCTCGCCTACCACCTGCACAACGACCATCGCCTGACGGTCCCCGAAGTGGGGCGCGGCGACGACGCCCGGCGGGCGGCGTGGGACGAGGCGCTGGCGGAGGCGGCGGCGCGGCTGCGGAAGGTGCCGAAGAGCCAGCGGGCCGCGGTGCTCTCCGCGGAGCACTCCTGCGAGGAGAACTGGGCGTTGGCGACCTTCGCCCGCGAGGCGCTGGGGGTGGAGCGGTTCTTCGAGACCGGGCGCGCGGCCGGGGCGGCGGATGACCTCCTGCGCCATGCCGACAAGAACCCGAACCGGGCCGGCGTGCGGGAGATGCTCGGGGCCGAACCCGAACCGTTCGAGCGACTGGTCGAGGAGGCGACGGCGGGCTCCCTCCGCGCCGCCGTGGCGCTCGGCGCCGCCGCCCCCGTCCCCGGGGCCGGGCTGCAGCGGCTGGAAGCGCTGGTCTCGATCGCGCCCCGGCGGGGCCCGCTCCCGGACGCGGCGCAGGTGCGGTTGCCCAGTCCGTCGTTCGCGGAGGCGGCCGGGACCTATGTCAACGCCCGCGGGCAGGCGCAGCCGTTCCCGCGGGCCATGCCCCCCCGCGGCGAAGCGCTCGAGGTTCCCGATCTGCTGGCGCGGCTGGCCCGCCGCCTGGATTCCACCGTCCCGTTCCGGAGCGCCGCCGACGTCCGGGCGGCGGTGGGGCCGCGGCTGCCGCAGCCCCAGCCGGCGACGGAAGGAGGTGCACCGTGACGGCCTTCTTCGTCGGGACGACCGTCGCGAAGATCGTGGCCTTCGTGCTGTTCCTCCTCACCGGGGGCGCGCTGATGGTGTGGGTCGAGCGGCGCCTGTCGGCGATGATGCAGGACCGCGTCGGTCCCCACCGGGCCAACCTCGGCCGCTTCCGCCTCTGGGGCTTGATCCACATCGCCGCCGACGGCCTGAAGATGATGGTCAAGGAGGACTTCATCCCCCGGCGCGCCGACCGGCTGCTGCACGCGCTGGCTCCGATCCTCGCCTTCTTCCCCGTGGTCGTCACCTTCGCCGTCGTCCCCTTCGGCCCGACGGTCGACTTCGCCCACCTCGGTGCCGTCAACCACAACGGTCCCCTCTTCTCCGCCCCGTGGGCCACGACGCTCCAGGTGGCAACGGTCGATGTCGGCCTCCTGTTCGTGCTGGCCATCGCCGGCACGGGGGTCGTCGGCGCGGTGCTTGCCGGCGCCGTCTCCGACAACCGCTTCTCGCTGCTGGGGTCGCTGCGTGCGGCGAGCCAGATGATCTCCTACGAGGTGACCCTCGGCGCCTCGCTCGTCGGCTGCATCCTCGTCTTCGGAACCCTGCGCATCGAGCAGATGGTGCTGTGGCAGCACGAGCACGCCTGGGGCATCCTGGTGCAGCCCCTCGCCTTCCTGTTGTTCCTGGTCGCCGGGATCGCCGAAAGCAAGCGCGTGCCGTTCGACCTGCCCGAGGGCGAGTCGGAAATCGTCGCCGGCTACTTCCTCGAGTACTCCGGGATGAAGTTCGCCATGTTCTTCCTCGGAGAACTGATGGAAATCGTCGTCCTCGCGATCCTCCTCACCGTCTTCTTCCTCGGCGGCTGGGACGTGCCCTTCCTGTTCGCCGACGGCCTGCATGTCGACCTGCCGTTCCTCGACACCTGGGTGTGGAACTGGCCGCACGGGGTCGTCGTGCTGGTCCAGCTCCTCGGGTTCGCGGCCAAGGTGGCCGCGATGGTCTTCCTGCAGATGGCACTGCGCTGGACCCTCCCGCGCTTCCGCTACGACCAGCTCATGGATCTCGGCTGGAAGGTCCTCCTGCCGCTTTCGCTGGGCAACATCGCCGTCACCGCCATCGTGCGGGCGGCGTTGCGCTAGGGAGGCCGGGAATGCCCTACGTCGTCCGCCGTCCCGACCGCAATCT
>Ga0209162_1003596_pt1 | contig 12383 bp, 13 predicted proteins | sample YNPNPMetaG_FD_187121 | JGI IMG/M metagenome (GOLD analysis project Ga0209162, IMG submission 187121) | Anoxygenic and chlorotrophic microbial mat microbial communities from Yellowstone National Park, USA - YNP NP MetaG (SPAdes) (version 2) ...
ATGGTCGTCAGCGGCTGATCGAGGCGATCAACCTAGTGCGGGAGGAGTTTTCAAAGGTTTTGATTATCACCCATCTGGAAGATTTGAAAGATGCTTTTCCGGCGCGCATTGAAGTTGAAAAGACCTCGACGGGTTCAGTGGTTAAAGTTCTAGCATGAAACCGATTCCGCTGCGGCTTGGATTACAACAACGCGTTTTAGCAGATTACCGCGCGCCATTTTTTGACGCGCTGGCAGAAGTTTGCCAAGGCGGGCTGGGGCTTTTTGTTGGGCAGCCCCGAGCAGATGAGATGATTGAGACAAAAGCTCTCTTGCGTTCTGTACAACTAACCCAAGGATACAATGTTCATATTTTTTCAGGTTCACTCTATGTTTACTGGCAGATAGGTTTGGTACGTTGGCTCGAACAATGGCAGCCAGAAGCGTTGATTTTGGAAACCAACCCGCGCAATTTGTGCGTTTTTCAAGCAGTACGTTGGATGAAAAGCCGTCGTCGTCCAGTAGTGGGCTGGGGATTAGGAGCGCCATCGAGCAAACGTGGGATGGCGAACATTTTGCAGCAGGCAATTCGCCGAAGATTCATCCTGAATTACGATGCATTGATCACCTATAGTCACCAGGGTGCAGAAGAATATCAGCGGCTTGGTTTCCCTGCCGAGCAGATTTTCGTTGCCCCGAATGCGGTTGTTCCTTCCCCCAGGCATCCGCTGCCACAACGCCCCAGCCCTGCAGCGGACTTTCGCCCAACAGTTTTATTTGTTGGTCGTTTACAAAAGCGTAAGCGGGTTGATCTTCTTTTACGGGCGTGTGCGGCGCTAGAGGATACGATTCGCCCTCGCCTTTGGGTGGTGGGTGATGGGCCTGCACGGCGGGAACTGGAGACACTGGCGCAAAGCGTTTATCCTGAAGCCAGCTTCCTGGGTGCCCGGCGTGGATCAGAGTTAGAACCGTTCTTTAAAGCGGCAGATTTGTTTGTGTTGCCTGGCACAGGTGGTCTTGCTTTACAACAAGCGATGGCTTACGGTTTGCCTGTCATTGCTGCTGAAGCGGATGGCACACAATCTGATCTTGTACGTTCAAAGAACGGCTGGCGAGTTCAGTCGGGTGACTTAAATGGATTGATCGTTTCCTTGAGCGCGGCTTTATCGGATATTTCAATGTTGCGCCGCATGGGTGAGGAATCTTATCGCATTGTCCGAGAAGAAATTAACCTGGAAAAAATGGTTGAAGTATTTGTCCAGGCAGTGCGGTCAGTTTGGAGCGGCTGAAATGCACATTCTGCTGGTTGCTGATGGGCGCAGTCCAATCACCCGACGCTGGGTGATTGGATTGCGAGCATTGCAGCATCGTATCACCATGGTTTCAACTTTTCCCTGTATGCCCCTAGAAGGGTTAGAAGCGCTATACGTTTTGCCAATAGCCTTTGGTTCATGGGGCGGCAGTCAGGTTGGTGTGGCAGGGCGTCAGGCTCATGGAAGATTGCGGCAGTTTGTAGGTCGCTTTCGCGCGCGTTTTCTTTTCATCCGCTATTTGCTGGGCCCTTTGACTTTGCCACTGTATTCCAGAAAGTTTACCAGGCTGGTAACTTCTATCAACCCAGATATAGTTCATGCATTGCGTATCCCATTTGAGGGGATGCTGGCAGCCGGCACACCTGATAATGTTCCGTTCATTGTTTCCATCTGGGGAAATGATCTGACACTTCATGCACACGGTTCGCCGCTGATGTTTCGTTTCACTCGTAAAGTGCTTGAAAGGACAAATGGTTTAATGGCGGATGCCAGACGCGATATACGTTTGGCTGAAATGTGGGGGTTTGATGAGCGGCGTCCACATCTGGTAGTGCCAGGTGGAGGCGGCATTGATCTGATTGAGATTGACCATTTGCGGCAGGTATCTGTAGATGTACCACAGGTAGGTGTGCCATCCGGGGTTCCGCTGGTGATCAACCCGCGCGGGCTTCGCCCTGGCAGTTTACGAAGCGATGTCTTCTTTCAAGCGATTCCACTGGTTTTGCGGCGTTTGCAAAGCGTGCGTTTTGTTTGTCCCGGTATGGCAGGGCAGAAAGAGGCAATTGAATGGGTGGGTAAGCTAAAGCTTCACAACGCAGTCCAATTAATGCCGTTTTTGTCACAAGAACAGCTTTGGGATCAGTTTCTACGTGCAGATGTGATGGTATCTGTTAGTGTACATGACGGTATGCCAAATTCCGTGTTGGAAGCAATGGCATGTGGATGTTTTCCTGTAGTTGGGGATATTGAGTCCCTGCGCGAATGGATTACACCTGGTGTCAATGGCTTACTCGTTGAACCAACCAAACCGCAATCGCTGGCGGATGCGCTGGTTCTGGCGTTGGAAAATCCCGTTTTGCGAACAGAAGCAGCCGCTATCAACCGCGACCTGATTGCTCGTCGTGCAGGTGTGAATGTGGTACGGGCGCGGGTGGATGCTTTTTATCGCCGCTTTTTATAGAACGAATGCCAGCCGGGTTGAAGGCTGGCGTTCATTTCATACAGTGAAAGATACCGCTATTTAGATTACCACCACATACGGAACCAAGTTTCAGCCGTGGTAGTCAGTCCTTGATATTCTGCTTCAGCCAGTACCCGAACCATTTGTCCTACCGGAAGGTTACCAACTGGCAGATTAAACTGACTGATACCGTCTGTGTTGGTGCTCGAAACGCGATAACTGATACCGGGACTGTCTTCACTTTGAAATACCTTGATGCTGATATTAGCATCTTCAATGGCATTCAGATATTGGTCACGCACGATAAGATAAATGGTCTGTTGGCTGTTGGGTGGCAGCAACGCGTGTTCTGCAAAAACATTCATCTGCAGACTTAAGGGTTTGCGCAGAGGGATTTGCCCACTTGTAACCCGTAAATACTCATCATTGCCCACCCGCATATCAAAATAGACGCGTCCCAGATCAGCCACGACCACACGTTGACCCGCCGGGCGTTCAGGCCACCATTCTAAACGGCAATTCTCAAAGTACTGAACATACCGTCCGTTTTCATATTCCAGATCAGAAATTGGTACGCCTAAAAATGTGCCGCCATGGTTCGCCTTATAAAAATCAAGAAAGGCATAACAAACTGTATGACCACTCTGCTCGAAATACTGGCAGGAAGTGGTATTGATGGCAAGTGGCACCAGGGGATTTTTGCCTTGTGTATAGAATGTTGATCCTAATGGAAAGAGCTTAACCGCTGGTGCGCCTGACTGGATGATATAATCAAAGCGCGCCTTTTGAAAATATTGCATCTTCAAAATTTCAGAGGATGTATTTGGATCCGTAAATTCATCAGTGATTGGATAACCAAACAGGCGTTCTGGTTCTGGCGCTGCTCGATAAAATGCCAAGAACTCGTTTTTGACCCAATGACCTGTTTCCTCGAAAAACTCAGCTTCTGGAAGTTGTGCTTTGACAATTCCACTTCCCTGTACAAACAGGAGAATCAACAAAACTATAGCGACAAACCCCACAATTTTTTGCATAACTATTATGATTATACAAAAATATCAGAATTTTGCAACACAAATTTTAGTTAATTTGAGGCAAACAGGTATAATGAAGGTGTTGAAAAACAAAACACACTCCTAATATGGCGTAAAGTAGCCTGTTTTTTGTATAGATATGCGCCATATATGACTTTTTCAACACTCTCTATAATTGAACCAAGAAGGTCCTATGAGTAAAAAAACATCCAATAGCATTGAGCCTTACGGTGGCGGAGTTTTACAAGATCTAGCCCTACGGATTAAGTTGATCCTGCGCTTAATGGGAGACCGGCGGGTTAGTATTTTCCTGAAGGCTTTGCCATTTGCAAGTCTGGCTTACTTAATTCTCCCGGAAGGACTGGCAGCTCTTCCGCTGGTAACGCCGGTGGATGATGCCTTGGTGATCTGGCTAGGGTTATATCTGTTTGTTGAGCTTTGCCCGGATGACGTGGTTGAGGAACATCTTCAAGCATTGCAGCGGGTGATCCCCGGAGAATGGCGAGACATTCCCCCAAACGGATCTGTTTTGGATGGTAAGTTCAAAAGCAATGCTTCAGATTTCGAATTACTGGATAATGGCGATGATGAACAATTTGGAGGATAGAAAAATGGCAGAAAAAATCTGGCGTCCATTAAAGAAGCGTTACTGTGAACATGCAAAGGCAGTAGTAACTCTGGATGCGGAATTGATCTATCCAGCAGAACATTTACCGGATCAGCCGCCACGAGTGGAGGCACATCGTTGCTCAGGCGCGGTGGACTGTCGGCTTTTCAATCGGGGAACCTGCGTTTGGGCTTCAACCAACCCGAATTATGATCCTTTTCTTGAAAAGTCGTGAGCAACTTGATCATTTAGGAGACAATTTGGGGTAATTTGATTGACTTTTGCTGTCACTATCGTTATAGTGTTATAGTAATTAAGAAATCTGTGATTTGTGGAGGAGACATGAAAAAGCGACTGCTGTATTTGGTTTTGGTGTTCATTTTTGTTTCTATGGCATGCCGGATTGGCGGGCAGAAAGCAACTGAGGAAACGTTGCCTCCCACCGTAGAGATGCCAACCATTCCACCACCGACGGAGCCACCTCCGGAGCCGACGATCCCACCCGAACCTACCCAGCCGCCTGAACCGGAGGCAACACCTACTGAAGAGATCAGCCCTTACTATACAATGGACTTTGGGGGCGATTTGAGCGACTGGACACAGGTTGTTCTGGCAGGTGATCCGAGTAAGACTTATGTCAGGCAGATGGGCAACCGCTTGAAGTTTGAAGTCCCTTCACCGGAAACCTATGCTTATTTTGAGAATGGTACCTTCTTTTACAAAGATGTTTATATTGAAGCGGAGGTTGAGACGGTGCGAAGCGGCGCAAATGGGATTGCCCTATGGTGCCGCGGATCGGAAAAAGGTTTTTACGAACTGCGCATCCATACGGCTGGACCTCTGGCTGGCACCTACGAGCTTTTCCGTTATGACTTCGTGCTCAAACAACAAAAGAAGGTCCCTTATGTTCAATTGCTTAAGGGTATTGGGCATGTCAGTACTTATGAAATCAAAGCGGGGGTTGGGCTGAATACGATTGGCATGCTCTGTCAGGGTCAAAACATCCGTGTATTCTTGAATGGTGTGGAACACTTAATCAATAATGAGCCGCCTGTCAAAGATAACACGCTGACAGATGGCACAATTGGGTTAGGAGTAATGTCGTTTAGCCAGGGTCCTGTGGAGGTGGATTTCCTCTCGCTAACGGTTGCTCAACCCTGAATGTAAATGAGTAACATCTGGTCTGGCGGGCGAACGATAAAGAACCCGCCAGATTTTGCTTTTTGTGCTATAATAAACGAAACAAATGTTCGACAATTGGGGCCAGGATGCCGGTCAATTTTCTTGAGATACAGCGGCAGATTCGAGAAGCGGGCAGCGAAGCCCAAAGGCGGCAGGAACACTTGAAGGCGCTTCGCCAAAGTGCTCGTCAGTTATTGGCAACTTATACAAATGAACTGGAATGGCTGCAGCGTCTGGTCAGGCTGGCTAGCGAAAAAAATAGCGGTTTGCGCTGTGCAGTGCCACTAACAGAGTTCCTGAACCAGTCTATTGCCCGCCCTGTTTTGCGTGAGAAGATTGTCTTGCTGGCAGCAGATGGATCGCAAATTGAACCCGATCGTCATGCTCAGGTAGAGTTTGCTGAGGTTAATGTAGGTGTAATTCGTATCGTGCCGGGACAAGGTGAGCCGCCACGCGAGATGACGCGTAGCTGGCTGCTATATGGTGATCAGCTTTACTGCACGGACGGAATCATGGGTGAGGATTTGCTGGCGCTGATGCGCGACCTGTATGAGCGGCGTACGCTGGCAGAACTGGCTGCGGCAGAGCGATTTCCTGTTGTGACGCTTACTGATGGTACACTGGAACTATTCCGTGAACCGAAGGAACGAGCAGACTTTCAGCAACCTTTTCAAGATTATTTGGCTGCGCTTCGGGAGCTGGCAAGGCTAAACGTGGCAGCTGCTGGCTATGTAGATAAACCGCGCGCCGATTTGGTCGTAAGGCTGCTTGAACTGGTGTTGCTTCCGGCAGAGCAGATTGCCCAGGCGGGACGAATACGTCCTCTGTTAGGGGTTACTGATGCCGATTTATTTTCTCCATTGCTAAAGCCTGGCGAGCGTTCAGCGGTTTTTGCTATTCAATCGCGCTCGGCGAGCAGTTTTTCAGATGCGCTGGCATTACATTTTTTTTATCTCAACGTTGGCTATGAGGAGAAACCCTGGCTGGCGCGGGTTGAAGTGCCTGCGTGGGTTGTCCAAAATTCGGTTTTGCTCAATCGTGTACATAGCGCCCTGATGGAGCAGTGCGACTGGATGACCGGGAAGCGGTATCCTTACGCTCTGCATCGTGCCCATGAGGTTGCGGTAGTAACCCGTGAAGAAAAGCTCCAAATTGAGACAATGTTCATTACGGAAATGCGCCGTCTTGGGGTTGAGGTGGGAGATACTTCTTTCAAACAAAGCTTGAAAGAACTTTCAGGGGATCGAACGAGGTATCAGAGATGACGAATATTGAAATTGGCCGTTTACTGCGTTCTGGTATTGCCGGCTGTGTGGTAGGTTGTAAGGTTTCTCAACAGGATGTACCTGAGTTTGGCGGTATGGTACGGATACCAATTGGTGACCTGCCTCAGACACAGGTGTTTGGGCTGGTATATGACATTCATATTGATGATGATGGGCTGGTACGTCAGTTGGTCACCTCTGAGAGGGTTTCAGAAGAGATCATTATGGATAATCGCCTGAACCGCAACGTACCGTTGGAAATCAGTGTATTGTTTGTCGGTTATCAGGTGGGTCAGCACATTTATCATCTTTTACCGCCGCGCCCGCCGCTGACACTGGATGCTATTTACCCCTGCGATCAGGAAGACTTGGTACGCTTCAGTCCAATTGGGCAATTCGGCTACTTTCGCCATGTCCTGCGCGCCAGCGATTTGCCAGTCAGCGAGCTGATTGCCAGCCACTTCAAGCAGATGGTACAGGCGCAGCATGTCATTGGACACCCAAACTGGGGAATGGCGGCAGTGCAGGAGTTAATTACACTCTTGCGGGATGATTATCCTACCCTGATGGCGGTGCTTGGGGCGGTGGCAGATGCACGACTTGACATAGAAGTTTCCAATTAGGGAGGATGGATGATGTTGGAGCAAAAAAACGAAGGATTGATTGGATATATTGTTGGCGGCAGTCTGAAGGAAAATCTACAAGTTCGTCTCACGGTATTGCCGCAGATGGTTCAAGAAGGCAGTTTTGTGGTGATTGAAAGCGGGCACTGGCAGTTTTATGGCTTGGTGACCGATTTGCAATTGGGGGCGACCGATCCCCGCTTTGCCGATGAGCAGAGTGAGGCGCGTTTACCTAGTGAGCTGGCAAAACTTTTACATGGGCAGACGCTGTACACCAATCTGGTGGTCTTGCCAGCGCTCATGTTGGAAAGTGAGCCGCAGCCCGATTCGCCTGAATATAATGCCTGGCGTGAAAAATATGCTGAACATGAACCAACCATTTTGCCTATCAAAACTGTACCTTCGCATCATTCTCCCGTCCTGCTGGCACATGCAGGACATGTAGCGGCGATTTTTGGTAAGCCGGAGAAGGAAGGCAATTTTGTTATTGGTTATACACGTGAACAGGGACATCCGGTTTGCATTAATCTAGAAAGAGTTGTTCAACGCTCAGCGGGTATCTTTGGCGCCACCGGCACGGGAAAATCCTTTCTAACGCGCATTTTACTTGCCGGGTTAATTCATAACGCAAAAGCTTCTGTGCTGGTCTTTGACATGCACAACGAATACGGTTTTGATGATACCGCCTCGGATACTGGTGAGCGCGTAACTGGTCTTCGGATGGCGTTCCCTCAAAAGGTGCGTGTAGTCGCACTGGGCAGGACGGCTTCCATTCGCGGACAAGCCCCGGATTTTCATCTGGAGATTGCTGAGAAGGACATACAACCCGAAGATATTGAAATGCTAACCCGTGAGCTGAACTTGAAAGAAACCACTCCTGCCACTTTGGAAGCATTGATCACTACCTTTGGGCGCGAAAATTGGTTCCATGCCTTCAAGAACATGAACCAGGCACAAATTGAAAATGAGGAGGGCAAGAAAGTACCGCATCCCGATAGTGTAGCTGCTTGGGCGAATCGGGCGGGGGTTTCAGTGATGGCGGCAGAGGCTCTGCATTCCAAGCTGGGGCGAGTGTTTCATAAACCTTATATTGTCGAACAAACTGCCGCTGACTCGTTGGGTGAGATTGTCAAAGCACTGGATGCCGGACAGCATGTCGTTTTGTCGTTTGGCGAGCATGAGTCCGATCTGGACTATTTGCTGGTGACGAACTTGCTAACCCGCAAGCTGCGTCAAATTTGGGAGCAGCGTACCAACGAATATCGCAGTCATGGCAGACAGGAACCGCGTCAGCTTGTCATTGTTGTTGAAGAGGCGCATAAATTACTCAATCGCGAGGTGGCTGCTCAAACGACTTTTAGCACCATTGCGCGCGAGATGCGTAAATACTATGTGACGCTGTTGATTGTTGACCAGCGTCCTTCGCAAATTGATGACGAGGTTATGTCCCAACTCGGTACGCGCATCTCAGGCTGGTTAGGGGATGATGCAGATATTCAGGCGGTACTTTCCGGGCTGGCAAACCGTGAAGCGCTGCGCGGAATGCTGGCGCGTCTGCAGCCGAAAGAGGAGGTGCTGCTTCTGGGCTGGGGTGTGCCAATGCCGATTCCAGTGCGTTCACGACGTTACGATCAATGCTTTTGGGAAGAATTGGGTGTTCGCGCTGGTGTTAGGCGAAAGACAGAGCAGATTCTCGGGGAATTGGGATTTGGATAGAAGGTTTACGGTAGTAGAAACCAATACCCCAGCGTGACAGTGATTCCCAAAAACATCCCGCCGATGACCTGCTGAGGCGTATGACCGATTACCTCTTTCAGTAAATCCTGGGAAACCGGATGACCGTCTAGAAGCTCACGCACAAGTACGTTGATCCGTTGCGCATGAATACCTGCCTGTCGGCGTACCCCGGCTGCATCGTAGATAACAATCATGGAAATGGCGAAGGCAAGTGCAAACAATGGTGTACCAAACCCGTCATACAGCCCAATCGCTAAAGTTACAGAGGTCATCAGAGCAGTGTGAGAGCTGGGCATGCCGCCGCTGGTGAAAATCAATCCGAAATTCCACTCACGATGAACCAGATAATGGGTGGGAATCTTTAGGAGCTGTGCCAATACCCAAGCAGTTATTCCTACCAGCAAGATGTGATTACCAACCAATTCTGCTCCCATGGATTACCCCTCTGCATCTTCTTCTTCCGGTCTGCTGAGCTGGCGGATGCGTAATTCAGCATTTTCCAGCAAGGTCTGACAATGTTTTGCCAGCAATTGACCCCGTTCAAAAAGGGCAATTGCATCTTCCAGAGACGTTTGCTCTGTTTCCAGAGAAGTTACAATACTTTCCAGCTCAGCAAAAGCTTGCTCGTAAGAAAGTTGTTCAACAGGCGCAGATGAAACAGGCATTTTTTCCTCCCGGAGATTATCCTTTTTGGGTGACACGGGCGCTGATTTGTCCATCGGAGAGGCGGATGTTCAGTTCGTCGTGAATTTCAACGTCACCGCAACTGCGCACCAGTGTACCATCGGATTTACTGACGATGGCAAAGCCGCGCTGCAAGACGTCCAGCGGATTTAGCGTTTGTAATTGCTTTTCTATACCTGACCAGCGGGCACGCCGGATATCTAACTGGTGCTGCATGGCGCGTTCGGCGCGCCATACGAATTGGTCAAGACGCTGAAGTTCGTTTTGTGTTTTCCAAAGAGGAGAAACACGTGCAAGACGATGAATGACTGCTTTCAGGTTGGATGTTTCATTTTCAAGTATCATTTCAAAATGGTGGTTTAGCCGGTTACAAAGGGTTTGAATCTCTGCGATCAATTCGGCTTTATTGGGTGTTGCCATGACCGCAGCACCAGTTGGTGTCGGAGCGCGTTGATCGGCGGCAAAATCGGCTAGTGTAAAGTCAGTTTCGTGACCAACGCCGCTGATCACTGGCGCTGGCGAGTTGGCGACAGCTTGTACCACGCGCTCGTCGTTGAATGCCCATAAGTCTTCTAATGAACCACCGCCTCGTGCAAGGATGATAACATCCGGTTTTTCCAGCCGGTTGATGTCTTGCAAGGCGCGCACAATGTCCTCTGGTGCTTCAAGACCCTGTACCAGACAGGGGGCAACAACTACTTCTGCCAGCGGGTAGCGCTGGCGCAGTGTATTGAGTATATCTTGCAGGGCTGCACCAGTAGGAGAGGTGACAATGCCGATTTTTTGCGGGCGCTGTGGTAAGGGACGCTTGCGTTCTAAATCGAACCAGCCTTCCACTGCCAGGCGTTCCTTCAATCGCAAAAATTCCTGAAACAGCCTTCCCTCACCCGCAGGACGAATCATGTTGATATAGAGCTGGTACTGGCCGTCACGTTCATAGATGCTAATATACCCACGCGCTTCAATTGCCATGCCATCCTGCAGGGGTAATTTGATCCGCTCCGCAATATTGCGCCAGATGACGGCGCGCAGGGATGCCTCACTATCCTTCAGCGTGAGATAGATATGTCCAGAGGTGTGACGTTTGAAATTGGAAATTTCGCCATAGACCCAGATGTCTTGAAGAAACTTGTCATCTTCCATAAGCTGGCGCAGGTAGCGCGTCAATTCGGATACTGTCAGGGCGGCTGGTGAGAAAAGTGGAAGCTGTTGGTCCATTTTAGGTTTCAGACAAATTTTAAGCGGCGGGCGGCGAAGGCAACCATCCGCAGTAAAAGCCATCCATGTTTCCAGCGTTGAATATTGGTTGTGCCGTACACGCGCTCGCGATAGCGGATGGGCATGTCTACAATCTTGAGATTGAGCTTTGCTGCCCCAAAGATTAAATCAAAGTCCCCGAAGGGGTCGAACTCTCCAAAGTAGGCACGATTGGCAGCGATTTTGTGGTAATCCGATTTCCAGAGCACTTTTGTGCCGCAGAGCGTATCCTTGATAGGTTGCCCTAATAGCCATGAAAACACAAGACTGAAGAATTTGTTACCCAACAGGTTAAGAAAACGCATGGCTTCTTTTTCCATTGGGTAAACCAGCCGCACACCGTTGATAAAATCTCCCTTTCTGGAAACCAATGCATCATAGAAGCGCGGCAGGTCTTCTGGCGGAACGGTCAGGTCGGCATCAAGGATCATAAGAATATCGCCTGTTGCGGCGTCGAACCCAGTGCGTACAGCATCTCCCTTGCCTTTACCCGGCTGACGTAATAGTTTCACTTGTCGTTGGGGGTATTCTTTTATCATGCACTCGATGGTTTCGTATGTTTGGTCTTTTGAATGACCTTCGACAAAGATCAATTCTGTGCCGCTGCCCATCTCTGGAACGCGTTCAAAAATGTCGCGAATGTTACCGGCTTCATTGCGTGCTGGAACAATCACGGAAACTTGCCAGGTTGAAGCGTTTGCGGGGTGCGCAGGACGCGGTCGTGCCAGTGTGAAATTGGTCAGGGTTAAGTGCATGAAGGGCCAAAGTCGTGCCAGAAAGCTGTTACATAATGGCGCCAAAAGGGGAATGTTGAGCGGCAACAAAATTTCCCGCCAGTCGCGTATGACTTCATAATCTGTCAGATAAAGAAGATTATGGACATCCTCGACGGTCAGCCAGTTTTGATACAGGGTGGGCGTTGCCAGTCCCAGTGAGCGGGCAGCTTTGAGCGGCAGTTCCCACAGCCGGCTGTAATAATTGAAAAAAAGACGGGTGGAGGGATGACAAGCACCTTTCAACTTTTTGAGCGCCAGTTCAACATCCCAGAGTTCATTTAAGGTGTCCGAAAGGATGATAAAGTCGAAGGTTTCATCAAGGTCAAGCTCATGGATATCTGCCCGGATAAACTGCAATTCGGGGTGTCGTTGACGGGCGCGGGTGATCATCTTTTCTGACATGTCCACGCCAACACCAAAAGAAGGCTGAAGCGCGGCGAGCAAATCACCGCTGCCACAGCCGATTTCTAAAACCCGCTGACCGGGAGGGATGTAAAAACGATAAATCTTTTCCAAACAGTGATGGTAAAACCCTCCCCAGCCTTTCCAGTGGTTTAAAAGTTCTGCAATGTGGTCCCAGTGGGTGATGCGTTCCTGCTGGTAACGCAGGTAAGCCGTGTGATTAGTATTGGGAGTTTGTGACGGAATCAAAAGCGTATCCCGGCTTTTGGAATAACAAACCTTAAGAGTTGAGGAAATAGTGTTTCCTGAAGTATACCATTACTCGTTAGAGAGAATTATTCAGTA
>Ga0209162_1003598_pt1 | contig 12377 bp, 10 predicted proteins | sample YNPNPMetaG_FD_187121 | JGI IMG/M metagenome (GOLD analysis project Ga0209162, IMG submission 187121) | Anoxygenic and chlorotrophic microbial mat microbial communities from Yellowstone National Park, USA - YNP NP MetaG (SPAdes) (version 2) ...
CTGGCGGAGATGGTACCCTAGACGATGATTTGTCCTGACAGCGAAAGCGATTCCGAGGAAACAAACGAAACAAAACAGGATCCTTTTTCAGGATAGTTAAACCCTGCGCAACGTTTAGGTTCCATCGTCGTCTGGCTTTGAAAGAAGCGTTGAAATTTGGGAGTACGAACACCGTGTTGGCCATAATTCGTGACCGTTGGATCCCGTGGATTGTTGCCATTTGCGCTGTCTTTGGTTCAGCACTTGTTCCTTGTTTCTGTCCTGCCGGGGGCTGGTCGCAGGGTCAAACTCAGCAGCAAGCTGCGCGAGAAAATGAATCCGGACAATCTTATCAGATCCTTCGCGTGACTCCCGACGGTCATGGTCTGCTTGCCCGCAGGGAAGGAAAGACAATTCTGGTCGTCAGTGGGACGCCAGAAGAGATGGGCAAAGCGCACGGAGTGTTGTTGGCTAATCAAATTCGCTATCTGGTGGACCGTGTTTTATACGGGGTCGGGGCATTTGACTCTGTCCAGTCGGGCGCGTGGTTCCTTGAGCAGATGGATGAGATCCACCGCAGGACACAGCCGTTCATTCCCGATCGGTACTTTGCAGAAATAGACGCCCTCGCCCAAGCCGCCGGCGTGTCGCAGCGCGACGCTCGATACGCCAATTTGTTTCCAGAAAGATTTCACTGCAGCGGAGTGGCCGTTCGAGGTAAGGCAAGCAAGGATGGCCGAATCCTTCATGCGCGTGTCCTCGACTACATGCGGGATATCAATTTGCAGGGGTGTGCCACAGTCCAGGTGTTTATTCCAGAAGGGCGCCATGCATGGATGAGTGCCGGGTATTCCGGTCTGGTCGGGACTGTCACCGCAATGAACGAAAAAGGCCTTGCCGTGGGAGAAATGGGAGGACGTGGAGAAGGCAACTGGGATGGCATGCCGATGACACTCCTTTTACGCGAGATTATGGAACGTGCCAATACGGTCCAGGAGGCTCTCGAAATTCTCAAAACGACCCGCCGGACATGTGAGTATTACTACGTCTTCAGCGACAAAACGGGGGATCTGGCAGCCGTTCGGGCGGTGCCCGAAGAGGTTCTCATCTTGCGTCCCGGCGAGCAGCATCCCCTCTTGCCCCACGTACCTGAAGATACGGTATTGATTTCGGCAGACGAACGAGCAAGAGTTTTGAGCGAACGGCTCCAGGCATTCTACGGCAAGATTGACGTTCCCGTTATGATTGACATCATCAAGCGACCGGTGGCTATGTCGTCCAACTTGCACAATGCGATTATGTTGCCAGAGATTCTGGATATGTGGGTTGCCGATGCAGGTCGATCGACGCCGGCATGCGACGAGCCGTATGTGAAGGTTAATCTGCGAGAGATAATGGACTTATATCGACAAGCAATTGCCACTCGCTCAAATTAGAAAAACGTCAACCCGGTGGATGCGGTGCTGAACTTGTCAGCAATTCTCTTTCCCACGACAAACGACTTGCTCCCATAGGTCCGAGGATTTCAAACTCCACCGGATCGGGCAACGGCCGATGAAAGTACCGAACGACCGCCTGGGCGGCTTCTTTCATGGTTGCAGGCGTTGCTGGACCGATGAGTATTGCGTGCGGTCCGAGGAAGTTTGCTGGGCTTATGAAGAGACAATCCTCGCGTTTCCTTCGTTCAAATAACCGGCGAAGAGCTGTGTTCTGACTTTCGTCCCGGCCGATCACCAGTTTCGTCTGTTCATTCAAGCGAATGTGGCGTCCGAGAGTCAGAAGCTCGCAATCCCAAAGTGTGGCATCATGTTGATGGTCGAGCAGATCAAAGACCTTTGGGGCGAAATTCGCTTCCGTCAGCTTGCAACCGCCCGTTGCATCCGGGATGTGGCGAAGACCGAGTTGTCGTGCCAGGGCCTTAAGTTCTCTTCGACTTCGCCCGCTGAAGTCGTAAAGGCGGTCACGATCCACCCATCCCTCTTGTTCAGGAATTGTGGGAGGCAAAAGCTTGGCACTGAGTGGCCGGAGGACCCACCCTTGAAGCCCCGCCTCATGGGCGATGATCCCCAGATCGCGACGTTTCTGACTCATCGGTCTTTGTCCCACGACTTCGCCTGTGGCAATGAGCATACCATTCAATTCCTGCATTAGATGTCCGGCCATCCGCAACATGTACGCTCTGCAATCGATACATGGATTTGCCCCGCGACCATAGCCATGTTTGGGGTACCGGAGGATCTCAAGATAATCGTCTTCAACCTCGCGCAGGACGAGCGAAATCCCTAAATCCCTTGCTGCTCGAATCGCCATTGCGACGCTGTGATGAAACGGAAGACGAACGTTCAGACCAACGACTTCAAATCCTTGCAATTGCAGAATTCGGGCAGCCAGGGAACTATCAAGCCCTCCTGACAGCATGACAATGGCGAGTTTTCTCTTGTTAAGCATTTCTACTATCCGGCAAATTCTCACTTTTTATCACAAGATCCCATGGCCATAGGCGTGTTCGCGATGAGGCATGCCTCCTCAACAGGATGGGGCTCGCCAGTAAGCGAAAGGAGCGAATCAGAGCCAGGAATTCTTTGCAGCATTTGCGTCGCAGTGTGGGACCTGCCAAGGTACTTCCTACTGGTCTCCTGATTCGGATAGACTGTGATTCTGGGGCGGGAAGGCAAAATCCACATGACCATCTTCGTTAGCCGGTCCAAGCTGATCTGGGCAAGGCGGCGGCAAATGATTTATCTCATAGATGGCGTTACATGCGGCCCGCTGTTCTGCTTCTTTCTTGCTGCGTCCCCATGCCGGTCGATATCTCGTTCCGCCAATCTGCGCTGCCACCTTGAAATACTTACTGTGATCTGGCCCTCGCTGGTCCAGCAGGATATACACTGGAGTGGCTCCCCAGGTCTTCTGGCTAACTTGCTGAAGTAAGGACTTGTAATTCTCGCCCACACGATCCTCCGCAACGGCCTCGATCCGCGGAATCAGCAGAGGTTCGATAAATCGCTGAACTGCCGACAGACCGCCATCCAAATAAACCGCAGCGATCACGGCTTCCACCGCTGCAGCCAGCAAAGACGATGGTAATGCTGTCTGGGAAGCCAGACCTTTTCCCACTATGAGGAAATCGGCGAGACCGAGGCTGCGTGCCACGGATGCGCAGCTTGCACGACTGACAACGACCGATTTGAGCCTTGTCAATTCCCCTTCCGTCAACTGAGGGAATCGCTGGTAAAGAATTTCGCAGACAATCAAGCCCAGAACTGCGTCTCCCAGGAATTCGAGCCTTTCGTTCGAGTGCAGTCGGTTGTCGGCCCCCGACGCATGGGTCAGCGCCACATGGGCAAGCTCGCGATTCCGAAATTGATAATTGATCCGCGATTCGAACTCCGCAATGCGGGAGTCCTCAGAAGAAAACTCAGCCATTTCTAAAGACACTCTACGGTTGATACATCGCCAGGAATCGTAACCTCAGCTTCAGCTGATAACCGCAGAGTCCGTGCCAAAACGACCGATTATTCGGGCTTTTGCCTGCAATACGATCGTTTTGGGACGAACTCATGACTCACCTTACCGTCAACCAGGCCAACTTATATTATAGAGATATTCATGAATTTTGGACACCATTTGGCCAGGATCAACGTTCCCGCTGCACACCGTCTCGGGAACGGTAAATCTATCGTGCAAACCACATTTCGTTGAGAAATTTTTCAAGGATACGTTCTCCGTGGCGCCGCATCAGGACTCGCAGTATGTTCACCGATTCGACAACGGCCTTATCCTTCTGGGGGAAAGCATGCCCTGGTTGGATTCTGTTGGATTTGCCGTCGCCATTCCAGCAGGCAGCGCGTTTGATCCGGAAAGCCGCGCCGGTCTGGCGTCCCTCACGACGGAAATGATTCTTCGAGGAGCTGGAGATCGCAACTCGCGGCAGTTTCTCGAAGAACTCGAAAACCTCGGCATTATCTGGTCTGAAGCCGTCAGTCGTCAACATATTTTGCTGACAGCAACCATGCGGGCGAGCCGCCTGCCGGACGCTGTTGCCATTTTTTCGGATGTGATCTTGCGCCCTCATATACCACGGGAGGAACTCGAACCAGCCCGGCTCGGACTCATTCAGGATATCCGAGCCGATCGGGACCTTCCCGAGGTCAAATTACGACGAGAGCTTCGACGGCGATTCTTCCCTTACCCCTGGAACCGATCGACACAGGGTGAAGAAGAAACGGTCACAGCCATCGAGTGGCAGGATGTTCGGGACTTCATCGATCAGCATTTTCGACCTGGGGGCACGATCTTCTCCGTTGCCGGGCGATTCAACTGGGATGACACCGTTGCCCTTGTGGACAATCTATTCGAGGGCTGGAGGGGTATTGCGCCGTCACCACCTGCTTGGCGATGGGAACGGGAGCAAGTGCGGCACATCCCCTTTGATTCGCAACAGACCCATATCGGTATTGCGTACCGGTCCGTCCCGTATGACGATCCGCGTTATTTCCAAGCGCGGGCCGCATTGGCAGCCTTATCTGGGGGAACCAGTGCCCGGCTCTTTACCGAGGTTCGAGAGAAACGCGGTCTGTGCTATACCGTTCAAGCAACATATCATGTGATCAAAGACATGGGGTCGGTTTTCTGCTATTCAGGCACGACGGCAGAACGGGCACAGGAAACTCTGGACGTTCTCCTGACCGAGATTCAGCGATTGAAGAACGGTGTCCAGCCTGAGGAGTTACAGCGGGTCAAGGTTCAATTGAAGAGTCACCTCGTCTTCCAGCAGGAATCCAGCGTTTCGCGGGCCAGATCGCTTATTAATGATTGGGTTTTTCTCGGTCGGATTCGGTCCGTGACTGAGTTAAAGGAGGCAGTCGATGGGCTAACGACGGACGATGTCAATCGCTTTCTCGCCGACAGCCCACCTTCCGACTTTACGATCGTTACATTGGGACCACACGCTCTGGAGGTGCCGCGTGAAGTTCTCTAGTTATACCCTGCCGAATGGTTTGCAAATCATTGCCGAATACTCACCATCGGCTTTTTCCACCGCCCTGGGATTCTTCGTGCGAGTCGGCGCCCGCGACGAATCACGTGAAATCTCCGGGATCAGCCACTTCCTGGAGCACATGGCCTTCAAGGGTTCAGAAGGGCGTACCGCGGAGGACGTTAATCGTGAATTCGACGAAATCGGTGCCTCATACAATGCCATGACGTCATATGACTCCACAGTATATTATGCATCCGTTCTGCCGGAATATGCGGAGAAGGCCTTCGAGTTGCTTGCCGCCCTGGTTCAACCGGCGATTCGTCCCCAGGATTTCGAAGTCGAAAAACAGGTCATTCTTGAAGAAATTCGCATGTATCTTGATCAGCCGCCCTACGGCGTCGATGAGATCTGTCGCAGCCGGTTCTTCAGGACACATCCGCTCGGACATAGTGTTTTGGGGACGATCGAGTCGATTTCGAGCCTCACTCCAGAACACATGCGGAGATACCACCAACAACGATATTCGGCAAGAAACATCATCATTGGCAGTACCGGTTGTGTGGACTTCGAGAAGCTCGTTGCACTGGCAGAACGATACTGTGGCAACATCAGCTCGGAGGAAAATGATCGCGTTCAGATTCGGCCAGACCCATCTTTTGGGACTAGCTGGCACCACAAACCGTCGGCAACCCAGCAGTACGTTATCCAAATCGCGGAAGCTCCACCGGGCACCGCCACAGAGCGATTTGCCGCTCGACTCCTGACGGCGATTGTTGGCGAAAGCTCGGCAAGCCGACTTTATTGGGAGTTTATCGATTCGGGAAGGGCCGACAGTATCTCCCTGAACTACGAAGGCTATGAAGATGCTGGCGTCTTCGTAACATTCTTGAGTTGTGATCCGGAGATGCTGACCGAAAACCTGGACCGATTACGAAAGCTCTACGATCAGGTTGAGACAGATGGCGTGACACCAGAAGAGCTGAATCGCGTCAAGAATAAGTTTGCGTCAGCAATTGTGCTAGCGGCTGAGCGCCCCTTATCTCGACTGTTTGCCATCGGTTCGGAACGTCTTACAACAGGGGAATATCGTTCTGTCGAAGATGACTTGAAGATTGTTGACTCGATCACACTGGATGATGTCAATCTCGTTGCCAAAAAATACCCCTTCAACTGCTGCGCAACCGATATCATTGGCCCATTGATGCGGTAGTCGCACAAGTGTCCCTGATAAGTCTCGCCGAGAATCAGGGTATTCTTCGCAGCAGCAGTAGTTCTACGCCTGGAAGGCGTGGCTGCACATCTGCTTCGCGAATTTCACCTTTGCCGTCATGCGTTCTCTGATGACCGCTTGACGTTTTACCTCATTTGGCGCTTACTTAATGAATCGGTCCCATTCAGATTTAAAGATGCTTCCAAGATCCGCCGGCCATGCCGGCGTGTTTTCTTCATAAAACGAGCTTTGGTTCGGATGGACTCATGAAACTCAAAGGAACAACGGTGCTCGCCGTACGACGTGGCGATAGTGTCGCCATCGGTGCCGATGGGCAGGTCAGCCTGGGCAACACAATTCTCAAAGCCGATGCCGCAAAGATTCGGCGATTAGCAGATGGTAAGGTCCTGACGGGATTTGCCGGGAGTACCGCGGACGCGATGGCCCTGTTTGAACGGTTCGAGACCAAACTCAAAGAGTTTCCCGGTAACTTGCCCCGCGCGGCAACGGAGCTTGCCAAAGAATGGCGAACCGACCGGGCACTCCGGCGACTGGACGCCATGCTTATTGCTGTGGATTCCCAGCACACGCTCTTGCTCAGTGGAACGGGTGATGTCCTTCAGCCGTCCGACGGGATCCTTGGAATCGGGTCCGGGGGCATGTTTGCTGTCGCCGCAGCACGCGCCCTGTTGAGGTTCACCAATTTATCGGCGAGAGAAATCGTCGAGGCGGCGCTCGAAATCACGGCTGAGATTGACGTTTACACCAATCGAAGTTTGATTGTGGAGGAAATTTCGTGTCGTGTTTAACACCACACCAGATCGTTGCTGAACTGGATAAATACATCGTTGGACAGACTGTGGCCAAGAGGGCAGTCGCAATCGCCTTGCGCAATCGCTGGCGACGCCAACAACTTCCGCCTGAAATCCGTGCCGAGATTGCACCGAAAAACATTCTCATGATCGGGCCGACGGGTGTCGGAAAAACTGAGATCGCAAGAAGACTGGCACGCCTGACAGGTGCCCCATTCGTCAAGGTTGAGGCCACAAAATATACGGAAGTTGGATACGTTGGGCGAGATGTCGAAAGCATGGTTCGCGATCTCGTCGATAATGCTGTCTCTCTGGTGTACCAGGAATTTCGGGAAAAATTTAAGGATGAGGCCGAGAAACGTGTCGAAAACCGAATTCTCGACATTCTGATGAAATCGCCTGAGGACTGGAACAACCTGGTTCCGTCCGACGAGACAGGCCGCAAAAACCGGGTTCGAGCCAAATTGCGTCAATTGCTGCGGGAGGGAGTTTTCGATTCTCGAACGATCGAGGTTGTGACAGAAAAGAAAGAATTGCCGTTCTTTGTAACGGGGATGGGCCTCGAACAAATTGATATCGATTTTCAAAATTTTACGGAACGACTGTTCTCCGGAAAGAAGTCTCAACGTCGTGAAGTCACCGTGGAGGAAGCCCGAAAGCTATTCTTTGAAGAAGAGGTCGAGGCACTCGTCAACAAGGAGGAAATGCAGGCCAAAGCTATCGAGCTGGCTGAAAACTCGGGGATCATCTTCATCGACGAAATTGACAAGATTGCAGCGACCGGATCGGCCCACGGGCCTGATGTCTCTCGCGAGGGTGTCCAGCGCGACCTGCTGCCAATTGTCGAAGGCACGACCGTCAAGACCCGCTACGGCTATGTCAAGACGGATCACATCCTGTTTATTGCCGCTGGCGCTTTTCATCGCGCAAAACCGAGTGATTTGATGCCAGAGTTGCAGGGTCGTTTTCCCATTCGCGTGGAACTTTCCGATTTGACGCGAGAAGATTTCATCAAGATTCTTACAGAACCAGAGAATGCCCTGATCAAGCAGTACCAGGCCCTACTTCAGGCCGAAAACGTCCAGCTCACCTTCGAGCCTGCTGCAATCGAGCTGATTGCCGATTTTGCTTACCGAGTTAACCAGTCGACCTTAAACATCGGTGCCCGCCGATTGTACACCGTCATGGAAAAGCTCCTCGAAGAGGTTAGTTTCGATACGCCGGATGCGATTTCCGGTAGCTTTCATGTGACTCGTGACTATGTGTCGAAAAGGCTCGGAGATATCGTGAAAGATGACGATTTGAGTCGGTTCATCCTGTAGCACGGTGTCTGGGTCGAATGGCTGACTTCCCACTGAGCGCGGTGTTATGGTGTTCGGGTTGGTTTTTTCGCCTTGACCGCCAGCACCAGGCAGTAGTGCCCGTAGGGCAAAAACCTTAATGGCGGGCCTTCGGTTCACGCGCCGCATTGTTATCGAGATTTCCAGAATCGTGGCATCATAAGAACCAGAAGGGGCAGGAATTCGAGACGGCCCAAAAGCATCAGTCCTGTCAAGATACATTTTGCAGGTGCGTGGAGCGGGCCGTAATTGGCCATCGGGCCGAACATTCCAAGGCCTGGTCCGACGCCGTTTATCGTTGCCGCAACCGCTGAGAAACAGTCCAGCATTTTCTGGTCAGCACGCGGCCCCCACGTACTTGAAGGTTCAAGAGCTAGGATAGCCAGCCAGGCGAAAACTGTTACGACGATCACCAATCCAAAATAAACCAGGACACTCTTTAACAGGTCAGCATCCGTGATGGGGCGTCCACCGATTCGAATGATACGAACGACATTCGGGCGGTAACTCTGCTCGATTTCTGCCGCCAAGATCTTGAAGAGAAAAATATAGCGGATGACCTTAACGCTGCAACTCGTACTTCCAGCGCATCCGCCAATGTACATCAATGCCAGGAGGATCCCCTTGGCAAAGGGAGGCCACTTATCAAAGTCATCCGTTGCAAAGCCTGTATTTGTCTGTACCGAAACACATTGAAACAACGCCGAGCGGAGAGAATGAACGACATGGGCTTTTACCGGAAGATATTGGAGAAACAAACATCCGGAAACAACAAGCGTCGCCAGTAAGCAGCAGGTCAGGTACAGGCGAAATTCCACATCGCCAAAAAGTCGCCGGATGTCACCTTTGGCCGCAAAATATAGCAATCCAAAGTTCGTACAACCCAGCAACATGAAAAGAACGATAATCAACTCGACGCGGATATCCTTAAAATGTCCCACACTGTCGTTGTATGTGCTGAATCCTCCGGTAGCCACGGTACCGAAGGCGTGACAGAGGGCATCGTAAAGGGATACCCCATGCATCATGAGAAGGACTGTAAGGATGAGGTTAAGCGCGACAAACACAGTACCGAAAGCCATTGCAGCACGGCGGCTCTGTTCATGAGTTGAGGTCTGGGACGGCGCTGCAACCTCAGCCCTGATCAACTGCTTTGCCGCAGAACCTATGTTGAGAATTGCAACGAATAGAACGACGATTCCAAGACCGCCCAGAAAGTGTGTCTCCGACCGCCAGAACAGCACGGAGCGGGGGACCAAATCTGGATCTTCGACATTGGCGATCACCGTGGCCCCGGTACCACTGTAACCCGAAGCCGACTCAAAAAGTGCGTCGAAAACACTCATGGGCACATGTCTGCCCGATTCATCGACCCCGCGACAGGTTCCGGAAAAAAGATAGGGGAGAGCGCCGAGAATTGTTGCCACGAGCCATGCCAGCCCCACGGCAGCCATGGCTTCTCGCCGCAAGAGTCGATCTCTTTTTGCCCGGCGACCGTACAGCAGCAGCAGACCGCTGACAATCAGCGACACAAGAATCGCCGCGAGCACTCCGAAAAAACCCCGCCCGTCAAATTGAGACACCTGACCGAAAACTGGAAGCGACCAGGGCAGGCTGGCCATCATAAACCCGGCCACAATGAATGAAATCACACCAAGAATATGCGCGATCAGGCGAAGGTTCATAGACCTTATCCATCGTCCTCAATCGGTTCCCGATCCTAAGACTTTTGGACTTCGTGGATCACTGCCTCGACTTGTTGGAGCGAGACGTTTTCGACTGTCACAACGCGACCGATCGTTTGAGGCAGGACAAATCGCGGAAATCCATGCTGGACTTTCTTGTCAAGCATCATGCATTCCAACATCTCTTTCGCTGTCAGTCCGCGAATGCGAACCGGCAGTTGGAGGGACGAAAGAAGTGCCTCCTGCCTGCAAGCCAGCTCTTCTGGAAACATTCCCAACCGGACTGCCAACCTCCCTGCGAGAACCATTCCTATCGACACGGCCTCCCCATGAAGGAATCGACCGTAGCCAGTGAGTGCCTCGATTGCGTGAGCGAACGTATGCCCGTAATTCAATATAGCTCGCAGCCCCGTCAACTCGCGTTCGTCTTGCTCCACGACCGATGCCTTAAGCTGACAGCAAGTCTTGACAACAAAACTCAGAATGTCGGGCGCTTGCGTCAACAATTCATCGACATGTTCCTCAAGATAAGAAAAGAACTGGGCATCGAGGATAACACCGTACTTGACCACTTCGGCCAGGCCGGACAGATACTCGCGCTGCGGTAATGTCTTGAGCGTGGAAACGTCGATAAGAACCGCGCACGGCTGATGAAACGCCCCGACCATATTCTTGGCTTTCGGCAGATTGATGCCGACTTTTCCACCAACCGAGCTATCAACTTGCGCCAGGAGACTCGTGGGTATCTGAAAAAGGCGGATTCCCCGGGCAAATGTGGCCGCAACAAATCCGGCCAGATCTCCGACCACACCTCCACCAAGCGCCACGACAAGACTTCGGCGGTCGGTCCTGACATCAAGCATTCCATTCCAAATCCGCTCTGCCCATTCCAAACTTTTGCTTTCTTCACCAGCAGGAATGATGAAGCTGTCCACACGGACGCCCATTCCCTGGAAAGACTGTGAAAGCCGACTTAGATAAATCGGTGCTACATTCGAGTCGCTAATAACGACGGCATGGGTTACCCGGTCCAAATTAGCCAAAATCGTGGGACAGCTCTCCAATAGCTTGTCGCCAATGTGGATGGAATAGGACCGTTCGCCAAGATTAACCCTCACCGTGCAGGTAAGATTCTCACCCATGGCCTTGCTCAACCGTATCCTGATCTTGGCTGGGACTGGAAGTCGCTTGTCCGAGGATTCGACTAATGTCATCCAAAGTCACTTTGATACACCGCACAAACCCCGTGGCCAGTCTCAGGTAACTCAATTCTGTGGCCAACTGCGGTTGCTTGTGCAAGGTGCGCTCAACCAATTCTTTTTCTTCGCGGTTTACAGAATAACCGTCACTCGGCCAAAGTGTCACATGCTCAACAACGAGCGCCTCCCGATAGGGATCAAATTCGTTGGCCATACATGTTTTTCCTTTTGACCCGCCTTTGCCAAACTCTCGGTAGTCGCGTGCAAATCGGATCATTCCGATTGTAATCGAAACCAAGAAAGAAGGGACCGGTCATCCTAGACAGACCGGCCCCCTAGCAAACAAGCAATATCGGTTTCACTCAGACAATCAGGGTGATTGTCTGGCTTCAGTGTTGCAACATTTTCCGTCAAACATCCAGTTCATAACCCGGACGATAGACCGGCTTGACAATCTCTTCGAGACCGGAAATGTTGGTGGACTTCATGTTGACGGCATCCCATTCAACCTTCGCACCAACGCCCGGTTCGTTCGCCACCCACACAGCCAGGTTACCGAGGAGCACCGTCTCGGTGAGGGGGCTTGCGTAATCGGGGAAGTTCGACATGGCGGCCTTCCCGGTCTTGATGGCCTGGACCCATTCTTCGAAGTGTCCGGGCGATCGTTCGAATTCCACTTCAGGAACAACCAGGTCCTTGGGGACAATTTTGAACTCGGAGCAATAATCACCGGGTGAGTACAACTTGCCCTTATCACCGATAATCAACGCACCACTTGCCGTCGGCGCCTTGGGATCTTCAAACTCGGTAAAGAGTTCCTTCGGGGGCAGCTTGCCACCATCGTACCATTTCATGGTCAATGCAGGACGCCAGTCGTTGGCCGGGAATTCGTACGTGATGATCGACCACTTGGGATAGCTGTCCCGATTGTGGCCGGACGTTTCCGCCTGGACCGAAACGGGATTGCGGAGATCAAGGCCAGCGTAGGGCATGTTCAAGGTATGGCATGCCATGTCGCCGAGGGCACCGGTACCAAAATCCCACCAACCGCGCCAGGAGAAAGGATGATATCCGGGGGCATAGGGCCGGAACTTCGCCGGTCCGATCCATTCTTCCCAGTGCAAGTACGGCGGTACAGGCTGTTCGGCAGCACGTTCACCACCTTGCGGCC
>Ga0209162_1003603_pt1 | contig 12372 bp, 8 predicted proteins | sample YNPNPMetaG_FD_187121 | JGI IMG/M metagenome (GOLD analysis project Ga0209162, IMG submission 187121) | Anoxygenic and chlorotrophic microbial mat microbial communities from Yellowstone National Park, USA - YNP NP MetaG (SPAdes) (version 2) ...
GTCACCGTATTTGACCGTAAGATGCCACAAGTCGGGCTGGGAATCAAGGGGGGGACCGGAGTGTCAGCGAGGTTCCGCACCAATACACATCGTGTCTGTCCCCATATTCGGCCCAGCATGCGCCCTTTCGGTTACCCAGTTGAAAGTTGAGAGTTGAACGTTGGACGTTGAGCGTTCCTAATTGGTATACCGGTAAGCTTGTCCTGTGGATAACGCTCAACCTGCAACGTTCAAAGGCCCAAAACCGTGTCTGTTACATCGTGTCTGTCCCTTTATTCGCCGGCCCGGAAATGAAATCTTAACCGGCGCACCAATCTTTCCGGCTTGATCCGCCCAGGGGCATCGCGCCAGCCCACATAACGTGTCTGTCCCTCTATTTGCCCCACGACCAGGCCACCGAACTACGGACTTCCCGGCGAAGTGGAGCGAACAGAGGGAGTCACTCAGGTATTCGCATTCGACCGATAAAGGGAGAGTCCGGGGAGGCCCGACGGAAGTCTTAGTCCGCTCATGGTACTGGCCAAAGCTGGCGAACTGTGCCGCTTGGAGCCGTGGAGTAGGGAAGGGATGGACACTGTTACGCGTCCGATGCTCGGGCACACGATGGACACACAGTGGTCCGAAATAGTGTACACGGAACGAGATTGGATAACGGAACGGTGGAATCCGTAACTGGAGGAACCGTGCGCGGGAAAACGGCTCGCACGGGTCTTTGGGAGCCGGTTGGAAACCACCGGCGCTACCCGGAGTCGTCTCAGCGCGGCGCAGCCGCAGCCGAATGATCTGGGGCGAGGTAAAGGCGTTCCTTCCAAGCTGGGCGCTCTGTCGCGCCGCGCTGAAAGGGGCGACTTCGTCGCCCACGCGGGGAGGTGCGAGTGGGATCAGCGGATGAACAGTTCTAAGGCAAAAGTCTCGAACCACACGCTGATCTGCGATTTCCGCGCAGATTATCAGATATCATACTCCAAAGGCCGCACTGTGGTTACCGCACTACTCGCTGCCAGAGAAGCAGATACTGACAAACTGAGCCAACTCGCAGTTTGAAAATCTTCGCAAATATGATCGATTCGTCAGTATATGTATTCAGCGCGGTGTGCGCGTTGCAAGAAGGCGCCTGGCGCCTCAGCTCGGGGCAACGTGCCGGGAAACCAGACGCCCCAAAACCGTCATTCAGGACACCATTCGCGCGCAGCTTGCGACGCAAGGCGGGTCAACCACTGCCGCGGCTTTGCCATCGCTTCCTCCTGTGAGGCAAGCGCCGGGACAATCGCAAACAGCCCCGCAAAGAGCGCCGTCGATGTCCGTGGCGAACTCACGATCCCGGCCAATCCCAAACACGGTCGGCAGAATCTTCTTGCGAGCCTTGCGACCTGGCCAACGCCCTTGCCCATTAGGAGAGTTGTGTTGTCAATGGCGCCCTCGCCAGTAATCACGAGGTCAGCCTGTTTTATGTGTTTCGCGAGTCCGGTGAACTTTGCAAAAAGCGCGAACCCGGGTTCGAGTTTTCCCCCGAGAAAGGCGCGAAACCCAAAACCAAGACCGCCTGCGGCGCCTGCTCCCGCCGCCAGAGAAAGCTTTCGGTATTGGGGCGACAGATCAGCAAGAACAGCCACAAGCTTGCGAATGCAACGTTCTGTCGGTTCGAAGTCCTCGGGTCGGATCCCCTTCTGCGGGCCGTATATTCGGGTTGCGCCACGAGGACCGAGCAATGGATTGCGGACATCGACAGCAACCGTCAATCGGCCCAGTCGCAATTCTTCCTTTGGCGGTTCGACTGCCTGCAGAGTATCGAGAGCGGTCCAAGATCGGATTGGCCGAGCCTGCCCATCAAGAAATCGCCAGCCGAGGCCGACGGCCATTCCGAATCCTGCATCGTTTGTTGCGCTTCCGCCTATGCCGACGAGGCACTGCCTTGGGCGGATTTTTTCCACCTCGCGCAATACTGTGGCCAGCCCGCGCGTGTCGAGATCAAACGGGTGAAACTTGCCGGTCTGGAGCTGCGCCAACCCGATGATTTTTGCTGATTCGACGATGGCGAGTTTCAGCCTTGGCACCCACCACCACGGTGCCTTGATTGGCCGACCTGCGGCGTTGACGGTATGGGCGGAACGCGTCTCCGCGCCAAGGTGTTTTCCGAGCAACTCTCCAAAACCATCGCCTCCGTCGCTTATGGGAAAAATGTCAACCTGGTCGTTCGGCCGTTGATTCAGCCATCCGCGGGCGATGGCTTTCGCGGCTTCGGAAGCATCCAGCGTTCCCTTAAATTTGTCCGGCGCAATCAGGACCAGCATAACCAATGAATCTCTTTCCCCGGTTTCAGAGCGGGTGTGAGCGCGTGGCGCACACTAGTTGGCTGATTGACCTCGAGCGGCTGGCTGAAACATTTTTGCGGGGCCGATAATTCGCCAACCGCGCCGCGTCAGCCAGCCAATCAGCGTGGGCAGAAAAGTGAGTCCGGCGCACATGCACGCCGCCGTTCCGAATGACATCACCAACCCGAGGCTTGAAATGCCACGGTGTTGTGCGCTGATCAGGCTCCCGAAACCCGCAATGGTCGTCAGAGCCGACAACAGCACTGCCTTGCCCGTGCTTCGGGCGAGGATGCCGGGGTTTTGCTCTTCAGCAAAGCGGTTCAGTATGTGGATGCCGTTGGTAACGCCCACTCCCACCACCAAAGGAAGTGTCATGATGTTCGCAGGATTGAACTGGACATCCGACCACCCCATCCAACCCATGGTCCAAATTGCTCCCAGCGCAACGGGCAACAAGGCCAACCCCACACAAAGCACCCGCTTGAAATGAAGGAAAACCAGAACAGCGATCGCGCCCAGCGCATAATATGCGGCGTCAATGTAACTCTGTCTCAACTGGGTCGTGTACTCGTAAAGCTGTACAGGCGTGCCCGTGGCATCCGGGTCCACCGATCGCAATTCCCGGACAAACACCTCCTGGTGCGCGCGTTCCCAAACATTCGATCTCGGATTGACCTGGATCAGGTATTTCGTGCCCGATCGCCCAATAAACCTGTGCTTCAACACGGTCGGTATGTCATCGATCCCGATCGGCGCTGTTGTGTCCTGGTTTTTGATGGCTTCAAACGTTTCCCGCAGGTCGTTCAGAAGCGCCTGCTGAAATGCCGCCAGTTTCTTCGCGCCCTCCGCAGGCTCGACTTCGCTCATCCTTTTGCGAAGGGCGATTATCGATTGACGTATTTCACGGAGGGCCTGAGCGAGGTTTCTTTCGCCATGTTTTTCGGCCTCCTCCGCCCCAAGGCGGAAGTACGCCTGTGTCACCAGCAATGTTCGGCGCAGCACGGCCAAGTCAACAGGTTCCCTGTCCGGCTCCGCGAAATGAAGTCCTGCAAGCCTTGATTTGATTTCGCCTATTATGGCCGCCCGCGTGCCCGGGTCACTGGCCAGATATGCAGTCAGCGAGTCAACGCCTGCGACCGACGGCAGCTTGACGACCCGGTTTTCCAGTTCGGCAGCGCGTTTCAAAGAATCGGCGATCAGAACGCCAAAAATCACTGACCTTGATGCGCCGTTGATGAGTTTGCGTTCCAGAACCACGGACTGCAATCCGTCCGACTGCATGTTGAGCAGGTTGTAATCGAAGCGCACGCGCGGCAGTTGTGTCAAAGCCAGCACCGTTATGGCCGCTGTTACGCCTAAAACCAATCTCGGACGTCGCAGCCACAATTGTTCGAGCCTTGCCCTGTGATCGGTCATGGCACGAGCCTTGTGGTCCAGCACGTTCTGGCGCCCCCGAAGCAGCAGCGCCGGCAACATTGTCATCATTGGGACAAGACAGATCAGCACCCCGCAACCGCTTATTATCCCCATTTCCCGAATGCCTTTGAAGTCGGTCAAACCCATCGCAAGAAACGCCCCGGCCACCGTGAAACTCCCGGTTACTATGCCGCGGCCGGTGTTGACGAGTGCAAGGCGGATCGAATCGTGTTCACTGCGGCCTTTGCGGAGCTCTTCCTCGTATCGGGTGATCAGGTGAATGCCAAAATCAATCGCCAATCCAACCAATATCGGCAGGAACGTCACCGTCAGGATGTTCAAGTGCCCAATAGCCAACGTCGTGAACCCCAGCGTGTATCCCAGTCCCACAACCAAACACAGCGTCGCCTTCAACGGCCGACCGGTCTCATGATACCCGTAGATGAACAACAACGCGCACAACACAAGCGAAAGAACAGTGGCAATCGCAGTGTCGTGCTGCGATTGCACCATTTCATCAATCTCGAGCACGGGTTCACCGGTAATCCCTGCATTTATGCCGGGCACCTCGGCCTGCGTTTCGCGAACCAGTTCCCGCATCCTTTCAACAGCAGCCGCGTTGAGCCGCTCGTTCAACGCGCGCGCCGTTACAAGGTACATTCTGTTGTTTGCAAACGTTATGTACAAACTCTCCTCTGCCTCTTCCCCGCTGTCGAACATGGCGCTAACGCCCGGCGACGGCGGCGTGCCGGGACGTGACAAGGCGTCTGCGGCAAGGTCAATTATCCGATTCAGCGCCGGCAACGACTGCACCAGGGCGTCCGTGTCTGTATCGCCCCCGCCCGCAGCCGCCCTGAACTGCCGATTGACCAATCGAAACAACGAATTGAGATTGGTCACCTGCGAAAACACCTCGAGCATCGGACGCGACTCATGGATTCGCTGCGACATCTCTGTCAGCACACTGGCGTTGGTGATGAACAAGAGTGCCTTCGACCCCATCATCTTCAGGTCGCCCTTGTAGAAAACATCCGTGAAAATGTTCGTTTCCTTCTCGAGCCGCGCGCCGAGTCTCTCGACAAACTGGCGGTTCTTCTCCGAATCTTCACTCTCGGCCACGGCAACGATTTCGTCCTGAGCCGGGAATTCCTCCTTGTACCGAAGATAGTTTCGATGATGTCTCTGTTCGGACCCGACAAGGTTGTTACGGTTGAAATCGAACTTGAGGTATTCGACCGAGTACAAAACCGAAAGCGCAAACAGCAGAATCTGCGGGTAAACAAACAGCCGCGGTCTCCTGCAGATCACCTCCGCAAGAAGGCTCAGCAAACGAACAGTGAAAGAAACGGACCCGGTTTTCATGCGGGCACAAGGCAATCGCGCGTGCCACGCCTGCAAATGCGGCGAGATTGCATGTCAGGCCGAGTCCTCGGGCAGGTCGGCATTGGTGTGGACTTCCTTGACGTCATCGTGTTCTTCAAGCGCCTCCACCAAAGCATTGAGCGCTTGAACGCTCGCTGGATCGGTGACAGGCACTGTCTGAACGGCCAAATAAGTGACTTCGGCGCTGGCGAACTTCAGGCCTTTTGATTCCAACTGCTTGTGAACAGCTTCAAAACTCGACGGGTCTGTAAGGATTTCATAATGCGTTGCCTCAGTGCGCACGTCTTCGGCCCCGGCTTCCAGCGCCCATTCGAGCAGCTTGTCTTCATCCACAGCCTCGCGCGGCAAGAGCATCTGCCCTTGGCGTTTGAAAAGGCGGCTCACTGCTCCCGCTGTGGCCATTCGCCCCCCGTGCTTGGTCAGCAAATTCCTTATCTCTGCCGTGGTTCGATTGCGATTATCCGTGGTTGCCTCAACAAGTATCGCAACGCTATTAGGGCCGAAGATTTCGTATGTGAGCTCTTCGTACGCCTGTCCTCCTGTATCACCAGTGCCCTTCTTTATGGCGCGCTCGATGTTTTCGGACGGCATATTGGCGCTCCGGCACTTCAACAGCACCATCCTGAGTCGCGGGTTCAAATCCGGATCCCCGCCGCCCGCCCGCGCTGCGATCATCACTTCACGGGCGAGTTTGGCAAAAATCCGCGCGCGTTTGGCGTCAATCGCGCCTTTGAAATGCTTCAGCTTTGCCCATTTACTGTGTCCGGCCATAAGCCTGTATGTGTGATCACTCTGAGATCCGGTACCCTCCGGGGGACCGCAACGTCAGACAACCGGTGCAAAATACACCACCCAACCCGCGAATTGAATACCAAAGATTGTTTTCCATCGCCATCGGCTCAACACCGAGCCTGGCACAATATCGCATCCGCGACCCAAAACTTCGAGCCTGGCACCAAATCGTACCTGCGCCCCCCAAAGCGACCGAGAATCAAGGGCTTTCTTTTTGGCGCCGGGTGCAACATTATCAGGTCGAAATGAACTCGACACGGATTGCTCATGCTTCATTGTTGGCTGCACTCATCATGGCAATTGGCGCGCGCAGTGCTGAATTCACTGTGGTCGAAAAACCCCAAACAGACCCACCAAACACACATTATCCCGGTTCACGTCCGCCGCTGATGCCGACACCGTTGATAAAGCTTCCCGTGGGCGCGGTGCGTCCCGACGGCTGGTTGCGGCGTCAGCTCGAGTTGCAAAGCAGGGGATTTCACGGGCACCTCGGTGAACTGAGCGCATTCCTCAAGAAAGAAAACAACGCATGGTTGAGCGCAACCGGCGAAGGCGAGCACGGATGGGAAGAGGTCCCTTACTGGCTGAAGGGTTTCGGCGACTGCGCCTATCTGCTGGGTGATTCCGACCAGACAGCAGAAGCGCGGCTCTGGATCGAAGCCGTTCTTCGCAGCCAACGTGAGGACGGTTATTTTGGTCCGCGTCCGGGTCTTGGCAGCACTGTCAGCAGCACAACTGGCAAATATGACCTCTGGCCAAACATGATAATGCTGATGTGCCTGCAATCATACCACGAGGTCACCGGCGACAATCGCGTCCTCGACCTCATGCGCAGGTATTTCAAATGGGAACTGAGCGTGCCGGAAAGCGAGTTTCTGCCGCCTTATTGGCAGAAGATTCGCGCCGGCGACAATCTGTGGAGCGTTTACTGGCTCTACAATCGAACCGGTGAACCGTGGCTGCTGGACCTTGCAGAAAAGATTCATCGGCACACGGCAAACTTCACCGACGGCATCCCTGACTGGCACAATGTGAACATGTCCCAGGCCTTCGGCGGGCCGACATTTTTCTGGTTGCAATCCCGCGACCCAAAACACCTCGTTGCATCCGAACGCAATTGGCAAACGATCCGCCAAATGTACGGCCAGGTGCCGGGCGGAATGTTCGGCGGCGATGAAAATTGCCGCCCGGGTTACACCGACCCACGCCAGGCAATCGAAACATGCGGCATGGTCGAAATGATGTTCTCATGCGAACGACTGTTGAACGTGACAGGAAACCCGGTCTGGGCAGACCGCGCCGAAGATGTCGCTTTCAATTCTCTCCCCGCAGCTCTCACTGCCGACTTCAAAGCGCTGCGGTATTTGACCTCGCCGAATCTGATCCAATCCGATCGCGGCGACAAATGCCCCGGTGTGCAAAACTGCGGACCAATGTTCCATTACGATCCGTACAGCCACCGATGCTGTCAGCACAACTTCGGTCACGGCTGGCCCTATCTTGTCGAACACGCATGGATGGCAACGCCTGGCAACGGCTTAGCGGCTGTCATTTACGGCCCAACAACAGTCGAGGCCGTCGTCGCCAACGGCGAAAAGATCAGGATTGCCGAGCGCACCCATTATCCTTTCGACGAAACCGTTGAACTGACGTTCAGCTCAGACAAACCGGTACGGTTTCCGCTCTATTTGCGCGTGCCGCGTTGGTGCGCAAAACCAGCCGTCGCCATCAACGGCCAACTACAGTCCGTGTCGGCGCGCCCGCTCCATTATCTGCGCATCGACCGCGAATGGCGGAACGGCAATGTTCTGCGATTGACACTGCCGATGGAAGTGTCGCTCCGCACATGGACAAACAACCACAACAGCGTCTCGGTCGATCGCGGCCCGCTCACTTACTCACTAAAGATCGGGGAAAAATGGGTTCGCGCCGGCGGCACGGATCGTTGGCCCGCATGGGAAGTTTATCCCACCACACCGTGGAACTACGGCCTGGCGCTGTCGGAAAACCCTCCAAGTTCATTTGAAGTGATCAAGAAACCGTGGCCTGCAAACGACATGCCCTTCACGCCCGAAAACGCTCCTGTCGAGCTGCGCGCCAAGGGCCGCCGAATCATCGAATGGCAGGCTGACGAGCGCGATCTTGTCGGGCCTCTCCAGGACAGCCCGGCGTTCTCTGAGCAACCGATCGAAAGCATCACACTGATTCCCATGGGCGCCGCGCGCCTCCGAATCGCGTCGTTCCCCATCGCGAGCTCCGCGGCCAACGCTCACCGCTGGGTCGGCCCACCGCCTTCCCTCCCGTTCAAGGCGACCGCGTCCCATTGCTGGCATATGGACACTGTAAAAGCCCTCAAAGACCAGCGATTACCGGCCAACTCGAATGACCAATCGATCCCGCGTTTCACATGGTGGGATCACAAGGGTACACGCGAGTGGGTCCAATACGAGTTCGATCAAATCAAGAAAATCTCCGCAGTCGAAGTTTACTGGTTCGACGACACGCCCGGCGGCGGCTGCGCACTGCCGGAATCGTGGACCGTCTTGTACATGGACGGCAGCGATTGGAAACCGGTCCCGGGCGCGAAAATCCCCGCCATAGAACGTGACAAGTTCAATCGCGCCGAGTTCGACCCCGTTGCGACAAAAGGCCTCCGCCTGGACGTAAAACTCAGACCCAACTATTCAGCGGGCATCCTGGAATGGAGAATCATCGAGTGAGACCAATTGACGCGCGACTGACAGCATTTGCCCCGGGCAGAACTCAGCGCGGATTTTCCAAAATAACACTACGGCGGCTCTTGTGCGCCTGCGTCGCAGTCCTCTGGTGCGTCGCCTTCGCTGTCGGGCAAACCGCGCCGGCACCCGGCTCACCTGCAGCCGACGCCCGTTTCACCGAGGTGCCAGGGACCGTCATTGATCATTCACCAGCGGCATCGGGTGTGTACATCGGCTCTCCTGCATTGGCAGTTCTGCCAAACGGCGAATACATCGCGTCCCACGATTTTTTCGGCCCGGGTAGCGAGAAAAACCGGACTGACCTTTTCTCTTCGCAAGACAAGGGCCGGACATGGCGAAGAATCGCAACTGTCATCGGCCAATGGTGGTCGAGCTTGTTCTTTCATCGCAACGCCTTGTACCTGATGGGGACAAGCCGCGAAAACGGTTTTGCCGTGATCCGCAAATCCACCGACGGCGGTCGCACATGGACCGAACCCAAAGACGAAACCTCCGGGTTGCTCTTTGGCGACGGGCGATATCACTGCGCGCCAGTTCCGGTCGTCCTGCACCGCGGACGTCTGTGGCGCGCCATGGAAGATGCCATGGGCCCGGACGGCTGGGGCAGACATTTCAACTCGTTCATGATGTCAGCCGACGAAAACGCCGACCTGCTCCGTGCCGCAAACTGGCGGTCAAGCAATCGCCTCGCAGGCAATCCCAACTGGCTTGACGGCGGATTTGGGGGTTGGCTCGAAGGCAATGCCGTGGTTGCACCCGACGGCACCGTCGTCAACATGCTCAGGGTCGATACCCCGTCCTGCCCTGAAAAGGTTGCCATGGTAAGAACCAGTCGCGACGGGCGTGAGGCCGGTTTCGATCCAGCCACGGGTTTCATCGATTTCCCCGGCGGCGCGAAAAAGTTCACGATCAGATTCGATCCCGAAAGCCGTCAATACTGGTGCGTTGCCAGCATTGTAGCTGAACCTTACAAGAGCAAAGGCAAACCAGCCGGTATCCGAAATACACTGGCCCTGACATGCTCCCCGGACTTGCAGCGATGGGTGGTACGACGCGTCTTGCTCGAACACCCTGACACCCTCAAACACGGGTTTCAGTATGTCGATTGGATCTTCGACGGCAGAGACATAATTGCTGTCTGCCGGACTGCGTACGACGACGGGTTGGGCGGCGCACACAACTACCACGACGCAAACTTCCTCACCTTTCACAGGTTTGAAGATTTCCGGTGAAACTGCGTGCCTGACACTTCCTTCGATCTCGATCTTCCTTTGTTTGTATTTCTGCGCCCGATCCTTCTTCCGGTGCGCAAGAATTGACCGGCACAGCAAAACCTGCGAGCATCCAAACCATGAAGCGTTTCGTTCTCTTCGGATTCGTCACCGCGTTGCTTGTCTTTCTGACCGCATGCCGAAGCACGATGTATTCAGCGTACGAAAAGGTCGGGGTTTACAAACGCGATCTCCTGAAGAAACGCGTCGTCGCCGCGCGTGACGAACAGCAAGAAGCCCAAAAGGAGTTTAAAGACGCCCTCACTCGATTGAAGGAAATAACGGGTTACGATGGCGGTGAACTCGAGAAAGCTTATCGCCGATTGCAATCAGATTACGACGACGCGGCGGCGCGCGTTTCGGCAGTTCACAAGCGAATTAAAGATGTCGAAACGGTCGCCCGCGACCTGTTCGCCGAATGGGAAGCGGAAAACCAGCAGATCGAAACCGAGTCCCTCCGCAAAATCAGCCGACAACAGTTGATTGACACCAAGCAACGTTACGAGGACATGTTGCGCCTGCTCAAGCGCACAGAGTCAAGCATGGACCCCGTGTTGCGCAAACTGCACGATTACGTCCTCGCGCTGAAGCACAGCTTGAATGCCCAGGCAGTAGCCGCTCTCTCGGGCGAGTCGGCAAGAATTCAGGCGGACATAGCCCGCGTGATTGAAGACATGAACGCTTCGATTGCGCGCGCGGACGAGTTTATTCAGCAAATGCCAAAGTAACGCGCACGCCGTCGCCAGACGCGAATTTTGCCGGGCCTCATTCAGCTCAAATCGCCTTGCACGAATGTAATCGTCAATGGATGGTTCCTCCCATGAAAACGACCATCGAGATACAGCCCGGTGCAGCCGCACCTCGATTCAGGCGGCTTCAGCCTTCGCCGCATGAGTACGCCACAATTACAGCATGGGTGGTGTCCATGCTCTTGATCGGATTCGGTTCAACCCGCGCCAGCGAACAAATCAGTAACACCACCCGCTTCTACGTCCCGCACAACCCAAACTATACAATCGTCGATTCCGTCAGGGACTCGCTGAGGTTCACAATTTATCACACGCTCAAACCCGACGACCGCGGTCATTTGGTCTCGATTTCGAGTTTTGTCGATCCGGAAGCAAATGTGATGGGGTGGCACGACTTCGGAAACCTTGAAGGCCCGGGTTGGGCCGCAAACGCCGTCGGCGGCGCATGGGAAATCTACCGCTGGGGCAGATTCCTGAACAGGCCGGACTGGCAAACAAAAGCACTGCAGATTCTCGATCACGTTTTGGACTGCGGTTTCCTTGATGAGCAAACCGGGTTCATCCGCGGATACAGGGAGACCACAACCGGCAAGTTCTGCCTGAATTACAAGCATAACTCTGATTGGTTCTGCCCGGGGTCAATGGCCAAGGTCGCTTGTCAACTCCTGATCTTCGCCGATGACCTGCCGCAAAACGACCCGCGTCGCGCCCGAATGCGAAACATGGCCGTTCGGACAGCGGCGTGGATTGACAAGAACGTCGAACAAGTGCCCAACGGATGGTTCCCCCGCCGCACAACGCCCGACGGCAAAGTCTGGCGCATGTCGCCAGACGGTGGACAAGACAGGTTTTGGCAGAGTTCCGCCGATGGCCTTTTCATACTCCAACTCGATGCCGCCCTCACCGACCGTAAACTGGCCGATTACCGCGAAGCTGCCCGTCAAAAAGCCGATGTCTTCATCCGCGAAGGCGGCATCTTCGGCAGCATAAACCACGATACTTACGACCCACATGAGAACGTGGCTTATTCAGTGGCTTTCCGCACCCTGCTGCTCGCCGCGCGCGTTCTCAAAGACGAAAACATCAGGCGGTTCGCTTACGAGAAATGTCTCGCCGGACTTGACCAGTTCAAGATGTGCGAGGACAGAAACGGCGTCGCCACGAAAGGACTCCTTTACATGGAAAAATCATGGGACACTGCGTACCTATGGGAAAACGCAGAAGCGGCTCTGGCCCTGTTCGAAGCCGCCGCGGATGTGAAACATAAGAATGCAACTCAAGCGAGACAGTTTGAGTTGGACGGCCTGACGATCCTGCGCGCCATTGCGAAACACCACTACGGCCCGTACGGTTTCCTGACCGAGGGCGTTGATTGGAACGATCACGTGGGACAGCAGCATCACATCAATCAGGCCAAGTACGGTGCGATCCGTTACACCGAGCCGTTCCTGAACAACCAGCACATTGCAGAACCAACGCTCTTTTACCTCGAACATCTCGCGCGCAAGCAAACGCGCGCCGCCACCACGCTGTGCCATGACGCCGAGGGCAACATCCTTGACACCGCTGCCTCGGGAAACTCCCTCTAAAGTGTTATATTGCGAAATCGATCATATTTGCGAAGTTTTTCAAACTGCGAGTTGGCTCAGTTTGTCAGTATCTGCTTCTCTGGCAGCGGGCAGTGTGGTCACAACACTGCGGCCTTTGGAGT
>Ga0209162_1003604_pt1 | contig 12369 bp, 8 predicted proteins | sample YNPNPMetaG_FD_187121 | JGI IMG/M metagenome (GOLD analysis project Ga0209162, IMG submission 187121) | Anoxygenic and chlorotrophic microbial mat microbial communities from Yellowstone National Park, USA - YNP NP MetaG (SPAdes) (version 2) ...
TTTCGGAACAGTTAGTAAAGCGCTTGACATCGGGAAAAACTGACGATAATTGCTGTCTTGAGGGTGCTGGAAGAATGCAGGCAAACCTGTTGGCCGCTTTCTGGATTCTGTTTGGCTCCGCGTGGGGAATGGAGGCGCCGGGAAGCCGGAACACCCTGATGCACGCCGAGAGCCCGCATTATGAGTTGATTGCGCCGTGCCGGAAAGACTTTTGCGTTGAAATCCTCTCTTTCTTCGAGTTCGCCCGGCTGCTGCTGGAGAAGAATTTGAAATTGAAGCCGCCCGGGAGAAAAATCCTTGTCTACGTGGTTCCTTCAGCGGACCGCTGGGCGACTGTCGGAGAGGCAGCCAGGTTCGGGGGCTTCTACGTTGCTTTGCCATCACGGGACGCCATTGTGCTCAAAAATTTTGACGGCTGGGCACAATCCGGCCTGCATGAATTGACCCATCTCTGGGTTCACCACGCGTTCGGCCATTTGCCCGCCTGGTTGAATGAGGGGCTTGCCGTCTACTTTGAGGGTACAAGGGAGTTTCGCGATGGGCTTCGCACCGGGCTGGTTCATCAGGGAAGGGCGCAGCTCCTCCTCGGCGAAAAATGGCTGCCCGGCCGTGTCGTGTTCTCGGTAGCTCATCCGCACGAACTCCGGAAGGATCGGGAGGTGCAGCTGTTCTATTCCCAATCCTGGGCTATGGTGCATTTGCTGCGGCTTTCCCCGCGCTACGGGTTTTACTTCGACGAGTTCCTCGAGCTCTTGCGTACGGATGTGCCGGTGGAGGTGGCCCTCGCAAGAGCATTCGGACTGACGCCTGAGCAGTTAATGCGGGAGTCGCAAAAGTGGGTTAACCAAATGGAATGGCCCGAGGAAATCCTTCAGAAGCCGGCTGAGTGGAGATTCCAGGCGCAAATTTCTCCGGCGCGAACGGATGTTCTTGAAATCATCCACGCAACTGTGTCGGAATTTCGCAGGAGTCGCGGGGAGAGACAACAGCGGTATGAGGCGCTGCGGCAGAAATATCCCCAGGACTGCGGGAATGCCATGCTCTTCGGAGATCTGGCATACGCCTTCGGGCTCGTCACGGCGTCTCTCCATCACTACAAGGAGGCGCTCCGTTGCGGCGCTTCCAGGGATCTGCTTGCCGAGGGGATCCGGGCTGCCATCGCGGTGGAGGGACAACTGACCCATACCGACCAAACGAGTCTCGAGGAATTGACCGGTTCGGGTAGCCTCGTTCTCGACCTTGCAATCGTTCTTTTCCGCCATCGCCGGTTTCTGAACGTCCTCAAAATGACCGAAGACCTCGGCGCCTTCCGGCAGCACGATGCTGTCCGGGCCGTACGGCTTCGCGCGCTGGCCTTGAGCCATCTCGGAAGGTACGAGGAGGCAGAGAAGGAGGCCCGCCGGCTGATGGCCATGGCCAGAAACGATTTCGAAAAGCAATCCGCGGAGCTGACGCTGAAGGACGTGCGAGACATGCAAAAGCAGGCCGGGGAGGACGTGGAAACACCGCTGGAAGAGCGGATCCTCAAAAAATACCCGAAAGCCGAAGGTTGGCTTGTGCTCGTCGATTGCATGCAGTCCTGGGCGCGAATTCATATCCTGACCGCGGAGGGGAATATCGTCAGACTGGGAGTTCTGAATGCGCGCGAGGTCGTCACAGAGGACATGAAGGAGCTGGAGCTGCGCTGCGGCCCGCAGAAAAGCAAGGTCATTGTCGCATACGAGCCCGTCGAAGACGCAGCCAGGCAAATCCAGGGCAAAGTCCGCTATTTCCGCCTTCTGATCGACAGGTGATGCCGCGCTGTCCGCGCTTTGCCGCCGGAGTGCGCAGCCTGACGGGCGTCCGGTTGCCCCGGGCGCCTGTCTTTGGCGCCTCGCGGCGGGATTTGGTGCGGAAGGGCGGCCGCCGTCAGCGCGACGCTCGAATAGGCGCCCGGCCGCGGAACGTCGGCGGGGCGGGGAAGCCGAGCAGCTCGGCGATCATCGGGGCGATGTCAATGATGCGGATCTCGCCGAGCTGCGTGCCCGGCGCGATGCGCGGCCCGCGCATCACAAGGATCGCCTGCATGTCCCGCCGCGACGGCAGAAAGCCGTGCATGCCGCGCGGCCGCACATCCGCCACCACGGAATCGGCCTCGCGCGCCAAGGCGCCGTAGCCCGGGGCGAAATCGAAATACAGGTCTCCTCCCGCCGGCCCGCCGATGCCGTAGCGCTCGCCGTGCTGCTCCGGCGTGAAGAACGCCGCAATCCCCGGCACGGCCGCCAGCGCGCGGCGCGCCTCCTCCACCACCTGCACGCGAGCCGACGCGGGCACGGCGCCGCCTTTCCACTCCGTCGTGTTCACGAGGATCGAGTGATACAGGTACACGGCGCGGCCATTGAGCCCTGCCTTCCGGAGCGCGGCGGGGACGGAGACGAGCCTCGAAACCGGCGCCATGCCGTGATCCGACACCCACAGCAGATAGTCGTCCTTGCCGCCGGCGAGCCGCGCGAACTCGGCCGCGCCGCGGTTGATGGCGATGTATGCCCAGCGCCGCCACTCGCGCGCCTGCCCGTCGCCGGCGCGCGCCGCGGGCAGCCACATGTGATCGACCTCGTCCGGAAACGGCAGGTAGCTTTGCATCAGCCGCGGCCTGAATGTGCGCTCGAGCCAGGCGGCGTGCCGCGTCATTTGCCGGATGACGAGCTCCATCGCTTCCAGATACTCGCCTTCCGAGATCAGCCCTTTGTCGAGCAGCGCCGTCGGCCCGTTGCCGATGAAGCCGCCGGCCTCCCGGAAAATCCGCTCCAGCGGCACGGAGGAGCCCAGCTCGTGCCACGGCGTCACGTAGAGTCGAAAACTGCTTTCGCCCAGCTCGAACAGGCGGAAGTAAATCGCCGCGGGGGCGGGCGAGTCGAGCAGCAGCGGCGCGCCGAACCGCCTTGCCAGGGCGCGCCGGCGCGGCGGCTCCGTTTCCACCGGCGCATACGGCACGTTCACCGACCGGTTGCCGGACGTGAGCCTGACACGCACGGACTTGTTCCCAAGGACCACGCGAAACGTCGCCGGGCCGTGCTGGAACAGATACGAGCCGTCGGGCATGCGCTTGCCAGCGGCCGCAGTCCACAGCGCGTGCGGCGCCAGCAGCTTCGTCTGATAGCCGTTGACCACCACCGCGCCGGGCGCCGAGTTGAATCGCGTCAGCGGATAGCCTTGCGTCGGCTGGTGCGCCACCGCGCCGATGCCCGCGCGCGCCGCCGCCACCCAGAACGTTTCCGCGGCCAGTTGTTCCGCGCGGAAGCCGTTGCCGCGCTCGGCTGCCGTGTGTTCGGCCCGCGGCAGCAGGGGCGGCGCATTGGCGGTGATGTGGTTGACGTCGCCGTAGCAGCCGGTCCAGAGCGCCGCGTGGGAATTCGCCGTGGTGGAGGGGAAGGCCGGCTGCACGCCGCTCGCCGCCGCTCCCCGCCGGGCCGTCTCCTTCAGAACGGTGAGCTCCTCTGCAACAGGATCCTCAAAAAATGTTTGCGCGCCCAGACCGTCGAACGACACCAGCACAAGCCGCTGGGCGCCGAGCGGCAGCGCCCACAGCAGGGCCAGCGCGGCGATCAGCCGACGCCGTGTTGTTTGAACCATGCCAGCATCCGTTTCCAGGCGTCCTCGGCGGCTTCCTTGCGGTAGCTCGGGCGGTAGTCGGCATGGAAGCCGTGGGGCGCCGCCGGGTAGAGGATGATTTCGCCGGGCTTGCCCGCCTCCTTGATGGCCTTGCGCATCCTCTCCACCGTTTCCACCGGGATGCCCTGGTCGGCTTCGCCATACAGGCCGAGCACCGGCGCCTTCAACTCCCGCACGAGGTCAAGCGGCGCTTTCGGCTGCAATTCGGAGGGTTGCCGGGCGACGAGTTGCCCGTACCAGGCAGCGCCCGCCTTCAGCTTCGGCTGATGCGCGGCGTACAGCCAGACGATGCGGCCGCCCCAGCAGAACCCCGTCACAGCGAGCTTGTCGGCGCTGCCGCCGTGATCGGCCGCCCATGCGGCGGCGGCGTCGAGGTCGGCCAGCACCTGCGCGTCGGGCACGCGGCCGACCACCTTGCGGATCTCCTCGAAGCTCTCCAGGTTGTCCACTCGGCCCTGCCGGGCGTAGAGGTCCGGCGCCACGGCGAAGTAGCCGGCCTTGGCCAGCCGCCGGCAGACGTCCTTGATGTACTCGTGCACGCCGAAGATTTCATGCACCACCAGCACCACCGGGAGGTTTGAGCCGCGGTCGGGCCGCGCACGGTAGGCGGGCATCAGGCCGCCTTCGGCCGGGATTTTCACCTCGCCCGCTTCCAGACCTTCGGTGTCCGTCTTGATGGTTTGCGCCGACACGGGCTGCACCGCCAGGGCAAAGCCTGCGGTCAGCGTGGTGACGATGAAGCCGCGCCGCGCGCTGGGTTCCGGCTCCGGGAAAAGACTCTTCTCGTGTTCTTTCAGGTTTTCTTCCGACATGGGCCCCTCTGCATGAGTCAGAACCTTCTGATTCTAGCGCGAGGGCCGCTCCTTGTCCGGATGCATTGCGCTCGCAGACTGCGAAGGGCGCCTTGCGAGGCGGCGGAGTGCCCGCCGGGCAAACTTCAACTGCGGCGGCCGGCCCGTTCAGCCGCAGCGACCGCGCCGGGTTTGGCCCGCCGAATTGCCCTTATTTGCTGCTGTCGTCGAACAGGCGGTAGAAGAAGCCGCCGATGACGCCGCCGGCCAGCGGAGCTATCCAAAACAGCCAGAGTTGCTGAATCGCCCATCCTCCGACGAAGAGCGCCTGGCCTGTGCTCCTCGCGGGATTCACCGACGTGTTCGTCACAGGAATGCTGATGAGATGGATCAGCGTCAGACACAGTCCGATCGCCAGCGGAGCAAACCCCGCCGGTGCGCGGCGGTCGGTCGACCCCAGGATCACCAGCAGGAAGAAGCACGTCAGCACAACTTCCGATAGCAGCCCCGCAGCCAGCGAATACCCGCCCGGCGAATGCGGGCCGTAGCCGTTCGCCGCGAAGCCCGCCGCGACGTCAAAACCCTCTTTCCCGCTGGCAATGAGAAACAGAATTCCAGCCGCAGCGATGGCCCCCAGCACCTGAGCCACCCAGTAGGGCACGACCTCGCCCGCCGGGAACCGCTTCCCCGCCCACAACCCCAAGGTGACCGCGGGATTCAGATGGCATCCCGAAATGTGCCCGATCGCGTAGGCCATGGTCAACACAGTGAGTCCAAAGGCAAGCGACACGCCCAGAAGCCCGATCCCGAGGGCCGGGAAGGCTGCCGCGAGCACGGCGCTGCCGCAGCCGCCCAAGACCAGCCAGAACGTGCCCAGAAACTCGGCCAGAAGACGTTTCGTCAACGACACTTCACGATCTCTCTTTCGCGTTGATCTTTCTCCTTCGTTTGCCGTCGCGACATGAGATACGCTGCCTTTGGCGCGCCGGATCGCCGCCAGGAACAGCGCCCTCTCTGGTCGCTACGGCTGGCGACACTATATACTCCAGATGTTTCCCAGACACAAGCTGGCTGAGGGCTTTGCCAGCGCAGCGCGGCAACCGCCCGAAACCGGGGAAAACAAGGCTGGATTCAGCTGGCCGCCAGTTCCCGCGCCAGAACACACACGCGGAACCTTGGCGGAAGGGGAAGGGAAATCGCGCCGCTGCCGCGCCGACGAATCAGGGCATGACGCCGGGGGCGTACAGCAGATTGGCGCTGACCAGACGGTCCCAGAGCGACTTCCGCTCGCGGAAGCTCGCCCAGTGCAGCACGGCCTGCTCGCCCTCGGCGGCGAAGAATCCCACGCCGCCTTTCACGAGCCGCGGGTCGGACCACTCGTCCACCACCTTGCCGTCGATCAGCGTCGTGAACCGGGCGCCGGATACCAACATGGCGATGCGGTAAGGCTGCTTCCGGTGCAAAGGCATTGGCAGGGGCAGCTCATTGCGGGCGAAGAGCGTCTCGCCCTCCTTGCCATAGCGGACGATGAGGGCGCCGCTGGCGGCGCCGGGGCGGACAATCTGGATGCGGGAGGCGTAATAAGTATCCGTGCTGGCGGCTCGGTAGACCCAGCTCACGCCTTTGCGCTCCACCTCCGCCTGAAATTCGAACTCGTAATCCCTTGCAGGCAAGGTGGTTTTCCACAGCCGAAGCTCGCCCACCACGGCGCGGCCGTCCTTCACCACCCAGCCCCGGGCGCTGCCCGCCCACTCGCCCAGGTTGTTGTTAAAGTCCACCCTCGTGCGGATCGGCGCCTTGCCCGGCAGATAACTCTCCAGCCAGCGAAGTACGCCGCTGTCGTCCTTCATCCGCTCCGCGGAATCTACCAATCCCTCGGGCACGGTCATCGGCGCAGCGCTGGCCACCGGGCTGGAGCCGCCCCGCGCGGCGCTGTCATCGGGGAAAACGAGTTTGGCCACGATGAGCGCGCCTACCAGCCCTACCATCATGACCGCCATCATTCCGTTGGAGGTCTTCGCTTGGGACTTGGCCGCATCGGCCGAGGGCAACTCGAATACCGGTCCTTCTTCGTACTCAAGGTCCCTGAGGAACCATGCAGACGCACGCGGACCCTTCTTCCTGCACTGCTCGCTGCAGTAATCGCGGTCCGTCAATTGCCGGAGCGGGCTGATCTCACGCCCACATCGCTGGCACCGCATCTACACTCCTCTCTTCAGAAACCAGATTAAATCCTGTTCTGCCGCCTTGGGTGAATTTAGGTAGCAATTCGGACCGATTTTGGTGAGTTCCCTGATCCCCCAGGTCGAGCGACCGCCATATTTTCGCCTTTTCATCCCAGGCTGGATGCCCGCCCCCGACCCCACTCCCACAGGCGCCAGCCGTAGAGGCAGACATGGTCGAACGCCCAAAGGCTTACCCCGCCGAAGCCCAGCTCCCGGGCGTGGACGACCTCCTGTTGCCATGGGGAACCTCCGCGAAAGACGGCTATCATCGCCCGAATGGACTGCCGCGGCCAGTCCAGGCCCGCGGCGAACTCAAGCGACGCCCGCGCCAGATCCAGATTCCGCGACCAGGCGCCAAAGTCGAGCGCCTCAATCTTGAATCGGTCGAACCCCGAGCCAACTTTAGCCGTCCACTCCGCCGGAAGGTTAACGTAGCGGTTCAGTTTCCCCCCGAGCTGGTGCACGCCGGCCGGCGACGGGTGGTTGACATCGTAAGGAAACAGGATTTCCAGCTCGGCATCAGGGAACGAGGCGCGGATGTGGGCCGCCAGCGCGGCCGCGTAGTCCCGGAGACGGTTGCGCAGAAACAGCGCGTCAGCGCCCCCGTTCACCCCTGGGTCGTCATCGGGCGACCGGAACACGTGCAGCTCGCGGCCGAGCGCCGCCAGCGCGGCGGCGCGGGTCTCGTCATCGTAGTACGCCATGCCGCCCTCGGGGCGCGCCGCGCTGTGGCTGGTAAAGTACCACCACGTGAACTCGCCCATTTGCAGCCGCGGCACAAGCCCGGCCGCCGCCATCAGGCCGGCGACTTCCACAAAAGCCTTCTTCTGGAACTCGAGCATTGCCTGCGAAAAGGCGCAGTGCGTCGAGCGCAGCCCGCCAAAGCCCATATCGGTGACCACCGGCTGGCCGTCGGGGAACCGCGCGGCCAGGTGCGCCGGCGGCTCCACCAGCTCCATGGAAAACGCCGTCAGCGCCGCGCGGCCCTCTGCGGCGCAGAGCCGATAAAAATCCTCATGCCAGGCGCGCGCCCCCGGGTTGAGGACTTCCGCAGCGTCCGGGTCCACCTCCCACACTCCGGTCACGCCGCCGTCGATCCATCCGCCGCCCTCGACCGTGCCGCCCGACCCGGCAACCTGCTCCACCCACGCTTCCACCAAGAACCGGTATGCCGGCGCGGCCGAGCGCGCTCGCAGAATCAGCCTCGCCTGTTCGGTTCTCGCCCAGACGCCCACCATCGTGGCGTTGACGATCATCGCGAAGTGCCGCGCGATCTGCTCCGCCGTCTCGCCGTCCTGAACAACGCTCTTGCCCAGCGTCTGCGTGCCGATCCGGACGAAGACCGCATCGCCCGCCACAAATTGCCCGCCGAACACGATCTGCACTTCCGCTGCCGACCCGCCCGCGCGCCGCCGGCGGTTCCACCAGAAGATGCCGATGTATTCGTTGATCTCGCCCGAACAGCCCAGTTGCCGGAGGTTCCACAGGATGCGCGCCGGCGGCAGCTTGTAGGTGTGGTCGGTGGAGTAGTCGAGCGCCGGCGTCATCCACGCCTGGGGCGGCAACGGGTCGGGCACATCGCCTTCCACCACGGCCTCCAGCCCGGCGAAACAGAACGGCGACGCGTTCAGCGTCTCCAGCCGCACCGTATGATCCCCGGCCGGCAGCGCCGGCACGAGCATCCGCCGCGTCGGGACTTCGCCGGCCGTGTTCAGCGAGGCCTGGAAGCTGCCCTGCGGCGTCCCGTCGATCGTGACGGAAACGGCCCCGCGGTCAGGGGCGAGCGAGGTCCAGATCCACAAGTCATGCGGACGCGCGCAGGTATAGCGGATGGTCGCCGCCGCGCCGGCCGTGCGCGCCACCCGGGCCACGCCGCCAGGGTAGAACCCGGTTTCCAGCGTCCACGGCCCTTCGTATTCGCACCGCGCGTCCACGGCTTCCAGGCGAACACTGTCCGGCCCGGCGATCCGCAGCCGGCGCACCTCTTCCGGCCCGGTCGCCACCCAGTTGGAAAACGTGGCTGACCATTCCTCCGGCTCGTAATCCTTCCCGTCGGCCAGCCGCGGCGCCAGAGTGAGCCACATGCGGCGGATCTGGGGCACGCCGAGGGCGGCGAAGTCCAGCGTCACGCGCAGCACCGCCGTGGAAGTCCCCCCCAGGAAGAGAGCCTCGGCCTCCGCGGTCCGCAGCCGCTCGTTCTTCCAGACCGCGTACATCCGCAGGAAATTCGCATCGTAGCCGCCTTCGACGGTGCGGATGCGCAGCGTGGTTCCTTCCGCCCCGGCCTGGAGGGAGAAGGGCGCTTCGGCGGCGGCATAATTGGCGCTGTTGATCTGCGCCGCCAGCTCGCGGCACACCGTCGTGGCGCGGACGTGAAACAGGGTCTCCGACGGCTGCCCGCTGGCGCCCACCTGCACGCTGGTTCCGTCGTCGCGCCGCGTGGCCAGTTGTACGACCCACGCCGCCGAACCTTGCGAGGCGGCGACGTCCGGGTCGCCGCTGCCGGCATTGACCAGCGCAATCAACGCCGCGGCCACGGCCGCCGACGTGTCGCCGTCCTGCTCGACGTAGGCGTACGTCCTGTCGGCCACGGTGATCGAGTGCAGCGTGCCGGGCGTGCCCGCGTAAAACGGGTACTCGGTTCTCACCTTGCCGGGCACGATGTAGTCGAACGCCATGTTGAGATACCACAGCGTGAGCCGGTCGTAGCCTTCCAGCTGGTCGCCCTGGATGTGAAACTCGGCCTGCGCCGGCTCGTCGGGCGTGGCGACGACTTCGGCGTGGTCCGCCAGCCGGATGCGAACCGGGTCGCCGGCCGGGGGCTGCACGTCGAGATAGGGCCAGTCGATGGTCGGGTACTTGCGGCAGTTCAGCGGCATCAGGTTTTGATAGCTCACGTCGAACCGCAGCGTGATGCCGTCGAAGTTGAAATCCGGCAGGTACTTGATGCGCGGGTGGTCGAAGAAATTGTCGGCGTCGTACAGCACGACCACGGCAAAGTCGGCCGCGTCCTGGAAATGGCCTCTCACTTTGAACCCGTCCGGCGTGGCGTCGTAAACGGCCGCCGAGGCGCCCAGCTGGTCGAACCCTTGCAGGTGGACGGTGCGGTCCGGCTGGAGCTTGTAGATGCGTTCAGGCAAAGCGGCTTCTCCCCGCGCGCACTATAGCCCCGCCTGCGTCACCGCGCGGGGTCGTCACCCGCGGGATTGCCGCAAGTGGCTGAATTGTGAGCCGCGAAAAATCCTCGCCCGGCCGTGACTCCGCGTCCGCCCCAAGGCCGTTTCCGGTGAAAGGGCGCCCGGCAGCCAACCGCCCCGGCCCGCACCGCACGAGTCCGGGCAAGCCGTCCGATGAACCGGCGCCGCTGCTCGCCGTGGCAGCCTGCCCGCTGCCGTTTCGGTTCAGATCTCGTAATCGGGCAGTTCCGGCTCGGCCGGCCCCGCGGGCGCAGGCGCGGGCTCCGGCTCGGTTTGCGGCAGGGGGCGCAGGAGCGGATCCAGTTCGGCGGCGGCGCCCCAGGCGGCAAAGCGCAGATAGATGCGCATCAGAACGTAGGCCTGCTGCACGAGGACGAGCACGGCATGCCACGCGCCGGGCCTCGTCTCAAGCCGGTTGGCGCTCTCCACGTACAGCCACGCGGCGGCCGCCCCGGCGGCGGCGAAGCACGCCCACAGCCAGAAAATGACGCCCGGGTTCCGCGCGGCCAGCCGCAGCGAGCCGAGGCACGCCCGCAGGCTCTGGCGGGAGTCCGAAAAAACCAGCCGCACCTTGGCGAAGTCCGATGCGGTGGAGATGAGTCCGAACAGCACGATCAGCAGGCCGAGGCGAACCTGGCCGGCGCGGACAAGCGGCGCGGCGGCCAGTCCTTCGCCCCAGATCGCATCCGCAAACCGGACAATCAGCCCGGAAGCGGCATAAACCACCGCGTAGACAATCAGGAAATACAGCGAAAGCCGCAGAAACCGCCAGAAATTCCGGCCCGCATTTTGCCAGAAAAGCGCCGGCGAATATGGCGAGTCGACGTCGGCGATCAGCGCCACCGCGCCGCCCGCTAGGAAAACGGAAACGACCCAGAGCAGCGCGGCGGCCATGATCGCCGCCCCCGCGAGCGCCGGCAGGGCGGACTCGCCACCGTTGGCATACCACTCGGCCAGCCAGGCAAAATCAAACTGCCGGAGCAGCTCGTCCGCCAGGCTCGATCGTGCCAGCGGGGCCACTGCCACGGCAGAAGCCGGCAAGGCGGCGACCAGCGCGCACAGCGTGTGCACGAACCAGTACAGCACGAGCATCCGCTTCCGCGCGCCCGCGCGCTCCAGTCCGCTCCAGAATCCGATCAGAGGGAGCAAGGCCGCGTCCTTCCTGCTTGTGGCCGGATCCCATATCCTATCGCGTTTGCGGTGACGCCGTGCGACGGGGCGCGAAGCGGCCGGCACTCCGGCGAGCCCCGGCAACGAGCCACCTCGGCCGGATCCCGGCCTCCGGCCAGGCCGGCGGCTCATGCTTCGCAATCCTGCGGGATCAGGCCGCATGCGCGGCTGTGCGGGCGCCGCGCATGCGGACGGCTGCATGCAGCCGCCACGCTGCCGCCCGTGTCTCTTCCGCTTACCCGCGCCGCCGCGCCGCTTTCCGGCGGTTGCGCGTCACGCGGGCTATCTCGCCCACGGCGAGAAGCCCGTCTCCTGCTTCCAGGCCTCCAGCGTGTTGTAGACGATCGGGCAGTAGCAGGCCCGGTCGATGAACTGCCACATGCGCGAAGGGATCGATCCGGCGCCGCGCACCATGTGCGGGAAATCGACGCAAGCCGCGGGGCGCACGTCGTACACCGTGCACTCGTTGCCGGAAAGGAAGATGCAGCCCCGCTCCGGGTCGCGCCGCAGGATCAGCCCTTCCTCTTCGCTCTCCTCGGTGAACTCCCGCTTGAATTTCTCCACGCTGAGGCGGAAATGTTTCGCCAGCCGCTCCACGTCGCGTTCGAGGAGCCGCGCCGTGGCCACGCGGCAGCAGTTGGCGCAGGCGAGGCAGTCCACCTGCGCCTCCACCTCCTCGGCGATCTGCCGCAGGCGGCGTTCCACGTAACGGTAGGTCTTCAGATGGCGGCGGAAACGCTCGTTCTCGCCGCGCTTCTGTTCCCCGAGCCTGCGGATCTGGACAAGGTCGGTGATCACCAGACGACGTTCACCTTCCTGAAGTCGCCCGCGCGCATGTAGGTCATGCGGGCCGGGTCCAGGTACCGGGCCATGACGGCGCGGATCTGCTCCGGCGTCAGCGCCGCCACCCTGGCTTCGAGCTCCGCGTCGAAGGCCATCGTGCGGCGCTCATACGTGCGCCCGGCCAGCCGCGCCACCAGCTCGTCGTCGTTCTCGCGGCTCACCTGCCGGCTTTGCAGCCAGCTCTTCTTGCCCGCCTCCACCTCTTCGGCGCTGAAGCCCTCGGCGAGGATCTTCCTCATCTCGTCCCTGAAAGACGCTTCCACCTTGGGCGCGTTCTCCGGGGCGCAGATGGCGAATGCGATGAAGAGCGAGTGGTCGTCCTCGGCGCCGGCCAGCAGTTGCGACCCCACGCCGTAGCTGAGCCCTTCCTTGTTGCGGATGCGCGCAAACAGCCGCGAGTTCATGCCCTGGCCCAGCAGGTAGTTGCCGAACAGCAGCGCCGGGTAGTCCGGGTCGCTGTCCTTGAGGCGGAACGCGGCGCCCGCCACCCAC
>Ga0209162_1003608_pt1 | contig 12359 bp, 8 predicted proteins | sample YNPNPMetaG_FD_187121 | JGI IMG/M metagenome (GOLD analysis project Ga0209162, IMG submission 187121) | Anoxygenic and chlorotrophic microbial mat microbial communities from Yellowstone National Park, USA - YNP NP MetaG (SPAdes) (version 2) ...
GTGCTCCTCGGCGGTCTGCCAGGCCCAGGCCTGAGGCTTCGCACTGACCGCCGAGCGCGAAGCGGCGGGTCACCCAGTCAGGCCCCCGGCCCAGGCCGGACTGGGTGGGCCTGGCAGACCCGCTTTGAGCAACTTTTTCCATCTACTGATACTCATCTCCCCTGCGCTGTTGCGCTTCAGGCGCAAGAGCCAGGGACGGAATCAGGACGATTCCGCCAGCTCAGGAAAACACGCCAGGCTCTCTTCCACCGACGCCAACCGACGCGGCATGCCGCCGTAGGTGAAGCCGGTGAGGTCGTTCCCCAGCCGCAAACGCAACAACCCGTGGCGGACGAACTGGCGGCTGGTCAGCCCACCGCGTTGCTCCCCGGTCAATTCCCACGACCAGCGCATCAGTTTGCCGGGCCGGTTCGGTGTGGCATTCGGCCGCCCGTTCGGTGAGCACGTGCCAGATCGCAACGAGCAGCTTGTGGGCAATGGCGACGATGGCGATCATACCACAATTGGCCCTGGTTCGCCAACAGTATCTTTTGAAGGAGGTGTTTTTATGGTCGAGTTCATCGAGTTCACCAGCAACTATGAGGACTTGAGCACCGAACGCGGGTTCCAGTGGGAGTTTCGATGCCAGCGCTGCGATAACGGCTACCGCTCCAGGTTTCGGCCCTCGACGACCGGCCTGGCGAGTGAAGCCCTGGATGTGGCCGGCGGTATCCTGGGTGGCCTCTTTGGCACAGCCGCCGACCTGGGGAGCCGGGTCCATTCGGTGGCCTGGGAACGGATGCACGACGATGCCTTTCACCAGGCGGTCAAAGAGGTCAGGCCCTACTTTATCCAGTGCCCGCGTTGCAACCAGTGGGTCTGCCGCCAGCGGTGTTGGAACGAGTCCCGGGGCCTGTGCCTGGAATGCGCTCCCAGCGCCACCATCGAGACGGCCGCCGCCCAGGCCGAAGCCATCGTCGAACAGGCAGTAGAGGCCGTCCGTGAACGCCAGTACGACGTGAAGGAGTACGTGGCCGGGGACAAACTGCGCGCCGCCTGTCCCAAGTGCGGGGCCGCCATTCAGCCTGGGGCCAGGTTCTGCCCGGAATGCGGCGCACGCCTGGGCCAGGACCGCTTCTGTGCCAGTTGTGGCGCCGCCGTCGCCGCCAACGCCAGGTTCTGCCCGGAATGCGGAGCCAGGCTGACCTGAAAATATGGCGGTTGAAACCGCACCTGAGGGGCGTAAACCGCCGGCCGAACGCCCGCTTCGCGGCGGTCGGTTTGAGCGTCCCCCGCGTAGCGAGGGGCGCCCGGCCGCCAGGCCAGCCAGACGCGACTTTCGCTAATTCACACCAGGCGTTTTCGAACCTGCGGGAGGGTACAGGCTTCGCACTGACCGCCCACTCCCTACGGCTTGCCACCCAGTCCAGCCCCCGGCTCCACGGCAGGCAGGCCGGGGGCCTGACAGGGTGACCCGCCGCTTCGCGCTCAGCGGTCGCCCAGTCAGGCCTGGGCCTGGCAGACCGCCGAGGAGCACAAATTTCCATCTACTGAGCCTTAGGAAACATGGCCCCGGACAAGAAATCCAATCTGCTGAGCCACGTGACCCTGGAAATGTTCCTGTATGCTGCCATCGTGCTGTTGGCAGCGGCGTTGCGCCTGTGGGGCCTGGGCCTGCGCCTGCTCTCGGCTGGCGAAGCAGAGCACGCCCTGGCCGCCTGGCAACTCTACCAGGGACTGGACTACACGCCCCAGCAGCCACTCTACCTGTTGACCACCTTGTGCTCGTTTGGGCTTGGGGGAGTGAGCGATGCGACGGCCCGACTGGCCCCGGCCCTGGCCGGTATCGCGTTGGTGGCCCTGCCGGCCCTCCTGCGCCGCCAACTGGGCCGTGTAGGCGCGCTGGTGGCCGCCGCGCTCCTGGCCCTGTCGCCCTCGTTCGTGTTCTTCTCAGATAGCGCGGAGGGGGCCACGCTGGCGCTGGCCGCCAGCCTGCTGCTGGTGGCCGGCCTGTGGCGTTACCTGGACGCTGGCCGCCCCAACGACATCTACCTGGCTGCCACCGGATTGGGACTTTCGTTGACCGCCGGCCCGGCCGCCTACCCGGTACTTCTGACCGTTGCCGCCTTTGTTGGCGTGCTCCTGGCCGCGCGACGGTGGCCCCGGCCCGACCGGTCAGTCCTCATCCAGGCCGGGCTGCTCTGCGGCGGGATGCTGATCGTGGCGGCCACCGTGGCCCTGACTCGACCGGATGGCCTGCACGAGGCGCTGGTCAACGAGCCGGGCCGCTGGCTGGCCGGATTCGTCGCCCCGCGCGCGATACCCTGGGAACACGCCCTGCGCCTGCTCGTCCTCTATGACCCGGCGGCGTTCGTGCTGGGCGTGATGGCGGTGGGCTATCTGCTGGCATTCACTCTCACCCCGGCCGCCCGCACCCGTCAGGGTGTCTCCCTACCAGGAAGCGGGAGTACCGGCGAGGGAACTCCCCTCTCCCTACCAGGAAGCGGGAGTACCGGCGAGGGAACTCCCCTCTCCCTACCAGGGAGAGGGGGCGGGGGTGAGGGTGGAAGCTTCGCCCCCTTCCTCGTGCTCTGGGCCTTGCTCGCCTTCTTGTTGGCCACCCTGGCCGGGGCCATCTCGCCAGCGGCGCAAAGCCTGCCCGTGGTGCTGCCCCTCATCCTGCTGGCCGGCCTGTTCATAGACCGGCTGCTGGACAGAGGATTTGCCTGGGCTGAGACCCGGCGGCTAATGGCCGTCTTTGCCCTGGCCCTGGCTTATGTGGTCGTGGCCCTGGTGCGCCTGGTGATCTGGCAGGATCAGACCGGCAGTGAGTTCACTATCGCGGCCAGCCTGGTGATCATTATCGTAACCGTCCTGTATTGGACGTGGGCGGCCCGGCCCCGCTGGTTGGGACTGGCCGGCATCCTGATCGGGCTGCTGATCCTGTCGGTCCACGGGGCCGTCTACCTCATCTATCCGCCGGCCACCGGCCCCCGCGATCTCCTGACCGCCAGACCCACCTCCGCCGACGTGCGCCTGCTCCTGGCAGACCTGGAAGAGGTGGAGTTCCTGTATCACAAGACGGACTGGGCCGGGCCGGACATCGCTGTCCACGGCGAGCCGGACCCACTCTGGGGCTGGCTCCTGCGCGGCCAGCGGGTGACGTTCACCGGGCGACCGGGTGAGACCCGGCCCCGGGTGATCATCGCACCCCTGGAGTGGCAACCGCCTCTGGACGAGACATTGACCGGTTACGAGCGCAAGCAGTACACGGTGAGCATCCGCTGGGCCGGCGGGCCGTTCACCTGGGACGGTTTCATCGAGTGGTTCCTCTACCGCCATAGCGATACGCCGCCGGAAAAATACGAGTTCAGCGTCTATATCCGCCAGTAGGGTCCAGTCCATTCCCCTGTTACCCGTTGCCCAAGAGGTTTGTATGGCTGCCGAAATCAGAACCCATTTACGATACTCCCTCCACCTGGATTGGGAAAAGCTGGCCTGGTTAGCCCTGTTCGTGATAGCCCTGGGCTCCCGGTTCTACGATCTGCAATTCGGCGCGCTCCACCACGACGAGATCATCCACGCCTCGTGGTCGTGGGAGCTGTACCGGGGCATCGGCTACCAGCATAACCCCATCTTTCACGGGCCATTCCTGTATCACTTTCAGGCGTTCATGTATCTCCTGTTTGGGGCCACGGATGCCACGGCCCGGCTGGGGCCGGCCATCTTTGGGACGATCATGGTGATGTTGCCCTGGCTTCTACGCAAGGAGCTGGGCCGCGTGGGCGCGTGGCTTGTGGGCGCCCTCATCCTCATCTCGCCCAGCATCCTGTACTACTCGCGGCACCTGCGCCACGACATCTTTTCCGCCACCTGCACCCTGCTCATGGTCATCGCCATGATCCGCTACCTGGGCGAACGGCGGGAACGCTGGCTCTACGTCCTCACCGGCGCTCTCATCGTCTCCTACCAGAACCATGAACTGACCTTTATCACCGTCTTTATCCTGGGTACGTTCCTGGTCTGGCTGGCCCTCTGGCGTTGGTTGGCGAGCAGGCAACCCCCGCTCCATCGGTCGGAAACGGGTTGGGAATGGGACCGGCCGGCAGACCTGATCGTGCTCCTGGGCACGCTGACGGCCCCCTTCTTTACACCCTTCCTGGTCAATCTCCTGGGCAAAGCCCTGGAAGTCGCTCACCTCACCCTGCCCACTATCAATACATCGCAAGGCCCGATTCAACTGGTGGCCGATCCCATCAACTATACCCCCGGCGGCATCCTGGTCACCGCGCCCATCTATGCCCTGGTCATGGCTGTGGCCGTGCTCGTTGGCCTGTGGTGGTCGCCCAGACGCTGGCTCATCTGCGCGGCCATCTTTTACGTACCGTTTGTGGTCTTTTATACCACGTTGTTCACCAATATGCAGGGCCTGGCGACCGGGGCCGTCGGCTCGCTGGGCTACTGGCTCACCCAGCACGACTATGCCCGGGGTGACCAGCCGCCGTATTATTACCTGCTCATCGTCCCCCTCTACGAGTTCCTGGCCCTGGGCCTCAGCCTCCTGGGTCTGTTCTTCATTGCTCTGGGCCGGCCGCCGGCCGAAGCCGTAGACCCGCCACACGACCTGCCGGGCGTGGAGATCCCGGATGACGACGATGAGCTGACCCAGGAAACCCGGCCGGCGTCGAAGGTGTTATTCCCCTCTGTACTTCCTGGTTTCCTGGTCTACTGGACCTTCCTCAGCTTTCTCATCTACTCCTGGGCCGGCGAAAAGATGCCCTGGCTCACCATCCACATCGCCCTGCCGTTGGCTGTCCTGGGGGGCTGGACGCTGGCGCGCATCGTGGCCGGGGCCGACTGGCTGGCCATCGTCCGGCGCGGCGGCTGGCTCCTGGCGGCGTTGGTGCCGCTCCTCATCATCGTGGCGGCGGCCTTGGTGAGCCGGCAGCCCTTTGCTGACGCCACGGCGGAAGCCCTGGCCCAGACCATGCAGTGGCTGGCTTTGGTGCTTGTCCTGGCTCTGCTGGGCGGCGCCTGGGTCTGGCTGGCCGGCTGGCAGGTGGGCGGGCGCGACGCGCTGCGCGTGTTGACCGTGACCCTGGTGATCATCCTGGCGGCGTTCACCGTGCGCGCGGCCGTGTTCGCCAGCTTTATCCACGGCGACGTGGCGAAGGACATGCTCATCTACACCCAGACCACGCCGGACGTGCCACGCATGAACAACCGCGTGACCGAGATCTGCCAGCGCCTGGGCACCGATTACGAGACCCGCCTGATCCATGACGAGGAGATGCGCACGGTCCTATGGTGGTATTGGCGCGATTACAAGAACATAAGCTTCCAGGACTTGAACTATAGCAACTTTGTCCCGGACAGCCAGGCGCCGGTGGTCTGGATCGGGGCCAATCATGATGACAAGGTGCGCCCATTCATGGGGAATTATAATCGCTACCCGGGCCGGATGCGCTGGTGGTTTCCAGAGGACTATCGCGGCCTCACCTGGGAGCGCATCGTCAAAACCTTCACCGACCCCGACAACCGGGAGACCATGATCCGCTTCCTGCTCTACCGGGAGTTGCCCAATCCCTTAGGTTCCTGGGACTTTGTGTGTTACATCCGCAAGGACGTGGACGGCGGCGCGGGCGCTGGTCAGGAGGTCAGCCCGGCGTCCGGGTTCATGGTGGCCCTGGAGGAACAGTACAGGGCGCAGACTATCACCTGGGCCAGCAGCCTGACCTGGGGCAAGCCGGGAAAAGAGGAGGGGCAATTGAATGCCCCCAAGGGGCTGGCGGTGGGGCCAGACGGCAACCTTTACGTGGCCGACAGTGGCAATCACCGCGTCCAGGTCTTTGACCGACAGGGGCATTTCGTGCGAGGTTGGGGGCAGCCCGGCAGCGGCCCCGGCGAGTTCCAGGAACCGTGGGGCCTGGCCGTGGCCCAGGACGGCACCGTCTATGTGGCCGACACCTGGAACCATCGGGTTCAGGTCTTTGATGCCCAGGGCAAGTTCCAGGCCGCGTGGACCCAGGCCGGTAACCTGGGATTCTACGGGCCGCGAGACATCGCCATTGACCGGGCCGGCAACGTGTTCGTCACCGATACCGGCAACAAGCGCGTCCTCAAGTTCAGCCCGGCTGGCGCGCTCCTGGGTGACTGGGGCACCCCCGGCGCCTGGGAGGGGCAGTTCAACGAGCCGGTGGGCATCGCCATCGGCCCAGAGGGCGACATCTATATCGCCGATACCTGGAACCAGCGTATGCAACGCTTCGATGGGGAGATGAACTACCAGGCCCAGTGGCCGGTCCTGGCCTGGTACGGCCAGGGCGTACTGAACAAGCCCTATCTGGCCGTCGCTGCCCGGGGTGGGTACGTTTATGCGACCGACCCGGCCGGGGCCCGGGTTATCCGTTGGAGTGGTAACGGCATCCTGCTGAACGTGTGGGGCACCCTGGTGGGCGACCCCACCCAACTCAATACCCCGACCGGCGTGGCCGTGGACCAGGAGGGCTATATCTATGTGAGCGACAGCGGCAACCACCGCATCGTGGTCTTCCCGCCGCTACCATAGGGCTAAAATCCTTTGAGAGGCTACATGAACGAACTGGACATCATCGCCGAACGCATTCGCCAGGATATGACGACCAAGACGGCCGCCCGCGAGGAGGCTTTGCAATTCAGCCGGGAGGCCATCCAGCACTGCGCCTACAGCATCCGGGCTGTACATCGCGGCGAGTTTGCCGAAGCCCTCGACCGGCTGGGGCAGGCACGGGACCTGGTGACCCGCATGGCCGAACTTTTGCGGCCTTTCCCAGACCTCTACTACGCCGGCTATGTGCAGGATGCCCAAAAGGAATACACCGAGGCCAGCACCATCTACGCCCTCATCCACGGTGATCCCTGGCCCGCGCCGGAGAACCTGGGGGTGGATGCGGCTCCCTACCTCAATGGTCTGGGCGAGGCCGTGGGCGAGCTGCGCCGCTATGCGTTGGACCGCATCCGGTGGGGTGAAGTGGCTCGCGCTGAGGCAGTGCTGGATTGGATGCAGTCCATCTACGACATCCTGGTGACTATGGACTTTCCAGATGCCGTGACCCGGGGCCTGCGCCGCACTACCGACCTGGCCCGGGGCATCCTGGAAAAGACCCGGGGTGACCTCACCGTCGCCGTGCGGCAGGAACAACTGGAACAGGCGCTGCGGGACTCTGAACGGAGTTGGCAGTTGGCGTGAAGAGTGATGATGATGTGATCCGGGCCAGCGAGTTGAACGAATATGCCTATTGCGCCCGGGCCTGGTGGTTGCGCCGGGTGCGGGGTCGGCAACCACGGAACTGGATGGAGCTGGAGGCCGGGGCGGCCCGACATCGCGCCCACGGCCGGGCAGTACGCGGGGCTGAATGGCAGCAACTCCTGGGTCTGGGACTGTTGGCGGCGGCTGGTGTCCTGGGGTGTATCGGGATAGCGCTGCTTGTTCTGAAGTAACCGCCCACCCTCCCGCAGGCTTCGCCGTGAGCTCAGTCGAACGGTTCGGGCGCACTGAACTCACCGCAGAGGCGCTGAGGCCGCGGAGAAAAAGCCTCTGCGAACCCGGCGTCTCTGCGGTGAACAAGCAGAACTAACCTGCGGCAGGGTTCAGGGCAGGCAGTCACACTGAAAGGGTAAGGCGGCAGGATGGCAGGATGCAGGATATGGGGTGTGGGGGCGGTCGTGGTTGCCGTGGTACTGGTGGCGAATGCCTGTGCCTGGCCTCAGCTCGCCGCTCCCCCCACGCCAGCGGCTCAATCCCCTGTGGTCGTCACCCCCATCGCGCCCCCGATTGTCACGCCCAACGCCCTGGTGATGCTCTCGCCGACGCCCTCTCGCTCCCCGGCTGCGCCGGAACATAGCCCTACGCCTCCGCTTCCCTCCCCATCCTCTACCCTCCCCCCGCCGTCCCCCACGTCCCTCCCCTCGTTCGCCCGGCCCACGGAGACGCGCCACACCCCCGGCCCGTCGCCCACGCCCATCAGCACCCGGGGGCCGCTGCCCACGCCCACTTTCGGGCCGGATGCCCGGGGTCGCGCCATCGTCATCGATCAGGACCGGCAGACCCTCACCGTCTATGAAGGGGGTCGCCCGCTGCGCGTCATCCCCTGTAGTACCGGCCAGCCGGATCGGTATCCCACTCCCCCCTGGACCGGCGTGGTGGGCTATTATCGCCCCTGGTTCGAGTCCTTCGGCACCCGGGCCGATGATGCCTGGTGGCTCTTTCGCGATTGGGACGGCAATTATTACATTCACAGCCTGCCCTACACCGTGGAGAACGGCCAGAAGGTCTATCAGGACCGCGAGTTCCTGGGCCAACGCCCGGTCTCTCATGGTTGCATCCGCATCAGCCCGGAGGACGCCGAGTGGTTGACGTGGTGGAACCCTCTGGGCGTGCCCATCACTATCACGCCGATGACCCGGACGGATTGGGGGTGAGGGATTGCGGATTGCGGCGACCGTATGGGAGGGCAGATTGCGGAATGGGAGTTTGGGTTTGGGGAGTTTAAAGCGGTGGACCTGGCATTCTGGCTGATTCTGGCGGCCGGGTTATTGGCTTTGCTGGCCGTGCTTCTCTGGCGTGGGGCCGGGGCGCAGCGGCGACAGGCTGGGTTGCCCCAGGGTCGCGTCATCTACCGGGACACGGGGGGCGAGCCGGCCCGGGTCCTGTTCTCTAACCGCCATCGCCTGGCTGGCCGGCCGGACTACCTGGTGCGAGAACGCGGCCAGGTAGCCCCGGTGGAGGTGAAACCCGGGCGCGTTGCTCCCCAGCCCTATCCCGGCGACGTGCTGCAACTGGGGGCCTACTGCCTGTTGGTGGAAGAGACGGAACAACGTCGGCCGGTTCACGGCTACCTGCGTTACGCCGATCGTACCTTTGACATCCCCTACAGCGAGGAACTGCGCCGCGCCGTGCTGGATGCGCTGGATGCCATCCGCCGGGACTTGCACGCCTCTGACGTGCCCCCCAACCACGCTGACCCGGCTCGCTGCCGGGCCTGCGGCTTCCGCGACGACTGCACCAGATCTTTGGCCTGACAATTGGACTCTGGACCAATACCTTTCAAATAACACTCAGGCCAGGGCCTGGCAGACCCGCGTTTCTCGGCGGTCTCAGACCGCCGAGGAGCACAAATTTCCATCTACTGATACTCGATATTTGACGCATGACGTTTCACATATTCCCCCGCCTGCGCCTCTCCTTGCCTGCCAGCACAGCCTTGTAGCCTTCCTCCCCGGCCTGCAAACCCCGCAACTCGATGATCTGGTCCCGCAACACGGCGGCGCGCTCGAACTCTAATGCCTGGGCCGCCTCCTTCATCTGCTTCTCCAAATCTTTGATGAGTCGGGCCAGCTCGTCTTTGGGGATGGCCGGGCCGCCCGCCTGGTATTCGGCCCGGGGTTCGGCCACGGCCCGCACCCGCGCGGTGAGGTCTCGCACTTCTTTGACGATGCTCTGGGGCGTGATGCCGTGGGCCTGGTTGTAGGCGATCTGCTTCTCGCGCCGCCGGTTGGTCTCCTCAATCGCCCGTCGCATGGAATCGGTGATGGTGTCGGCGTACATGATGACATGGCCGGCCTCGTGGCGGGCAGCCCGGCCCATCGTCTGGATGAGCGACCACTCGCTCCGCAGAAAGCCCTCCTTGTCCGCGTCCAAAATCGCCACCAGGGAGACCTCCGGCAGGTCCAGCCCTTCGCGCAGCAGGTTGATCCCCACCACCACGTCGTAGACGCCCAGGCGCAGGTCCCGCAGGATGTCCACCCGCTCCAGGGTCTCGATCTCGGAGTGGAGGTAATGGACCTTCACCCCCATCTCGCGCAGGTAGTCGGCCAGGTCTTCGGCCATGCGCTTGGTGAGGGTGGTGACGAGCACCCGCTCGCCGCGTTTCACCCGGGCGTTGATCTGCTTCAGCAAGTCGTCAATCTGGCCTTTGGTGGGCTTGACCTCCACGGAGGGGTCCACCAGGCCGGTGGGCCGGATGACCTGCTCCACGATCTGCGCGCTGCGCTCCCGCTCATAGGGGCCGGGCGTCGCTGAGGTGTAGATGACCTGGTTCAGGTGCTGCTCGAACTCGGCAAAGTTGAGGGGCCGGTTGTCCAACGCCGAGGGCAGGCGGAACCCATATTCCACCAACGTCTCCTTGCGCGAGCGGTCACCGTGGTACATGCCGCGCACCTGGGGGATGGTCATATGGCTCTCATCCACGATGAGCAACCAGTCGGCCGGGAAATAGTCCAGCAGGGTCCAGGGGGTGGAGCCGGGCGCACGGCGGGCCAGGTGACGGGCATAGTTCTCGATCCCGGCACAATAACCAGTCTCGCGGAGCATCTCCAGGTCGAACCGGGTGCGCTGCTCCAGCCGGGCTGCTTCCAACACCTTGCCCTGGGCGTGTAGCTCTGCCAGTCGTTCTTCCAGTTCCGCCTCGATGTCGGCGATGGCGAGTTCCAGGCGTTCCTGGCCGGTGACAAAGTGCCTGGCCGGGTAAATATCCACACTCAGTCGTTCGGCCAGGACCTCCCCGGTAAGGGGGTCCACCTCGATGAGTCGCTCGATCTCGTCGCCAAAGAACTCCACCCGGATGGCGATCTCATCGTAGGAGGGAAAGATGTCCAGGGTATCGCCGCGCACGCGAAAGCGGCCCCGGCCAAAATCCGTATCGTTGCGGGTATACTGGATGTCCACCAGGTGACGAAGGAGTTTGAAGAGCTTGTACCGTTCGCCGCGCCGCAGGTGCACCACCAACTGGCCGTATTCCTCTGGCGAACCCAGGCTAAAGATACACGACACCGAAGCCACGATGATCACATCGCGCCGCTCAAAGAGGCTGCGAGTGGCCGCCAGGCGCAGCCGATCGATCTCGTCGTTGATGGTAGCCTCTTTTTCAATGTAGGTGTCGGTGCGGGGGATATAGGCCTCCGGCTGGTAATAGTCATAGTAAGAGACAAAGTATTCCACCGCGTTGCGGGGAAAAAAGTCCAGGAACTCACTATAGAGTTGGGCCGCCAGGGTTTTATTGTGGGACATGACCAGGGTGGGGCGCTGGACCTGCTGGATGACGTTGGCAATGGTAAAGGTCTTGCCGGAGCCGGTGACACCCAGGAGGGTCTGGTGTCGGTAACCCCGTCGCAGGCCGTCTACCAGTTTCTCAATGGCCTCCGGCTGGTCGCCGGTGGGTTTGAAATCGGAGATGAGTTGAAAGTAAGGCATGGGAAATCACACGTTAAGTTCCGCTGTCCAGCAGGCTTTTCCTCACCGTTGGGCTGGCCGCACCTGCACGCTCACGTCCTGCACGCCGGCGAGCGCCCGGCGCAGCCGCCGTCCCACCTGCTGGGCTATATCGTCCGCCTCGGCCACCGACAGGGCCGGTGACACCACCACCTGCACCTCCACGAAGGCGTGGGTGGGATGGCCCCGGCTGCGGATGCGCCCGCAGCCCAGCACCCCATCTACTCCCAGCACGATGGCGGCCACGTTGGCCGGCTCCACCACCGCCGCGTCCGTGAGCACCGGCCAGTGGTCTCGCACCAGGTCCCGGCCCATGTCCGCGATGAGCAGGGCGATCCCCAGGGCCAGGATCGTATCTGCCACCGGGAACCCCAGGTTGGTGACCACCAGGCCCCCCAGCACGCCCAGGGAGACGAACACGTCCACGCGGGTGTGCAGGGCGTCGGCCACCAGGATGTCGCTTTTCAGCCGCCGGCCCCAGCGGTACTCGTAGGCCGCCAGCACCCCGTGGACCACGATGCTGAAGGTCACGGCCAGGAAGCCCCACTCGTTGATGTTCAAGGGCTGGGGGTGGAGCAGCCGCTCGACCGCACTGCGGATGACCTCCAGGCTGGTGACGAACAACAGGCCGGCCACCCCCAGGGCCAGGATGGTCTCGAACTTGCGATGGCCGTAGGGGTGCTGCGCATCGGCCCGCTGCGAGGCGACGAAGAGGCTCACCAGCCCCACCACGTTGATCGCCGCGTCAAAGACCGAGTCCAGGCCGTCGGCGGTGAGGCTCAAGGAACCGGACAGCAGACCGGTGATCAGCTTGGCCCCGGCCACCGCCAGGTTCAGGATCAGCGTGATCAGCAGGATCAACGCGACCAGGATGACGTAGCGGATGGCGCGATAGGTGCGCATGGCCGTCAGCCTACCCTCCCGCAGGTTGAGGGATTTTGGCCGCGCGAGGCTGTTCTCCGTCACAGAACATCGCTTCCAGGCCGTAAAATGGCCCAACCTGCGGGAGGATGAAAAAATAGGTGCCCATGGCCGCGCCCCTAGGGGGTGGTAGTCGGCGAGGGAGTCACGCTCGCGCCAACGGTGCTCGTGACCGTCGCGGTGGGCGAGACGACCGTTGGCCGGGCAAAGC
>Ga0209162_1003609_pt1 | contig 12358 bp, 9 predicted proteins | sample YNPNPMetaG_FD_187121 | JGI IMG/M metagenome (GOLD analysis project Ga0209162, IMG submission 187121) | Anoxygenic and chlorotrophic microbial mat microbial communities from Yellowstone National Park, USA - YNP NP MetaG (SPAdes) (version 2) ...
CAACGGTGAAAGGAGCGGAAGAACGCCGTCGATCGGTGTTTCCGGAATACCATCGGCATTCATGTCCACCACAAACTGTGAGACACCCAGGTTGGCGACGCCCACCGGGCGAAAGCGACGGGCAAAGATGTCACTCACACTGGCAAAAGTGACCGAGTTGGGAACCTCGCTCTCCCACACGATGACGAAATCACCGTCAGCATCCATGGCCACGGCGGGATTTGTCTGGTTATACTTATCCGGACCTGGCGTGAACGGATCATCTGGCTCTTCGGGATTGACGCGGAATTCAGGGCTTGACTGTTTCAGGGTTCTCACAGTGGCCTGCGGGGACGGGAGGAGACTATTGCCAAGCTCGTCGGTAACCGCGGCGATGATAAGCTCAGGATGGTCCTGCTTGCCCGAATCGCCGATGAACCGGATATCGAACGTCGTCGCGTTCACAGCGGTCACGGAAATCTGTGGGATGCTAGCCGCAACAACCAGAGGATCAGTATAAGGCCCTTCTGTGGCACTGGGGACCCGATTCGGAGGCGGAAAATCGATGGGGCCAAGGGCGTACGCCTGAAGCCGCGTATTAAACGCCTGTTCTAAAGCCTGCGCCGTTAACTGAGGATCGGTCGGCGAGATCGGGACGTTTGAGATCAAAATCGGTTCCCGAACCGTGCTGATCTGGACGGCCGGATAAAAACCGCTCGTAAAGCTGACATTGGCGACTGAGAGCTTAGGCTGATTGACACCCAAGGCGGCGCTGCCATATTCAATCACGAACTCCTTGGCGTTGACCGGCCTGACCTTGGCGTTTTGAAGAGGTCCTCCAATCCCTTGCAATGCCGTTTGAATGCTGCTAGCCAGGGTGTTGATATCGGTCGTCTCATCATAGACAATAGTCGCCCTTTCTGTGGGCGAAATAATACCATCACCGTTGGCGTCGGCCTGGAGGACCAATGTCCCGGCAATGTTGTTTTGGAATGAGGTAAACGGCTCGTATGTTGCCGAAATGGTCAATTTCTGCACAAGGGTTGTGCCGCCATAGATCAACGAAAAACGGCCGTACTGAGTGGGCAATGTGTCGTTCAGAACCCCACTCGGCAAGGTGATCCGCTGGACCTCGTCGGTCAGGTATCGGGCATAGATGTTTGCCTCGGTTTGCGGCTGCCCGGTGAGCGGGTCGATCAGCGGTAAGTTAGTGTTCGGATCAATGATCGTATCGTACCGCGTCCAAACGACCACAAAATCGCCATCTGTGTCCACAGCCACAGATTGACCGGCAATTGTTCCACCGGACGGGATGAGCGACTGGTTGACGAGTTTGTCCAGGATATCCACAGGCGTCACACTGAGGAGCATTCGCTCTTCCAGGGCATCAACGCGCAAGCGACGTCGCTCCCGTGACGTGTGAAATTTCTGGCGAGTCCGACGGAACGGAGCCAACAGGTTGGCAAGCATAGAACCCTTCCTTCGCTGACGAGCAACCCGCTGTTTTAACATAGTGAGACGACCTCAACTGATGACAATCTGTTCAAGTCCGAGAATTGCTTTGGTTTCCAACGCCCCAATTAACGACCGCCCGTTACCTCCCCCTAGCCGATCGATAACCTCCTTGCAAATGACGATTGGGAATGCGATATCCCACTTCCAGTTGGTAGCACACACCTGACACATGCATTTTTCACCAGAAAAGCATGGCCTCCTTTAAAGCTGCTACACCCGACAATAGGGACCCGCGACTACTCCGCGTATTTTCACTAAAATGGCCATTTCGACTGTTTTATCATGATTACGGCAAGGCCAAGCGTCAAGTCAACGCCATGCGGTTCCTGCTCTTCCGCCCCCTTGTTCTTAACCGGCGAAATACGCAGCCAACCCGGCATTTCCCGCTTCAAACCGGGGCTTTTAACGAGAGACATCCGGCCGACCATTCGCACACACCGACACCTACCGGCAAGCGAACAAGAACCGGAGACCTATAGGGCGCCCTAACCCCAAATGCTGGACCTGTATTTGTTTGATCGCGCAAGTCTTATCAAGAGTTCCGATAATAGTGAAGCCAACTGTTCCAAACGTCCGAAAACAATGGATTTTCCCCTTGCCTGTGCGAAAACGACGGCCAGCTCAATCCCCGATTGGAAACAGGTTCGTTTAATATACAACTGTAGTTGCATACAATACACCCATTAAAGGTGAATCATTAGCGCACCTGGTTTATAGTTTGGTGCCGACTGGACATCGGGGATCGTTGGTTCCAGCAGCCGATTCGTTCCCCCGACAAGAAAAACGATGCTTAGTGACAACCGAAATGGTACAATAAGCAAGGCCGCCGGGGATGGCTTAGGGGCGTGGTAACTCGTGGACCGTAGTAAGTTGTGGCGTCAAACTTGCACGCGTCTTTGCGAAATCGGGTTACTGAGGCGGTCCTGGCCTGGACCATTATTCGTCCCATTCTAAACATTCGACAAGGATCTGATGGAAGTGACCGTAATGAACCGTAACATGTCCTCTTTGTATTTCCTGCTCGTTTTTGGTGGCCTTTTGGCGATTATCCACGTGCCGGGATCATCGGTTGGCGCGGATCACGCGACCGCCGGCGCCGAAATGGATTGCGTCGCGTGTGTCGGACCATCGGTCACCGTCCTGCTTGTTGAGCCGGGGACGGAAAGGGTCTCCGCTCGCCCCAAAAAGCACGTGAGAAAGGAAAGCCTACGTGCTAAAGAGGGGAAAAAGGAGACTGCGAGCGAGGACGCTTCTGAAGACCAAAAGGTTGGAGCTCGTCCCCAATTCATCCGTCTTTCCACGCGCAAGGACGAGCCGCAATTCCTTCAGACGGCTATTGTGAGTTACTTGCCCAAGCCACCTGGGAAAGACGAATCACTTGAGACAAGCGATCAGGCCAGGCCATCCTGGCCAGATGACCTGCGGGCCGATCTGGTGGGTGTCATCCACATCGCTGATCGCGGTTATTACGAACAATTGAATCGAGTCCTTAAGAGATATGATGTGGTCTTGTACGAACTGGTAGCGCCGGAAGGCACGCGGGTCACGCCGGGGCAGAAGCCTGCCCACCCGGTGTCGGCCCTTCAGCAATCGTTAACAAACATGCTGGGGTTGAGTTACCAGCTTGACGTGATCGACTATCATCGGCCCAATTTCGTCCATGCGGATCTCTCTCCAGAGCAGTTCTATCAATCGATGCAGGAGCGGGGTGAGAGTACCTGGGCGATGTTTCTCCGTGCCTTTGGTTACGAATGGGCCCGGAGTATGGCTCGACAGAAGTCAACCAACGACGCCGATCTCGTCCGCGCCCTATTTAGTAAAGACCGGCAACTTGAGTTGAAGCGATTATTTGCTCGGGAGATGTCCGACGATGTCGAAGGGCAGATTCGAGCCCTGGAAGGTCCGCAGGGATCGACTCTCATCGCTGGACGAAACGAACGAGTCCTGGAGGTCCTTAAGGATCAGGTCAAAAAGGGTGCGAAAACGATTGCCATCTTCTACGGGGCGGGCCACATGCCGCATTTCCATGATCGGTTGACGCAGCTCGGGTTTATGGTTGACAGGACCCGCTGGCTCAACGCATGGGATTTGCGAGCCCCTTCCACGAGCGAGGGTTCCACGAACCAGGAACGGCTGTGATTGGCTTCACGAGGCGATCAATCTTGTGGAATGTCACGATCTCGTCAATCAGGCGTGAGGCAAGAGGTCCCTCTATTTCAAGCGATTAGCGAAGCCCCGGTCCTTGCGGGGGCATCCAATTCATCGGGGAGACCTGAGCGACTGGCGGACGTGCCGAGGCGAACAGTCCGGCGGATCGCGTGTAAATGACGGCCGTTAGCAGGGCGAAGAACGGCCCGGTGAGGATGCCCGCCAACCCGCATGTCAACACCGTTGCCAAAAAGGCCAGGAGAAAATTCACCAGGAAAAGCCCCAGGATTGTTAGTCGATTTCCGCGCGTGATGTTTCTCGAAACAGAAAACGAATCGAGGATTCCAGCCTTGCCGTCCAAATACACTGCCGGGGCGCAGGTGAACATCAGCATCAAGATGATCCCCGGGATGATGAGGAGTATGAACCCGACAGACACGGCAAGACCCGAGAGGAGAGTGACGGCGAAATACCCGAGGAAGCGATCGAAGGGGAGAAAGACGCGACCAAACGTCGGTCGCATACCCTTGGCTAATTCCACACTGTAACGTAGCATGCCCCCTTGAAGCCATATGTTCGCTGCTATCAAGACCAGCATCACGATGAACATGAATATTCCCAGGACAACAAAAGCCGCCTCGTCTTCCATGGCCACGAAGGTGAAGCTGACGAGATTCATCAAGATGTTTCCGATGAAAGTCAGTCCAAAAAGCAAGGCCCCCATTCCGAGAAATGGTCCAAAGTTGTCAAAGAACATCTGCCACGTTGTACTGAAGGTGTCACTAAACGATATGATCTGTGGCTCAATCACGCCCTGATCCACCGGTGGCAGATAGGAAACGGGTGTCTGAGGCGGAGCATACGGGTTCACGCCCGGTGGTACCGGCGGGACAGGCGGCTGGCCGATCGGCGGCGGACCTGCGGGACCGACCCCCAAATCCGGTTCATTCGGGGGAGCCCCCACTACGGTTACAATTTGACCGCATCGAGGGCACTTGGCCTGCTTTCCGATCGCGCTATCAGGGACCCTGAGAGTCGCTTGGCACGCCGGACACTGGAATTCGATGGGCATTTGCCGACCTCGATCCTTCTGGTTAGCGTAAGACGAAATTACAGCCCGGCGTGTTCATGACCACCGGGCACCACGCGAAAGCGGGTTCAGGCATCATTATGGCCATCTCGACTATCATACCGATGATGCTCAATATGAGGCAAAGGGCCCCCAGCATGATTCCAATGATTCCGAGGGCCGTTCCACCTCTGGCAATCGCTATGATTCCAAAGATGATCGCGAGAATTCCCACCACGATGCCGATCGAGGGGCAGCACCATGCCAAGAGGCCGAACAACCCCAAAATGAGAGATGCAACCCCCCAGCCTTCTTGCCTCCCTTGCTCTGACGACGTGACAGGTGTGGCACTATATGGGGTGAACTGGGCACCATACCACGCTGGCTGTGGGCCAACACCGGGTGGCGGAACCGGTGCATTTCCGGGCGGGACCGGTCTGGCCAAGGCTTCCGGAGGTATCGGCGGAACGGGGGCTATGCCTTCGCCCGAAGCGCTCGTTTTCGGACCAACTGTGCCCGGGGTATAAGGTGGATACCCTGCCGCGCCGGTGGCGGGAACGGCCACAATCGCTCCACAAACGGGACATTGTGCTTCCTTCCCGGCGGCTGAATCGGCCACACGAAGGCGATTGCGGCATTGCGAGCAATAAAACTCAATTGGCATACAGTCTCCAACGTGGGTTCAGTGGGCATCAACGGGTACCAATCCTTTTTTATAATTCGTTCCCATTTGCCCAATCTTCTGTTTCTTGTCAAAAAAGTGTTCGCCTTCCTGCAATGGTCGAATAGCGTCCTTTAGGATAATTTAAGGGAAGGCACTGTACAATGTGCCGTCGGAAACATATTTTTCAACGCGCAGGCAAAGGAAGACAGGAAGGTCGGCCAGCCGATATGGTTCGTACGAGAGACATCTTGGGTCCTGAAGGTCGCATTGCTGTTCGTCTGCCCGGTTACGAGCACCGACCGCAACAGCTCCAGATGGCCGAGTCAGTAGAAGCAGCGATCGAGGGCCAGCGGCATCTGATTGTCGAGGCCGGTACGGGTGTTGGGAAAAGCTTTGCCTATCTTGTCCCAACGATTCTCGCGGTAGCCGGGGAGATGGCGGGGCACGATATTCAGCGGGCCGTCATTTCGACCCACACGATTAGCCTTCAGGAGCAACTTCTCAACAAAGACATTCCTTTCCTGCGGAGTGTGATCCCCTATGAGTTCACCGCGGTTCTTGTCAAAGGACGCGGAAACTACCTCAGTCGCCGTCGATTGAAGACCGCACTCGGTCGATCACGCACCCTTTTTGCCGATGAAGAGTGGGAACAGCTTCAGTTGATCGCCGAGTGGGCTGCCCAAACGACGGATGGGACGCTTTCCGATCTCCCCTTTCGCCCTTTTCCGACCGTTTGGGACGAGATTGCCAGTGATAAAGATAATTGTCTGGGCAGCCGCTGTCCCCATTACAATGATTGTTTCTATTTTGCGGCCAGGCGACGGATCCAGCGGGCACAAATCTTAATTGTAAATCACGCCCTATTGTGTGTTGATTTGGCCCTCCGGCGGGAAGGTGCAAACCTTCTTCCCGATTATGAACTGCTCGTCATTGATGAGGCCCACACACTCGAGTCGGTGGCCTCGGAGCAGTTAGGAACAGAAATCAGCAACACACAGGTTATTTATAATCTTCGCAAGCTTTACAACGAGCGGACGCAGCGCGGGCTTTTCGTCCATTATCGAAGTCCTGAAGGACAGAAGGTCGTCATGGATTGTCTGTATCGCTGCGATGAGTTCTTCGCCCAGGTGTTCGAATGGTATGAAAAACAGAAGCCGGGTAACGGCCGAGTGCGTCAGGCCGACATCTTTCGCAATATCTTGAGCGAGGGGCTGAATAAGCTGGCCTCGGTCGTCCATCGAGAAGCCAGCCGCATTGAAAAGGAGGAAGAACGGCAAGACCTGGTTGCCGTTCGTGACCGGTTGCAGTCGTTGGCCACGGGCATCGATCAGTGGATCCGGCAAAAACACGAAGACTATGTCTATTGGGTCGAAACACAGGAGTCGCGGCATATCCCGCGCATTACGCTGAGCGCTGCACCGATTGATGTCGGTCCCATCTTGCGGGAACATCTTTTTCAGGAGGTTTCCAGGGTCATTTTGACAAGTGCGACACTTGCGGTTGCCGACTCGGGATTCGATTATTTTCAATCGCGGATCGGCTTGACCCGAGCGAATACCCTCCAGGTGGGGAGTCCGTTTAATTATCAGGAACAGGTGGAATTGATCATTGTCCGCGACATGCCGGATCCGTCCAGCGAACCTTCCCAGTTTGAAAAGGCCACAGTCACCGCTTTGAAACGTTACATCGCGCGAACTGAAGGGCGTGCTTTCGTGCTCTTCACAAGTTACGAATTTATGCGGCGGATCACCTCAGCCATTCAATCTTGGTTGACTCAGGAAAAATATGTGTTGTTCTCTCAGGCGGAGGGACTTCCGCGATCGCAAATGCTGGAGCGGTTCAAGACCACGCCGCGGGCCGTGCTCTTCGGAACCGATAGCTTCTGGCAAGGGGTTGATGTTCCGGGAGAGGCCCTGCAAAACGTGATCATTACCAGGCTTCCCTTTGCAGTCCCCGACCGACCCCTTGTGGAAGCCCGAATGGAAGCCCTCAAAGCCGCGGGACGCAGCCCTTTTCAAGAGTATCAACTCCCGGAGGCCGTCATCAAATTGCGGCAGGGATTCGGGCGATTGGTTCGTACCCGGCAAGACCGCGGTATCGTGGTGATCCTGGATCCGCGGATTTATCAGAAAAGCTATGGGCGGATTTTCTTGCGATCACTCCCGCCGTGCCGGATCAAAGAGGAACGGCTATTCGAATCGGGGATCCTGCCCGCAGGAGATGCCACCCTTCAGGATCGCTGATGCGGGGCTTCGTCTTCCGGAAGGTAAAGCAACCGTCCGCAGGAACGGCACCAGATGGGGTTTCCCAATAACAGTTGGCTGCGCATTTGCAACGGGACGTGCTGGTTACAGCCTCCGCAGAAGTCACCCTTCAGCGGTGCCAGGGCACTACTCCCCTTATTGCGAAGGGCACGTTGGTAAAGCTCTTTCACGTCCCCGGTAAGGAGCGTCTCGAGGTGTTTCAGCTCCTGCTCAACGCGGGCAATCTCTTGGCGAATGGTAGGCTCCTGCTTTTCGAATTCGGCTTGCCATTTGGCGGCGGCGTCTTTGGCGGCAGCGAGTGCGGCTTCGGCCTTTTGAACCTCGATTGCCATATCTTCAACACGGGTCATTAACTCGATGGCCTCATCCGCGAGGACGCTCGCGGCCATTTCATCGGCGGCAATCTGGTCCTTGAGCATTTGGTATTCCCGATTATCGTCACATTCGAGGAGACGGCCTTTGCGGCGCTGAATGTCCGCCAGTTTCTGTTCGTATTCCAGTTGCTTGTGATGGCTGGCAAGACGTGTGTCATTATGGGCTTTTTTTGCCTGTTCCAGATTCTGCTCAGCCTGGCGAATCTGCTCTTGATGAGCCTGCGCCAGTCGAGGGCCTTTCATCAGTCGCCCCCGCAGTTGATCCATTTGTTGATGAAGACTGTGAAGACGTCGCAAAACTTCGGGAATTGTCAACGCTTGTGATGACATGGTCGTGTCACTCCCTGATGGCGAATAAAAAAGGGCTGTCCAAAAGGACAGCCCACCTGCATTCCGTCAATAAGGACGGACGTGGTCTTATCCGACCAGTCCGTCCGCAAACGGCGCCAGTTGTTGGGCCCGCACAGGATGTTGAAGTTTCTCCATCGCTTTGGCCTCGATCTGGCGGACCCGTTCCCGTGTAACCTTAAAGATCCTCCCGACATCCTCGAGCGTGTAGTTGTAACCGTCGCCCAAACCGTATCGCAGGCGAATAATTTCGCGCTCGCGGTAGGTGAGAGTCTTGAGCAGATTGTCGATCTTCTCCCGCAACAGATCACGGTGAGCGATATTCTCCGGTTTGTCGAGTGTCCGGTCAGCTAGCAACTCACTGAAGCAATTATCTTCATCCTCGCCAATTGGCCGATCCAAGCTGGTGGGTTGGCGTCCCATCTCCAGGAGACGCGACGCATCTTCCGCGGGCAAGGCCGTCACTTGAGCCATCTCCTCAGGCGTCGGCTCTCGCCCCAGCTCATGCATCAACCGGCGAGACGTATTCTTCAGTTTACCAATCTGGTCAATGATGTGTACAGGGATGCGGATGGTCCGCGAGTGTTCGGCCAAGGCGCGGGTGATAGCCTGACGGATCCACCACGTGGCGTACGTTGAAAACTTGAAGCCGCGGCGGTATTCGAATTTATCGACCGCCCGCATCAACCCGGTGTTTCCTTCCTGGATCAGATCCAGGAAACTCAGGCCGCGGTTGCGGTAGCGCTTTGCCACAGAAACGACCAGTCGCAGGTTACTGTTGCACAATTCGCGTTTTGCCTGACTGTAATCCTGAAACTGAGTCTCCATTTTCGTGCAACGGATCCTCAGGCTGCGAGGCGTCTCCTGAGTGCATAACATGAGGGCCATCAGCTCGCGACGGAGTCGCTCGCGCTCGCCCAGCTCCCCCGGCTGGGTCTTGAGTTCCTGCAAGCGGGCACGGATTGCCTCCATCCGCTTGAGGATGTCTCTCATTTGTTGCATCATGGCCTGAACACGTCGCGTCCGCAGCCCTAACTCTTCGACGAGGATCAGCATGCGTGCCCGTCGGGCGAGAAAACGACGGCGCGCTTTGGCTTTAATTTCCTGCGGTGTCCGCCGGTTAATCATCCGCCGGAAGTCTTTTTCGTTTTCCGTCATCAGGGCCCGCAGTGTCCGCAGGTTGTGTGGCATTCGGCCCAGAATCTGCGTCTTTGTCAACTGATCGGTGAGCGACATCTTGAGCGTCCGCTCGAAGGGCAACTCTCCCCGCTGTACGGCCTCCAGTGTCTGCACCGCCTGCTTCAAGACCAGGTGACAGCCAATGACCGTGCGGCGAAATCTCTTTCGAGTCACCTCGATTTTTTTGGCCAGGGCCACTTCTTGTTGCCGCGTGAGAAGAGGAATGTCAGCCATCTGGCTGAGATACAACCGGATCGGATCGCTGTTCCATTTTGCCTTTTCACCCGGCAAAAGATCACGGAGTAAGGGATCTTTGAGGAGGGGATCTTCCACCGAGGCATCCGTCCCCGCCCTGTCCGAGATCTTCGGTTGTGGCGGACGGTTGACCATTTCGATCCCGGCCTCTTCGAGAGCTGCAATCAGTCGATCGAGCTTTTCTGGTCGGGTCTCCTGGTCGGGAAGATACTCAATGACCTGGTCGTACGTCAGATATCCCTGGGCTCGTCCTTGAGCAATAAGCCTACGCAACTCCTTGTCGGCATATTTCACGGGTCGTCTCCTTTCGTGCCTTCCGTGCCGAAAGAAAGCACCAGCCTATTCCAGGAAGCCGCTGAATCATCACATCTGCGGGAACCACAGGCTTCCTGACGCCAAAAGCCTCACCCATCCATGGGCTCGGACCACTTCTGGCGATTTCGTTCTTGTTCTACGATCCGCTTGAGTAAATCAATTTGTTGTTCGGGGGCGAGACCTCCTTTCCGCAAAGCATGGGTCAGCTCACTACCACGTATCTTCGCAAGACGTTCTTCATAGGAACGTAACAAACCTCGAAGGATGTCGTCTGGATTCTGCTCGTTGATTCTCTTATCGCGAGCCGTCTGATCAACATCCACGACAATATTATGCACCGAAGGGTCGTCAGTCGCCAACATCAAATGTTCAAAATCGGTTGGTTTTCCTAAGGCTAGCAAATCAAGCGCAAGTTGAAAAATTTCTCGCACGGCTGGTGATTCGATTTGCTCCGGACGAAACACTTCTTTGAGCTTTTCTGCAGCTCCTGGGACCGTCACCAGAAACTCCAAGAACGTCCGGTGCCAGCCATCGAGCAGTGAGGGATGACTCGGGGACGGCGAAGCAGGACGTGTCCCCCCGCGGGGGCGACCGCCTCGGCGAAGCTCCTCCAGACGCTTCCGCAGGACTGACTCGTCGATCCGTGTCAGCACGCTCAACCGTGAGAGGATCTTCCATTCGCGGGCCTGATGCTGAGCCGTATGCTCCCCCAATCGGGCTGGGGACCTGGCAATGACACCAAGCAAGCGATCGACAGCCCGCGTCACGCCATCAATGTCCCGATCGAGGTCAATCCCGTAAGTTGCCACGGCAAAGGCATGTTCCAGGGCATCCACGGTGCGGGTATCCAGAACGTCCTGAAATCCCGGTGCCCCGTATTTCAACAAGAAGTCACACGGATCCAGGTCATCCGGCAGAGTTAACACCCGCAAGTCGATTTGTCGCGCCACGAATAACTCCAGGACCTGGGCGGCACGGCGCCGACCTGCCTCGTCTCCATCAAGGACCAGAACCACTCGGTCAACATATCTTTGCAATACCTGAAGGTGCGAATCGCCCAAGGCTGTTCCCAAAACCGCCACCGCGTTTTGGAAACCAAACTGGTGGGCCATAATGACATCGGTGTAGCCTTCCATCACCAAGGCGGTTCCCGTCTTTCGGAAGGCATCACGGGCAGCATCGAGACCATAAAGCAGCCGGCTCTTGGAGAAGAGCGGCGTCTCCGGTGAGTTGATGTACTTGGCGGGGACACTCTCCGCCATGTGAGGAAGCACTCGACCGCCGAATCCCACAGTTCGGCCCTGGCCATCTCGAATGGAAAACAGGACCCGACCGCGAAATCGGTCAATCGGCTCCCGACCGTTTCCGCCGGCCAAAATGCCAGCGGTCAAAAGGAGCTTAGAATCAATTTGATCACGTCGCGCTTTTCGCAACAGCCAGTCGGGTTGAAGTGGAGAAAACCCCAGTCGAAAGCGGATGATACTCTCCCGAGTGATTTGACGATCTTCGAGGTATTTTCGGGCGACTGCCGCTTCCTGTGATTCCAAAAGACATTGATGATATTGCTGTTCTGCCCACGCTGTGACACGGTAGAGTTCCTGCTTCTGTTCACTTGCTGGCGAAGTCTTCCCCGGCGAACGGGGCAAAGGGATACCAGCCATCTCAGCCAGCATTGCCACCGCCTCGGGGAAATCGATATTTTCGATCTTCATCATAAAGGTGAAGATGTCGCCCCCAATGTCGCAAACAAAGCACCGGAAACTCTGACGCTGGGGATTAACTTGAAGGCTCGGACGGTGATCGTCATGCCAGGGGCACAGCCCAACAAACCCCCGCCCCTGACGCCGCAGAGGGAGGTAGCGCTCCACCAGGCTAACAATGTCGATAGCTTGGCGAATCTGCTCTTTTACGTCCGAATAAGGACTGAGCGGCATGATAGATACCCGCTCCCACGTGGGCAACCTTTCGATGATTGAATCAACAAGAGGCAATTCCATTTGCCGCCGTACTTATCCTTTGAGGCTGACGGCAATGCTAGTGGGAACGTCTTTTCCATGACGTCCCTTTTCCCCAATTATCCATCAACCTCCGGCCAGATGAAACCGCGGGGTGTTTGTATTCTCTCGGAGGGACCCGCTTGTCTGGTCCGCCGAATAACGTTGAATTATCCATTCCGCCTCCGCGGGCACGACAAGCGTGCCCCTCCGATTTGCCCGCCACCTCGCCCGCAAATCTGACGCACATCCGT
>Ga0209162_1003610_pt1 | contig 12349 bp, 6 predicted proteins | sample YNPNPMetaG_FD_187121 | JGI IMG/M metagenome (GOLD analysis project Ga0209162, IMG submission 187121) | Anoxygenic and chlorotrophic microbial mat microbial communities from Yellowstone National Park, USA - YNP NP MetaG (SPAdes) (version 2) ...
GAACGGCAATTCTGTCTGGGCGTCCTGCTGGGCGTTTTCTGGTCAGCGCGGCCCGACTGTGGTAGACTCTGCTGGACGGAACGCTGCGGACGGCGGCGAATCGCAAGATGCGTCGAATGCACGGTTTGCCGCAGAAAACAGCGGAAAATCCGCACTGGGGAGAGGTGCCGGAGTGGCTGAACGGGCCGGTCTTGAAAACCGGTGGGCGAGCAATCGCCCCGTGGGTTCGAATCCCACCCTCTCCGGTTCAACCGTTCAGCGGTCGCCGCGGTGCATGGACGCTCTGAATGGCCGGCCAGCGATGGCGACGGTGAGTTAAGCGAGGTCGCTGCCTCGTCCGCGCGGTGCACGGGAGCTCTAAGGGGCAGCGAGCGGTGCCGCGTCCCATAATTGCCTTACAAGGAACAGTTCCAACGAGCCCCCCGGCAGCGCATCAGCGCACCCACGTGACCACAGACCATTCGACGGCGTGACATCGGAACCCCGCATGCCCGTACGCGGCTCGGATAGCACGCCATCGAATCGTGAGTTGTCATACATGGTAATCCGTGGCGGAAAATACATATTCGCAAACCGTGTCGTCGCACACCACCACTTGACGTTGTTTCAGCGACCGAGCGCCCCGACACAAGTCTGAGACATCCTTGACTGCAAGCCGGTGGTCCACTATCATAGCTGTGTTTGCATCAGGTTGATTCGGGCCTGATTCACCAACGTCGCGCTGTCGTCGCGGCCGCGGCACGCCGCCACGCAGAATGGGCCAATTTCGCGGCACTGGGCGGTGCCGGCTCGTGTCGGCGCCCGGCCACGAGTCAGCACAGGAGGAGATTGCAGAATGATCACGCGACCACGGACCACAGGACAATCAGACACGAATAGCCTTTTCGATATGAACAGGGGCCGATACCCCTTGCCCTCGCGCCGGTTTTTGGGCATCACTGGACTGCTCTTGGTAGCGACTGCCGCGCCCGTCAACGCGTCCGTGACGACCTACTACGGCGTCCAGGCGCAGTTGTGGAAGCCCGTGAACCGCCTTATGAAGATGGACTACGACTGGACCCACAGTCGCTTTTACGTCCAGTACAACGCGAACAACAATGGCTGGGGCCCGCCGCAGTACGCAACCATCGACCTCGCGACCCAGACGCTCACGCATTTCGCCACAACGAGCGGCGCGGACTGGGAGACGCTCTTCACCGTTCTGCCCACGAGCTGGGGATCCGTCCCCGCGAACACGATGCTCGTCCCGCAGGGCGGAGGCGGGGCAGTTCTGGCTATCGATCCGTCCGGCAACGTCAGTACTTTTGCCTCCGGCCTTCCGGGCGGAGGTGCCGGGCCTACGAATTACTCGACGGCGCGCATTAACCCCAATTTTGACCTGATATACGCCAATGAAGGCACTGGCCATGTCATCCGGATTGATAGCACCGGCTCACCGGTTTGGTCAACCGTCGTGCCTCGTCGGGACGGCCTCGTCGGCCGCCCGGAAGCCGTAATCACGCTGGGGACCAACCCGCGTTGGGGTACGTATCAGAACTCGATCCTGATCGGCGAAAACGACGTAACAACCAACATCTGGCAGTTGGACTACGCAACGGGCGCTGTCGGCTTCCCATCGCCCGATCTGGGCGCCGCGCTGGGCCGGACCGCCGAGACCTTCCGCATCTATCATAACAACCTGGCGCTCTACTTGAGTATTCACAACGGACCCAACTCGACGATCTGGCAGTTGACGAACCTCGCCGCCATTCCCAACGTGCAGGACGGCGACCTCTTCGTGGCTGTCGAGCAACTTTTTGGCGGACAGGTATGGCACGTATATTTTGACCCCTTGGGCAACCTTGTAACGCAAAAGATCGTCGAGATCACTGGAGACGGGTTCCTCGAAGATATGGTCTTCGCACCCGTTCCCGAGCCTGGCACGGCAGCCGGACTCCTGCTCGGTGCCCTGTTCCTGACCGTCCGTCGGCGCTGACGGCCGCAACGCCCGACGACTCTTTCCGAACGCGGCGCGGGCTGTGCCGAACGCCTTGGGTCGGCACGGCCGTGCCGCCTTCTTGGGCAGCCCGCGGTTCCGCTACTTTGCTGCGCCTTCCGTCGCCCCTGCTTCCACGCTCTGCGGCACCGCCGAGCGTAACTGGTTTCGAAGAACGGTCAGCAGCGTCTTCGGTTCCAGCAGGCGCTTCGGCAAACGCCAGTGGATGGTCTGTGGATCCGGCACACGCGGCGAGCCCGGCCCCGCTGCGAAAAGTGGCTGCACGAGTAGCAAATCGTCGATGGCAAACACCACATCTGGCTCGACCATCACGATCGAACGTATTCGCCAGGGCTGCGCCAAAACGCGAATTTCTGCCAACTGCAAGAGCGTCTCCACCGCCTCCGGCAGCGGGCCGTAAGCGTCCCGGAGATCCTGTCGCAGCACCTCCAGCTCTTCTTCCGTTCGGCAGGCCGCCAACCGGCGGTACACTTCCATCCGCTGTCGGTCGGCGCGAATGTAGCCGCGCGGGATGGTTGCCGAGATGCCGAGATCCAGGTTGACGTGCCGCCACTGCGGAGCCGGTTCGTTCTTCAGTCGCCGCACCGCCTGCTCAAGCAGTTGGCAATACATTTCATAGCCGACTGCCTCGATGTGGCCCGACTGTTCGGGCCCGAGAATGTTGCCAGCTCCGCGGATTTCCAGATCTCGCATCGCGATCTGGAAACCCGCCCCCAGGTCGCTGTAGTGTTCAAAAGCCTTCAGCCGGCGGGCTGCCTGGTCATTGACCGGATGTTTGGGTGACAGAAGAGCATATGCAAACGCGCGATGTCTTGAGCGCCCGACGCGCCCCCGGAGCTGATGCAGGTCGGCCAGACCGAACCGTTCCGCTCGATTGACAAAAATGGTATTGGCTGTCGGGATGTCCAGCCCCGATTCAACGATATTGGTGGAGACAAGCACGTCCGCTTCCCGCCGCAGGAATCGCAGCATCACCCGTTCCAGCTCTTGGGCGGGCATCTGACCATGCCCGACCACGATCCGCGCCTCGGGCACCAGCGCCCGCAGATGATTCGCAATCTGCTCGATATCCCGCACGAAGTTATGCACGAAGTACACCTGCCCATCGCGGTTGAGCTCGCGCAGAATCGCCTCCCGGATCAGCCGGTCGTCCCACAACCGGACCTGCGTCACGATCGCGCGGCGGTCCAGCGGCGGCGTGGCCAGGGAGGAGATGTCTCGCAGACCGAGCATCGCCATATGCAGCGTTCGCGGGATGGGCGTCGCCGTAAGCGTCAAAACGTCCACCGTCGCCCGCAGGCGCTTCAGCCGTTCCTTAGCCTCGACGCCGAAACGCTGCTCCTCGTCGATGATGACGAGCCCCAGGTCAGCAAAGGCCACATCGGGCGACAGCAAGCGGTGCGTGCCGATCAGAATATCGATCTGCCCCTGGCGCGCCAGCTCCGCGATGCGCATCTGCTCGGCGCGCGTCCGGAAGCGCGAAAGAACTTCGACCACAAACGGATAATCGGCCAGGCGTTCGCGGAAGGTCTGGTAATGCTGCTCGGCCAGCACGGTCGTTGGAACGAGCACGGCCACCTGCTTACCGTACTCGACCGCTTTGAAGGCCGCGCGGATCGCCAGCTCCGTCTTGCCGAACCCCACATCCCCGCACAGCAGCCGGTCCATCGGCCGTGAGCTGCTCATGTCGCCTTTGATCTCTTGCAGGGCCCGGAGCTGGTCCTCCGTCTCCTCATAAGGAAACGAGCCTTCGAATTCCCGCTGCCAGTCGGTGTCCCGCGGATACGCAATGCCGCTTTCCAGCGCGCGGCGTGCCTGCACCGCCAGCAGCTCTGCCGCCAGGTCGGTGACCGCTTCGGCCGCCCGTTGCTTGGCGTTTCGCCACGCCGTCCCGCCCAGCCGGCTGAGCTTCGGGCGACCGCGCGCCGTTCCCACGTACTTTTGCACCAGGTGAATCTGGCTGGTCGGAACGTGGACAACGGCCTTTTCGGCGAACTCGATTGCGAGGTACTCGTCGGTGCGCCCCTCGCGCTCCAGCGTCTTCAACCCCAGAAACCGCCCGATCCCGTGCACGGTGTGCACCACGTAATCGCCGGTCTCCAGATCGAAGAAGCTGTCGATCGGGCGGGCGGGCGCCACGCGGCGAAGCGTCCGCCGCTGCCGATAACGGTGGAACAGTTCGTGGTGCGGAACGTAGGCCGTCCGCCGCCACTGGAACCCGCGGTGGACCACGCCCACCGCGGTACGGACGGCCGGGCGGCCCTCGACCGGGGGCGACGCCGCATTCTTGCCGGCCGCCTCCGCAGCCCCGCCGGCCCACAGCTCCACGAAACGCTGCGCTTCGGGCGCGTTGTCGCACAGCACCACGACATCGGCCGTCCGTGCCAGATCCGCCAACGCGCGCAGCGCCTCCACCGCGCGGGCGTCGAACGGCGGCAGGCTCGTCACCTCGAAGCGGACAGCTTTCGGGGCCGCCCCCGTGAAGCGATGCAGATGAAGTTGTGCGAAATCATTAGCACCACGAAAGATGGCCTCGACCGGGATGATCCCGGGGCGCTCGCCCAGCCGCTCCAGGTACGTGCGCCCCAGCTCCTGGACCTCGGACGGCTCGTGAATCGCGACGAGCGTGTCGCGCGGCAGAAAACGGAAAAAGCTCGTCGTCTCGCCCACCTCGCGGTCCCTGTCGCACAGCAGCGCCGGGATCTGCACCTGCGCCAGGGTGTGCGACGAACGCTGCGTGGCGGTGTCGAACAAACGCACCGACGCGACCTCATTCCCGAAAAACTCGATGCGCACCGGGTCGGCGTGACCGCTGCCGAAGACGTCCACGATCCCCCCGCGACGAGCGAAGTCGCCCGGGACATCCACCGCGTCCGCACGCCGGAACCCGTGCGCCGCGAGCCAGCGCGTCAACGTTTCCGGGTCCAGCGCCTGCCCGACGCGCACGTGAAACGAGCGGGCCCGAATAGCCTCTGGCGTCGGCACCGGCTGCATCAGAGCAAAGAGGGGCGCTACGATGCACGGTGGCCGGGTGCTACCCCCACGGCGTTCCGCAGTCTCATCGCTCCGCCGCTGTGCCCCGCCGGCCTCGTGGTCCATCAGGTGCAGGCATAACCGCAGGCGCTCATCGGCCAGCTCATCGGGGCCCACGGATTCGGATGGCAGCGCATCAAGTTGCGGCAGGAGGTCGGGAGCGGTCCCGGTCGCCGTCTGAATGTCATCCCGAACGTCGTCGGCCTCGTCGACGTGGGCCGTGATCAGCAACAGCGGACGCGCGAGACGTTCAGCGACAATCGCCGCCAGAATCGGCGCAGAACTCCCCCACAGCCCCTCGGCCGCCGCCACCCCCGCGCCACCTTCCAGCAGCCGGGCCAGCTCGCTTACCAGCGGATCGGTGCGGATGGTGTCAAACACATCCACCGTGCTGATTCTATCGGGCGACCCCACAACCGCGAAATACGCGTTCGGACAAGGGCCGCGACCGCCAGCAAAAGTGCCGCCGAGCACTGCCCACGCTGGTGGGCCGCCACTTTCGGCTATAGCAGCCTCACCTGGCACGCGGCAGGCGCGTCAGGCGCCCGCCTCCCACGGCCCCCGCTCCGGCGTTTCAGCCATGCATTGGGTGTTTCCCAGGCACCTCGGAAGCCCTGACGCCGACCCCCAAGCCCCCGCGACGCGCGCCGGCGGCCGCTCAGCCCAGCCTGGACAAAATCCACTGCCGACCGGCAGCCAGTGCTTCGGTCAGCTTCGCCGGATTCCTCCCTCCCGCCTGAGCCATCGTCGGCGGCCCACCGCCGCTACCGTCAATGACCTCGGCAGCGATCTTCACAAGGTCTCCGGCCTTGAGGCCCTTCTGAACCAGATCGGGCGTCAACGCGGCCAGCAGCAACGCCTTGTCCGGCCCCGCGGCCACGCCCAGCAGCACCGCCGCCGATTCGCAACGCTGCTTGACCATGTCCGCGGCCATACGCAGGTGGTCAAGCGGCACAGCCGGCATTTCGGCCACGACGATGCTCGTATCGCCATGCTTCTCGGCTCTCGCCAGCAACTCATCCACTTTCTGCCGCATCGCCCCGGCCGCCTGCGCCGCGTCGGACTTCTGCTGCTGACGCGCCAGCTTCTGAAGCTCCTCGATCGTCCGGCGAAGACGGATCCGGTGACGGGCCGGCAGGGTGGCGGTCGCGAGCGTGTTCTGGATACGGGCCAGCTCGTCGGGCAGCCCATCCGACGGCTGCCGCCGCAGCTTCTCCGCGTGTTCGACCAGCGCCTCCCCCGTCTCCGCGGCCAGCCGCGCGATCTGACCCGTCAGGCCAACGATGCGGCGGATGCCCTTGGCCACCGCCTCTTCGCTGGCCAGCACGAAGCAGTCGATGTCTCCGGTATTCGATACGTGGGTGCCGCCGCAGAACTCCACCGAGACCTGACGCCAGCGGGGGTTGTCCGGGTCGGCCACGAGCTCCTGCACCGGAACACCGACCGACAGCACACGGACCGGGTCGGGATAGCGTTCCCCGAAAACCGCCCGCAGGCCGCGAATCCGCAGAGCCCGCGCCTGCTCGACCACCTCGCCGTACACAGGCAGACGTGCATTGATCCGTTCGTTGACGAGCCGCTCGACGCGCTCAATCTCCTCCGGCGTCAGCGCTTTGGGGTGGGAGAAGTCGAAGCGGGTCTTCTCGTGGTCGACGAGCGATCCTTTCTGCTGTACGTGGTCGCCCAGAACTTCGCGCAGCGCCCAGTTCAAAACGTGCGTGGCGGTGTGGTTCCGCTTGGTCGCCTGACGGCACGGATCGACTACCAGCTCGACCACCTGTCCAGGCGTCAGCGTACCCTGCACGAGCGTGCCGAAGTGCACGACCGTGTCGCCGATCCGTTGTGTCCCCTCCACGTCGAACCGCAGGCCCTGGCCGCTGATCTGACCGCGGTCGCCGACCTGCCCGCCAGCCTCCGCGTAGAAGCATGTGCGGTCGAAGACCAGCCCCGCCGACTCCCCCGGCTGAAGTCGTCCGTCGCGGTCAACCAGCTCCGGCTGCCCACCGGTGCCGCAGCGCACGATGGCCCGCACCGGCGCGGTCAGCCGATCGGTCACGTACTTGGGGGCATCGTCCGTCGGCCCGAACGGAGCCACGAGCTCGGGCGGCACAACCGCCGCCGCGGCGGCAAAGCCCCGCGCACACGCCCGGGCACGTTCGCGGGCTTCCTCCATCAGGCGCTCGTACTCCCCGATATCGACCGTCAACCCCTGCTCCTGCGCCATAACCTGCGTCAGGTCGATCGGAAACCCGTACGTGTCGTGCAGCCGGAACGCATCTTCGCCGCGGATTTCGTGGTGATGGTGCCGGCGGGCGTACTCGGCCGCCTCCGCGAACAGCGCCAGCCCCCGGTCGAGCGTGCGCTCGAACGACTCCTCCTCCTCCCGCACCAGTTCCTTGACGGCCTGCGGGTTCTTGCGCAGTTCGGGAAACGCCGCCCCCATCGTGTCCACCACCGTATCCACCAATCGGTACAGAAACGGCTCGTGCAAGCCGAGGTACTGCCAGCCGAAACGCACCGCCCGTCGCAGAATCCGCCGCACCACGTACCCGCGGCCTTCCCGGTCCGGCACGGCGCCGTCCGTCAACGCGAAGGTCAGGCACCGGATGTGATCGGCAATCACGCGGCACGCTTCATCCTGCATGTTGCCCGGGGTGAGCACCGCATAGCGATTGGCCGCCTGACCCGCCGCCCCGTACCGATGGCCGCTGAGCCGCTCGACCGCCTGCAACAGCGGCACGAAAACCTCGGTCGCGTAGTTGTTGTTGTGACCCTGGAGGACAGCCGTCACCCGCTCGAAGCCCATGCCGGTGTCCACATGCCGGGCCGGTAGCGGCGTCAACTTCCCGTCCGCAGCCCGATTGAACTGAATAAACACCAGATTCCATATTTCGATCACTCGGGCGTCACCCGCGTTCACCAGCCGCCCACCGGTCCGGTCGGGCGTCAGGTCGATGTGGATCTCGCTGCACGGCCCGCAGGGCCCCGTCTCGCCCATCTCCCAGAAGTTGTCCTTCAGGCTGCCGGCATGAATGTGCGACGCGTCCAGCCCATCGGCCCGCAGAACCTCCGCCCACAGATCACGCGCTTCCAGGTCCGCCTCCAACCCCTGCGTGTCGTCGCCTCCGAAGTACGTTACGTGCAAACGCGTGCGGTCGAGCCCCCAGACCCGCGTAAGCAGCTCCCAGGCCCACGCAATGGCCTCACGCTTGAAGTAATCCCCAAACGACCAGTTGCCCAGCATCTCGAAGAACGTGTGGTGGTACGAATCGTGCCCCACATCGTCCAGATCGTTGTGCTTGCCCCCCGCCCGGATGCATTTCTGCGTGTTCGCCACCCGCCGGTGCGGCGGCGTCTGCGTCCCGAGAAAGTACGGCTTGAACTGATTCATCCCCGCGTTCGTGAACAGCAGCGTCGGATCATCCACCGGCACCACCGGCGAACTCGGCACGAAAACGTGCCCGCGCTGTCGGAAAAACTCGATGAACTCCTCACGAACCTGAGCGGCAGTTCGACTCACGCGACCACCTTTCGTCTGAAGCCCACTGCGGCACCCGCGGCCCGGAGCGCGACCGGCCGGCGTCGCCAACCGAACCGGCGCCCCGCCGCAACCCTGGCCCTCACGGCCGCATGCGCGGTGCCACGCGGTATTCTATGTCACTGCGTCCGGGAATGAAGCGGCGCGGCACTTCCCCACCGACACCGAAAGCTTGCGTTTCAGCGAAACCGGGCCGGCCACTCATCATGACCGGCCCGGCTCGGGTTCGCGAAGAATTCTGCCAGGAGAAACAAGCGTTGGCTCATCCCACTCTACGCCCGCAAGAATCCATTTTCTGGTCCGGCTTGCAACGTCCCGAAGTATCGCCGACCCCTGCGCCCCAACGCGGATACCCGCCCGTGGCGCCGGACCGTTCGGCCGCAAGAAACCCGTCGGCCTCATAAGAGCGGGCGTCGCGACGGGCGCACGCTGGGACAAGCGCACCGCCCCGGCCGCCCGGACCGGTTCCACTGCGGACCGGCCGGCGTGTGTCCCGCGGCGCCGCAGCCGCCCCACCCTGCCGACACGCCCGTCTCACGCCGGCGGTGCCCACCACCGTCCGCGAACGCGCGCGGTATGTTCGTCAACCGCCGCCAGCCAGCCTGTCCGCACGCCCGTACGACTGTCGAAGCGGGGCACGTAGGGCTTGATGTCCAGCAGCGGCGTGCCGTCCAGCATGTCCACGTCCTCCAGGTGCAAGACGCAGCCGTCCCGCCCCACGAGGCGCACAAGGCTCAACCCGATGGGGTTCGGCCGGCACGGCGCCCGCGTGGCGAAGACACCGTGCTCGACGTCCTGAAGATACGGCTGCACGACCAGCCGCGCCGGTCCCGCCTCATGAAACCAATAGATCAGCCAGACGTGCGAGAAACCTTCCAGGTCTCGCAGCCCCGCTTCAAAGGCGGGCTCGATCTCGGCGCGCCCGGGCGCCCCCGTCGCGAAGGCCGGCTGGATTGGCGTCTGATCGGCGTGTGTGTGTGGCGTGCGAATCCGACCAATGGGCATGCAACTGATTAACCTGTTCTCAGCGGAATTCATTCGCCCAATTCCTCCGCGACGGTTGGCCAGCACCCGCCGTCGCCCCTATCTTACCGGTTCAGCACCGACCCGGCCCGACCGCAGCGGGTACTGAGCGTTGTCAGACCCCGCCGTCGGTCACGCGTACGCCGCAGCATGTGCTTCGCAGTGGAACGCGCGGTCCGTCCGCCCGCCTTCGGCAGAACGGACAGACACCGCGAGCACAGTGGCCAGTTCCGCAGGAACGGTGTGCCGTGGACGGACCGGGGCCTGTGATTCCGTTGAGAATAGGACGCGAAGGACGAAGCGAATGACGCCCCACGACGCAAGTAACAAAGACGTACAGCCCGTGGACCGACATGCCGCCGTTGGTTTCGACACTCGTCTGGTGCACCCTCGCGCCACCACCGACCCCTTCGGCGCCGTGAATGTGCCGATCTATCAGTCCTCCACGTTCGCCTTCCGTGACGCCGCCCACGGCGCCGCGCTGTTTGCCGGCCAGGACGACGGGTACATTTACACCCGCATCGGCAACCCGACGATCCGCGCCCTCGAAGACACCCTGGCCGAACTCGAAGGTGGTTTCGGCGGCATCGCGACCAGCTCCGGCCTCGGTGCCGTCGCTACTGTCTACATGGCCCTGCTCCAGGCCGGCGCACACATGGTCAGCACCGCCTCGGTCTACGGACCTTCACGCGGACTGGTCGAGCAACATCTGGCCCGTTTCGGCGTCGAATCCACCTACGTGGACACGTCCGACCTCGCCAGCGTGCAGGCGGCCATAAGACCCACGACCCGCCTGGTCTACGTCGAGACACCGTCCAATCCGGCGATGCTCGTCACCGACCTGCGCGCTGTCGCGGAGATCGCCCACCAGCACAACTGTCTGCTGGTCGTGGACAACACCTTCGCCAGCCCGTACCTGCAACGCCCCATCCAGTTCGGCGCGGACGTCGTCCTGCATTCGGTCACCAAATTCATCAACGGACACGCCGATGTAGTCGGCGGCATCATCGTCACGCGCACGCCAGAGCTGTATCGCCGAATCCGCCCCTTGATGATCACCCTTGGCTGCAACATGGACCCGCACCAGGCTTTTCTCGTGCTCCGCGGCCTGAAGACGCTTTCCCTCCGCATCGAGCGCGCCCAGGACAATGCGCTCCGGATCGCCCGCTGGCTCGAAGCACACCCCAAGGTCGCCTGGGTGCGCTACATCGGCCTGCCATCCCACCCGCAACACGATCTGGTGCGCCGCCAGATGCGCGGCTTCGGCTCCATGATCAGCTTTGAACTCAGGGGCGGGCTGGAGGCCGGCATCCGCCTGATGAACAACGTGCGGGTCGCCACGCTGGCGGTCTCGCTCGGCGGGGTCGAGACGCTCATCGAACACCCGGCGTCCATGACCCACGCCGGCATGAGCCGCGAGGACCGACTCGCCGCCGGCATCACCGATGGCCTGGTACGCTATTCGGTCGGAATCGAAGACGTGCACGACCTGCTCCACGACCTGGAGCAGGCCCTGAACGCCGTGTGACCGCCCGGATCGACGCCATCGCTTAATCGGAATTCACATACCGCCGGCGCACTCGATCAGAACTCGCCACGCAAGTGGCGGGCCGACCCCGCACTGGCGGACGGAGTTCTTTTACAGACTCCTAAAGCCACCAGAAAAACGCCGCCCATCAGAGCCGCGACCGCAAGGGAGCGGTGTTTGACGAGGGGCTGACCGCTTCCTGACGGGCGCAGCTCGGTCTTGTTGGGGCTCCTCAATAATCCAGCGTGACGATGCGCCCCGCGGTGAAATTGAAGAACGCGTCCTTCTCGGCGATCTTCACCCCAGGCAACAAGTCCGTCGGTTCCTTGCCCAGGGCCTTCAGACACCCCGGACAGGCGTACAGCGGCACGCCGCGCGCGAGCAAGGACTGAAGCTGCGCTTGCGATGACTCGAACCCGGGAAAGGTAAGGTCTGGCGCGTCCTTGAGAACGACGTTGACACCCTGGAGGTCGAAATACACCAGTACGTCGCGGTCAACCGCCATCAGATTGGCCATGCGCAGGGCCATGAGCACCGCGTGCGGATTCTCGAGGCCCTTGCTGAGGTGCACCAGCACCCCGTCACGTACCGCCTTGCCCTCAGCGGCGGCGCCAGGATTGAACGCGCTGTCGTTGCGCGGGCGCAATGAAGTCTCCCGCTTGGCACAAGTCTGCACCGACTGACAGCCCGCGAATGTCGCACTGACCACCAGCACCAACATCCATTGCACTGCAGCGCGTCTCATCGCCTCACCTTTCGAAAAAACGGAGCTCCAACAACGACCGCCATCAACGCCTACTTCATCAAGGCCCGCCGAAACCTGAGCGATCAGTTCGGCAACGTCAGACGCACGGCAACAAGTCCCGCCTCACGGGCTCCCGGATCTCTTTGCCCGTCAACTTTGCCATGCGCGCACGTTACCGGCGGCCTGTAGGACGGTCAACCAACCCCAGTCCGCCGCTCTGGCAAGTCGCAGCCCAGACGATGAAGAAGTTCCATGCCATCTACACCCTCGCCCGATCCATCGCGGACGTGCGGCATCCTCAAAAAAAACAATGACCGGTTGAAGCGGGCCCTCCGCGAAGCCACGTGGGAGTACGCCGGCGGCGTCAACTGGTACTTCCGCGGCGACGACGTGAAGCTTCAGGCCGATGTAACGAAGGTCAGCGAAGTGCCGATCACCAGTTCGCCGCACACCCTGGCCAACGTGAACGACGACGCCCTGTTCTTC
>Ga0209162_1003611_pt1 | contig 12341 bp, 8 predicted proteins | sample YNPNPMetaG_FD_187121 | JGI IMG/M metagenome (GOLD analysis project Ga0209162, IMG submission 187121) | Anoxygenic and chlorotrophic microbial mat microbial communities from Yellowstone National Park, USA - YNP NP MetaG (SPAdes) (version 2) ...
GCTGCTCCGCTCCGGTCGCTACGCTCCCTTCGCGGATCAGCCCATCCCACTAATACCAATTTCAGCATTGATTCTGCTATCTTAAACATACAAGGGGCGTGCTTGTCACGCCCGCCGAGGCAGAGCAGATCACCAAACGGTATTTCGCGGACCCGACAAGCGGGTCCCTCCGAGAGGAGAATTTGGAGGGGCATGCTTGTCGTGCCCGATGAAACATGATGGATTATCAAACCTTATCCGCCGGACCTGACAAGCAGGTCCCTCCGAGTAACGGATGCGACAGGCGCGTCCCTCCGATGGGCGGACCCGACACGCAGGTCCCACCGAAACGGCACTCTGGCAATTCAATCTCACCAGGTTCCGAAAACAACCTATTCCTTTCTGCCAGAAGATCAGCCCCTTTGATTTGCCGACGCATCGAGGGCCAGCACCTCCTCTGGGCCGACGGCGAGGGTTTCACCGAAGGTCACAGGAAGCTTTAAGGCCGAAGCAAGTCGGCGTAAGTACTCCCGGCGTGAGATTTCCTGTGCTCCCAGCGATTCGGTCACCGGGGTCAGCATCTGGATGTCCACCAATGCATAGCCCCGTTGGCGGAGGTGAGCCAGTAAATACAAAAGCCCCACTTTGGAGGCGTTACTGACCCGATAGAACATCGACTCAGCGGCAAAAAGGCCCGATATCGCAACACCATACACCCCTCCAGCGAGTGTGTCGTTCTGCCAGACTTCAACGCTGTGGGCAAATCCCAGTTCATGAAACCGGGTGTAGGCCTCGATCATGGCCGACGTGAGCCAGGTTTGACCCCTGCGACCAGGTGCCGTAGCACATCCCCTAATGACGGAAACAAAGTCGCGATTGATGGTCACCCGAAATTGTTCCCGTCTAATGATGGGCTTTAACCTCCTCGGTATGTGGACCTTATCCCATTTAAAGACAGCCCGTTTGGCCGGCGATGCCCAAATAATGGGGGTATCTTCATCCACTGGCCAGGGGAAAATCCCGTGAGAATAGGCATCCAGCAAGAGTTCAGGGTGCAAGGTTCCGCCGATAGCCACGATGCCATCGTCGTCGGCCAATTCGGGATGCGGAAAAAAACGTGAAGGTGGCAAAATGGAAAGAGCTGGTGGGGGCATGTCCTTCAACACCTCTCAGCGGCATTCCAAAACGACAGTGCCGCGACAATTGTTTCCCAAATTGGCATTGCTCAATTTTATCGACTGGTTTTTAATGGGTGAACCAACTCTCTCGAACGAGATTTGGCCAAAAGGGAATGTTGGCACGTTTTGTTCCAACATCACAGCGGACAATTGTGAAGATAACGGAGCGGAGAAAACGTTGACGGCCATCGATTAATCACTCGGTAAGCGGGGACACGGAGGTTACCCGAGTTGCAGGTTCGCGGAAAGGAATCGTTCATACCCGTTCATCTCTTCATCGGGCAAGCCTGCTGGGTTTGCGCAAGTGACAGCGCACCGATCCCCTCGAAATCCCCTTTTGCGCGTTGCCGACATATGACAACACCTCGGGGCTCGGCTAACCGTTGGAAGGCAAAGTGGAAAGGATTCCATCTTCACCGTCTCATTCAAGAGGAATAGGCCATGCGAAATCTGCCTCCTTACTATGTCCACAGAGCAGGGAAGCTCTCGGTCGGCAAACTCATGTGCCTTGTGTTGGGCATGAACTTTTGTCTTTCGCCGAGCCTATTCATTCCGGAGGCGAAAGGGGAGGAGATTTGGGAAAGACAGACGGTGCTCCTTGATTTCACTGCAAGCTGGTGTGGACCGTGTCAGCGTATGGCACCGATTGTCGAGGAGCTGGTTCGAATGGGTTATCCGGTGCGAAAGGTGGACATTGATCGGGAACCGGCCCTGGCCAAGCGGTTTGCGATTCAGGCGGTTCCGACCTTTGTGATGCTCATCGACGGACGAGAAGCGAAGCGGATCGTTGGCGGCGCGAGCCTGGACGATTTGGTGGCGCTCTGTCGGCTTGCGCCGCGATCAGATTCAACCGCGGGCCCGGCTACTGTTCTGGCTTCCACAAATAGTTTATCGGTCGCCACAGCGCAGCGAAGCCCGGCAAGCGGTCTATCATCAGTTCGGACGGCGACCGCGCAAACGCAGGTCCCGGGAATGATCCCACCCCTCGATGAAAACTCCCGTTTCGCTGGGGCAAATGAACAGGACCTGATTGCTGTGACGGTTCGCATTCGGGTTGACGATCCTCAGGGGCGATCGACCGGCTCCGGGACAATCATTGACGCCCGGGGCGGCGAGGCCCTGATCGTGACATGCGGCCACCTGTTTCGCGAAAGTCAGGGAAAGACGCCAATCTTGGTGGACTTATTTGGTGCCAAACCGGTGCAGGGCCTTCCCGCTCAGTTGATCTATTACGATGATCGTCTGGACATCGGGTTCCTGAGTATTCGCCCAGGGGTTCCTGTGATTGTTGCCCGCGTGGCCTCCCCTGGTTATCCGCTGGCCGTTGGGGATGCCGTTTACTCGGTGGGATGCAGCGAGAGCCAACCGCCTACTGTATGGGATGGAAGGATTACTGCCATTGATAAGTATCTGGGACCAAGCAATATCGAGGCCTCACGTGCACCGCTTGTTGGACGAAGTGGCGGCGGCCTCTTTTCCAACGAGGGATTTCTCATCGGTGTGTGCAATGCCGCCGATCCTCCGCTTAATGAAGGAATCTACCTCGCCCTGCGAGAAATCCATCGCTCGCTTGATCAACTCAATCTGGCATTCGTCTATCGTTGGGACACTACGGCTACCCGGCTTGCCGAGGGTTCCCAATCTTCCCCGGCCGCGGCACTCACGGCATCCAATCAGCCGGGAGAAAAATACGCGTCCCCACTATCGGGCGGCTCGCTGGCGCATCCCTCGATGCCACCGGGCGAAACCGCTTCGCCCCTTCATACGCAGTTCGGGAGAACAGCATCCCCTGCTTTGGGAGCGTCTCCGGAGGCAATTACAATCGCCAATGGTTTGCCCTTGCCGATCCCAAGCCCCGTTAGCGGCGATGGTGAATCTCGTATGATCGGGTCGGACGACACAGGGCAACGAAGCCTCGGCTCCTCAGTCACTCCCGTAGCGTTCACCAATCAATGTGAGCTTTCGGCAGAGGAACAAGCCACACTCGAAGAGATCATGCGAAGGCAAGCCGGTGGCCATCATGTTGTCTGCGTCGTCCAAGCCACTGATGCAGACACGGCCAGGAGTGAAATTGTTATCGTCCGGCAACCCTCCCCGCAACTCCTTCGAGCGCTCAACCAGACCGGGGTGACAATGGTCTTACCGGGTGATTTGGCCAAAGCGTCGCAAGGCAAACAACCTCTCGATCCATTTTCTTCACGGCTGAGCCGGGGCGAAAGCGATGGACCTTTGGTACCCATCTCGTCGGGTGTCGCTCGGCAACTCAGCGACAACCGTAATGGCCTTTCAATCGAATCTGTGGTGAGCCGGACTTCAGGGACTTCGGCCAGGTCTGTTGGAGACACCCGTTGCGTTCTCCCAGCCAGCATCATGGTCATGCCATCAGCACCTTCTGCTGACCGTTGATAATCAGCGGACGTTTGCCCAGGCACGTTAGGCGTCTCCGTCTATTTTCGTCCTCTCATGGGGGCTTCTTGTCATGTCCACGGTTTGATCACAGCCACGAGACGTGATCACCGACTCATCGTATTCCGGAAATCTCTGCCGATAGACACCTGGGCCACGTGGCGTTACACTCATTTTGCCTAGCGTTTGGAGATTTCGTGTCACTCGCCAGAGTGATTTGCAGTGGGCCAACCAAACCCAACCGTTTCGGGCGTTGGACACAATGACGTAGAATTGCCACGCTGGCTTTCCAAGGGAGGAACGATTATGCTGACCTCGCGAAAGTCTTCTCCGATCCTCGGGCGTACTCTGTTGAGCATGTTCGCTCTGGCTTGCGGGAGTTTGTCTCTTATGCCATTGTCATTTGCCGAAGTTTCCAGTGCTTCAGTCCGTACCTGGACCGACTCGATCACACTCCCAACCTATCCGTGGGAAGAGGACCCGAACCCGAAGTTTTGGGCACTGGAAGGGGGCCCGCGACTCTCTACGACCGTTCACGGCAGTATCGTTTATCCTTACCTCATGCAGGACCATCTTGTACGCGTGAAGCAAGATCGCACCTATCGGGCAATCTTTCTGGAGAATGAATATCTTCGTGTGACCTGTTTGCCGGAGCTTGGGGGACGCATCCACTCGGTTTTGGACAAGACCACGGGCGAGGAGATGTTCCACCTCAATAAGGTCATCAAGCCCGGCATGATCGCCATGCGAGGGGCCTGGATCTCCGGTGGGATTGAATGGAACCCAGGGCCGCACGGCCATACCGTTCTTTGCTTGGAACCGGCAAACGTGACCACGGGACAGCATCCCGATGGGTCGGCATTTCTGGAAATTTCGAGTACAGAGCAAATCTTCCGCACCCGCTGCACTGTGCGTTTAACATTGCATCCAGGTCGCAGTTATCTGGATGAGCAGATTTCCCTTTATAACCCAACCGACGGCATGCATCCTTACTACTTCTGGAATTGCACGGCCTTTCCCAATAAAACGGGAACTCGTTTCATATTTCCCATGAGTTTGGGCACCGACCATAATGCCCGCGAATTTTTCCGCTGGCCGATTCATGATGGAAAAGACCTGAGTTGGCTCAAGAATTATGAAACGTATTCTTCGATTTTTGCAGTGAAGTGCACGCACGATTTTTTTGGGGCTTATGATGTGGACGCCGACCGTGGTGTTGTTCAATGGGCGGATCACCGGCAATTGAGTGGGAAGAAGGCCTGGACCTGGGGCGAATGGGATTTTGGCCGTATGGCTGAACAGGACCTGACCGATGATGATGGTCCGTACATCGAGGTGCAGAGCGGCCCGTTGCCCACACAGTCGGATTATGGACGCCTCTGCCCTCGCCAGCGCGTGGCATGGCAGGAATGGTGGTTTCCTGCCCATGGTTTAGGCGATGGATTCGAATACGCCACGCGCGATGTTGTCATCAATGTGCTTCGCCGGCGAGAGGGAGCTCAGGTGCGACTTCTGGGGACCGGTGTGTTTCCCGCGGCCATTGTCAGCATCAAGCATGGAGAAAGTATCCTGAAACAGGCAAACATCGACATCAGTCCGGCGCAACCTGCGATTGTCGATGTCCCGGCTCAGGCTTCCGATCAAATTGACATCGAGGTCCATTCAAGGGAAGGCCAGTTGCTTGTCAAATATCGTTCTCCTTTGGAGATTCCACATGTCGAACCGCCGGACCCGACTACCTTTCAGGAAACACCCGATGAAAAGAAAACCGCCGAGGAGTGTTACCGTAAGGGCGAGAAATATGATCTGGCCACCGATCGGATCTCCGCCCGACGGTATTACCAACTGGCCTTGGAACGGGATCCCAGCTATGGGCCAGCTCGTCGCGCCCTGGCCATCCTCGACTTCGAGTCCGGGCTCTATCAGGCCGCTATCGACAAGCTCAAGGACGTATTGGCGCAAGATGCCGCCGACGGCTGGGCATGGTACTACCTGGCGGCCAGCCACTTCCGGCTCAAGAATCTCTCCGAGGCCGTTTTGGCGGCGCAAAAGGCAGCGGAAACAAGCACCGCCGGCGTCCCCGCCAGTGACCTTTTAGGGCGAATTCTCATGGCTCAAGGCCAGCATGCGGAGGCCGAAAAGGCTTTTCGTCAGGCCCTTGAGCAATTTCCGGACGATCCTGTGACCATGGACCACCTCGCACTCTGCCTGATTGCTCAGAATTGCGAAGAGGAAGCCGCGGTGATCATTCGTCGCCGAATGGAAACAAATGCGACGGCCATTCTGCCAGTCTGGAGGCTATCGCATCGTCTTTCCGACCAACATAAGACGCTGGCCGCTCATTGGGAAAAGATGCTCGGCGACCCCGAATTTGAGGTCCTTGAAGTTGCTCTATCACTGGAGGAAGTGGGCCTAAGCGATCAGGCAGAATCGATCGTTCGGGCAATCTTGGTCGAGCATGCGCCCACGGGCCGATACGACTTCATGCCTTATTACTATCTCGCCTGGTTTGCCGCGAAACGCGGGGACAAGACGGCAATGAAAAATTGGCTGGCGGAGGCTGTCAAACACCCGTCGCCACGGCGATTCGCTTCCCGCGTGGAAGAAGTGGAAATCCTCCGCCTTGCTACAGTGGAGAATCCGGCTGACGGTCAGGCGTGGTTTCAGCTCGGCTGTCTCCTGGCGAATTTGGGTCGAGTGGAGGAGGCTATTCCCGCTTGGCAAAAGGCTGCTGAGCTGACTCCGCAAAACAGCGTCGTATGGCGGAATCTGGGGCTTGAGGCTACGACACGGAACGATCTGGCCTCGGCGGAGAAATTTTACCGACAAGCCATTCAAGTTCGTCCCGAGGACCAAACGCTGTATCGTGATTTGGCCGAGATCTTGATCGCCTCCAATCGGCGAAACGAGGCGATCGATCTCCTGGAGAAGATGCCTATCGGCAATGTGCGGAGGGCTGACATCACGGTGATGCTCGCCCAGGCGTATCTTGATGAAGGCCGGCTTGATAACTGCTTGCAGTTGCTGGAAAACACCCCGTATTTCACAAACTGGGAGGGACAGGACATTGTGTGGCGACTGTTCAATCGCGCCCATATCTTGCGGGGACAGGAGCGGCTGAAGAATGGTGACGCCCGGTCCGCTCTGGCAGACTTCGAGGCAGCTCTCACATATCCCGAGAATCTCGGGGTGGGACGCCGCGACAAGCCTCTGGAGGCTCCAGCTCAATACTGGCGAGGTCGCGCCTTGCTGGCCTTGGGCCGCCATCGTGAGGCCCGTGATGCCTGGTTGATAGGGAGCGAGCTTCCATCCATGGCTGGGGAACAGGACGAGTATCGCGAGAAGTGCCGACAGGCCCTGCAGGAATTGCCACCCGTCGCGGAAGATCCGATTTTGATTCACGGGCCAACGTATCGGTGTTTCAAGATCGAGCGCGACTTGGTGCTGACAGGGGCAATGGACGATCCCTTATGGCAGGCGGCGCGGGTTGCGGAACTCAATGAGCCGATCGCAGGCCGCCCTGGGCGCTATCGAACCACCGCCCGACTGCTTTACAACGATCGTTACCTTTACATCGGCTTTCAGTGCGAGGATGAGCTTGTATGGGGAACACTGACCGAACGCGATGCGCCGATTTATGAAGAAGAATGCGTGGAGGTCTTTCTCTGCCCGACGGGACAGCCCCGCCTTTACTACGAAATCAACGTTAGCCCACTCAATACGGTGTTCGATGCGTTTATCCTCAACGGTCGGCCGGTGGGTGGCCCGCGGATCAACTTCATCGGTTTGAAAGATTACACGTGTGAGGGGCTTATCACGCGGGTCTTTGTGGATGGTAAATTGGGACAGCCTGGCGCTAAGGGTTGGTCGGCGGAATACGCAATTCCTTTTCAATCGCTTGTTGGTGATCGACCCGGAACACCGAAACCGGGGACAACCTGGTTTTTGAACCTGTTCCGGATTGATGCACCTGATCCTCAGAAACCCGAGTTCTACTCCTGGGTACCAACGGGGGCGATCGACTTTCACCGGCCCTGGTGTTTTGGTATCATTCGATTTGACTAAGAAGGGACCCCTTTTTTGCAAACAAGATGTCCTGGCCTGGTTTTTACCGGATAATTGTGCATGAAACCGATCTGTCCATCTTGTCACCAGGAGATTCCGGTCGAGGATGTGGACCTGGATACCGGTCTGGGACGTTGCCGCTTTTGCAATGAGATTTTCGAAATTCCGGAATTAACGGAGCGCATTCGACAGCTCCAGACCACCGAAGAGAAGAAACCGAAGGCCCCACCCGTCCGTCCAGGCGATTCGCGGATCCGCCTGGTCCGGAAAGAAGATAAGCTCTTGATTTATTTGCCACCATGGGGGTTGCGAGGCCCGACCATCGCGTTGTTTTTATTCAGCGTCTTCTGGCTGGGATTCGTGGCCTTTTGGACGGCTGGCGCGCTGGGGATTTTTTTCAATCCGGGAAAAGCTCCTGGATGGGAAAACATCATTTTTTCGCTCTTCTCGATCCCGTTTTGGCTTGTCGGTTTGGGGATGCTAGGAGGAGCGCTCACCGGGATGCTATCCCATCGGATCGTCTATTTGGATTCAGCATGGTTGGAAAGCCGTTGGCAATGCTTGTTTGTCAAATTCCGCAAGCAAATCAGTCGAGAAGATGTGCAAATGGCTCGTGTCGCTGCGCCGCCCATCTTTCGATCCACATCCAATGATCAACCTAACCCAAGTTTTGGCATCGAAATCGTTTATCAGGGGGGCAAAGTCAACGTTCCCTGCGAAAGCCAGGCGGAGCAGGATTGGCTGCTGGCCGAGGTCAACAATTTCCTCGAAACCGTGCCATACCGCCCCAATTACCTGAGTGATGGAGCGGCCGATGAGGCGCTCAGGGATCTTTCTGCGGAAGGATGATGATCCCTCGTATCTCCGTTAGCCCATCCTGTTGGGGCAACCAAAAAGGACAGGGCGCCTACGAATTGAACGTCACGATCAACTCTGAATGTTACGTCGAAGAGGTCCCACCATGAAGAAAAGATTCGCACGATGCATTCTATCTGGAATTGCTGCTGTGGTTTTTGCGGTCCCTATGCTCGGACAGGAACCGACCCGGCCTGTTCGGCACTACATCTTTGATCGGGCGAACACCCCGCAAGGAAGCGTAGCCAGTACGGGAGTGGAGAAAGATCTCCTTCGTCTGCCCGACGGCCAGACGCCCCAGTTACAAGATGGTCGTAAGCCGGGAAGCCATTTGTTTGTCATTGATGGCCAGGCCTTTCAGGGACAACCGTTCGACGCCGCCAAGGGTTTCACCATCGAGGTGGTTTTTCGCTATTTTGGCCAGGGGCGCGAACTGGGAAATGGTCGTCCCAATGGCATGATTTTCGCCCAGGGTGATGGTTACTGGCACGGACTGCGGCTTTATTGCGAGACTCCGACGGGCCAGCTCCGTTTCGAGATGGGGCGTCCCCAACCGCAGAGCGCGTTCGGCATTTCCTCGCCTGTGGGAATTGCCAAGGGGATTTGGCAACACGTGGCTGTGTCGTGGGATCGGCAACAGCTCCGACTTTATTGGAATGGGGTGCTGACCGCTGCGGCTCCCTACACGGGGCCATACACGGCCCCCAACGGTCCTCTGCGAATCGGTTTTGCCGACGCAGGAATCGGCTCCCTTCAATTGCAGGTGGCTGAGTGGATCGCCTATCCGACAAATCTTCCACCTGAAGTCATTGCGGCTCACGCCCTCTCTGCGGTGCCGGGGCCTATCGCGATCCGCGATACCTCTCGCCAATCCTCCGCGGGATGGGGCGATGGTTGGAAATCGGCCACGGAGGCCGCCGCCGTCGGTAACTGGCGCGAGGCCGAAAAACAATGGTCCGCCCTGAGCGAAGAAGCGTCGGCACCTGCGAACATTCGGGCGCTTGCCAGATTTGCTTCAGCTGTCGCCAAAAAACAGCGTTCGGCAACGGGTCAGGCGATCCAGACCTGGGCCAGTCTCTCCCAGGATCCATCTGTGCCCCAGCTTTTGCGGCTCAATTCAGCCGCCATGTGCGTTATAAACCGTCGGGGAATCATTTGGGCAGTATCGACGCCGGAGCTTTATGAGACCCTGTTGCAGTCCGCGGATTGGTCGCCTGAAGAGCGTCAAACGCTCCTCCTAGCCGCTGGCCAGGCGGCGCTCCAGAATGGCGATCCAGCCACCGCCCGGCAGCGCTTTGAAGATGCCCTCAAACTGGCCGGATTGCCCGCGGATCTTATGTGGGACCTCAGGCTTCGCCTGGCCCATTGTCTGCGGGCCGAAAAACAATGGGAAGCGGCACGAACAGCTTATCGGAAAATCGCTGATGATGCGCAGGCACCAGCCCCCGTCCGAAGTTTGTCACTCCTTGCCTGGGCATCGACTTATGAGCAAGCCGCCCAATGGACAGAGGCCGCTCAGGCATATCGTCAGATCAGTCAATCGTCGATCCTTCATCCCGTCCATCGCTGGGAGGCGGAAGAGCTTGCCCGCGAAATGGAACGGCTGGCTCAAGGGCTTCCCCGACGAGATCCCAACTGGCACCGGACGCCCGCACCTGCATTGCCACGTCCGGGATTGGAACTGCATGTCGCGCCTGACGGTAATGATTCCAACCAGGGAACGGCGAATGTGCCTCTGGCATCCCTGGAAGGAGCGAGGAACCGCATCCGGGAGATCAAGAAGACCGGACTTCCGGCAGGTGGGATCACCGTGTGGGTTCACGGAGGCGTCTATTCGATGCCGCAGACCCTGGAATTGACCGAGGAAGATTCCGGCACCTCGGATTCACCAATCATCTTTCGCGCCGTCGAAAACGAGACACCAGTATTTACCGGTGGGGTCACCTTGAGCGGTTTTCAACCGGTTCGTGATGCAAACATCCTTAAACGTTTGCCAGAAGTCGCCCGGGACAAGGTCCTCCAGGTGGATCTGCGAGCGAACCGTATCGAAGATCTGGGGAGCCTCGGTCCACGTGGTTTCGGATTGGCTGGATACCCGACCCATCCCTGGGTGGATGTCTATTTCAACGATCAACCGGGAACCCTTGCCCGCTGGCCCAACGAAGGATTTGTGAACATCAAAGGGCTGGCATCGGCGGCTGGTGATTCAGGTCAGGGCAAACCAGGAACTTGGACGGTCGAAGGACGCCCATTGACTTGGGACTCCAGCAACGAGATCTGGATGTACGGCTATTGGCGGTACCTTTGGGCGGGGACAACCATCCGCGTTGCCTCGATTGACCGCAATAGCGGGCGGCTGACGACCGCCGGTGGCTCCAATTACGGCTTCGCAGAAGGCATGCCGTATTACTTCTTCAACGTCCTGGAGGAATTGGATCAACCCGGCGAATGGTATCTCGATCGCAGCAGTGGAATTCTTTACGTTTACCCACCTGAAAATACTTCTCAGTTACGGGTGACATTGCCTGTCCTTTCCAAACCGTTCATCCGCATGAAGAATACCTCGTTTGTGCGTTTTGTTAAACTCACCTTTGAGTGCGGCCGGGCGGAAGGCGTCGTCATTGACGGGGGAACGGACGTGGCATTGCTCGGGTGTCGCATCCTCCGCCTCGGGACGAATGGCGTCGTAATCCTGGGCGGAACGAAGCATGTGGTGATGGGCTGCGACATCGGGTCTGTGGGGGCTGGCGGCATCCGCTTGGCCGGTGGCGATGAGAAAACGTTGACGCCCTCGGAACATGTCGTGGAGAACTGCCACATCTGGGATTTCACACGCGTCGATCGCAACTATGCCCCGGCCGTGCACGTGGACGGCGTCGGCAGCGTCATCCGGCACAATCTGTTTCATGATTCCCCGCACCACGGGATTCGCCTGGAAGGCTTTGAACACCTCGTGGAGCTGAACGAAGTCCACAGTGTTGTTTATGAGTCGGATGATCAATCGGGAATCGACATGTTCGGTAATCCCGCCAGTCGTGGTAATATCCTCCGGTGGAACTTCTGGCACCATATCGGTAGCGGCCGTGACGTGGCCGGTCAGGCGGGAATCCGGCTTGATGACATGATCAGCGGCGTCACGGTGTACGGCAACGTGTTTTACCGATCCGCCGGGGGACACTTTGGTGGCCTCCAAATTCATGGGGGGAAAGACAATTGGGCTGATAATAATCTTTTCATCGCTTGCAAGGCATCGGTCAGCTTTTCGGCTTGGAATGAGGCCCGCTGGGTAGAAAGTGTTCGCAACTGGTTGGAGAATGCCAGGCGTCGTGGGCTTGATGTTTCCCGACCACTGTTGTCAGAAAAATATCCGGAGTTGCTTCGCTTGGAGGAGAACGCCAATCGGAATTTCATTCTTCGTTCACTGGTCATCAGTTGTGGTGAGTTTGCGATTCGTGATCCTGGCGTGAATGTGTTTTTCGACAATTATGCTGCCGAAGGCGATGTTGGCTTCGTGGATCCATATCGGCGACAATTTGCCTTGAATCCCGACTCGGCCGTCTTCCGGTGGTTTGCGTTTCGTCCCATTCCATTCGAGGAAATCGGCCCATATCCGAGTTCGGAGCGGGCCACATGGCCCATTGAACACAAGGTTTCCCCAAACTATGTGGCCGAGTAAACTGGAATCCGGTTCGGCGAAAATTTTCAGAACACGTTTTGCACTCCAGATGTGCCTTCAAGAAGGAGGATCACCCATGACAGTGCGGACAACACGACGACAGTTTCTTGGGCAAGCAACGGCCATAGCAGCCGGGCTGAGTGTCGCAACACCTTGCCTGTCCACCATGGCAATGGAACCGG
>Ga0209162_1003617_pt1 | contig 12322 bp, 7 predicted proteins | sample YNPNPMetaG_FD_187121 | JGI IMG/M metagenome (GOLD analysis project Ga0209162, IMG submission 187121) | Anoxygenic and chlorotrophic microbial mat microbial communities from Yellowstone National Park, USA - YNP NP MetaG (SPAdes) (version 2) ...
CCACCGGCACAAAGAACCCCACATCATCTTCCACGATCTCGCCCGGCGCCCAGCCAATCGTTGGACGCGCCCCATTCGCCGGCTCGGCATCGCGCTGATACAAGACACGATCCTGCGCGTCCACCACGCGCAGCGAAATCGTCAATCGCGCGCCCACCGCTTCCGGCGCACGCCACCGCAACAGCAACATCCCAAAATCGCCCGCGCGCAGATTGCGCGAGGGATACACCGCGTAACTCACCAACTCGATGGCGCGCCCCGCGCTATCGCGAAACAGCACGCGCGCGTCCGTCATTGGCAAGCCGCAACTTGCAACTCGCCATTCGCAATTCACGACACGCCACAACTCGCCCACGCGCACCATCCGAAACTCGTCTGCCAGCGCGCCAAGCGTCTCCGTCTCGCGCGGATGTACTGTGAGATACACAGGACGCCCCGCGCGCACCGCGCGCTCGATGTCCTCTTGCCGCGAGCCATACAACGTATAGCCCAGTTCTGCTTGCCGGACAATCACTTTCCAGCGTTCCAAATCAGTCCGCCGATGCTCTACGTATTGTGCGTACTCAAGCGGCGTCAACGACTCCCAGGGTCCAACAATCAACGCATTCGGTTCCAGCGGCAGCGCAAGATTTTCATCCCACGCGCGCGCTACATCGGTTCGATGACTCCAATCGTTGCGCGAAAAATTCGTAACAAGCAGAAATCCAACCGACGCGAGCAAGCCAGTCAACAGTAGACAGTGAGCAGTAAACAGTTGCCGGTTTGCATTCGCCAGACTCTTAACCTGCCCCAGCCAATCCCAGAGCATCGCCGCGCCAATGGCGACGCAAAACAAAAACGTGATGTACGACGGCAAGAAAAATTTTTCGACGTCCATCGTGTTGAAGAAAACACAGAACACACTGTTGCCAATGTTCGCGAGCGCGAGAAAGACGAGCGCCTCGCGCGCCGGTACAGCGCGTTGCCAGCCGCGCGGTACGCGGTCGAGCGCGAGCGCAACGATGCCCACCAATCCCAAAATGAAACCGAGTAGCGTGAATTGTTCGATCAACAGTGGCAGGTACACCTGGCTGACACGATGCGCGATCCAATCCAACCCGCCATAGTACATCCACCGATTCGCATTGCCGGCGAGAATCATCTCGTTGAAGTCCTTGAGATGAAACTCGACTCCCACATCGCTATCCCCGCGCCAGAAGACGTAACCGTACAGCAACAGCGGCAGCACAAACGCGACGATCAGCGAAAGCAAACGGCGTGGCTGAAAGAGCGCGCCGCGTTCTTGCCACACCACCCACAACGCGATTGCCGGCGCAAACCAGATCATCGTGCGATGATTCGTGAGCGAGAGACCAAAGACGAACACCGGCACAATCAAATCCACTTTGCCGGCGCGCCACAAAAAGAACAACGCTGTGACAATGATAACGAAAAACGAGTTGAGCGTGTACGGACGCGGAATCACCGCCTGCGACCATTCGACGCGCGAAACGGCGAGCCAGAGCGCGCACACCAGCGCGACCCAGCGATTGCCAACAAACCAACGCGTGAACACATACAGCGCGACGACCGCGAGCGCGCCCCACCACGCGGCGAACCAATTCGCGCGTGCGGCGAGCGTACCAATCGGAACAAGCATCGTCCATAGTTTGCCGAGCAAGAAAAAGATCGGATAGCCGGTGTGGCTCACGCCCAGACGCGCGATGTTCGTTTGGAATTCGCCCTCGTCGCCATCGAGCAAGCCCGGCGCAGCCGTGCGCACATAGAGCGCAAACACAGCGAGGAAGAGCGCAAACGCAATGCCCCAATCGCGCGAGACGTGCAACCTGAAACGTGATACGTGATACATGAAGCGTGAAACGTGAGAGGTGAAATGTGAGTTCATTTGATTTCAATGTGATCGCGATCGTTCACAAGCAATCGCTCACCAGTCTCTGCACGATACAAGCCGACGATGACGCGCTGCGCCGATGCCGGCAAGGTGAGCGTGTACTCGTCGCGCACTTGCTCGCCCGCGTCCCACAACGACATCGGATAATTCCCATCCTGCGGTTGCCGATCCACCTGCGCGACGATGTTGCCCCCGGCATCGAGCGCGTGGATGAACACAGTGTAATCGTGTTCGGGCGCGACGCGCGCGCGCCAGTATAACACCAACGCAAGTTGATCGCCGGTGACATTGGCATCGTAACCGATGAGTTCGATTTGATTCGCAAAATTCGCCTCCACGCGCACGCGCGGTGTATACGCGCGCGTTTCGCGCGGCGCGATTTTGAGCGTGCCAATCGTGACGCGCTCCTCTCCTTCGCGCGTCGTCAACGGCTGATTTACCTTGCCCAGCGGATACAGCCCCACCTGCAGCGTGTACTTGCCCGGCGATGCGTCGGACGCGATGGGGATGTGAACGACATCGCGCAGGGTATCGCCGGGTTTCCAGTACACCGTGTGAAACGCGCCGCGCGCGGGAATCACATCCACGCCGCCCGCGCGACGATTCGCCGCACCAACGACGTGAACGAAAACGCGATACGATTCGCGCATCGGCACTAGCGCGCGCCAGTACAGCGCAACGCGCAACGTCTCGCCCGGTTTAATCGCGCGCGCGTCCACATCGTACCCCAGCAATTCGATTTCCTCCGCGAACGTCGCCGTGAAAGGATGCGTGATGCGCGCGAGATCGCTGAGCGAGAGGAGCGCGGGATGCGCATACGCCGGCAGCGTGTAGGCAAAAGGGACGTAGAGCGCGAGAAGGAAAAATGAGCCAATGAGCCAATGAGCCAATGAGCCAAAACGTAAAACATGAAACGTAAAACGTGAAACAAGTTGGTTGTTGAGTTCCGCCAGACCTACAACGAAAATCACTGCAATCACAGAAATCGCGGGGAATAAGTAGCGACCTTGATCTGCGCCGGTCGTCGTGCGAATGAATTGGATTTGCGCGAAAAGAATAAAAGCCAGCCACGCGGCAAGAACGACCAACGCCACACGCCACACGGAATACGCAATACGCAATACGTGAAATGCGAAACCAATGACTGCCAGCCCCGTGAGAACCGCCAGCCCACCCAGAATGATCGGTGAAAAATCTCCCGGCGTTGGTCCGCCCCAAAACGTCTGCCACAACCACGGAAGCGAAATCTGAAACAACTCGGGCAGTGTGAGTTCGCCTGCGCGCGGAAAGAGCGCAGAGACGGTCATCAACCGATACGCCAGTGGATCGCCGTACAAGATGTGATTGCGCGCAAACCACCAACCGCTGATGAGCGCGATCACCGCGAGCATCGCCACATTCCCAGCGATGGCAACGCGCGCATCACGCGCTCGCCACGCGACGATAACGAGTACGAGCATCGAAAAGGGAATCAAGCCAAGCGCAGTCGTCTTGGTCAAAACTCCCAGCCCAATGAGCGTGCCAAGCATCGCCGCCGATTTCAACGTGGGCGCGATTTTGCCCACGAGCAACTTGACCCACATCAGCAGCACAAGTGATGAGAACGCGGCGAGTGGCGCATCATTGGAAACGAGCGCGCTGGCAAAGAGAAAACTGGGATTGAAAGCAACGACGGCAGCACACGCGAGCGCAAGGTGAGCGGTGGGGTATTGCGTAGCGCGTGTTGCGTCGAGCATCGTGGAGGCGATGTGGTACGTTGCTAAAACCGTGAGCGCGCCGAAGAAAATCGAGAGGAGGCGCGCGAGGTGGACGGCGAGCGTCGTCCGCGTGTACGGAAAATTTTCCGAGTCGGTGTGAAAGTAGAGATTGCGCCCGCAGCACGACGGATCGCCAATGAACGTCGCGGCATCGTTGCGCCACAAGTGTTGTTCGTAATCCGATGTGTCTATCGGCGCGATGACGAGCGCGACGAGCGCATAGTACAGCGGCGGTTGCCAGCCCTGATGTCCCGCCGCGCCGCCGCCCGGCTCGAATCGTTGCAGCGGCAGCGCGCGGTGATCGGCGATGAACTTGGCATAGCGAAAATGATCGTCCTCGTCGGGTCCTTCAAACAGAGGGACGATGATGGAGTAAAACGTCGCGAGCGCGACAAAGCCCGCCAGCAAAATCAGCCAGGGTTGTTTGCGTAATGCGTGTGTCATTCTCGAGGCAAGCGTGTGCAACATACTCGCAAAAAAGCGGGCAGTGAAGAATTGCCCGCTTATTTTCTACGTATTGAAGCATTTTTGCAAATTCGGATCGTTGGGATCCACGAGCGGCGGCGCTTTGCCCAAGAGTCCAAAACGTTTGCGGAAGAGAAAGAACAAATTGTAAAAACCGTCGCGCCAGAGGCGTAGTTTGCTGACCCCATGGCGTTCTTTGTAGTAGATGGGCAACTCGGTGGAACGAATCAGTTTCTTCTTCGACATCGCTTCGAGTTTAATCTCTTCCGAAAACGCCATTCCATCGCTGGTCAAATTGAGGTGTGCCAGAATCCAGCGCCGAAACACCCACATTCCCGATTGCGAATCGCGCACGCGAAACCAGAACAAAAGCAGAATGAAAAAGTTGAGCACATCGTTGCCAAAGACGCGCAACCAGTTGCTGGGTTTGTCCTTGTGCCCCGTTCGATCGCACGTGATAAAATCGAACCCTTCGTCAATCATCACATCAAGCAGAATCGGGATGAAATTGCGCGGGTAGGTGCCGTCGGCGTCCATCGTAACAATGATGTCGCCGGTGGCAGCGCGCAAGCCGGCTTTGTACGCCGCTCCATAACCCTGCTTCGATTCGTGAATCACCTTGGCACCAAAACGTCGTGCCACCTCCGCCGTGTGATCGGTCGAGTTGTTATCCACCGCGATTACTTCGTCCACGATGTTGCGATCGAGGTCGCGAAACACTTCGACCAAACCGCGTTCTTCATTGAAACATGGCAAGACCAGTGAGATACGATGATTTTTGTACATCACGACCTCAACACACCTGACCGGAATCGGTATTGGATCATACGTAAACTCTCTCCTGAACAGGATATGCGACGATAGCAACTTCGGTCTGTACGTCTTTCACACGACGAACCAGTGCGGCAAGCTGTTCTGTGACTTGACCGGTCGTAAAAGGTTCGTGACAACTGATGCAAATTTGTGCAGGGACTTGTTTGACCAAGACCACTGTCTCGGCAAAAACGAAAGGAATCGTTGCGTTACCTTCTACAAGATGTCCGCCACATAGGGGACACCGTCCCTTATTTTCTTGTTCGCCAATCACTCTGGCTATATCTCCACGCGATAACTTTCCACCGCGCGCGGCGCAGCCGTCATCACCTCCGCCCCTAGTCCGTGACGTATCTGCGCCCATTTGAGCGTTGCCCACTCTTTGAGAATGACCGGATACATCAATGGATTGAACAGGATGTTCACAGTCAAGAAACATTCGTACGTGCAATAGCACTTGGTTTTGGAAATCCACTCGCGCACCTGATCGGCTTTGGGCGAGTACCAAATCTTTTTGAAATCGTAATCGTAATCGCGCACGTTGCCCAGCACGAATTCTTCGCCCATCAATTCGCACGCCAGCACATCGCCGTTCGAGAACATATTGCCGCCGAGTGTGCCGGCGTAGCACGGAATCACAAAGCGGCGCTCCTTGACCATCTTGGCAATCAACTTGGGGCGAATGATGCGCTTGGCGTTGATGAAATCGCCAAAGGGCAATTTGTAATAGCCCGAAAGTTCGCGCGCCTTGTTGTCGCGCTCCAGACGATCGTGAAACGCCAGATAGTTATCAATGTCGAATTGATTTGCTTTCGGATCAATCGGTGGGGTGTACTTTGCCGCCGGGTCTTTGGGTCCACCGCGCAAGAGCAGCGTGAACACCGTGTTGACGCCCACGCGCGTTTTGAGATAGTCGTAGATTTCGTTCAGTTTCTCGTGATTGTACGCGCTGACGGCAATCTGGATGCACGCGGAAAAATTCTTGTAATGCTTTTCGAGCACGCGCAACTCGCGATACGTGCGAATCGCGCGATCGAACAAGCCCTTGAACCCGCGAAACCGATCGTGATCCTCGCCGACGCCGTCAATCGAAATGTCAATGTGCAAATCGAGATCGGGACACGCGTCCAGTATCGCGCGCGTGCCATCCACCACGCGACTCGTGAGCGAGCCGTTCGTCGGAATGCCCACGTTGGGCGCGTGATTGTTCTTGTGGAAAATCTTGACGATCTCCGGCAAATCCTGCCGCAAGAACGGTTCGCCGCCGGTCGGCGTGAAGAAGAGCATATCGTTCATCGAGCGGCTGACTTTTTCGATTTCGTCAATCGTCAGTTCGCCCGTGTGTCGTTCGTGCGAACCGAGCAAGCAATGACCGCAACGCGCGTTGCAGTTCTTGGTGACGAACAACACAAAGTATAGAGGCGACGCGCCTTTCTTGTACAGAATGCGCGGCGCGAATTTGAGATAGTTCATCAAAGACATTGGGGCACTCCTTATTTTTTACGACGGCCGACGGATGACCGCCGACCGCCGCAGATTGGTTTCTGTGTCAGTCAATAGCGCACCCCGCGCGCAAACTCGACGAGCGCGACGAACATTCCCGCGCCCACTGCCAACGCATCGAGCGGCTGGAACAACGCGGCGCGCAAAGCAAACACGATGCCGCGTGCGCGCGCGAGGTACGCGAGCCAGGGCAAGAAGGAAACGTAAAACGTGACGAGTGCAACAAGACTCGCGCTGAGGAACAACGGATGAATGATGGCGAGGACAAGACACCCCAGCGCGGCAAAAAGAATCGGCACACCCAGTTGGTAAAAACGCGGCACACTCGTGTAGAACGGCTGTCCCCACTTGCGCAAACGCATCAGCACGAGCGCGCGCGCGCGCAGAAAATCGGTGCGGAGCACCTCACGCGGCGTGTAATGCTTGCAGTGTGTCACCACGACGCGCGGATCGAGAACGATATTGTGTCCCGCGCTCCACACGCGCTGCCCAAACTCGGTGTCTTCGGTGATGCTCGCGCCGCGATAATTTTCGTCGAAACCACCAAGCGCGAGAAAAATCTCACGGCGAATCGCGGCGACACTCGTGTAAAACAGCCCGATGCGTTCACGCGGCAGACGTTCGTACGTAAAGCACATCCAGAGATTTTTGAAATTACTCGCAAAATCGTCGAACGGAATCTGGCGATGGAGCAACCCCACCACCGCCGCGATGCGCGCGTCAGCAAAATTTTCTGCGACGCGCGCCAGCGTGTCGCGCGCAACGACGACATCATCGTCGGTGAAAAACAGGATGTCGCCGGTGGCGGCGTGCGCGCCGCGATTCTTGGCGCGCGCCGCGCCAATGTTTTCGTCCACGCGAATCACGCGACCATCATAACGACGCGCCAGGTCCCCCGACCCGTCACTCGACGCATCGTCCACGACGATGATCTCTGCTGGTGGATGCGTCGAAGCGCGCAACGCGTCCAGACACATCGGCAACGTGCGCGCGCCGTTGCGCGTGGGGATGATGACCGAAATCGTCAGGCGTTGCATCGGCTAGACCGGCGTCGGGAGTGGTTGCGTCCGTTTGACAATGACGCGATCCAGATCGTTTGCCACGATGGTGTCCGGAAAGATGGCACGCGCCTCGGCTTCGACCTGCGCACCTGAATAGCGACGCGAAATGTGCGTGAGATAGAGTTGCTTGACCTGCGCCGCGCGCGCCGCGCGCGCAGACTCGGCAGCGGTGATATGCCCAAACTGGCGCGCAATCTCTGCATCCTCTTCAAGGTAGGTTGCTTCCATCACCAGCGCATCGGCAGCAAAGGCAGGCGCAATCACTTCATCCGTGCGCGCGACATCGCCCACGTAAACGAGTTTGGTGCCCGGCATCGGCGCACCCAGCACATCGTCCGGCGTGACGATGGTGCCGTTCGCCAGCGTGATGGTCTCGCCGGCAACCAAGCGTCGTCGTTCGGGACCCTCGGGCACACCAAGTGCTTCGGCGCGCTCCACCAGAAATGGTCGTTTGGTGCGCTCTTGAAAAATGTATCCAAAACAGCCACTGCCACGATGCACGACCTGAAAAGCGGAGATCGTCAAATTCTTCTCTTCGATCAAAACGCCCGGCTTGACCTCAATCAACTCAATGTCAATCTCCACTTCTTTGCCGCGCAAAACGACTTTGACCAGATCGCGCACGCGTTCAATCGCCCAGCGTCCTCCATAAATTTCGATGTGCGAAATCGCCTCCCAACGACCAAAGGTCGAAAGGATGCCGCCCAGACCCAGGATATGATCGAGATGCCCATGCGTCAAAAGGATGCGCCGCATCTCTTTAAAGCCCAAACCGCTGCGCAAAATCTGGCGTTGGGTCCCCTCCGCGCAATCAATCAAAAAACGTTGTCCCTCGTGAATCACCAGCGTCGAGGTCATATTGCGTTCGATGCTGGGCGCGGAGGCACTGGTGCCCAGAAAACACAGTTCAAACATTTTCCTCAGACCGTAGCCCCAGCAGTTCCCACGCCTCGACCTGCGCCTCGCGTCCCTTGACGTGAAACGGCGCGAGCGGCTTGACGATGACGCTGGTACGAATCCGCGCACACGTCTGTTCACTCATCACGATTTGCCCACCGTTCGCCGATTCTTGCAATCGCTTGGCAAGGTTCACTGCGTCGCCGATGGCAGTGTAGTTCATTTGTTGCTCTGTTCCCACATTGCCCACGACTGCATCGCCGGTGTGAATGCCGATGCCAAAGTACAAGCGCGAGATGTCGGGCAAGCGATGATGCAGGCGCGTCACTGCCGCGCGCAATGCCAGCGCAGCGCGCGCCGCGCGCAACGGATGATCATCTTGCGGCAAGGGCGCGTTGAAAATGCCCATCACCGCATCGCCCATAAACTTGTCCAGCGTACCTTCCTGTTGCAAAATCGCTTCAGCCGCCACCGCAAGGTATTGATTCAAAATTTCCACCAGTTCTTCAGGCGGCAATTGTTCGCTCAAACGCGTAAAGCCGCGAATGTCCGCGAACAAAATGGTAATCTCCTGACGCTGTCCGCCCAGTTTCAATTGCGCGGGATTGCTCTCCAAACGATCCACCACCGCCGGCGCCACATAGCGACGAAACATTCCGCGCACCGCTTGCAGCCGACGCTTTTCCGTCAGGTCATCCACCACGATGGTAGCACCTTGCGCGTTACCACTGGCGTCGCGCAATGATGAAACGCTCAAACTCAACGTTGCCATACCGCGTGACGGCAGCGACACTTTGACTTCTGAACCCACAAAGCGTTTGCCGGCACTTTTCGCTTCTTCCACCAATTGCGGCAGCGTCGTATCTGCAAGGGCGGCAAGTGTTTGAAGATACGGCTGTCCCAGCGCGCGCTCAGCGCTGATGCCAAAAATCGTTTCAGCGGCGCGATTGAACGCGGTGATGCGGTCTTGCAAATCGGTCGCGATGACGCCCGAAGCGATGCTCGCGAAAATATCGTCCTGGAACGTTTTGAGCGCGCTGATTTCGTTGACCTTCTGGCGGACGCTTTCGAACAAGCGCGCGTTCTCAATGGCAATCGCCGCCTGGTCAGCGAAGGCGCGCAACGCCTCCAGATCGGCGGGCTGGAACATTCCCGCGTGCAGACGATTGTCCACGTAAACAACGCCGATGACGTATTCGCGCGCAATGAGCGGCGTGCAGAGAATCGAACGCAAGTTGAGGGCGACGACGCTATCCTGCGCGGCAAAACGCGGATCGCGCTGCGCGTCCGTCGTCAGAATCGGCTGCCCCGTCTGTGCCACATGCTCGACGATGCTACGACTCACTTGGAACGTGGGACTGCCGATCGTTTCGCGATCCATATTGCGCGCCACCTGAAAGACCAGGCGACCCTCTTCATCGGTGAGCATCAAAAAGCCACGCTCGGCGCGGGTCACTTGAATGATGATATCCATCGCGCGATTCAGCACCGCGTTCAATTCCAGCGTCGAGTTGACCGCGCGGCTCACCTGAAACAAGCCCAGCAGTTGCGCGTGTTCGCGATCTTGCTGTTCCAAGCCCGCGTTCAGACGTTCGAGCAAGAGTGCGAGGTCCACCACGCGTTGCCGCGTCTCAGCAGCATGTGGAATTTCGTCCCGATGCTCGTCAAGCCAGCGAGTGAGATCGCTCAAGCCGCGACGCAAATCGGCAATGTCGGCGCGCGCTCGCGCGATGGCGGAAATGGTGACCTGGGACATAGGACGTAGTGCGTATTGCGTATTAATCAGGGCGATTTACCCAGCGCGTCCAGATGTTTCTGTGCCTCCTGGCGTAAATCGGGAGGCGACTTGGGATTGCTGACGACAATTTGAAATTGCCGACGCGCTTCCTCTTTGTTGCCGCGCTCCATCATCAACATTCCCATTCCGAAATGCGCTTCGGGCAAATTGGGGTCAATCGCGAGCGCGCGCGTGTAACTGCGCGCCGCCTCCAACAACTGTCCCTGCAAGCGTTGAACATTCCCCAGGCGCCAGAGAATCTGCGGATTGTCCACATCATTTTTCAACGCCTGCTCGTACACCCCGCGCGCATCGTCATACTTTTTCATAGCAACGAAAAGATCGCCCTGTGCCATCAGCAGTTCTGGATCGTTGGGCGCGACGGCACGTCCTTGCGTGAGATATTTGCTGGCGCGTTCCAGATCGCCCAACCGTAGTGCGAGACGCCCGGCTCTAACGTAGGCAAGCACATCGTTTGGCGCGAGTTTGATGGCGCGATCGTACTCGGCGAATGCCGCCTCGAAATTCTTCTGCTTGGCGTATTCCTCCGCCAATTGGATGTGTGCCATCGGGTCTTGCGGATTGAGCGCGACTTTGGTCTTGGCAACCGCCATCGGTTCAGGTGTCCCGCTCAACATCCGGTAAATGGCACTGCGCTGTCCCCACGCAAACGCCAACCCAACACACAACAGAAATGCGACAATGAACGCGCCCAGCGCGAAAACAGTTTTCGCGCGCGAACGCTGCGGCATCGCTGGCGCCGCCGGCGCCGGCGGGGACGATGGCGCACTAACACCAACACTGACTTGCTCTGGCACAGTCGGCGGCGAGGTCGTGGGCAGAGGCGCCGGTGAAATCGTCACCGCGCTTGACACCGGTCCAGCAGCACGCTCGAGCGCGGTCATCAATTCCGTCGCGCTCGCATAACGCGCACTTGCATCTTTGGCAAGCACCTTGAGCAAGACGCGCTCAATCTCCGGACTCAACTGCGGATTGATGGAAGTGGGCAACGGAAGCGGCGAGTAGATGTGGTCGTGGATGACCGCATACGGCGTATCCGCGCTGAACGGCACGCGCCCGGTGAACATCTCGAACAGGACGACGCCAAGCGAGTACAGATCGCTGCGCTCCGTCGCAGGTTCGCCGCGCGCCTGCTCTGGCGAAATGTACTGCGGCGTACCGATGAGCATATCTTGCGAAAGTGTAGATTCGCTAGCCTGCGCGATGCGCGCCAAACCAAAATCGGTGAGAAAGATGTGACCATCGTTGGCGCACAAAATGTTCGACGGTTTGATATCGCGATGCAAAACGCCCTGCGCGTGCGCGTACGCCAGCGCCTCGGTGACCGGGCGAATGATGGCGAGAACACGCGACACCGGGAGCAAGCCCTCGCGCAAAACGGCTTTGAGGGTTTTGCCTTCGATGAAACGCATCACCAGATACGGTGTACCCTGATGCCCGGCAAAATCGTAAATCGGTACGATGTTGGGATGATCGAGTTTGGCAACGATGCGCGCCTCGCGCACAAAACGCGCGTTAAAGTTGGAATCCTCTTTGAACGCGGGATGCAACACCTTGAGCGCGACGTAGCGATCGAGCGCGGGATGGTACGCTTTGAACACTGTCGCCATCCCACCTTGCCCCAGCGGTTCGATCACTTGATAGGGACCAATATTGTCGCCGGCTGAGATGGACATTGCAAGCCCCTCCTCCTAGCCAATAGCCATTGCCCCTAGGGCCCCCCCACACTCAACAACTCGCGCGCCCACAAATCGCCATCGGGCGGAACGTTGTTGATGAGCAAACGGCGCCCGCTCCCATCCGCGCGCATCACAAAAATTCCCCACGCCTTGCCATCTTGATCGGAACGGAAGAAGATAAAATTGCCATCCAACGACCAAACGGCTTGCCCGGTATTTCCCTTGCCAAATGTCAACTGGGTGCGTCCACTGCCATCGGGATTGACAACGAACAAATTCGTAAAGCCGCCTCCACTATCGGCGTGATAAACGATCTTGTCACCGCGCGACCAGTGCGGCGTCTTGCCGTCATCACGCGTAATCATCGTCGCGCGATTCGCGCGCAAATCGAAAATGTGCAAACCGCATTGCGTCGTTCCGGCTTGACAAGCGGTGTAAACGATGCGTTGACCATCGGG